>FWWL01000210.1_pt1 | contig 171125 bp, 165 predicted proteins | sample 2228331 | NCBI WGS metagenome assembly FWWL01 (sample SAMEA103939775, study PRJEB20133) | metagenome | reverse complement strand
GGCAGCCGGAGCCGCGCCCCCGGGCGCAGCCGCGGCCGGCGCACGGCCGCCGCCCCGCTCGTTCAGGCGGAATTCGACATCTTCCTGGAACTTGCGCAGCTGCTCGCTGAGGCGGCGGTTCTCGAACTGAAGCTGCTCGATCTGGCCGGAGAGCTGGCGGATCTGGTTCTCCATCCGCGAGGTGCGCACGACGAGATCGGCGGCGTCCTGCGCCGAGGCGGGCAGGCTCAGGCAGGAGATCGCCGTACCCATGGCCAGGGCGGCCAGGCCGGAGCGGATCTTCCAGGCGGGAGCATGGATTCGCAGCATGCGTCGGGAACCGAGTTGGAGTGGGGATGCGTCGCTATAACACGCTGCGACCACGGCCAAAATATGAAAGGGCCGACACCGTTCCGAAAAGGAAGGTGCCGGCCCCGAAGACGACGGATAGCAACCGGGGGTCAGACGCCGCCGCCGGCGCCGTCCAGAACCGTGACCGAGCGACGGTTCTGCGACCAGCAGGAGATGTCGTTGCAGACCGCGACCGGACGCTCCTTGCCGTAGCTGACGATGCGCATGCGGTTGCCCTGGATGCCGCGCGAGGCGAGGTAGTCGCGCACGGTCTGGGCGCGGCGCGCAGAGAGCGAGAAGTTGTATTCGCGGGTGCCGCGCTCGTCGGCATGGCCCTCGACGACGAAGGTGTAGCGCGGATAGCGCTGCAGCCAGGCCGACTGCTTGTCCAGCGTCGCCACGGCCGTGGGCGTCAGGTCGGTGGAGTCGGTCTCGAAGAAGACGCGGTCGCCGACATTGACGACGAAATCCTGGGCGCTGCCCGGGGTCGCGGCGCCCCCGGCGCCGAAGCCGCTGCCGTCGGCGTTCTGGTTGTTGGCGCAGGCGCCGAGCGCGAGGGAGGCCGCGATGGCGGCGGCGAAGCGGACGGCGCGGCCGCCGGCGAAGAGGGTGGCGAGCATGATGAACTCCGGGCGTTCGAACTTGGCGAGGCGCGTGTCTCGACGACGACGGACAAAGGATGAGATGCACTTGCAGGCATCAATGAAGCGTCAACCTAAACGAGACCTTGCCAGATCAAGGCGAAGTGGCGGCATTGCGGCATATGGTTAATCAATCCCTGCGATCGGGGATTCGCGGCTCGGTTGTGGCATCGGAGGCACAGTCCCGAGCATCTGCGCTGCGGTCGCCACGCGCTCCTGCGCCCCCGAGACGAAGCGCGCCCGGTACTCCAGCGGGCTGATGCCGACCCTCCTGCGGAAATGATGGCGTAGCGTGTCAGCCGTGCCCATCCCGACCGCCAATGCGATCTCCTGGGCGCCGAGCTTGCCTTCCAGCAGCAGACGCTTCGCCTCCTCCACGCGCTCGCCGATCAGCCAGTCGCCCGGCGACGATCCGGTGGCGTCCTGGAACCGCCGCAGGAAGGTGCGCAGGCTCATTCGGCATGACGCCGCCATGTCTGCCGTGCTCCAGGGCTGGTCCAGCCCGGCCCGGATCCTGTCGAGCAACGGCGCGATCTCGGCATGGCGGTGGCGGGCCACGGGCCGTTCGAGGAACTGCGCCTGCCCGCCGGTGCGATGGGCCGGCATCACCAGGCGGCGTGCGACGGAGTTGGCCGCCTCCGCCCCGAAATCCTGCCGCACGATCTCGATCAGCAGGTCGATGCCGGCGGCGCTGCCCGCCGACGTGAAGATCCTTTCCTGCGAGCGGTAGAGCGAGGCATCGTCGACCGCTATGGTCGGATGGCGCGCGCGCAGCGCCGCCGCATAGCGCCAATGTGTCGTCGCCACACCGCCGTCGAGCAGGCCCGTCGCCGCCAGCACGAAAGCGCCCGAGCAGATCGAGACGAGCCGCGCACCGCGCTCGTGAGCCCTGCGCAGGCGCTCGCGGAGCGCCTCGGGAACCGGATGGTCGGACCCCTTCCATCCCGGCACGACGATGAGATCGGCCTCGTCGATCAGCTCCGGGCCGTGCTGCGGCGTCAGCAGGAAGCCGCCATGCGCCCGCAAGGGCCCCTCCTCGATCGCGCAGCTGGCGAAGCGGTACCAGCCCTCGCCCATCTCCGGGCGCGGCAGACCGAAGATCTCGGCCACGATGCCGAACTCGAAGGTGCAGAGTCCGTCATAGAGCAGCGCGACGACGAGGGGACCGGTCGTGTTTGGCATGATCTGCCCGTACTCTGTCATTTGCGCCAATTGCAAGAGGGCGTGCCGGTTTGCGAGATGAGCGGGCCACCAGGAGCCCCCATATGACCACGACCGCCGTCACCGCCGTCACCGCCATCCCCGCCGCGCCGAGCGATCTCGCCCGCGCGCATTTCGCCGCCGAGTTCACCTTCGAGACCGATTGCTGGGATGTTCACGACGCCCTGTCGAAGCAGCCGGACTTCGTGCTGCTGGACGTCCGCAGCCCGGCGCTCTTCGCCCGCGGCCATGTCGACGGGGCGATCAACCTGCCGGTGGGCAAGATCGTGCGCTCGAAGCTGGAAGACTGGCCGCAGGACACGCTCTTCGTGACCTATTGCGCCGGCCCGCATTGCAACGGTGCGGCCAAGGCCGCCCTGCGCCTCGCAGAACTGGGCCGGCCCGTGAAGATCATGGCCGGCGGCGTCACGGGCTGGGTCGACGAGGGCTTCACCCTCGTTGCGGGCGAGGCGGCGGGCTGAAACCCGCCGCGCCTCAGCGCGCCGCCGTCAGCAGCGGCGACCAGGTCGGGTCGGAGGCGAAAGCGGGCGTCGGCACCGGCACTTCGACGCGGCCGGTGATGTCCACCATGTAGAGCTTGCCGCCGGACTGGCCGCCGGGATCGCGGAAGAACATGATGTACTGGCCGTTGGGCGCCCAGTTCGGCGCCTCATTGTGGAAGCCCTCGGTCAGCAGCCGCTCGCCCGAGCCGTCCGGGCGCATCACGCCGATGGCGAAGCCGCCGCCGCCGCGCTTGGTGAAGGCGATCAGGTCGCCGCGCGGCGACCAGCTCGGCTGCGAGTAGGAGCCCTGGCCGAAGGAGAGCCGCTTGCCCTCGCCGCCTCCGGCGCTCATCAGATAGAGCTGTTGCGAGCCGCCGCGATCGCTTTCGAAGACGATCTGCGTGCCGTCGGGCGAATAGGAGGGCGAAGTGTCGATTGCGCCCGTCGAGGTGAGCCGCATCGTCGTGCGCGAGCCGATGTCAATGGCGTAGAGATTGGCGTTGCCGCCCTGCTGCAGGCTGAGCGCGATGCGCGCCCCGTTCGGGGCGAAACGCGGGCTCGAGGTCATGTCCGGGAAATTCCCGACGATCTGGCGCTGCCCGGTCTCGATATTGAGCACATGCACGCGCGGCTGCTCGCCGAGCCGCTGCGACATGTAGGTCACCTCCTGCGACACGGGCGAATAGCGCGGCGTCACCACGGAGATCGAGCCGTCGGTCAGGTAGCGGACATTCGCCCCGTCCTGGTCCATGATCGCCAGGCGCTTGCGGCGGTTCTCCTTCGGGCCGGATTCGTCGACAAAGACGACGCGGGTGTCGAAGAAGCCGCCGACCCCGGTGATCTTGGTGTAGATCGCGTCGGAAATGATATGGCCGACGCGCCGGGCGTTATTCGGGTCGGTGAAATACTGCTGGCCGTCGGTCTGCGTGCCGGTCGTCACGTCCCAGAGCCGGAACTCGGCCTTGATCCGGCCCGAGCCATCACGCGAGACGCGGCCTGTGACCAGAGCCTGAACGCCCGCCGCCTTCCACGAATTGAAGTCCGGCACGGCGTCGAAGGGCGGGTTCTTGTCGGGATGGCGCGCCTTGTCGATCGGCGCGAAATAGCCGCAGCGCTTGAGGTTGTTGCCGATCACGCCGGAGACCAGCACCCCGCCCTCGCCGCCGAAATCGGCGATGGCGATCGGCAGCGGCTGGAAGGTGCCGCCGCGCAGGTCGATGACGAGTTCGGCACGCGCCGCGGCCGGCACGAGCAGCGAGGCGCCGGCGAGCGCGAGCAGCCTGCGGCGCGAGGGCGCAGCCGGCAGCAGCGGAAGAGGATTGCGGTCGATCAGGGTCACAGCACGTCCCTTGCGTCGAAATTGACGATGACGTCGCGCCAGTCGTCGTAATAGGCGGCGAATTGAGCCGGAATGCGCAACGGCGCGCAGCGGCGGGTGGCGGTCAGGGCCGAATTGGCCGCAACCGCGAAGAGCGGGTCGGAAGAGGAATTCACCACGCCGGGCGGCGCCAGCAGCGAGCCGTCGGCGGCGAGCTTCATGCGCACCTGCGGCACCACGGCGCCACGCGCATTGGCGAGCGCGATCGGCACGTTCCAGCACTTCATCAGCTGGTCCTGGATGATGCCGATGAGCTGGCCGCGCAGCGAAGGGCTCAGCTTCTGCGAGGAGCCGCGCTCGGTCCCCAGCGACGCCGTACGGTTGACCTGCGGCGCGGCCGAGCCGGTCGACTGGGCCTGCTCCTTCGACTGGAGCAGCTTGGAGATGTCGCTCGGATTGAAGTTCTTGGCGATCTCCATCTCGCGCTTGGCCTTGGCTTCGGCCTCCTGCTTGGCCTTCGCGGCGGCTGCGATCTTGGCCTTCGCTTCGGCCTCGGCTTTCGCCTTGGCAGCGGCCTCCGCCTTCTCCTTGGCGGCCTTTTCGGCTTCGGCCTTGGCCAGCGCTTCGGCTTTCGCTTTGGCCGCAGCTTCTGCACGGGCATTCGCCTCGGCTTCAGCCTTCGCCTTCGCGGCGGCCCTCGCGGCCTCCTCGGCCTGCTTCGCCTTGCTGGCGAGCTCGGCCTCTTCGGCGAGCTTGGCCAGTTCCTCGCGCTTCTGCTCGGCGATCTCGGCGGCGCTCGGCCCGCTCTTTTGCGTCGGCTGCTTGACCGGCTCCGGAGGCTTCACCTCGGGCTTGGGCAGATTGGCGGCCCGCGAGGGCGGCAGCGGCGCGGCGGCATTGTCGTCGGCGGTCTTGAGTTCGGCCGGGCGGCTCGGCGGGGCGGGCGCATCCTGCTTGGCCTCGCCCTCCTCCTTGCGCTCGACGATCTCCTGCTTGCGTTCGGCGCGCTGGAGCGGCTGCTCCTGCACCTTCTCGGCCTTGCGTTCGCCGCGCGTGACCTGGTTCAGCGCGCTCGCATCGACCATCTCGACGGCGATCGCCTCCTCATTGTCCGGCAGCGGCGCAGGCGACGAAAACGCCAGCAGCCCCGCGACGAGAAACGTCGCGTGGCCGAGCGCCGACACCACCATGCCCGGTTCGGAGGAGAGCTTCACCGTGTCCGAATCCCCGATTCCATCCTGCTCAGCGAGAGGCCGGCTCGGTGACGAGCGCGACCCGCTTGAAACCCGCCGAGGTGATCGTCGACATCACGGAAGCGACGCGGCCGTAGTCGACCGTGCGGTCGCCCCGCACATAGATGCGCTCGTCGAAGCCCTGCTTCGCCAGCCCTTGCAGCTTGGTCACCAGATCGGGCTCCAGCGTCGGCTGGTCCTGCAGGAAGATCTGGCCCTTGCCGTCGATGGCGATGGTGATCGGCTTCTGGTCGACATTGATCGGCTTGGCGCCGGTCTGCGGCAGGTCGAGCGGCACGCCCGTCGCGATCAGCGGCGCCGCGACCATGAAGATGATCAGGAGCACCAGCATGACGTCGATGAACGGCGTCATGTTGATCTCGGCGATGGCGGCGTGCCTGCGCCCGCGGCGGCCGCGGCGGCCGCCCGACTTCGCGCCGGATGCTGCGGACATGCCCATGGTGTCAGCCCCTCATGCCGCCAGCCGCTCGTCGATCTGCCGCGACAGGATCGCGGAGAACTCGTCGGCGAAGGCTTCCAGACGGCCCGAGGCTTTGGCGACCTCGGCCTGCAGCTTGTTGTAGGCCATCAGCGCCGGAATCGCGGCGAAGAGGCCGATCGCGGTCGCGAACAGCGCCTCGGCGATGCCGGGCGCCACGACGGCGAGCGAGGAGTTCTTGGAAACGGCGATGGCGGTGAAGGAGTGCATGATGCCCCAGACCGTGCCGAACAGGCCGATGAAGGGCGCGGCCGAGGCGATGGTCGAGAGCACGAGCAGCTTCGATTCCAACCGCTCGGTCTCGCGCTGGATGGTCACGTCGAGCACCTTGTCGATGCGCTGCGACAGGCTGGCGACGGAGCGCCCGCCATTCTCGAAGGAGCGCTTCCATTCGCGCATGGCCGCGACGAAGACGGCGGCCATGTCGGTGGCAGGCCGGGAGGCCAGCTCGCGATAAAGCTCCTCCAGCGAGCGGCCGGACCAGAACACCTCCTCGAAGGCGTCCATGTCGCGCCGGGTCCGGCGGTAGAGCAGCGTCTTGTCGATGATGATCGCCCAGCACCAGATCGAGGCGCCGATCAGGCCGAGCATCACGAGCTTGACGACGATGTGGGCGTGCCAGAACAGGGTCCAGAACGACATGTCGATCTGCGGCGCGGCCTGCGCGACGTCGGCGGGGTTCATCCTGTCATCCTTTTGCCAGGCGGCTCGGACCGGTCTCCCGGCCAACGCTCCGCCATACGCGCCGCGGGTGACCCCGCGACGCCGCCCGATCCGCGATCCGGGGAAATGCCGTGGCCCTCAATCGCCTTTGAATCCGGCGAAAGATGGGCGCAAACGGGGTTTCCTGCGAAACGCATGCGCGCGATCGAGTTAAGCCTCCAGCAAGGTTAATGCCGGGTATACGCGAGGCTCGCGAGGCACCGGCGAAGCGTTTCCGGACGTGAAAAAGCCCGCCCCGGTTTCCCGGGACGGGCTCTTGCATGGCTGGCGATCCGCGGCGCCGCTCAGCCGGCGTTCACCTGGGGCTCGGGGTTCTCGCCGCGACGGGCGGCCATGAACTGGTCGAACTCGGCCTTGTCGCGGGCCATGCGCAGCCGGCCCAGGAAATCCTGGAACTCCTTCTGCTCCTCCTCGAGACGGCGCAGCGTCTCGGCGCGGTACTCGTCGAAGGCGCGGTTGCCGCTGGACGGCCCGCCGCCCCAGCCGCCACCGAAGCCGCCGTGACGGCCGCCCATGCGCTCCTTCAGCCGCTCCATCTTGCTCTGCAGACGGTTCATCCTGTGTTCGTAGCGGTCGGCACCGCTCATTCCGCAACCCATGCGTCCACTCCAGAACAGAAAGGCCAGGGTCGCCAGACCCAGAGGCCAGAACACGACGAAGCCGAGAACCGCGAAGGCGATCCAGGCTCCCTTCCCATATTCATCGAGCTTCTCGACGATCGGCATTGATCCCTCACCCTGACAAAGCGTGAATGTAAATCACATTTACATAAATGGGGGACGGATGACGGCTTGTCAAGATCGGGCGTGACGTCGCCGGCTCAGCTCTTGCCGCCGCCGAGGCCCAAACCCTGCAGATAGATCAGCATGCCGGCCTCCAGCAGCTCGGCCGCCGACATCGGCAGCGGGCGGCGCCCGCCATCGGCCCGGCCGAACAGCGCGGCGACGCCATGCGACATCGACCAGACATGCAGCGCCATCATCAGAGCCGGCGGGCGGTTGCCGGCGGGCAGCAGCGCGATCAGAGCCTCCGAGGCCGCGCGCAGCCCCTGGAAGGCGCGGTCGGCCGCCGCGCGCAGCTCGGGGCTGGCATCGAGAGGCACGCCCGCCTCGAACATCGCCGCATAATAGGCCGGCTCGTCATGGGCGAAGGCGAGATAGGCCAGCCCCAGCCGATGAAAGGCGGCCTGCGGATCGGGCCGGCCCTGGTCCCAGGCCCGCGCCAGCGCCGCCTCGAACAGGACGAAGCCGCGCGTCGCGACATCCGCCAGAAGCTCGTCGCGGTCGCGGAAATGCCGGTAGGGCGCGGCCGGGCTCACGCCGGCGAGGCGGGCTGCTTCCGCGAAGGTAAAGCCGTTGGCCCCCTTCTCGCGGATCAGGCCCAGCGCGGCGCGCACCAGCTCTTCCTTGAGATTGCCGTGATGGTAGCCGCGCGGCGGCGCCTCGGGCTTGTCGCGTTTCCAGCTCATGTGACGAGCGCTAACATGGCGCGGCGGGCGCGTCGATCAGCCCTCAATCCGCGATCCCCAGGCGCCGGCGCAGGCCGTCGGGAATGCGCCGCGCCCGGCCTCCGCCGACGCAGGCGACCTTGACCTGGGCCGTGACGAGCACTTCCTCCCCGCGCAGCACGCGCTGTTCGACATCCATCGTCGCGCCCCGTGCCGCGACCGACACCGTCTCGACCGTCAGCAGATCGTCCATCACAGCCGGCCGAAGGAAGTCGATGGTCATGCGGCGGACCGCGAAGCCCAGCGCCGTCTCGCCGTCGAACAGTTCCCGCTGCTCGACCCCGAGGGACCGGATCAGCTCGGTGCGGCCGCGCTCCATGAAGCGCAGATAGGAGGCGTGGTAGACGACGCCGGAGAAATCCGTGTCCTCGTAATAGACGCGGACGGAGAGGCTGTGGGAGGCGGTCATGGCGTTCTGCGGCCGATTGCGGGACCGGGAGGATTAGCGGGGACGGCGCGGCCGGCATAGCCCCGGCAGACAAACCGTCGCGCCACGGAACAGCCTTGTTCGATCGAGGGTTACTCAAGTGCGATGCAACCAGAAGAAAAGGACAGCCCGCATGTCGCTCTCGACCAAACAGCTCGAACGCGTTCTCGACAAAGGGGAATGGGACCTCGTCGCCCGCACGCGCAGCCGCATCATCGCGACGGTGCCGGATGGAGAGCTGGTCGATCTCGCGAAGAACCTCCGCGAACGCCGTGACCGGGCCCGTGGCATCGCGCGTCGGCAGCGGCGCGAGATGCGCGGTAAATCGGATCCGAAAGCGACCGTCGCCTCTGGCGGAAACGTCGGCACCAAAGCCAAGGCTGATGCTTTGACAGTCGCGCTCAAGCGCGTCGGCGCCGAACAGACCCGCCGGGCCGAGAGGCTGCGCCAGCCGAGCCAGCGCTCGCTGGCCCGCAAAGCCATGGCGATGAAGATGCGCCAAGAGGCGCTGCAGCGGCCCCTCAGCCATACCGGCGACGATGGCATGAAGCCGATCGTGAACCGCAAAACGGCGAAGTCCGGCGCGCTCGACCATGCCGGCCAGCGCTCCGCAATGCACCGCTCAAAATTCGCGCGGTGATCTCGCGACGGGCGAACCCGAAGCCCTGCGCGCTCAGCGCTTGCAGGGCTTCTTCATGAAGGAGCCGCACTCATAAGGCTGGGACAGCAGATCGCGAACCGCATAGTCCTGCCCCTCGACGCGGTTGACGATGTCGTCGATCTTCCAGGCCCCGCCGTCCTCGACCATGCGGAAGCGCACGCTGACCGGCTGCTTGAAGCTGCGGAAGGAGGCCGTGACCTGCGCCTTGCCATGGGCCGGCGGCTCCGTGACCGTGATCTTCAGACTCTTCACCTCGCCGTCCTGCCCGCTGAGGAAGGGGTCGGCCCCGAGATTGCCCATCTCGCCGGCTTCCTCCTGATAGAGCTCGTCGCGCGCGAACAGGGCGGCGAGTTCGCGGCTCATCAGCCGGTCGCGATGCGGCTTCTGCCAGGGCGCCGCGACGGGCTTGCCACCGGAGCCGGCGAGCTGGCGGGTGGTGATGGCATAGGCTTCGCGCACCGGTGTCTCGGGGCCTGCGGGGGCGGCAAGGGCTGCGGCAGAGAGCGTCGCCGCGATGACCAGCCCGGCCGTCGCGGCCAGGAACGGCGGCACAGACCGTCTCGTGAGGTTCATGTCGTTCAGCTCTCCATTAGCGCGGCATAGTCCTGCCCGCCATACAGCACCCTGATGATCCTGACGCGACTCCCAAGGACGCGGTACGCAATCACTGCCCGCCGGTAGGGCAGAATGCGCAGTCCGGCCGAAAGGTCGGCCCGCTCGACACCCATCTCGGGAAAGGAGCGCAATTGCAGGCATTGGCGCTCGATCGCGGCCACCCATCGGCGCGCCGCTGGCAGATTGTCCCGGGCAATATAGCGAAGAATGGCCTCGAGATCGGACCGTGCCCGTCCCGAATAGACCAGATCAAGCGGCATTCGGGCCTTGTCTCTGCAGGGATGCGGCGACGCGGTCGAGATGGTCCCGAATCTCGTCCGGCGTCACATCCGTCGGGTCCGAATCCCCTTCGGCGATCTTGGCGCGCAGTTCGTCGAGGGTGGCAGCACGCGCTTGCTCGCGCGCAATCCAGGGCGCCATTGCCGCTCGCAGCACCTCCTCGGGGCTGGCGAAGTCGCCACTCTCGACCCTTGCCGTTACCAGCTCCGCGATATCAGGGGGAAGCTTCACCGCCATCGCCCGGCCCTCCTGCCTGCGAAGATAAGGCCGTGGCGGCGATCCGCCAACTCACGCCTCCTCGTCCCCGAACAGCCCGAACTGCGCCCCCTCCCGCGTCGGCTCGGGCAGGCCGAGATGCCGGAAGGCGTGCGGCGTCAGGATGCGGCCGCGCGGCGTGCGCTGGATGAAGCCCTGCTGGAGAAGGAAGGGCTCGATGATCTCCTCGATCGCGTCGCGCGGCTCCGAGAGCGAGGCAGCGATGGTCTCGATCCCTACGGGCCCGCCGCCGAAATTGATCGCCACCATGGTGAGATAGCGCCGGTCCATCTGGTCGAGGCCGATGGCGTCGACATCGAGCAGCTTCAGCGCCTTGTCCGCGACCTTGCGCGTCACGATGGCGTCGCCGTCGACGATGGCAAAGTCCCGCACCCGCCGCAGCAAGCGGCCGGCGATGCGCGGCGTGCCGCGCGAGCGCCGGGCGATCTCGTTGGCGCCGTCATCCGACATCGGCACGCCGAGCACGCGGGCCCCGCGCGCGACGATGCCCTGCAGTTCCTCGACCGTGTAGAACTGCAAACGGATCGGAATGCCGAAACGGTCGCGCAGCGGCGTCGTCAGCAGCCCGGCGCGGGTGGTGGCGCCGACCAGCGTGAACCTGGGCAGGTCGATCTTGACCGAGCGCGCGGCCGGCCCCTCGCCGATGATCAGGTCGAGCTGGTAGTCCTCCATCGCCGGATAGAGGATTTCCTCCACCGCCGGATTGAGCCGGTGGATCTCGTCGATGAAGAGCACGTCGCGCTCTTCGAGATTGGTCAGCTGCGCCGCGAGATCGCCGGCCTTGGCGATGACCGGCCCCGAGGTCGAGCGGAAATTGACGCCGAGCTCCCGCGCCACGATCTGCGCCAGCGTCGTCTTGCCGAGCCCGGGCGGGCCGACGAACAGCACATGGTCGAGCGCATCGCCGCGGCTCTTGGCCGCCTCGATGAAGACCTGGAGATTGGCCCGCGCCGCCGCCTGTCCGGTGAAATCCGACAGCGACAGCGGCCGCAGCGAGGACTCGGCGTCGTCGTCGCGCTTCTCGGCGGAGAGCAGGCCGGGGCGTTTGGGATCACTCACTTCGCCAGCTCCCGCAGGCCGAGCTTGATCAGCTGCGCCGTCCCCGCCCCCTCGCCGGCCTCACGCGCGGCGGCTGCGACCGCCGCCACGGCCTGCGCCTGCGGATAGCCGAGATTGGCGAGCGCCGAGACCGCGTCCGCCACCGGCTGCGGCAGCTTTTTGTCCTGGAGCGCGCCGGCGAGCTGCGCGACGCCCGGATCGACATGGCCGAAGGCCGGCGCCTTGTCCTTCAGCTCGGCACAGATCCGCTGCGCCAGCTTGGGGCCGACGCCGGGCGCGCGCGCCACGGCCGCCTTGTCGCCTGTGGCGATCGCGGTCGCCAGCGCGCCGGGCTCGAAGGTCGAGAGGATGGCGAGCGCGACCTTGGCGCCGACGCCCTGCACCATCTGCATCAGCCGGAACCAGTCCCGCTCGTTGTCGGAGAGGAAGCCGTAGAGCCGGATCGCATCCTCGCGCACATGCGTCTCGATCGACAGCACCGCCGCCTCGCCAGGCTTCGCCAGCCGCTGCAGCGTCCGCGACGAGCACTGCACGACATAGCCGACGCCCTGCACGTCGAGGATGACATGATCCTCGCCATAGGAATCGACGATCCCCTTGAGCTTCCCGATCATTGCCCCTCACCCCGCCCGCATCTGCGCGACCAGCGCGCGCATACCGCGGTGCTGGGCGTGGCAGATCGCCACCGCCAGCGCATCGGCCGCATCGGCGGAGGAGGTCTCCGCCTTGGGCAACAGCACGCGGATCATCATCTGGACCTGTTTCTTGTCGGCATGGCCGACACCGACCACCGTCTTCTTGACGAGGTTGGCGGCATATTCCGCCACATCGAGCCCCGCCAGCGCCGGCACCACCAGCGCGACGCCGCGCGCCTGCCCGAGCTTGAGCGCCGATTGCGGATCGCGGTTGACGAAGGTCTCCTCGACCGCGACCTCGTCCGGCGCATGGGCGCGCACGACGCGGCTGAGCCCGTCATGGAGCTGGCGCAGCCGCTCCGCCAGCGACAGCCCGCTCTCGCTCTCGACACAGCCGCAGGCGACGAAACCGATCTTGCTCCCCTCCGAGACGATGACGCCCCAGCCCGTCTTCCGGAGGCCGGGGTCGATGCCGAGAATGCGAATCGGTGGGTTCATGTCGGGCGCAGCCTAAACCTTGGACACGCTTTGTTCCATGCGGCGTCCTAAGGATTCCTTCCCGTTCCGGCCGTCGATGAACGGCGTGCATCGGTCGCATCACGCCAACGGGGGTTGTCGCGCGGGCCGCTTGGCTGTTGGTGCCATTGGCTCCTGCCTTCCCAGGGACCTTGCTCCCCTATCCTTCCGGTCGATGTCAGATCTTCTCGCCTTCCTGTTTCCCGCGGTATCACCGAGCGGGCTCGTCGTTCTGCTGCTGGCGACGCTGCTCGGCGGGCTCGTGCGCGGCTTCACCGGATTCGGCTTCGCCATGGTGTTCATGCCGCTGGCCTCGATGGTGATCGGCCCGGTCGCGGCGCTCGGGTTGATCTGGTGCATCGACGCGCCCTTCGCCCTGCCGATCGCGCTGCGCAACGCCAAGCACGCCGAATGGCGCGAGGTGGCGCCGCTCTTGCTGACCGCGACGCTGGCGCTGCCCGCCGGCATCTGGCTGCTGATCTGGCTCGACCGCGAGACGATGCGCTGGATCCTCGCCGGGCTGATCTTCGCCGCGGTGGCGTTGATGGCCTCGGGCTGGCGCTATCACGGCCGGCCGGGCATCCCGCTTTCGCTCGGCGTCGGCGTTCTCTCGGGGCTGTTCAACGGCATGGCCTCGATCGGCGGCATGCCGCTCGCCGTGTTCTGGCTCGGCGCCCAGCGCAACGACCGCCACAAGACCCGCGCTAATTTGCAGACCTTCTTCGGCTGCTCGACGCTGATCAGCGGCACCATCCTGTGGTGGAAGGGCATCCTGACCCTGCCCGCCCTGCTGATGGCGCTGCCGCTCTTTGCCGCCTATGGCGCCGGCATGTGGGCCGGCACCCACGGCTTCCGCCTCGCCAATGAAGCCACCTTCCGCCGCATCGCCTATGCGGTGATCTTCCTGAGCGCGCTGGTCAGCCTGCCGCTGTGGGACGGATTTGTGGGGCGGTAGCGCCGCCGCATCTATCCCTCAGCCCTCATCCTGAGGAGCGCCGCAGGCGCGTCTCGAAGGATGGTCCAGGAGGCTCCGGCATCATCTGGAGCATCCTTCGAGACGCCGTTTCACGGCTCCTCAGGATGAGGGGTGAGAGAGACAGGCTTACTCAGCCTAGCTTCGCCATCACCTCGTCGGAGATCTCGTAATTGGCGAAGACGTTCTGGACGTCGTCGTCATTGTCGAGCGCTTCCATCAGCTTCATCATCGAGGCGGCCTTCTCCTCGTCGAGCGGGGCCGTGGTGGTCGGCCGCCAGACCGGCTTGGCCGAAGCCGGCGCGCCCAGCGCCGCTTCGAGCGCCTTCGAGACCTCGTTCAGCGCGTCGAAGGCGCAGAGGATCGTATGGCCGTTCTCGTCGGAGATGACGTCGTCGGCGCCGGCCTCGATCGCCGCCTCCATGATCTTGTCGGCATCGCCGGCCTCAGGCGGATAGCTGATCTCGCCGACGCGATTGAACATGAAGGACACCGAGTTGCTCTCGCCCAGCGCCCCGCCCGCCTTGGTGAAGTAGGAGCGGACGGCGGAAGCGGTGCGGTTGCGGTTGTCGGTCAGCGCTTCGACGATGACGGCCGCTCCGCCCGGGCCGTAGCCCTCGTAACGGACCTCGTCATAGTTGTCGCCCTCGCCACCGGCGGCCTTGTTGATGGCGCGCTGGATGTTGTCCTTGGGCATGTTTTCGGCCCGCGCGGCGAGCACCGCCATGCGCAGGCGAGGATTCATGGCCGGGTCGGGCATGCCCATCTTGGCGGCAACGGTGATCTCGCGCCCGAGCTTCGAGAACAGCTTGGCCCGCACGGCATCCTGCTTGCCCTTGCGATGCATGATGTTCTTGAACTGGGAATGACCGGCCATGGAACCCGAACCTCTGCTGCCTTCTCGTGTTTCCGGCCCCGCGGCGGGGCTTGGCGTCCCGGCGGGCATTGCGCGCCTTATAGGCGCCGCTTTCGCCGCCACGCAAGCGAGAGCCGCCGCTGCGCGAAACGCGGGATAGGGTCGGATTCATGCGACCACGGCAACCCGACGTTAAGTCAGCCCGACCATACTGCAGGCACACAGACGACTGCGGCGCCGAGCGCCGGCCGACCCCCTGCGGACACTGATGACCACCCAACACAGCAAGCTCGTCGCCGGGCAGGAGATGCGCCTTCGCGCCTTCCAGATCGGCGAAGCCGATCTGACGGCCCTGCGTCCCTATGCAGAGCAGGCCAGACGGTGCCTGCCACCGCTGCTGGACGAGATCCAGACCCAGTTTTCGCCCTGGCCGGAGACCGCGCGCGCCTTCGCCATCGCCGAACTGCGGGAGCTGAGGCTTGCCCACTGGATCAGGCTGACCTCGGGCGATCTCGGCGACGCCTTCCTCGATTCCGCCCACCGCCTCGCCTCGGCCCTGCAGCGCCATAACGTGCCGGCCCATGGCATCGCCATCGGCCACGCGCTCGTCACCAACCAGATCGGGATCGAGCTGGGCTTGGACCGGGCCTCTCTGCAGAAGCTGCGCTGGTGGCAGGGGCGCGAACGCAACCGGCGCATCGCCGCCCGCTCGGCGCTGAACAAGGCCGCTGCGCTCGACCTCGAGCTGCTGCTGGAAACCTATGGCCGTCTCCAGCATGAGGCGCGCGAGCAGACGCGATCCGAGATCGAGGGCTTCCAGGCGAGCATGCGCCGGGTCGTCGCGGCGGTAACCTCCGGCGCCAGCCGCGTCGAGGCTCTGGCCGCAACGATGAACGCCGTGGTGCAGGACACCGGCGCACAGGCGGTGATCGCCGCCCGTGCCTCGGACGACGCCTCCGATAACGTCCAGAGCGTCGCGAGCGCCACCAGCGAACTCACCGTCTCGCTCGACCACGTCGCCCAGGAGGTGACGCGCGCCGCCAGCATGGCCCACAGCGCCAATGCCGCCGCCGTCAAGACGGACGTCATCGTCAAGAGCCTCGCGACCTCGGCCCAGACCATCGGCTCGATCGTCGAGATGATCCGCACCATCGCGGCGCAGACCAATCTGCTGGCCCTCAACGCGACGATCGAGGCCGCCCGTGCCGGCGAGGCGGGTCGCGGCTTTGCGGTGGTCGCCACCGAGGTGAAGCAGCTCTCGGCCCGCACCGCCCAAGCCACCGACGAGATCGCTGCACAGGTGCCGGCCATGCAGGCGGCCACCCATGAGGCGGTACAGGCGATCGAGAGCATCGTCGCCTTCGTCCGCCAGATGCACGACACCACCGCGACGGTCGCCAGCGCGCTCGACCAGCAGCGCTGCGCCACGCAGGAAATCGCCCGCAGCGTCGATCTCGCGGCGGTCGGCACGCAGGAGGTCGCCCAGACCGTCTGCGGCGTCAGCGAACTCGCCGCTACGGCCGGAGGCAGCGTCGGCGAGGTGCTCGGCCTCGCCGCCACGCTCTCGCGGGAAGCGGCCTCGCTGGCCAGCGCCTTCGAGGGGCTGATGGCGCGCAGCAACGCCGCCTGAAGACGGCGTCCGGCTCCGCTCAGGCCTCGTCCCAGGGCGGGGCGGCCGGCGCCAGATGCGGCCCCAACCGGACCGGCCAGACGGCCTTTGCCAGGCCCGTCCGGTCATCGATCTCCACGGCGACGCCGGACAGGCTGCCCTCTCCGGTCGCGGCTTCGAGCCGGGCCCCCGGCGTCTTCTGCAGGAAGCGCCGGATCGGCTCCTCCTTCTGCATGCCGAGGACGGAATCATAGTCGCCGCACATGCCGGCGTCGGACTGATAGGCCGTCCCTCCGGCGAGGATGCGCAGGTCGGCGGTCGGAACATGGGTGTGCGTGCCGACGACGAGACTGGCGCGCCCGTCGAGGAAGTGCCCTGCCGCCTGCTTCTCGCTGGTCGCCTCGGCATGGAAATCGACGATCACGGCATCCGCCACCTCGCCCAGCGGGCAGGCGGAGAGCTCCCGCTCGAGCGCCTGGAAGGGGTCATCCAGCGCGTCCATGTAGACGCGGCCCATGACGTTGACGACGAGCACACGCGCGCCGTTCCTCGCCTCGATCACCGCCGCGCCGCGCCCGGGCGTCCCCTTGGGATAATTGGCCGGTCGCACCAGCCGGTCCTGCCGCTCGATGAAGACGAGCGCCTCGCGCTGGTCCCAGGAGTGATTGCCGAGGGTCACCGCATCGGCGCCCGCCGCCAGCAGCTCGTCGCAGATCGCCTCGGTGATGCCGAAGCCGCCGGCCGCGTTCTCGCCATTGATGACGACGCAGTCGAGCTTCCACTGCTGGCGTAGCCGCGGCAGGCGCTCCTGCACCGCGACCCGTCCGGGGCGGCCGACGACATCACCGAGAAAGAGAAAACGCATGGGGCGGGTCCGGAGGCGCAAGAGGCTCCTCCGTGGCGCGAAAGCGGCCGGGAATCAACCGCTGCCCGCACCTGACGAGGATTGCTGCCGGACCTCGCACGACAAATCCAGAACAGGCGCGGGTCGTCCCGGGCGACCGGAGGGAGACCCGGGACCCATTCCGGAACCTATCCGGCATGCGCTCAGGAATGGATCCCGGATCGGCGCCGCTACGCGGCTTGTCCGGGATGACATCGCCGGGGCCTAAGAGCTGAAGCGACAGAACCAGAACCTGAGCCCAGACGCGCTCACCCGCAGCGGATCGTCTCGCGCTCGGTCACGATCCAGTCGAGGCGCCGGTCATGCGGCTCGTCCGGCACGGTGTCGATCTCCTGCGCGGCATAGGCGATGCTGATGCTCGTGACGGGTCCGATTTCGGTGAGCTTGGCGTCGTAATACCCCTTGCCGTAGCCGATCCGGTAGCCGCGCCGGTCGAAGGCGGCGAGCGGCACGATCAGGATCGCCGGCACGCTCTCCGGCTGGGCCGGGTCCGGCACCAGCGTGCCGAAGCCGCCGGGCACGATCGGCTCATAGGGCGCCCAGCGCCGGAAGATCATCCGCTTCGCCACGATGGCGGGCAGGCAGAGCGGCAGGCCGCGCTCATGCAGCGCCTCGAGGACCGGCCTCGGATCCGCCTCCGATCGCATCGGCCAATAGGCCGCGACGGGACCTTCGGCCGCGTCGAACGCGGGCAGAGCCAGCACGCCTTCAGTGATCGCCTCGTCCCAGATCAGGCGGTCGTCGATCTCGAGCGCATCGCGTCGGGCGAGCGCCTGCTCGCGGAGGGCCGCCTTGCGGACAGCGGGTTCGAGCGGGGAAGGCATGTTGGTCATGGAAGAGTGCTGAGCCACCTCGGCCGTGGAGATTTCGATCCCGGGACACCTACTAAAGTAGGTGGGCGCCGTGTGTCCGGGTCCAGGGACCTGGTCAGGGACAGCTCCCTAGGGAGTCGTATGGGCCCGGGAATACAGTTTCTCGCACGCACCAGGCAGCCCAGCTTCGCCAATGTAGGGGGGACGCCGGCAAAGCGCCAGTGCCATGCGGGGTTCGCAGCGAAACCATGCACCGGCCGGTGCCGTCACCCTTGCGGGCTCGGCAGCAGGCTGCGCGCGACCGCCTCGATCCGCTCGGCCGCGCCGACCAGCGCCTCGGCCGCCCGCTCCTCGACCTCGCCGATGCGTTCGTCGGCGGCACCGGCATCGCCCTGCAGCGCGGCCAGCTCCGCCTCCAGCCGCGCCACGCGCCGCTGCAGTTCCGAGGCCTCGTCGGCGACCATCAGCGCCGCCATGACGTGCAGACGCATGTCGCCGATCTCGCCGAAAGCCTGGCGCATCTCCTGGATCTTGCTGTCCAGAGAACGGGCGAGCGCCTCGAGATGGGGCTCTTCCCCGTCCCCGCAGGCCATCCGGTAGGCCTTGCCGGCGATGGTGACGTTGACTTGCGGCATCGTGGCCTCCGCTCAATCGTCCCGGCCGCCGGCGCCGGCCGGAGCCGGCTCCCGGTAGGCGGGACCGGGTTGCGCGTCCTCGTCGCCGTCGCCGGGTTCGTCGGCGGCTTGCGCCTCGGCATCGACCCTGGCCCGCTCGATCACGGCGCCGATCACGTTCATCGCGCGCTGCAGCCGCTGGTCGACATCGGCGGCAGCGGTCTCGACATCGCCCAGACGGGCCGTGGCGCCGTCGAGCTCGGCCGCGAGCCTTGCCCGGTCGTCCTGCATCAGCGCCAGCTCGGTTTCCAGATTGGCACGGCCGCGTTCGGCCTCGATGCGGCGGCGGGCCGCCGCCTCCAGCTGTGCCAGGGCGCCGTCCAGCCGCGCCAGGGCCTTGTCCACCATCAGGCTCGCCACCGAGGCTCTCCCTTCTGATCGAAGCCGGCTCACACGATTCGGACCCTAGACCAACTCGCACGAAAACGTGAATCGGCCGGGGCGGGATGCCTCTCCTTCGCAAGGGCTTGGGCGCGATTGTTGTCGCCGCATCGCAGCGAACCTACGTCGCAGCGCAACATAATCCGGGGTCGCGAAACCCCGCTTGCGAATTGACTCGCACCGAGCCCGCGGCCTAAGCCGGGCCACCATTCGTGACCGGAGCGCGGTCGGAAATCGGGCCGTCCCTGGCCCGCCGCCGCACGGACGGGGCCGCAGCCCCGCCCTCGCCAGACGGAGCCAGGAAGCACCATGACCACGACCGACCGTGCCCAGCACGACAAGCTCGCCAACGCCATTCGCGGGCTCGCCATGGACGGCGTCGAGAAGGCCAAGTCCGGCCATCCCGGCCTGCCGATGGGCGCCGCCGACGTCGCCACCGTGCTGTTCACGCGCGTGATGAAGTATGACGCCGCCGATCCGCGCTGGCCCGACCGCGACCGTTTCGTGCTCTCGGCCGGCCACGGCTCGATGCTGCTCTATGCCCTGCTCTATCTCACCGGCGTGCCGGGGCTGGAGCTCGACGACCTCAAGAAGTTCCGCCAGCTCGAATCGAAGACGCCGGGTCACCCCGAGAACTTCATGACGCTCGGGGTCGAGACCACCACCGGCCCGCTCGGCCAGGGCCTCGCCACCGCCGTCGGCATGGCGATGGCCGAGCGCATGCTCGCCGCCGAGTTCGGCAGGAAGGTCGTCGACCACCACACCTATGTTCTGGCCTCCGACGGCGACCTGATGGAGGGCATCAGCCAGGAGGCGATCGCGCTGGCCGGCCACCAGAAGCTGAACAAGCTGATCGTGCTGTGGGACGACAACGGCATCTCGATCGACGGCCCGCTTTCGATCACCGACAATGTCGACCAGGTCGCGCGCTTCAAGGCCTGCGGCTGGCGCGCCGAGCGCGTCGACGGGCATGATCCCGACGCGATCGAGGCCGCGATCCAGCGCGCCCGGAAGGCGAGCAAGCCCACCATGATCGCCTGCAAGACGATCATCGGCTTCGGCGCCCCGAAGAAGCAGGGCACCTCCAAGGCCCATGGCGAGGCGCTCGGCGCCGAGGAGCTGGAGGCCGCCAAGAAGAACCTCGGCATCACCGGCGGCGCTTTCGAGGTCGCGGCCGACGTGCTGAAGGCCTGGCGCGAGGCCGGCAAGGCCGGCGCCAACGAGCATGCCAACTGGCGCAGCCGTTTCGGCCTGCTCTCCGAGCGCAAGCGCGCCGAGTTCGAGCGCCGCCTCGCCCATGGCGTGCCGGCCAAGCTCGGCAAGGCGATCCTCGCCCACAAGAAGGCGCTGATTGCCGCGCCGCAGGCGGTCGCCACCCGCAAGGCCTCGGAGCTGGCGCTCGAGGCCATCACCCCGGTCATGCCGGAGCTGGTGATGGGCTCGGCCGACCTGACCCCCTCCAACAACACCCGCACCAAGGCGGCCGAGGACTTTACGCCCCGGACGCCCAAGGGCCGCTATGTCCGCTACGGCATCCGCGAGCACGGCATGGCCGCGGCGATGAACGGCATCACCCTGCATGGCGGCTTCCGCACCGGCGGCGGCACCTTCCTGGTCTTCGCCGACTACGCCCGCCCCTCGATGCGCCTCGCCGCGCTGATGGGCCTGCCGGTCGTCTACGTCATGACGCATGACTCGATCGGCCTCGGCGAGGACGGGCCGACGCATCAGCCGGTCGAGCAGATCGCCTCGCTGCGGGCCATGCCGAACATGCATGTCTTCCGCCCGGCCGACACGATCGAGACGGCCGAAGCCTGGCAGTTCGCGCTCGAGAATACCAAGGGCCCGACCGTTTTGGCCCTCTCCCGCCAGAACCTGCCGCAGCTGCGCACCGATGCCACCGCCACCAACCGCTCGGCCAAGGGCGGCTACGAGCTGCTGGCGGCCGAGGGCGGCAAGGCCCAGGTCTCGCTCTTCGCCTCGGGCTCCGAGGTCGAGATCGCTGTCGCGGCCCGCAAGCTTCTGGCCGAGAAGGGTGTGCGCGCCCGTGTCGTCTCGGTCCCGTCGCTCGAGCTGCTGCTGGCGCAGGACGAGGCCACCCAGGCCGCGATCATCGGCTCCGCCCCGATCAAGATCGCCGTCGAAGCCGGCGTCCGCTTCGGCTGGGATGCCGTCATCGGCCATGACGGCACCTTCGTCGGCATGTCGTCCTTCGGCGCCAGCGGGCCCTACAAGGAGGTCTATAAGCATTTCGGCATCACGCCGGAGGCGGTCGTCGAAGCGGCGATGAAGCGCCACAACGGCTGAGGCACCGACGCGGTGGACGGGCCGGGGCACACAGGCAGGGCGCGGCCCGCTGTCGCGCGATCGCATCACCGTCCGCGCGCGCCGTCATCACGGTTTTTCACTTGCGTTCGGCCACGCTTTGGCCGAATTGCCCGCGTGAATGGCGCGCCAGCGCCTTGGTTCGGCGAATGAGAGGTTTGAGATGACGATCAAGGTGGCGATCAACGGGTTCGGCCGCATCGGGCGCAACGTCCTGCGCGCGATCATCGAGTCGAAGCGCAAGGACATCGAGGTTGTCGCGATCAACGATCTCGGCCCCGTCGAGACGAATGCCCATCTCTTCCGCTTCGACAGCGTCCATGGCCGCTTCCCCGGCCAGGTGATCGTCTCGGGCGACACGATCGATGTCGGCCGCGGCCCGATCAAGGTCACCGCCGTGCGCGATCCCAAGGAGCTGCCGCACAAGGCGCTGGGCGTCGACATCGCGCTGGAATGCACCGGCATCTTCACCACCAAGGAGAAGGCCGCGGCCCATCTCGCCGCCGGCGCCAAGCGCGTCCTCGTCTCGGCCCCCTGCGACGGCGCCGATCTGACGGTGGTCTACGGCGTCAATCACACGGCGCTGTCGGCCGAGCATCTCATCGTCTCGAACGCCTCCTGCACGACCAACTGCCTCGCGCCGGTCGTCCGCGTGCTGCAGGACACAGTCGGCATCGACAAGGGCTTCATGACCACGATCCATGCCTATACCGGCGACCAGCCGACGCTGGACACCATGCACAAGGATCTCTACCGCGGCCGCGCCGCCGCCACGTCGATGATCCCGACCTCGACCGGCGCCGCCAAGGCGATCGGCCTCGTCATACCCGAGCTCAAGGGCCGTCTCGACGGCACCTCGATCCGCGTGCCGACGCCCAACGTCTCGGTCGTCGACTTCAAGTTCATTTCCAAGCGCAAGACCACCGTCGAGAAGATCAACGAGGCCATCGTCAAGGCGAGCCGCCGCGGCCCGCTCAAGGGCATCCTCGGCGTGACCGACCAGCCGAACGTCTCGATCGACTTCAACCACGACCCGCACTCCTCGACCTTCGCCCTCGACCAGACCAAGGTCATGGACGACAAGTTCGTGCGCGTGCTCTCCTGGTACGACAATGAGTGGGGCTTCTCGAACCGCATGAGCGACACCGCCGTCGCCATGGGCAAGCTCCTCTGACCTGACATGACCGACGGGGCCGCGCGGAAACGATGCGGCCCCGCTTCCTTCTCGAAACGAACGGAACGACCATGGCCAAGATCGAGCCGACCGTCGCCTCGCCCGCCGACACCGCGATGCCGACGACCGTCACGCCCGCCCCGAGCTATGGCGCGCCCGTGAGCATCGGTTCCTCCATGACGGCCGGCGACGCCGCTCCCGTCACAGAGCCGCGCCAGCTGGACCAGCTCTCCCGCATCGAGGAGAAGGCCGCGCGCATCGAGGAGAAGTTCGCCCGCTACGAGGCCGTGCTGACCCGCGCCGAGGCCTCGCTCGAGCGCAGCGCCCACAAGGTCGATGCCGCCGCCGGCACGATGGACTTCGCCGCCATCCGCGGCGAGATAGCCGCCCTGCGCTCGCGCATCGACGCCACGCCGCGCGCCGGCACGCTCTTCACCACCGCGATCGTCACCGCCCTGCTGACGGTGGCGCTGACCGTTCTGGTGCTGCGCTTCGGCGTGCCTGGCCTGTTCGGGAGCCTGCTCGTTCGATGACCGCCTTCAAGACCCTCGACGACGCCGATCTCGCCGGCAGACGCGCCCTCGTCCGCGTCGATCTCAACGTCCCGATGGAGGACGGCAAGGTCACCGACACCACCCGCATCGACCGCATCCTGCCGACCATCCGCGAGATCGCCGCCAAGGGCGCCAAGGTCGTGCTGCTCGCCCATTTCGGCCGCCCCAAGGGCCCCGACGCCAAGAACAGCCTGAAGCAGGTCGTGCCCGCCCTGGCCCATGCGCTCGGCCAGCCCGTAACCTTCGTGCAGGACTGCATCGGCGACGACGTCACCAAGGCTCTCGCGGCCGCGAAGAACGGCGAGGTGCTGCTGCTCGAGAACACCCGCTTCCACGCCGCCGACGAAAAGAACGACCCCGATTTCGTCAGGGCACTCGCCGCCAACGGCGATCTCTATGTCAACGATGCCTTCTCGGCCGCGCATCGCGCCCACGCCTCGACGGAAGGCCTCGCCCATGTCCTGCCGGCCTTTGCCGGCCGCACCATGCAGGCGGAGCTGGAGGCGCTCTCCGCCGGCCTCGACAACCCCGCCCGCCCGGTCATGGCGATCGTCGGCGGCGCCAAGGTCTCGACCAAGCTCGACCTGCTCGGCAACCTCGTCAGGAAGGTCGACGTCCTCGCCATCGGCGGCGGCATGGCCAACACCTTCCTCGCCGCGCGCGGGCTGGATGTCGGCAAGTCGCTCTGCGAGCACGATCTCGTCGCCACCGCCCGCGAAATCGAGGCCAAGGCGAAGGAAGCCGGCTGCGAGATCCTGCTGCCGGTCGATGCGCTGGTCGCGCGCGAGTTCAAGGCCAATCCCGGCCATCGCGTCGTGAAGATCGGCGAGGTCGCGGCCGACGAGATGATCCTCGATGCTGGCCCGATGAGCGTCGCCGAGGTCGTGCTGAAGCTCGACAGCGTCAAAACGCTGGTCTGGAACGGCCCCTTCGGCGCCTTCGAGCTGCCGCCCTTCGACACGGCGACCGTCACCGTCGCGAAGGCGGCTGCCGCGCGCGTCAAGGCGGGCAAGCTGGTCGCGGTCGCCGGTGGTGGCGACACCGTCTCGGCCATGAACCATGCCGGCGTCGCCGACGACCTGACTTACGTCTCGACAGCGGGCGGCGCCTTCCTGGAGTGGATGGAAGGCAAGCCGCTGCCGGGCGTCGAGGCGCTGCGGAAGGGCTGAACGGCCCTGCCGTTTGCAGCAGGGCGCGTTTATGCTATGTTCTCATCGCCTTTCGGAGAGAGCGGCGATGAGCGAGAACGTTCAGACGGAGATGTTTGAGATCCTGAAGTCGATTCAGGCGAAGCTCGTCGAGCATGACCAGCGCTTCGATGCCGTCGAGAAGCGCTTCGACGAAATGGGCGACCTCATTCGCAAACACCGCCGCGACACCGCCGGACTCATGGTGATGGCCAAGTCGACCGCCGGACAGTTCGCCGAGGACCTCGCCGCCGTCGAGGAGCGGGTACGCGTTCTGGAAGCGCGCGGCCTCTGATTTTAAGGGCTTTTCCCGCTTTCGCTTTACCTTTGTCGCAGTTGGCTTTTAAACGCTCCCCATATCCATTGCCTCAAGGGGAGTGCCAACGTGGCCCGCATCACGCTTCGCCAACTGCTCGACCATGCCGCCGAGAACGACTACGGCGTGCCCGCCTTCAACATCAACAACATGGAGCAGGCGCTGGCGATCATGGCGGCCGCGGACGCCACCGACGCCCCGGTCATCATCCAGGCCTCGCGTGGCGCGCGCTCCTACGCCAACGACGTCATGCTCAAGCACATGATGGATGCGGTCACCGAGATCTACCCGCACATCCCCGTCTGCGTGCATCTCGACCACGGCAACGAGCCGGCGACCTGCATGACCGCGATCCAGGCCGGCTTCACCTCGGTGATGATGGACGGCTCGCTCAAGGCCGACGGCAAGACCCCGGGCGACTGGGACTACAATGTCGGCGTGACCCGCACCGTGACGGAGATGGCCCATCTTGGCGGCATCTCCGTCGAGGGCGAGCTCGGCGTGCTCGGCTCGCTGGAATCCGGCGAGGGCGAGAAGGAGGACGGCCACGGCTTCGAGGGCAAGCTCTCCCACGACCAGCTCCTGACCAATCCGGACGAGGCGGTGAAATTCGTCGCCGAGACCAAGGTCGATGCGCTCGCCATCGCCATGGGCACCTCGCATGGCGCCTACAAATTCACCCGCAAGCCCGATGGCGCGATCCTGGCGATGCATGTCATCGAGGAGATCCACAAGAAGCTGCCGAGCATGCACCTCGTCATGCACGGCTCGTCCTCGGTGCCGCAGGACCTCCAGGACATCATCAACCAGTATGGCGGCAAGATGCCCCAGACCTGGGGCGTGCCGGTCGAGGAGATCCAGCGCGGCATCAAGCACGGCGTCCGCAAGATCAACATCGACACCGACAACCGCATGGCGATGACCGGCCAGATCCGGAAGATCCTGTCCGAGCATCCCGGCGAGTTCGACCCGCGCAAATATCTGAAGCCCGCCATGGAGGCGATGACGAAGCTCTGCAAGCAGCGCCTGCAGGAGTTCAACACCGCTGGCCAGGCCAGCAAGATCAAGCGCGTGCTCACCACCGCCGAGATGGCCAAGCGCTACGCCAAGGGCGAGCTCGACCCGACCTTCGGCAAGGCGGGCTGAGGCCAGGCGACAGCCGTCATTGCGAGCGCAGCGAAGCGATCCAGACCGGCGCGCATCCCTTGGATTGCTTCGTCGCTGACGCTCCTCGTGATGACGGTCCAGGCGCTCCCGCGAAAACGCCCCTACAAAAGCGCCCGGCAATTTGCCGGGCGTTTCTGTGTGAAGGCATGGTCGGCTCAAGCCCGACCATGACGCTTGCGATCAAACGCCGATCTTGCCGCCGCCCTTCTTGGTGATCGCCACCACCGAGGGCCGCACCGGCATGTCCGGCTTGAAGTCCGGCCAACGGGTCGAGAGATCCTCGTAATAGGAGCGGCGGCCGAAGGCGGGCCAGTCCGGGCCGTCGTCCCCGGGGTGCTGCACGGCCACGAAGGCCGTAGTGTCGTCCGGCGTGAAGCAGGGGCCGCAGAGTTCGGCGCCATGCGGCACGCGGTAGAACAGCTTCGAGGTTCGGCGCGCGCCGCCCTCCGTGTCGACCGCCCAGAGCCCGTCGGTGCGTCCGGTGACATCGGGGCCGTTGCCGTCGGTCGCGACCCAGAGCCGCCCGGACGAGTCGACCACCGCATTGTCGGGCATGCCGAACCAGCCGCTCTTGGTCGTGTCGGTCGAGAAGGTCGCCCCCACGGCGGCCACCGAGGGATCGCCGCATTTCAGCAGAATCTCCCAGCGCCCCTTCGTGGCGGTGTGGTCGCCGCCCTCCTCGATGATCTCGATGATGTGGCCGAAGGCGTTCTTCGCCCGCGGATTGGCCGCATCGACCTGCTCGTCCTTGCGGCTCGAATTGTTGGTCAGCATCACATAGACCTTGCCGGTCACCGGATTGGGTGTGATGTCCTCGGGCCGATCCATCTTGGTGGCGCCGAGCAGGTCGCCGGCGCGGCGGGTCTCGATCAGCACATCGGCCTGGCTCTGGAAGCCGTTGGCCGCCGTCAGCGGGCCCTGCCCGAAGACCAGCGGCAGCCATTCCACCGCCCCATCCGCCGCGAATTTCGCGACATAGAGCGTGCCGGTATCGAGCAGGTCCAGATTGGCCGCGCGGTTATTGGCGTCAAAGCGGCCCGCCGTGACGAATTTGTAGACATAGTCGAAGCGCTCGTCGTCGCCGAGATAGGCCACGACGCGGCCGTCCTTCGCCACGATCATGTCGGCGCCTTCATGCTTGAAGCGGCCGAGCGCCGAGCGCTTCTTCGGCACGGAGGTCGGATCGAACGGATCGACCTCGATAACCCAGCCGAAGCGGTTGGCCTCGTTGGGTTCCTTCGCCAGGTCGAAGCGCTCCTCGAACCGGCCCCAGGCATAGGGCGAGGACGGGATGGCAAGGCGCTTGTAGTTCGCCTCTTCGCGATGGCCCTCCGGCAGCTTGCCGGAGAAATAGCCGTGGAAGTTCTCCTCGCCCGAGACGAAGGTCCCCCAGGGCGTCATCGCGCCCGAGCAGTTGTTGAGCGTACCCAGCACCTTGCGGCCGCTGGCATCCGCCGCAGTCTTGACGCGGTCGGTTCCCGCGACGGGGCCCGAGAGCTGCATCTCGGTGGCGACCGTGATGCGCCGGTTGAGCTTCGAATCCGGCACCAGCGCCCATTTCCCGTCGGTGCGGCGGATTTCCGCGACGGTCGCGCCATGCGCCATCGCCTCGATCTTGAAGCGCTCGGGCGTCGCGTTCTTGAGGACCGGCTTGCCGTCCTTCATCTCGACCACGCCCGGGAACATCAGATGCGGGTTGGTGTATTCGTGATTGACGAAGAGCACGCCATGGGCGGACGGGTCCGCCGCGCCGGGCATCGGCAGATAGCCGACGAAGTCGTTGTTGTAGCCGAACTGCCTGGCCTGGGCCTCGGGCGTCTGGTTCGCGGGGTCGAAGGCCGGCGCATCGGGCGTGACCGGGTCGCCCCAGCGCAGCAGCACCTGGGCGTCATAGCCTTCCGCGACGTGATGATCGGCGTCGACGCCGACCTCGACCTCCTTGAAGGCGAAGGCGGATTTCGCAGCCTGCGCCTGCGCCTGATCGGCCGTCTCAAGCGCCAGCGTGCCGACGGTCGCCGAGATCGCGGACACGGCGAGCGCGCCCTTCAGCAGGCCGCGGCGCGAGAAGCGCTGGGAGATCAGCTCGCCCATCGTGGCGTTGTCGGTCGGATTCTGCGGCGCGGCGTCTTCATGCTCCAGAAGACTGGCGCCGAAGGTCGATTCGTAAGGGCTGTCCTGGCTCATGGGTCCTGATCCCGGTGACATGCGCAGATTGGCATTGGAACAGATCGAGGCCTATCCGGCGAGGGTGACGCTGCGGTGACGACGGCGTCGGGCGGCCCTGCGCGGCCGGCCCTTCCGGCGCACCGCATATTCTGGTTCAAGGAGCCCCCGCCGCCGCAGAACCCGCATGTCCCTCCTGTTCTCAGCCCTCGTCGCCGTCTTCGTCGGCTTCGCCGCCTCGGTCGCAGTCGTGCTGGCGGCGGCGCAGGCGCTGGGTGCAACGCCGGCCCAGACCGTCTCCTGGATCGCGGGCCTGGCCCTGGCCAAGGGAGCGGCGAGCCTCTGGCTCTCCTGGCGCCACCGCCTGCCGATCATCTGCGCCTGGTCGACGCCGGGCGCCGCCCTCATCGCGGCCAGCAGCGGGCTCGACATGGCCGCCGCCATCGGCGCCTTCCTGCTCGCCGCGGCGCTGATGATGCTGACCGCCGCCTTCCGCCCGCTCGGCGCGCTGATCGAGAAGATCCCGATGCCGATCGCCGCCGCCATGCTGGCCGGCGTGATCTTCCGCTTCGTCGTCGCGGTCTTCGACGAGGCGCGGGTCTCGCCCGGCCTCGTCCTGCCGCTGCTGGCGGTCTTCCTGCTGGCGCGGCTGGTCAATCCCTTCCTCGGCGTCATCGCCGCGCTCGGCGTCGGCATCGCCGTCAGCTTCGCCACCGGGCTGGCGACATGGCCGGAGGGCGGGCTCGCCCTGACCGGCCTCGAATTCGTCACACCGCGCTTCGATACCGCCGCCATGCTCGGCATCGGCATCCCGCTCTATCTCGTCACCATGGCGGCGCAGAACCTGCCCGGCTTCGCCGTCCTGCGCGCCGCCGGCTACCAGCCCCCCGTGCCGGCCTGCCTTTTCGTCACCGGCCTCACCTCCTTCCTCACCGCGCCCTTCGGCGCGCATATGGTCAACATGGCCGCGATCAGCGCCTCGATCTGCACCGGCCCCGACACGCATCCCGATGCGGCGCAGCGCTGGAAGGCGGGCATCCTCTACGGCCTGCTCTGGCTCGCCATCGCCGCGACGGCCGGGCTGCTGCTCGCCCTCATCCTCGCCATGCCCAAGGCGCTGATCGTGGCGGTCGCCGGCCTCGGCCTCGTCGGCTCGCTGACGGGGGCGCTGACCCAGGCGACCGCCTCGGACGCGCATCGCTTCGCCGCCATCATCGCCTTCGCGGTGGCGGCCTCGAGCCTGACGCTGTTCGGCGTCGGCTCGGCCTTCTGGAGCCTCGTTGCCGGCCTCGGAGTCTTGACATTGGACGCCATCGCGGGCCGTTTGCGCGCAAGATCATGACCACGACCTCTCCCCCCACCCGCCTGATGCTCGTCACCCCGCCCGTGGCGGATGCCGAGGCGATGGCCTTCCGCCTGATGCAGGCCCAGGCCGGCGGCGATCTCGCCGCGGTGCTGCTGCAGCTCGCCCCCGGCGACGAGCGCAGCCGCATCGAGCGGGTGAAGCGCCTCGCCGGTCCGGTGCAGGGCGCCAATGTCGCGCTCGTCGTCGCCGATTCCGCGCTCGTCGCGACGAGGGGCGGCGCCGACGGCGTCCATCTCGCCGGTGGGCCCGAGGCGATCGCCGAGGCGCGCTCGAGCCTCAAGGGCGAGCGCATCATCGGCGCCGGCGGGCTGCGCGCCCGCCACGACGCCATGGATGTCGGCGAGGCCGGCGTCGACTACGTCATGTTCGGCGAGCCGCGCCCGGACGGCTCCATGCCGCCACTGCCGGCCGTGATCGAGCGCGCCGGCTGGTGGGCCGAGATCTTCGAGACGCCCTGCGTCGCCTATGCGCCCGATCCGGACTCCGTCGCAGCCCTCGCCGAGACCGGCGCCGAATTCGTCGCGCTCGGCGCATGGGCCTTCGAGGAGGGCCGCGACCTGCGGGCGCTCGTGGCCGAGGCGAATGCGGCGATCGCCGCCTGCGCCGCGCGGAAGGCGGCGCGATGACAGGCCTGCGCCGGGCCCTCGCCGGGCTGTGGCTGGCCGGCCTCTCCTTCACATCGCCGGCCGCCGCGGCCGAGCGTGACCTCGCCTATGGCGCTTATCAGACCGGCCACTATCGGCGCGCGCTCTCCGAGGCGCTCAAGCGCATCGAGGCGGACAGCAAGGACGCCGCGGCGATGACGCTGGTCGGCGAGATCTACCGCCAGGGCCTGGGCGTGCGACCGGACCAGAAGGTCGCCTCCGAATGGTATGAGCGCGCCGCCGAGCGCGGGGACGTCAACGCCGTCTATGCGCTCGCCATCGCCCTGCTCGATGACGCGAGTGGCCGGCGCGATCCCACCCGGGCCGGCACGCTGCTGAAACGTGCCGCCGCGGCGGGCCACCCCGCCGCCAACTACAACCTCGCCCTCGCTTTGCTGGCGACAGGCCAGCCGACCGATGAGGCGGAGGCCATCCGCAGCCTCGAGATCGCCGCGAGAGGCGGCATCCCCGACGCGCTCCATGCGCTGGCGACGCTGGCGCGGCAGGGCCGCGGCATGCCGAAAAGCGACGAGCAGGCGGCCCGCTGGATGGAACAGGCCGCCAGCGCCGGTCATCTCCCGGCCGAGATCGAATATGCCATCATGCTGTTCAACGGCACCGGCGTCGCCTCCGACGAGGCCGCGGCGGCGCAACTCTTTCTGAGGGCGGCGGGCAAGGGCAATCCGATCGCGCAGAACCGCATCGCGCGGCTCTACCAGAGCGGACGCGGCATTCCTCCCGACTCGATCGAGGCGGCCGCCTGGCACCTCGCAGCGCGCGCGCAGGGGCTGGACGACCCGGCCCTGGAGCAGCTCTTCGACCGGCTGAAGCCGGAGCAGCAGGCCCGCGCCGCCCGCCTCGCCGCCAGCCGGATCGAGGGCGCGGCCTTGACGGCGCCGTAGCGGGCGAGCAAGGGACCGGGCGAGTTTCCCGAAGCCCTACCGCGAGCGCCCTAAGCGCCCCGGAGCCGGGCCCGCTGTCTGAACCGGATCCTGTCAAGCCGGGGTCCCACTGCTGCGCCGAACGGCGCGAACGAGGTTACCGATGATCCGCTCTCCCCTGATGACCGTGATGACCGACGCCGTGATGAAGGCGTCGCGTTCGCTGAAGCGCGACTTCGGCGAGGTCGAGAACCTGCAGGTCCTCGCCAAGGGTCCGGGCGACTTCGTCTCCAAGGCCGACCACAAGGCCGAGGAGATCCTGCGCGCCTCGCTCGAAAAGGCCCGGCCCGGCTATGGCTTCGTCATGGAGGAGAGCGGCGTCGTCCAGGGAACGGACGAGAGCAATCGCTGGCATATCGATCCGCTCGACGGCACCCACAACTTCCTGCGCGGCGTGCCGCACTGGAACATCTCGGTGGCGCTGGAGCGCGACAACCAGTTCGTTGCCGGAGTGATCTACGATGCCGCGAAGGACGAGCTCTTCATCGCCGAGAAGGGCAAGGGCGCCTATGTCAACAACCGGCGCATGCGCGTCTCCGGCCGTCGCGAGCCGAGCGAGATGCTCGTGGGCATGGGCGTTCCGCATATCGGCAAGGGCGGCCATCCGCTCTTCCTGCGCGAACTCGGCGCGGTGATGACCCGCTTCTCCAATGTCCGCCGCATGGGCTGCGCCGCCCTCGACATCGCCTATGTCGCCGCCGGCCGCTTCGACGCCTATTGGGAGCGCGACCTCAACACCTGGGACTTCGCGGCCGGGGCCGTGATGATCCGCGAGGCGGGCGGCACCTTCGGCACGCTCGACGGCAAGCAGCCGACCATGGCCCGCGACATCATCTGCGGCAACGAGATCGGCGAGCAGGCCCTGCGCGCCGCGCTCAAGACGGTCTGAGCCGCGCAACCTCGCGGCAACAGCCGCGGCTTTGGTCATATCCCCTTGATCTTTCGCGCTTGATCATCGCGGCACGGGAAGCGACAGTCCCTCCCGTGACGATGGCGAACGGATGATTAAGCATGGCGACTGAGGATCTGGCGGCCGAACGCGACATGGCCGCGCCCCCGCGGGAGGAGACGCGGTTCTCGCGCCCGCTGCGCTATGTCGTCCGCGCCCTCGTCTTCCTCGCGCTGATCGGCTTCCTCGGCTTCATCCTCCAGGGCGGCCTGATCACCGCCTTCATGACCAATCCGGGCCTGAACGGCCTGATCCTCGGCTCGCTCCTCGTCGGCGTCCTGATCGCGCTCCGCGAACTCTGGCGCCTCCATGCCGAGGCGCGCGCCGCCACCCGCCTCGCCGCGGCTCCCGCCGCCGCGGAGATCCGCCGCGGCGAGGTCATCGCGCCGCTCGGCCCGGTGCTGCCGGCGCTCGAGGCCCGCAGCCTCGCCCCCGCCCAGGCGGCGACCGTGCTCGAATCGATCGCGGTGCGGCTCGACGATGGCCGCGAGGTGCTGCGCTATCTGGCAGGCCTGCTCGTCTTCCTCGGCCTGCTCGGCACCTTCTGGGGCTTGCTCGACACGGTCTCCTCCGTCGGCAACGTCATCAAGAGCCTGCGCACCGGCGCGGAAGCCGGCGTGCTGTTCGACGAACTCAAGGCCGGCCTCGCCGCCCCGCTCGCCGGCATGGGCCTGTCCTTCTCCTCCTCGCTCTTCGGCATCGCCGGCTCGCTGATCCTCGGCTTCCTCGAATTGCAGGTCGCGCAGGCCCAGCGCCGCTTCCGTAACGAGATGGAAAGCTGGCTCGGCACGCGCACGGCGGCCGCGGGCGCTGCGCCGGGTCTGCGCTCGCTGACGGGCGACCCGCTGGCCGACAGGCTCGACCGGCTCGGCGCCGCCATGGCCGAGAGCGGCGCCAACAACCGCGCCGCGACCCAGGCGCTCGCCAGCCTCGCCGAGGGCATCCAGGGCCTCGTCCAGCACATGCGCTCCGAGCAGCAGCTCATCCGTGACTGGGTGGAAGCGCAGGCGGCCCGCGAGAAGGACATGAAGCGCCTGCTCGAGCGCCTCACCGCCGACAATGTGATGGAGCCCTGACGGCGATGGCCCTCTCCCGCTCCCATCGCCGCGACGAGGTCAATTTCTGGCCGGGCTTCGTCGACGCACTCTCGACGATGCTGATCGGCATCGTCTTCCTGCTCTCCGTCTTCGTGCTCGGGCAGTTCTTCCTGTCGCAGGAGCTGACCGGCAAGGACACGGCGCTGGAGCGGCTGAACCGGCAGATCTCGGAGCTGACCGACCTGCTGGCTCTCGAGCGCTCCTCGAACCGCCAGGCCCAGGAGAACCTGCAGCTCCTGCAATCCTCGCTGACGCGGGAGCAGGCCGAACGCGGCCGTATCCAGGATCTGCTCGCCGCCCAGCCCGGCAATCAGGCCGCCCAGCTCGGCGAGGCGCAAAAGGCGCTCGAAGCCGAAAAACAGCTCTCCGCCCGTGCCCAGGCCACCGTCGATCTCGTCAACCAGCAGATCCTCGCCATGCGCCGCCAGCTCGCGGCGCTGGAGGAAGCGCTCAGCGCCTCCGAGGCCAAGGACAAGGAAGCGCAGGCCCGCATCGCCGAACTCGGCTCGCGGCTGAACGTGGCGCTGGCCCAGCGCGTCCAGGAGCTGGCGCGGTACCGCTCGGACTTCTTCGGCCGCCTGCGCCAGGTGCTCGGCACGCGGCCCGACATCCGCGTCGTCGGCGACCGCTTCGTCTTCCAGTCCGAGGTCTTCTTCGATGCCGGCCAGGCCGTGCTAAAGCCGGAGGGGCGGGGCGAGCTCGACAAGCTCGGCGCCATCATCGCCGATCTCGGCCGCGAGATGCCGCCCGATCTGCCCTGGATCCTGCGGGTCGACGGCCACACCGACAACCGGCCGATCCGCTCGCCGCAATTCCCATCGAACTGGCACCTTTCGGCGGCCCGCGCCATCGCGGTCGTCGAATATCTCGTGACGAAGGGCATCCCGGCCGACCGCATCGCCGCCACCGGCTTCGGCGAGTACCAGCCGCTCGACGTCGCCAATACCGACGATGCCTGGCGGCGCAACCGCCGCATCGAATTCAAGATCACCGAGCGGTAAGACGCGTGAGGCGGGATCGGGCACTGGCCTGGGGGGCCGCTATCGTGCTCGCGGCCACGGTCGCAGCCGCCGGCGCGGCCCTCGCCGAGCCGCGCGGCTCGGCGATCGAGGAATGCGCCGCTTGCCATGGGCTCGACGGCATCGCCCGCGACACCGAGGTGCCGCATCTCGCCGGCCAGAACGAGCGCTATCTCTTCAACCAGATGATGGCGTTCCGGAGCGGCAAGCGCGCCCACAAGGAGATGCGCTACATGGCCCGCCATATGAGCGTTCAGGAGATCGCGGCGCTCGCCGCCTATTACGCCGCGCTGCCGCCCCGCTGACCACCGCCGACCGGAGCCCGCCATGCTGCCCGCCGAGCCTGCCGACGCCGCCGCCCGCCGCTCCCGACCGCTGACCATCTGCTACCCGGTCGAGAGCCTGCCGAAGCCCGACATGGCAATGCTCGGCCGCGCCCGGCAGCATCTTACGAAGATCGAGGAGGTCGTGGTCGCACCTCGCGACGCCGAGGCTTTCCGCGTGCAGGCCGGCCAGTTCTTCCGCATCGTCGGCGTCGACGGACCTCAGGTCGGCGATCTCAACCTCTGGAACGCGCACGACCTCTCCGAGCGGTTCTTCAGCGGCAAGACCCGCCAGCTTCATGCGACGCATGTCTCGACCGGCGACCGGCTCTGGAGCAGCCTGCCGGCCCTGCGGCCGCTCGCGACGATCACCCACGACACCCTCGCCTGGTACGGGATCGACGCCGATGGCGGGGCCGTGCATGACGTGATCGGCACGCGCTGCGATCCCTACACCAACCGCCTGCTCTCGGGCGGCGACTATCACCAGTGCTGCCATTCCAACCTGACGCGCGCACTGGCGAAGGCCAAGGGCCTGCCGGTGACGGAGGCGGAGCGGCATGTCCACGACGTGCTCAACGTCTTCATGTGCACCGGCTTCACCCGCGGCACGCATCAGTATTTCATGAAGGCCAGCCCGGTGCGACCGGGCGACTACATCGAGTTCTTCGCGGAGATCGACCTGCTCGGCGCGCTCTCCGCCTGCCCGGGCGGCGACTGCAGCACGACCCATTCGAGCGACGCGGCCGCCTGCTATCCCCTCAGGGTCGAGATCTACCGCACGGAGCCCGAACTGCTCGCCGGCTGGGCCTCCCCACCCGCGAGTGCCTATCCGCGCACGCATGGCCTTTGACGCGACCACCGCGGCGCGAGTTGACAAGGCTGCCCTTGCGGCAGTCAGATCAGGCGGCGCGATGGTTCCGCTGGGGGGCGAGATGAGAATGGCAGGATTGGCGGCGGTTGCCGCCATGGCGATGATCGGCACGCCGGTCGCCGCCCAACAGCAGCAGACCGAGATCGTCTTCTGCAACAAGACCGGCTCGAAGATCTTCACGGCTCTGGCGAATGTCCCCCAGACGACGAAGAAGTGGACGCTGACGGCCTGGCAGACGATTCCCGCCGGAAGCTGCAAGAGCGTCGCCCGGCTGAACACGGCGCTGTTCTACTACTATGCAGAGAAGGAGGGCCGGACCTATCACTGGCCGGGCCAGTCGGGCGTCGACAAGACCTTCTGCGTGCCCTCCCGCGCGATCACGCGCGAGATCGTCGGCGGCACCTGCCCGGCCGGGGAGCGCAGCGTCGGCTTCAAGGGCACCGTGCCCAACCCCGGCAAGTACACGATCAACCTGACCTCGTGAACTGAGGCGGCCGCCGGGTCCGGCGCTCAGGCCGCCTCCAGCCCGAACTGCAGCGAGGCCAGCCGGGCATAGAGCCCGCCGCGGGCCTTCAGCTCGGCATGGGTGCCCTCCTCGACGACGCGGCCGTCGTCCATCACCAGGATGCGGTCCGCCGAGAGGATGGTGGCGAGGCGGTGCGCGACGACCAGAGTGGTGCGGCCGCGCATCAGCCGGTCGAGCGCATCCTGCACCGCCCGCTCACTCTCGGAATCGAGCGCACTCGTCGCCTCGTCCAGCAGAAGGATCGGCGCGTCCTTCAGCACCGCGCGCGCGATCGCGAGACGCTGGCGCTGGCCGCCCGACAGTGTCACGCCGCGTTCGCCGACGATGGTGTCGTAGCCCTGTGGCAGCTCCCGGATGAAGCCGTCCGCCGCCGCCAGCCGGGCCGCATCCTCGATCTCGGCCTGCGAGGCCTCGGGGCGCCCATAGGCGATGTTGTCGCGCACCGAGACGCCGAAGACGGTCGGCTCCTGGGGCACCAGCGCAAAGCGCTGCCGCCAGGCTTCCGGGTCGACCTGCGGCCCGGCCATGCCGTCGACGAGGACGCGCCCCGCGCTCGGATCGTAGAACCGCAGCGCCAGCTGCAGCACCGTGCTCTTGCCGGCGCCAGAGGGGCCGACCAGCGCGACGCGCTCGCCCGCCCGCACCGAGAAGGTGAGATCCGACAGCGCCTCGACGCTGCGGCCGGGATAGCTGAAGGAGACGCCCTCGAAAGCGAGTTCGCCACGCGCCGGCTGCGGCATCGGCGCCGGGTTCGGCGGCGCCGCGATGGCCGGCTTCAGGGCGAGGATTTCGCCGAGCCGCCCGGCCGCGCCGGCCGCGGCGGACACATCGCCATAGACCTCCGAGAGCTGGCCGAGCGAGCTCGCCGCCAGCACGGCATAGAGCAGGAACTGCGACAGCCGCCCGCCGGTCATGCGCCCCTCGAAGACCTCGGTGGCCCCCGTCCACAGCACCCAGACGACGCTGGCGCTGACCAGGAAGATCGCGACGCCCGAGAGCAACGCGCGCGAGGCGGTGGCGGCACGCGAGGCGGCATAGGCCTCGTCCGAGGCCTGGCCGAAGCGCGCTGCGGTCTGCCGCGCCGCGCCGAAGGACTGCATGGTGCGGATCGCCCCGACCGCCTCCGAAGCGAAGGCGGAGGCGTCGGCCAGCCGGTCCTGCGCCGCCCGGGCGCGCCGGCGCACCGAGCGCCCGGAGAAGACCAGCGGCAGCACGATCAGCGGAATCGCGCCGATGACGATGGCCGAGAGCTGCGGGCTCGTCGCGATCATCAGCGAGAGCGCGCCGATGGTCATGATCGCGTTGCGCAGCGCGATCGAGGCCGTCGAGCCGAAGGTCGCCTTGATCTGCGTGGTGTCGGCGGTCAACCGCGAGACCAGGTCGCCCGCCCGACTGGAATCGAAGAAGGCGGGCTCGAGCCGTGTCAGATGGGCGAAGACGTCGGCCCGCAGATCGGCGACGATGCGCTCGCCCACCGTCATCACGAGGTAGAAGCGCGCCGAGCTCGCCAGCGCCAGCACCGCGACCACGCCGATGAGCAGCACGAAATAGCTGTTGGCGAGCTGCTGCTCGCCGCCGGAGAAGCCGACATCGATCACGCGGCGCACCGCGACCGGCAGCGCCAGCGTCGCCGCCGAGGCGATGACGAGGGCCAGCAGGGCGAGCGCAATGCGCCCGCGATATCTCAGGGCATAGGGCCAGAAGGACGCCAGGGAACGGAAATCCGGCCGTGCTTTGGTGTCGTCTTTTTCGGCTGCGGGCACGCGTCTTCGTCCTGTTCTGCTTGCGCTGTCGGCCCGGCTGAGATATGTGCACGCGACTTCACGACAGGCTCATACGAATTTTTCGACGGGCCGGGCAGGCTTGCCTGCTTGTCGACCACGCCCGTTCTCGACGTTTGAGGATTTAGCCATGGCCAAGACCGGCATCCACCCCGACTACCACACCATCAAGGTCGTCATGACCAATGGCACGGAATACTTCACGCGTTCGACGCTCGGCAAGGAGGGCGACACGCTGAACCTCGACATCGACCCGACGACGCATCCGGCCTGGACCGGCGGTTCGCAGCAGATGCTCGACCGTGGCGGCCGCGTCTCGCGCTTCAACTCGCGTTTCGCCGCGATCGGCTCCCTCGGCAAGAAGTGATCTGCCGGCGGGTGCGCCCGCCTGCGCTGATCTGAATCAAGAACGGCCCGGTCTTTCGACCGGGCCGTTTCGTTTGGGCGGGTGCCGGGCGCGGCGATCGGCCGCGCGCGGAATCGTCAGAGTGCGAGGCCGAGGCGGGCCTGCAGGCTGGCGAGCTGGTCCTGGACGGGGTTGGCCTTCTCGGCCGGGGCCGGAGCGTTCATTTGGCCCTCGAGATGGCGGATGCGGGCCTGCAGCCGGAAGGAGTGGGCAATCAGGTCCTGAAGCCCCTGCGGCAGGCGCTCCAGCTCGGCCGCCGTCCCGGATACGCCGGTCTCGGGGATGCGGACCTTGGCGTTTTCGGCGCGCGCCTGCTCGGCCGTCATCTCGCCCTCGGCGACGGCCCGCTGCACCAGCAGCCAGGAGGCGATCTGCATCAGCCGCGTCGTCAGGCGCATGCTCTCCGTCGCATAGCCGAGCGCAACCTCGCGCGGCAGGGCGGCCGAAGCGGTCCGGCCCTCGCCGTCGAGATAGGCCGCGGTCTGCTCGACCAGGCCCATGCCCTCGCGGAACAGCGCCATGAAGGCATCGGACTTCACGAAGCCGCGCGCGAAGGAGATCGCGCCGTCGTCGCTGGTGGTCTCGCGGATCAGCAGGTCGTTCATGGCCTTGTCTCCCATCGGCACAACGCCGTGTCCGCTTGGCACGCGTCACGGCTCATGCCGTCGATGTCGCAAGGATAGCGCCGATGGGCGGGCGCCGCGTCGGTAACGTCTGGTTAACCTTAACGCGGGTACAGACCATAAAAAAAGAGCCGCCCGAAGGCGGCTCGAAGGTCAACAGGGAGGCGTCAAACAGAGCGGGCAGGAGCCACTCGCATCCAGACAAACTGGATGATCCGATTCATACTTTGGAATCGTTAAGAGCCCCTTAACGCGGACGCCTTCTGCCGCTTTTTCAGCCGGGTTTCCGGAAAAACGCGTCGGCCGCGCTGCGCGAGGCGTCCTTCTTTGCCCGCGCCTCGGTCAGCCGCTCGATCTCGGCCTTCAGCGCCGCCACGCGCAGGTCGATCTCCGCCAGCGACAGCATCGACAGATCCTGCCCGATCTCATGGACGGGCTTGGGCTTGGGGCGGTCATCATCGGAAAACAGCGACATCGGCGGCTCCTTCGGCTCGTTTGTGCCGAGGTTACCGCTCTGCCCGGCCCGGCGCCACCGGCCGGAACCACCGTGCGCCGCACCGCTTTTTCTTGGACAGCCGGGCGGGCTGAGTCTATAAGCCGGCCATCCTGTTCATCGTCGATGATTTGGATGGCCGGCCGAGGAGGCCGGTCGGCGCCCGAGAGCTATTGCCCGCGACGTTGACCCGGCCCCGCGCCGGATTCCGAGATTCCAGGAGACAGCCCCGTGTCGTTACCTCCGCTGATGCCGAAAGCCACCGCGGTCTGGCTGGTTGAGAACACGTCCCTGACCTTCGAGCAGATTGCCGAGTTCTGCAAACTCCACCCGCTCGAGGTGCGCGGCATCGCCGATGGCGAGGTCGCGGCCGGCATCAAGGGGCTCGACCCGATCACCTCGGGCCAGCTCACCCGCGAGGAACTCGAGCGCGCTAGCAAGAACCCGGCCCACCACCTCAAGCTCGCCGAGCGCAAGGTGAAGGTGCCCGAGATGAAGAAGACCAAGGGCCCGCGCTACACCCCCGTCTCGAAGCGGCAGGACCGGCCCAACGCCATCCTCTGGCTCCTGCGCAACCATCCCGAGCTCAAGGACGCGCAGATCATCCGCCTGATCGGCACGACCAAGTCGACGATCGCGCAGATCCGCGACCGCACCCACTGGAACGCCCAGACGCTCTCGCCGATCGACCCGGTCAGCCTCGGCCTGTGCTCGCAGATCGATCTCGACTTCGAGGTCGGCCGCGCCGCCAAGGACCGCCCGGCCATGGTCGCCGAGATCGGCTCGACGCTGCTGCCGGCCGAGGAGACCACGGCGCCGGAGCCCACGCCGCTGAGCCAGACCTTCGCCGACATGGGCAAGCCCAAGCGCGAGGAAGAGGCGGCGATCGACGTCGATTCCGTGTTCGCCAAGCTCAAGCAGATGAAGCGTCCGGTCGACGAGGACGACGAGGCCTGAGGCGGCGGCGGCTTGCCGATGGCGGCTCGCCCTGACACCTTGCCGGCATGAGTGCCGGACTAGCCTTCACCTTTCTCGGAACCGGCGCGCCGCCTGTCAGCCTGCGGCGCGCCGGTCCCTCTCATCTCGTCGAGGCCGGCGGCTGCAAGCTGCTGATAGATTGCGGCTCGGGTGTCAGCCAGCGGCTGGTTGCGAGCGGACATCGCGGCGCCGACATCGATCTGCTGATCGTCACACACGAGCATTCCGACCATCTGGTCGACTTCTATCAGCTCGTCATCTCCTCCTGGCATCAGGGCCGCAACCGCCCCTGGCGGGTGCTGGCGCCGGCCCCTGCGCTGGCCAATCTGCGGGATCAGTACGAGGCCTTCGCGCGCGAGCGTCACCTGCGCATCGCCTTCGAGCAGCGCCCCGATGCCAGCGGCCTCGATATCGTGTTCGAAGAGTTGCAGGAGGGGCCGGTCGCCGGCCTCCAGGGCCTCTCCGTGACGGCCTTCCTGGTCGACCACAAGCCGGTCGAACCGGCCTTCGGGCTGACGCTGAGCGACGGCACGAGCCGGATCGTATTCTCCGGCGACACCCGCCTCACGCCGACGCTCGAGCAGGCCGCCGAGCACTGCGATCTGCTCGTCAGCGAAGTCTATGTCGAGAGCCAGATGCCGGTCGTCGCCGGCGTCCGCACGGCCGCCACCGTCGCAGCCGTGAAGAGCTACCACATGACGCCGCAGGTGGTCGGCGAGCTGGCACGCAGGAGCGGGGCGAAAGCCCTGGCGATCACGCATATCGTGCCGCCCGCAGCCGATACGGCGCTGGTCGCTGAAGAGATTCGCGCGAGCGGCTATGCCGGTCCGCTGATCGTCGGCGAGGATCTGATGCGGCTGGAGTGGCCGCAGCGCCTGCTGCGGTGGAACGGCGCGACCATCGGCCTCTAGCCCGACGATCCGCGCAGGGCGCGCCCTATCCCAGCCCCTTCGCCTTCAGCGCCTGCCCGATCTCGTCCAGCACGGCGGGGTCCTCGATCGTCGCCGGCATGGCGTAGTCCTCGCCATCGGCGATCTTCTTCATCGTCGCGCGCAGGATCTTGCCGGAGCGCGTCTTCGGCAGCCGCCCGACAGTCAGCGCCAGCCGGAAGGCGGCGACGGGGCCGATCTTCTCGCGCACCAGCGCAACCAGCTCGCGCTCGATCGCGTCGGGGCTCTGGGTGATGCCGGATTTGAGCACGACGAAGCCGCAGGGCTGCTCGCCCTTGAGCGCGTCGCGGATGCCGACGACCGCGCATTCGGCGACCGCCGAATGCGAGGCCAGCACCTCCTCCATGCCGCCCGTCGAGAGGCGATGGCCGGCGACATTGATGATGTCGTCGGTGCGCCCCATGATGAAGACATAGCCGTCGGCGTCGATGAAGCCGGCATCCGAGGTGTTGTAGAAACCCGGATAGGCCGCGAGATAGGATTCGACGAAGCGTTCCTCGGCCTGCCACAGGGTCGGCAGGGCGCAGGGCGGCAGCGGCAGCTTGATGACGATCGCGCCCATCGTGCCGGGAGGCACCGGCCGCCCGCCCTCGTCGACGCATTGCACGTCGTAGCCCGGCATCGGCACCGTCGGGGAGCCCGGCTTGACCGGGAGCAATTCGAGGCCGACCGGGTTGCCGACGATCGGCGAGCCGGTCTCGGTCTGCCACCAATGGTCGATCACCGGCACCTTCAGGATATCCTGCGCCCAGACCAGCGTGTCGGGATCGGCCCGCTCGCCGGCCAGGAACAGCGCCCGGAAATGCGAGAGATCATAGGTCGGCAGCAGCCTGGCCCCCGGGTCCTCCTTGCGGATGGCGCGGAAGGCGGTGGGCGCCGTGAACAGCACGACCGCCTTGTGCTCGGCGATCAGCCGCCAGAAGGCCCCCGCATCAGGCGTGCCCACCGGCTTGCCTTCGTAGAGCACCGAGGTCGCGCCCTGGATCAGCGGCGCATAGACGATGTAGCTGTGACCGACGACCCAGCCGACATCCGACGCCGTGATCATCACCTCGCCCGGCTTCACGCCGTAGAGATTGTCCATCGTCCATTTCAGCGCGACCATGTGGCCGCCATTGTCGCGCACCACGCCCTTGGGCTTCCCCGTCGTGCCGGAGGTGTAGAGGATGTAGAGCGGGTCGGTCGCCGCGACGGGGACGCACTCCGCCCGTCGCCCCTGCGCCTTGGCGGCCGCGACCAGCATGCGCCAGTTCTTGTCGCGGGTGGCGTGCATCGAGGCCTCCACCTGCGGCCGCTGCAGGATCAGGCAGGTCTGCGGCTTGTGCGCGGACAGGTCGATCGCCTGGTCGAGCAGCGGCTTGTATTCGACGACGCGGCTGGGCTCGATGCCGCAGGTCGCGGCCAGGATCACGCGCGGCTTGGCGTCCTCGATGCGCGTCGCCAGTTCCTTCGCCGCGAAGCCGCCGAACACGACCGAATGCACCGCGCCGATGCGGGCGCAGGCGAGCATGGCGAAGGCGGCCTCCGGCACCATCGGCATGTAGAGGACGACGCGATCGCCCTTGCCGACGCCGAGATCCTGCAGCACGGCCGCGAGCGCCCCGACCTCGTCGAGCATCTGCGCATAGCTGAAGACCGCCTTGGTGCCCGTGACCGGGCTGTCATGGATCAGCGCCGGCTGGTCGCCACGCCCGTCGCGCACGTGCCGGTCGAGCGCGTTGAAGCAGGTGTTGCAGGTCGCGTCCGGGAACCAGCGCCCATAGGCGCCCTGCGAAGCGTCGAAGATGCGCTGCGGCGGCGAGATCCAGTCGATCGCCAGGGCTGCCTCCGCCCAGAACCCCTCCGGATCGGCCTGCCAGCGCCGATAGATCTCGCCATAGCGGCCCATCTCCGTCATGGCACCCTCCCCTCGTTCTTGTTCTCGCCATCCCTTTCCAGAGGCATGGCCCGGCGTCGAGAGCGACTTTCGCACATGGCGCCCCCGCGCCCTTGATCTTCTAACGCGGCGCGGGAGATGCCACGGTTGATCTGGCGCAACGGCCGCCCTTAGCCTTTCGGACCTCCCACGCGATGCTGCTCGACCCTGCCTTCTTCGCCGCCATGGTGCCGGCGGTCATTCTCATGGGGCTTTCCAAGGGTGGTTTCTCGGGGCTCGGCCTGCTCTCGCTGCCGCTGATGGCCCAGGTCGTCTCGCCGGTGACGGCGGCCGCGATCATGCTGCCGGTGCTGATGTCGCAGGATGTCGTGACCGTCTGGTCCTACCGCCGCGATTTCGACCGGCGCACGCTGGCGACGCTGCTGCCAGGCGCCGCGCTCGGCATCTTCGCGGGCTATCTGCTGGCGGCGCGCGTCGCCGACGGCGCCGTCGTGCTGGCGATCGGCCTGATCTCGGTTGTCTTCGCGCTGCGCAATCTCGTCTCCGGCGGCAAGGCGGACCTGCCGCCGACACGGTCGAACTACCCGCAGGGGACCTTCTGGGGCGCGCTCTCAGGGTTTACCAGCATGATCGCCCATGCCGGCGGGCCGCCCTACCAGATCTACACCATGCCGCTGCGGCTGCCGCCGGCCGTCTTCGTCGGGACGGGTGCGATCTTCTTCGCGCTGATCAACATCATCAAGGTCTTCCCCTATATCGCGCTCGGCCAGTTCACGATCGCCAACCTCACCGCCTCGCTGGCCCTGCTGCCGGTCGCCATCGTCTCGACGGTTGCCGGCGTCTGGCTGGTCCGGAAGGTCCCGGTGAAGCGCTTCTACCGGATCATCTACGGCCTGCTCCTGCTGGTCGGGCTGAAGCTGACCTATGACGGGCTGAAGGGTCTGCACTGGCTCTGACGCGAGATGCCCCTGCCCCCTTGCGCCCTATCGGACAAAGGGATGGATTACGGTGAAGGCCCGCAGAGGCTAAGCCGACCGGGAGGGGACACCGCATGACCGCATCCGCCTACGACACCGATCTCGACCGCAACCCGGCCAACCACCAGCCGCTCTCGCCGCTGCCCTTCCTCGAGCGTGCCGCGAGCGTCTATCCGGACCATATCGCGATTATTCACGGCCCCATGCGCCGCAGCTATGCTGACTTCTACGCCCGCGCGCGCCGCCTCGCCTCGGCGCTCGCCCGCCACGGCATCGGCAAGAACGACACCGTCGCCGCCATGCTGCCCAACACGCCTGCCATGCTCGAATGCCATTACGGCGTGCCGATGTGCGGCGCCGTGCTCAACACGCTCAACACCCGCCTCGACGCGGCGATCGTTGCGTTTTCGCTCGACCATGGCGAGGCCAAGGTCGTGATCACCGACCGGGAGTTCTCGAAGACGATCAAGGAGGCGCTGGCGCTGTGCAAGGCGAAGCCCCTCGTCATCGACTATGACGACCCCGTCTATGATGGGCCCGGCGAGCGGCTCGGCAGCCTCGAATACGAAGAGTTCGTCGCGAGCGGCGATCCGGACTTCGCCTGGGTCATGCCCGTCGACGAGTGGGATGCGATCGCGCTGAACTACACCTCCGGCACGACCGGCGACCCCAAGGGCGTGGTCTATCACCACCGCGGCGCCAATCTGCTGGCGACCTCGAACATTCTCACGGGCCAGATGGGTCGGCACCCGGTCTATCTCTGGACGCTGCCGATGTTCCATTGCAACGGCTGGTGCTTCCCCTGGTCGATCTCGCTCGTCGCCGGCACCCATGTCTGCCTGCGACAGGTGCGCGCGAAGGCGATGTACGACGCGCTCGCCGACCATGGCGTCACCCATCTCTGCGGCGCGCCGATCGTGATGTCGGCCCTGCTAAACGCGCCCGCCGAGGAGCGCCGCGACTTCCCGCAGACGGTGTCCTTCTTCACCGCCGCCGCCCCGCCGCCGGAGGCCGTGCTCGCCGGCATGAAGCAGGCCGGCTTCGAGGTGACGCATCTCTACGGGCTCACCGAGTGCTACGGCCCCGCCGTGGTCAACGACTGGAACCGCGACTGGGACGCCCTGCCCGCCCCCGAGCAAGCCGTGCTGAAGGCGCGGCAGGGCGTACGCTACCCGGCGCTCGAAGGGCTCGACGTGCTCGATCCCGAAACGATGCAGCCCGTCCCGCGCGACGGCGCCACGCTCGGCGAGGTCATGATGCGCGGCAATGTCGTGATGAAGGGCTACCTCAAGAACGCGAAATCGACGCAGGCCGCCTTCGCCGGCGGCTGGTTCCACACCGGCGATCTCGGCGTGCGCCATCCGGACGGCTACATCCAGCTCAAGGACCGCTCCAAGGATATCATCATCTCCGGCGGCGAGAACATCTCCTCGATCGAGGTCGAGGACGCGCTCTACAAGCACCCGGCGATCCAGGCCGCCGCCGTCGTCGCGCGGCCCGACGAGAAATGGGGCGAGACGCCTTGCGCCTTCGTCGAGCTGAAGCCCGGCCAGACGGCGACCGAGGCCGAGATCGTGGCCTGGTGCCGCCAGCACCTCGCCGCCTTCAAATGCCCGAAGACCGTGATCTTCACCGAGGTCCCCAAGACCTCGACCGGCAAGATCCAGAAGTTCAGGCTGCGCGAGATGGCCAAGGCGCTCTAACCGCCGTCACTCCTTGGCCGGAGAGGGCACGGCGGCCGCAGGCGGTGTCGCGGCCGGCGGGGGAGCCGGCGCCGTCCATGTGCTGATCCAGGTTTCAGACAGGGTCCGCCCACGGGCTTTCAGAAAGAGCCGCAGTTCCGCCGTCTGCCCGTCCGGGAGGCTGGCGTCGATAATGCAGCGAAAGCCACCGGCCGCTGGATTGGGCTGCAGGATACGCGTGCCGATCGAGCCCGCCGTCACCGAGGCCTCGAGTTCGACACGGTCCGGGTCGGCGAGATAATAGCCGAGATCGCCCCCCGCAAAGTCGACGATGAAGCGCTTGGTGCCCTGACCGGCGACATGCCCGTCCTCGACATCCGAGCCCGCGAAGCTGTGTCGCGTCTGTGCGTAAGGGTGCAGCTCATCCGTCGTCGACAGGGCGGTGATGCGATAGCGGAACTCCGAGGGTTCGCCGGTCGGGAGCGGCGTGTTCGGCGTCCAGCAGGCGCCGATATTGTCGAAAGCCTCGTTGTCGGTCGGGATCTCGATCAGCTCGACACGCCCCTCGCCCCACTCGCCCTGCGGTTCGACCCAGTAGCCTGGCCTGGCATGGTAATGCGCCTCGAGATCCTGATAGTTCCCGAAATCGCGGTCGCGCTGCATCAGGCCGAAGCCCTTGGGATTGGTGCCTGCGAAGCTCGAGATGCGCAGAGCCTTCGGATTGCGCAGCGGCCGCCAGATCCACTCGCCGCTGCCGGCCTGCATCATCAGCCCGTCCGAATCGTGGATTTCGGGGCGGAAATCGCTGCGCTGGGCGAGATCGCCTTCACCCGCCTGGAACATCGAGGTCAGCGGCGCGATGCCGATGCGCTCGATCGCCTTGCGCGGAATGATCGTCGCTGTGACGTCGACATGCGTCGTCGCGCCGGGCCGGACGACATAGCGATAGGCGCCTGCCACCGAGGGCGAATCGAGCAGCGCGTAGATCACCAGCTCCGTCGAATCGCGCGAGGGCTCCTCCAGCCACAGCGCCCGCATGAAGGGAAACTCCTCCGGCTGGGCGCCGCCGATGTCGATCGCCAGCGAGCGCGCCGAGAGCCCGTAATGGTGGCCGCGCCCGATCAGCCGGAAATAGCTGGCGCCGAGGAAGGAGATGACCTCGTCCTGCACCCGCGGATTGTTGAGATTCGTCGTGACCGCGAAGCCCGCGAAGCCGAGCGAGGGCGAAAGCCCCTTCGGCACGGGCACCTTGCCGTATTCGAACAGCGAGGTGGTGAAGGGGATCGGGATCGCCACCCCGTCGGTGATGATGTGGAGCTGCACCGGCTTGTTGTGCAGGAAGCCGAGATGGAAGGGCAACAGCCGGAAATCCGAGTCGCCCTCGCGCCAGAAAGCCTTGTCGCGACGGAAACGGATCTCCCGATAGCTGTCATAGGTCAGCCGCGCGAGTTCGGCGGGGATCGTCGCCGCGTCCGCGTCGAAGGGCCGCTCGCCCAGCTGGCGCGCCCGCGCCACCACATCGTCATAGCCGAAGCTCTTCTGCGGCCCCGGCGCCGGCGCCTGAGCGCCCGCCGGCAGCGCGACGAAGGCGCTGGCGGAGGCCAGCAGCCCCAGCAAAGACCGCCGCGAGGGCCGACCGCTCCCCATCAGAGCCGCATCCTCGCACGCATGGGCGCGTCCATGGGGGTCAAGCCGCATCATACTGTCCGTCCTGCTGGTGGTGCAGCCCCAACAGGAACGGGTGCCGGAAGTTCCGATCCGCCGATCGGCAACAAAAAACCGGCCCCTTTCGGGGCCGGCCGGAAAGACGCGACGCAACTTCGGCCCGAAGGGCCGGCGCTCAATGGAGCGTTCGGTCCGGCATGGTCTGCCGCACCCGCTCGATCTCCTCCTTCAGCAGCAGCTTCTTTCGCTTCAGCTCGACCACGGTCAGACCGTCGGAGGAGGGGCGGGCCACGGCCTGGGCGATGGCTTCCTCGAGCTGACGATGCTTGCGTTCGAGTTCGACGAGATGGGTCTGCAGCGACATCTGGATCCTCCTGATGAGCGGTTGACGGGATCAGTGTGACATAGAGCCGGCTTCACGTCTGCGGCGGTTTCGCGCGGGACCGCATGACATTCTGTGATCGTCACCAGAAGATTGACGTAACGGCATGAATGCCTTCGGCTCCGGCTAGGCCGCTCATCCCCGCTCTTGCGGGGCGCCCGGCGTCTGACCATAGTCGCCGCCAATCGCGGCGATGATGGGACGGCGGCACTCCATGGGATTCGAGCTCAGCGCTGACGAGATCGAGGCCTTCACCACGGAACTGGCGCGGCTGCGCGAGGAACATCGCGACCTCGACAGCGCCATCGACGCGCTGGAGCGCGTCGGCGCCATCAACCAGGTCCAGGTCCAGCGGCTGAAGAAGCGCAAGCTCTACCTCAAGGACCGGATCTCGCAGATCGAAGACGCGCTGACGCCGGACATCATCGCCTGAAGGACCGAGCTTCCCGCAGAAACAGATGGATTTTTTGCAATTAAATCGATTTACATGGCTCATGAGCCGCAGTAGAGGCGTTCCGCCGACGGCGTTCGCCGCCCTTGCGGAAGGCTGGCCGCGGCGCTCCGTTGCCGACCTCCCGCAGGTGCGCTACACGGCATGAGACGAGCTTTTTCTCAGGATCAGACCATGGCCGATCACGGACACTCCGCCTCCGACATTCCGCAGATGGACTACCGCGAGCACGAGCGGACCTATCAGGGCTTCATCCACTTCTCCGAAGTCGGCACCGCCGCCTGCCTCGCCATTGTCGCGGCTCTCGCGGTCGGCGGCACCAAGCACGCCTGGGGCATCGCCATCATCGGCACGCTGCTGACCCTCGTGGCGACCGGCATCGGCATTGCCTCGAAGTCGATCGGCTGGCGCGCGCCGGCCGTGCCGCTGGCGCTGATGCTGCTGGCGCTGCTGCTCGTCTCCGCCCCGCACTGATTCCGCCCGACCACCCGCGCCGAGAGGTTCCGCCGCCATGCGCATCGCCGTGCCTGCCGAAACGCAAGGGGCCGAGACCCGCGTCGCCGTGACGCCGGAGACCGTCCGCAAGTTCAAGAGCCTGGGAGCCGAGATCGCCGTGCAGAGCGGCGCCGGCCTCGCCTCCGGAATCTCGGACGCGGATTACGAGGCCGCAGGCGCGACCATCGCGGCCGACGCAGCCGCCGCGCTCGCCGGCGCCGCCATCGTGCTGAAGGTGCGCCGCCCTGCCGAGAGCGAGATCAAGGGCCTGCCGGCCGGCGCGCTCGTCATCGCCACCATGGACCCCTATGGCAACGAGGCGGCGCTCGCCGCGCTCGCCAAGGCCAAGGTCTCGGCCTTTGCCATGGAGTTCATGCCGCGCATCACCCGCGCGCAGGTGATGGACGTGCTCTCCTCCCAGGCCAACCTCGCCGGCTACCGCGCCGTCATCGACGGCGCCGCCGAATATGGCCGCGCCCTGCCGATGATGATGACGGCGGCAGGCACGGTGCCCGCGGCGCGCATCTTCATCATGGGCGTCGGCGTCGCCGGCCTGCAGGCGATCGCGACCGCGCGCCGCCTCGGCGCCATCGTCACCGCCACCGACGTGCGTCCCGCCACCAAGGAGCAGGTCGAATCGCTCGGCGCCAAGTTCCTCGCCGTCGAGGACGAGGAATTCAAGCAGGCGCAGACGGCCGGCGGCTACGCCAAGGAAATGTCCAAGGAGTATCAGGCCAAGCAGGCCGAGCTGACGGCGAGCCACATCGCCAAGCAGGACATCGTCATCACCACCGCGCTGATCCCGGGCCGCCCGGCGCCGAAGCTGATCACGGCCGCCATGGTCGAGAGCATGAAGGCCGGCTCCGTCATCGTCGATCTCGCGGTCGAGCGCGGCGGCAACTGCGAACTCGCCAAGCCCGGCGAGGTCGTGGTGACGCCAAACGGCGTGCGCATCGTCGGCCACCTCAACGTGCCCGGCCGCCTCGCGGCCACCGCCTCGCAGCTGTACGCCAAGAACCTGCTCGCCTTCGTCGAGACGCTGATCGACAAGGCCGAGAAGAAGGTCTCGGTGAACTGGGACGACGAGTTGGTCAGGGCCACCGCCCTGACCCGCGACGGCGCCGTCATCCATCCGAATTTCGCGGCCAAGCCCGCGCCCAAGCCAGAACCAGAGCCCGCACCGGCCGTCGAGGGGAGCGTCACCAATGGCTAATCCGACTTCCGAACAGGCGCTCGAGCAGGCCCGCTCCGTCGCGGCCGCGGCCCGTCAGGCCGCCGATCTCGCCGCCCAGCACGCCGACAGCCTCGCCGCCGGCGCCAGCGCCGCGACGGGTGGCTTCGTCGACCCGACAGTGTTCCGCCTCGCGATCTTCGTGCTCGCCGTCTTCGTCGGCTACTATGTCGTCTGGTCGGTGACGCCGGCGCTGCACACCCCGCTGATGTCGGTCACCAACGCGATCTCCTCGGTCATCGTCGTCGGCGCCCTGCTCGCGGTCGGCGTCGAGGCGGCGCCCGCGCTGGGCGACGGCCCGGTCTGGGCCAAGATCTTCGGCTTCCTCGCGCTCGTCCTCGCGGCGGTCAACATCTTCGGCGGCTTCCTCGTCACCGAGCGGATGCTGTCCATGTACAAGAAGAAGGGCTGAGCGCCGATGGCCGCCAATCTCTCCGCCCTTCTCTACGTCGTCGCCGGCGTCCTCTTCATCATGGCCTTGAGGGGCCTCTCCCATCCGACGACCTCGCGCCAGGGCAACCTGTACGGCATGGTCGGCATGGGCATCGCCATCGCGACCACGGTCATTTTCTTCCCGCCGGCCGGCTTCTCGGGCTGGCTGCTGGTCGTGGCCGGCATCGCCATCGGCGGCGGCATCGGCGCCTTCATGGCGAAGCGCGTGCAGATGACGCAGATGCCGCAGCTCGTCGCCTTCTTCCACTCGCTCGTCGGCCTCGCCGCGGTGCTGGTGGCGGCGGCGGCGCTCTATGCGCCGAGCGCCTTCGGCATCGGCCGAGTCGGCGCGATCAGCGGCGCCAGCCTGTTCGAAATGGGCCTCGGCGTCGCCATCGGCGCGATCACCTTCACCGGCTCGATCATCGCCTTCCTCAAGCTCGACGGGCGCATGAGCGGCAAGCCGATCATGCTGCCGCAGCGCCATGGCATCAATATCGGCCTCGGCGTCGCGCTGCTCGTGCTGCTGCTGATCTTCCTGAAGACCGAGAGCCATGTCGTCTTCTGGCTGATCGTGCTGGTCTCCTTCGCGCTCGGCGTGCTGCTGATCATCCCGATCGGCGGCGCCGACATGCCCGTCGTCGTCTCGATGCTCAACTCCTATTCGGGCTGGGCGGCCGCGGGCATCGGCTTCACGCTCGGCAACATGGCGCTGATCATCACCGGCGCGCTGGTCGGCTCCTCGGGCGCGATCCTGTCCTACATCATGTGCAAGGCGATGAACCGGAGCTTCCTCTCGGTCATCCTCGGCGGCTTCGGCGGCGACGATGCCGCAGCCGGCGCCGGCGGTGCCGTGGAGGCCCGGCCGGTCAAGCAGGGCTCGGCCGACGATGCCGCCTACATCATGAAGAACGCCGGCAAGGTCATCATCGTACCGGGCTACGGCATGGCGGTGGCCCAGGCCCAGCACACGCTGCGCGAGATGGCCGACCTGCTGAAGAAGGAAGGCGTCGAGGTGAAGTACGCCATCCACCCGGTCGCGGGGCGCATGCCCGGCCACATGAACGTGCTGCTGGCCGAGGCCAACGTGCCCTATGACGAGGTCTTCGAGCTCGAGGACATCAACTCGGAATTCGGCCAGGCCGACGTCGCCTTCGTCATCGGCGCCAACGACGTCACCAACCCGGCCGCCAAGACGGACAAGTCCTCGCCGATCTATGGCATGCCGATCCTGGACGTCGAGAAGGCCAAGACCGTTCTCTTCATCAAGCGCGGCATGGCCGCCGGCTATGCCGGCGTCGAGAACGAGCTGTTCTTCCGTCCCAACACGATGATGCTCTTCGGCGACGCCAAGAAGGTCACCGACGACATCGTCAAGGCGATGGCGCATTGAGGCGCCCTCGCCCCTGACCGCTGCGAAAGACCGGCCTCGCGCCGGTCTTTTTCGTTGGGAGTCCGCCACACCGTGAGCGTCACCATCCGCCCGATGCGCGAGAGCGACCGCGAGGCCGTGACCGGCCTGCTCGTGCAGCTCGCCGCCTGGGAGGCCGATCTCAGCAGCACCCGCGCCAACGGCCGTGAGACCGCCCTGGCGCTGCTGGAGGCGGACAGCGCGCAGACGAGGTCGCAAGGCGGCGCCCAGTTCGTCGCCGAGCGGGACGGCATCTGTCTCGGCTATCTGGCGCTGCGGCTCGGCCGCACGGGGCCTTATGTCCATGCCAATCTGCGCGACCATGTCCTGATCGAGAACATCGTCGTCGCGGAGCAGGAGCGCGGCACGGGCATCGGCCAGATGCTGCTGGCGCAGGCGGAGCGCTTCGCCCGCGAGCGTGGCTGCCGGGCGCTGCTGCTCGGCGCGCTGACCGGCAACGAACCCGCGCTGCGCGCCTATCACCGCGCCGGTTTCGAGCCCGTCTCCTACGAGATGCTGAAGCGGCTCGACTGAGCGTCGCGCGTTCGCCACCTTGCTGGGGGAGAAGCATTGCGATGATGATCCTCACCCGCCTGCTCGGCATCGCCCTCGCCGCTTACCTCGCTGTCCTCGGACTGCTCTTCGTGCGGCAGCGTGAGCTGGTCTTTCCGCGCAATCCCGCCCGCGCCGACCTCGCCGCCGCCGGGCTGCCAGCCGCCGAAGAGCTGACGCTGACGGCGGCCGATGGCGAGCGCATCATCGCATGGGCGGTGCCGCCGCGGTCGGGCAAGCCGGTTATCCTTTATTTCCACGGCAATGCCGGCAATCTCGGCAGCCCCGGCCGCGTCGCCCGCTTTCGCGCCCTGACCGAGGACGGCACGGGGCTGCTCGCCGTCAGTTATCGCGGCTATGGCGGCTCGACGGGAAAGCCGACCGAACAGGGCCTGCATCTCGATGCCCGCGCCGCCTATGGCGCCGCCGTGGAACGATTCGGCGCGGCTCAGCTCGTCGGCTATGGCGAATCGCTGGGAACGGGCGTCGTACTGAAGCTCGCCGCCGAGGCGCCGCTGGCTGCCGTCGTGCTGGAGGCGCCCTATCTCTCCACCGTCGCGGTGGCGCAGGGGCTCTATCCTTACGTGCCGGTCGCCTGGCTGATGCTCGACAGCTTCCGCTCCGATGCGGTGATCGAGCGCGTCAGGGCGCCGCTGCTCGTCCTGCATGGCGAGCGCGACCGGGTGATCCCCTTCGCCCAGGGCGAGGCGCTGTTCGGCCTCGCCAACGCCCCCAAGCGCTTCCTGCGCTTCCCGAAAGGCGGGCACGAGGACTTGCCGGCCTATGGCTCGCTGCCCGAGATCCGGCGGTTCGTTGCGGAGGCGACGCGGGGATCGGTGCAGGCGGCGGAGAGCCGCACCGTCGAGTGATCAGCTGCGGAAGAGCCCGCCGCCGCCACCCAGACGGCCCTGCCCGGCGCGCGCGGCCGCATTGTTGCCGTCCAGCCCGAGCGCCCGCTGATAGCTCTGCGAGGCTTCCGAGCGCTGGCCGAGCTTCTCCTGCGCGAAGCCGCGACCCGCCCAGGCGTCGGCGCTGCGGTTGTCGACGTTCAGCGCAGCGGTGAAATCCTCCAGCGCCGAATCGTATTTGCCGATGGCGTTGAGGCTCTGGCCGCGGGCGATATAGGGCGGCGCGTTGTAGGGATTGCGGTCGATCACCGAATCGAAATCGGAGATCGCATATTGGTGCTGGCCTTCCCGCTGGTAGACCAGCCCGCGCGCATGGAAGGCTTCCGCCGATTCCGGGTTCAGCCGGATCGCGACGTTGAGATCAGCCAGCGCCTGCTGGCTGTTGCCCTGGGCGCGCAGCAGATTGGCCCGCGCGATGAAGGCGGGCGCGTAGTTCGGCGCGACGCTGGTCGCCTTGTTGAAATCGGCCAGCGCCGCGTCGTTGCGGCCGCTCTGGCGCAGCGCCAGGCCGCGATTCGTGTAGGCCGAGGCGAGGTTGGGGTCGAGCTGGACCGCCTTGGTGAAATCGGCGATGGCGTCCGAGAAGCGGCCGACGCGGGCATAGGCGGCGCCGCGCGTGTTGTAGGCGCCAGGATCGTTGGGGTTGCGGTTGATGACCTCGGTCAGCGAGCCGATATTGACGCTCGCCTCGGCCGCCGAGGCGGTGTCGAGTTCCGCGATCGGCTGGGCCGTCATGGTCGAAACGGTGTCGCAGCCCGCCAGCGCCAGGGCCAGGCCCGCAGCCGCCAGCCAGTTTCCGCCACGCATCATGCTCTGCCTCATCGGTCCGGTTCCGTTGCTCGTCTGCCGTGCCACCCCTCGGGCCGGCACCGCTTCATCGCGCTCCCCCAACCGACAGCGCCCCGCTCACCAGAACGCCCGCCAGTGCCAAGACTTGGTTAACGCCGCCGGAAAAGCAACAGCGCCCGGAGGAGACTCCAGGCGCGGTCGGGGCGACATCGGATCATCGAGGGCGGGCGAAACGCCGCAGCCCTGACAGGATCAGGGGCGCTTCGGCTTCACCGGCGCCGGCAGCAGGCCTTCGCGCTGGAGCTTCTTGCGCTGCAGCTTGCGGGCGCGACGGACGGCCTCGGCCTTTTCGCGGGCCTTCTTCTCGGAGGGCTTCTCGTAATGGCCGCGAAGCTTCATCTCGCGGAAGACTCCTTCGCGCTGCAGCTTCTTCTTGAGAGCGCGGAGAGCCTGGTCGACGTTGTTGTCGCGAACGAGAACCTGCACGTGAGTGTCCGTCTTTAGCGGGTTGGTCTAATAAGGGTGGACGGAGGATCGGCGAGGCAGACCCTTCGAAGGTTCGTGCGGATAACAGAAAAGCCTGCGGCTGTCCACGCCGCGAAACCGGGAAAATCGATGCAGAACGCCGCTTTCGAACCGCCCTCCGACTCCGAGGTCGAACGGCGCATCATGATCCTCGCCAACGACCTCGCGATTCCCGCCTGGGCGCGCGTCGAACAGGCCTATGCCAAGGGCGCCACCTTCGCCGAAGCCAAGCAGACGGTGCTGGAAGCCGATCTCGCCCGCCTCTCCGGCACCACCGATGAGGCGATCCTCGACCGGCTGATCCAGCTGATCATGCAGACGCCGCCTTCGGCCCTGCGGCCGGCCGCCCGCCGGCGCCATCGCAAGATCGTGCTGGAGCGGCTGATGGCGCCCTATCGCGAAAGCGGCGGCGCCGAGCCCGGCGCCTTCGCCCTGTTCCTCTATCGCAGCTTCGGCATCGTCCCGGCCCCGCTCAAGGCCTTCTGGCTCGCCCGCGGCGAGCGGCTGCAGCGGGTGCTCTGAGACCGCCTCAGCCCTGCTCGGGCCAGACCCGCGTGACATGGCCCATCTTGCGGCCGGCCCTCGCCTCGCGCTTGCCGTAGAGATGCAGATGCGCGCCCGGCTCGGCCAGGAGTTCGCGCCAGCGCAGCGCCGCGTCGCCGATCAGGTTCTCCATCTCGACCCGGCCGCGACGGGCGGCCGAACCCAGCGGGAAACCGCAGACGGCGCGCACATGCTGGTGGAACTGCGAGGTCTGGGCGCCCTCGCTGGTCCAGTGCCCGGAGTTGTGCACCCGCGGTGCGATCTCGTTGACGACGACGCTCTCGCTTGCCCCCTCGCCGACGATGAACATCTCGACCGCGAAGACGCCGACATAGCCCAGCGCCGCCCCGATCCGCCGCGCCGCCTCGATCGCGGCGGCCTCCGTCGCGGCCGATACCTGCGCGGGAATGCGGGTGAAGGCGAGGATGTGGTCGCGATGCTCGTTCTCGCAGAGGTCGAAGGCGGCGAAGCTGCCATCCGTGCCGCGCGCCGCCACCACCGAAACCTCGCGGGCGAAGCTGACGAAGCCCTCCAGCACCGCAGGCTGACGGCCGATCGCCTCATAGGCGTCCGCCAGATCGGTCCCGGCCAGGATTTTGACCTGGCCCTTGCCGTCATAGCCGAAGCGGCGCGTCTTCAGCACGCAAGGCCGCCCCAGCGCCGCGACCGCGGCCTCGAGATCGGCCAGCGAATCCACCGCGCGGAAGGGCGCCACCGTCAGCCCCTGCTCGGAGACGAAGCGCTTCTCGCTCAGCCGGTCCTGCGTCACCGCCAGCGCATGCGCGCCCGGATGCAGCGGCTTGCGGGCTGCGAGAAAGGCCGCCGTCGCCGCCGGCACATTCTCGAATTCATAGGTGACAACGTCGACGGCCTCGGCGAAGCGCGCCAGCGCCGCCTCGTCCTCGTAAGGCGCCACCGTCTTCGCCGCCGCCACGTCGAAGGCCGGGTTCTCTGGCTCGGGCGCGAAGATATGGCTGGCGATGCCGAGATCGGCCGCGGCGAGCGCGATCATCCGGGCGAGCTGGCCGCCGCCGATGATGCCGAGCACGGCGCCGGGCGCCAGCGGCTGACCCTCGACCACCGGCGCGCTCACGCCTCGTCCTTCACGGGGCGTTCCGCGATTGCCGCGCTCTGGCGGGCGCGATAGGCGTCGAGCCGCTCCGCCAGCGCCTCGTCCGACAGCGCCAGCACGGCCGCCGCCAGCAGCGCCGCATTGACCGCGCCGGCCCGGCCGATGGCGAGCGTGCCGACGGGGATGCCGGCCGGCATCTGCACGATCGAGAGCAGCGAATCCTGCCCCGACAGCGCCTTGGACTCGACGGGCACGCCGAAGACCGGCAGCGGCGTCAGCGACGCCGTCATGCCCGGCAGATGCGCCGCGCCGCCGGCGCCCGCGATCACCACCTTGAAGCCTTCCCCCTTGGCGCCGGTCGCGAATTCGACCATGCGCTGCGGCGTGCGATGGGCGGAGACGATGCGGTCGTCATGGCCGATGCCGAGCGCATCGAGCGTCTCGGCGGCATGGCGCATGGTCGCCCAGTCGGACTGGCTGCCCATGATGATGGCGACGGGCGCGGAGGTGGTGGCCATGGCAGCGAGCGCTTCCGGAAACGCTGGACGGGAAGCGCGCGATCTAGACCGCCCAACGCCGCACAAGCAAGCGCCGAATCGGGAAAGGGACCGAATCCAGCGATCCACCCCCGGCAACAGCTGCGTCATCCTGGGGCGACCGCAGGTCGGCCCGGGATCCATCATAGGGGATCGACGGTGGCTTAGGATGGATCCCGGCCTGCGCGGCTGCGCCGCTTGTCCAGGATGACGCTGTGTTTCCTCGCGATAGGCCGAGGCCTAAACCATCGCCACCAGCCCCGCTCGCGCCAGCGCCGAGGCCTGGTCGGCCGCGACCGTCTCGATCTGGAAACCCTCGATCTCGGCCTCGAACAGCCGGTGAAAGTTCAATTCCGCGTCGAGATGCAGGAAGACCCCGCCGAGCCCGATCGCAGCGCGGTCCATGAAGACGAATTCGCGCGGCACCGTCACGGGCCCGCGCTTCTTCAGCGCCTGATGCACCTCGAAGGCCTGGCGGCGGCCATACTCCGCCGGGCTGACATCCTCGGCGATGCGGCGCGTGCGGTCCTCCAGCAGCGGCCCGTAGATGAAGCGCGCCCAGATGTTGAGCGTGTCGACCAGCTCCTTGGTCAGCCCCTTGAAACCCCAGACCTCATAGGCATGGACGACGCGGGCCTCGTCGCCCTCCAGCAGGCCGCGATAGAGATCGACGACCCCGCCCACGAAGGACGGCGGGAAGATGCGGATGCAGCCATAATCGAGCAGGTTGATGCCCTGCGCCGCGCCGTCCTCCGAGAAGACGGTGTAGTTGCCGAGATGCGGGTCGCCATGGATGATGCCGTGATGGCTGAAGGGCCGCCACCAGGCCTTGAACATCGCGGTCGAGATCCGGTCGCGCGCCTGCTGCTCGTCCTGCTTGTGGGTCAGGATGCCGTCGCCCTCGAGCCAGTGCATCGTCAACAGACGCTTGGTCGAGAGCGCGGTCTCCAGCGCCGGCACGCGGATCTCCGGCGTCTGCGCCAGCACCTCCCGATACAGCGCGATATGCTTGGCCTCGCGCTGATAGTCGAGCTCCTCGCGGACGCGCGCGCCGATCTCGGTCGCGATCTCGCTGGTGTCGATCACCGGGTCCATGCGCCGGTGCAGCGCGAACAGGATGTCGAGTTGGGCGATGTCGGCCTCGACCGCCGATTCCATGTCCGGATATTGGAGCTTGCAGGCAAGCGCGACGCCCTCCAGCGTCGTCGCGCGATGCACCTGGCCGAGCGAGGCGGCCGCCGCCGGCTGCAGGTCGAACGCGCCGAAACGCTCGCGCCATTGCGGGCCGAGCTCCGCCATCATCCGGCGCTTGACGAAGGCAGCGCCCATCGGCGGCGCCTGCGACTGCAGCTTCTGCAGCTCGGCGGCATATTCCGGCGGCACCACATCGGGAATCGTGGCGACGAGCTGCGCCACCTTCATGATTGGGCCCTTCAGGCCGCCAAGCGCCTTGGCCAGCGCCTCGGCATTGGAGGCATTGCGCCCCTCCATGCCGAACAGCCGGGCGCCCGCGATCCGCGCCGCCACCCCGCCGACATTGGCCCCGACACGCGCATAGCGCGCGGCGCGGGCGGAAAAGCGGTTGGCTTCGGAGTCGCGGTCGGACATGGGGCGGGGCGCTTTCGGGGGCGGGCTGGGCTCCTATGTAGGGTGGCGTCGTCGCGGGGCCAATGTGGCGGGTCGTCTCGTGGCGGCGGGAGGGTGGAGGGTGAAGTGGCGACCGGCGCAGGCAGTCGGACATCCCCAGCTTCTCGCTCCGATCGGCCCGTTCCATGCCAGGTTTTGGGCCCTGCCCTCGAAAGCGTGAGCGATGGGTCGGGAACGAGCGCGCAGCAGCACGACACACCGTAGCGGATGGCCGTGTGGTTTACATTCACTCTCCAGACTGAGTTCGTCAGATCTCACAATCTGCGCTGATCGGCGAGCCGTGGAAAGGTGTCTTCCCGACTCGATCATTGATGCTCCAGACGCGGGAAATAGCGGACCGTGTCCACAACCTGCTCGAGTTTGCCACTGCGCATGCTCGCCGGAGAACCACCAATGCAAGATCCGCCATCCCTTGGGCCGGCGGATCCAATCCAGCTGCGGGTGCGTTGACCGTTGCTTCCGGGCCCGTGCCGCTACGCAGCCCCGCCCCTCATCAAAACTCTTCCCAGCCGGCATCGCCCGCGCGGCTATTGACGACCTTCTTGGTCGGCATGGCGGATGCGGCGTGAGGTACCGGGGTGGCCGCCCGCGGGGCCGGGGCCTTTTTCGAGAAAGCTGCCTCGGCAAGGTGCCTCAGCCGCGCCGGCTCGGATGATGAGCGCGTGGATGGATGGCCCCCCTCATGCACATTGTCCTGCCCCGTCTTGAAGGCGGCGACGAGGTCGTTGAGCTGACGAATGCGTGTGGAGAGCGAGGCCGCGGACGCCGCGCTTTCTTCCGACAGCGCCGCATTCTGTTGTGTCATCTCGTCGAGATGGGCGACGGCCTGGCTCATCTCGTCGATGCCGTTGGCCTGTTCGCCGGAAGCCGCTGAGATGTCGGCTATGGTGGCCGCGACCTTCTGCGAGGCGGTAAGGATCTGGCTAAGCTGCTCGCCGGCCTGGCGCACCAGTTTCACGCCCTCGCCGACCTCGCTGTTAGACGAGGAGATCAGCGCCGAGATGTCCTTGGCTGCCTCGCTGGAGCGCTGGGCGAGTGTCCGGACTTCCGAAGCGACCACCGCGAACCCCTTGCCGGCATCGCCGGCCCGCGCGGCTTCCACCGCCGCATTCAGCGCCAGCAGGTTGGTCTGGAAGGCGATGTCGTCGATCACCCGGATGATGTCGGAGATCTTCTGCGAGGCGTCCTCGATCCGGGCCATGGCATCGACTGCCTGGCCAGCAATGGCTCCGCCCGACTGGGCCGCCTTCATGGCCTCGTTGGCAATCGCCGCGGCGTTGCGTGAGGCCTGGGCCGAGGCCTTGACGGAAGCCGCGAGCTGTTCAGTTGTTGCGGCCGTCTCCTCCAGGCTCGAGGCCTGTTCCTCGGTCCGCTTGGAAAGATCATCAGCGCCGGTGTTGATCTCGCGGGCAGCCAGCCCGACATCGGCAGAGGTGAGCTGGATGGTCTTCACCGTCGAGGACATCCGCTTGACCGTCTCATTCAGAGCATTGGCCAGCTCGCCGAAGCGGCCCTGGTGATCGGCCTCGATCTGACTTGTCAGATCGCCGGCCGCCAACTGATTGGCCAGCTTCAGAATGTCAGAGGTTGCCGCATCGACTGTTGCATTGATGTTGTTGATGCCTTCTAGCAGAGGGCGGATCTCCTGGTCGGCGTCGGTCAGCGCGATGCGGGCGGAATAGTCGCCCCGGCTTGCCGCGGAGACAATGGCTCCCACCTTGCCGACGACGGCCTCCATGGCCTCCTTGCGGCTGCGCTCCTGCAGCCGAGCCGCATTCGTCCGATGCTCTTCTGCCAACTCGGCCTTTTGCCGAAGGGATTCGAGCGACTTCGCCATCATGCCGATCTCGTCGCCACGATTGAGGTAAGGCACCTTCGCTTTGAGATTGCCGCGGGTAATTTCCTCCATCGTGCCGGCAAGTGCCGCGGACGGTGTCGCTATGCTCCGAGCCAAGGCAACAGCACAACCGATCGCGGTCACCAGTGAACCGAGGATACCCAGAACCGTCGCAACGTTCGAACTCATGATGGCGTCACGTTGCGCCTCGCTGCGAACGACGAGCAGCAACCGCTCCGCATCATCGATCTCTTTCAGCTTGGCACGGAACGCATCGAAAAGGCCCTTGCCGGCTCCCGAGCTTTCGAGCTTCTGACCCTGTTCTCGGGTAGTCGGGTTGCCGGTCAGGGCGACGGCCCGATCTGCGTGGTCCCGCTTCCAGGCCATGGCGACGCGCTCGAGTTCGGTCAAGCGGGTTTGCTGAGCCTGATTGTCGGATGTCAGCTGGCGGGCGCGCTTGAGCGAATCCTGGAACTTGATCGCCCCGCTTTTAAAAGGTTCGAGGAACTTCTCCTGGCCATCGATCAGGTATCCGCGCAGGCCGGTCTCCTGATCGACCATTCCTGCCAGCATCTCAGACGTCGTGCCGAGCACCTCATGCGTATGGGCCGTCCATCTGGCTGTTTCGCTGACGACGGAGAGGCGACTGACACTATAAAGCCCTGCCGCAGCTGCAATAAAAATGACGACACCGAAGGCGGCCATCAGCTTGCGTATAACCTTGATGTCCTGCAACATTTTCAAGCCCTCGACCGTGCCCGCTCGCAAATTGTCAATGGTATTTTATCGTTAACAACCTAACGGTGTCCTAACGTCAAATCGCTTGGTGGGCGCGGTAATGGATGCCTCATCTCTCCCGTGAAGAGGTGCAAACCGCCGGTCTGGCGATAAAGCTGAAACTGCGCGTGCAGAGCCGCGGCCAGCAAGTCACGCCAACCTGCGTTTTGGACGGCCTCACCTATGAGGCAGCACGGCTTTCAATCAGCTTCTGGCCGAGGACCGTTGCGAGGACATGATAGCTTTCCGCCCTGAGCCAAATGCCTGCTGTTGGCGCAAAGGGTCCCAGCCTGCCTTTCCACGCACCTTCACCTCCGAAGTGCTGGCCGCCAGCCCGACGGAGGCCTCGACGAGCCGCAGCGTCTCGCCCCGATCGGCCTTCGTCCACCCGCTCCCAAAAGGAGCATCGCCCCTCAAACCCGCCTCCGCCGCCAATCCGCCAGCACCGTCGCCGCCGCATTGAACCCCGGCGCGCCGGTGACGCCGCCGCCGGGATGGGCGCCCGAGCCGCAGAGATAGAGCCCCGGCACCGGCATGCGGTAATCGGCATGGCCGAGGACGGGGCGGGCCGAGAAGAGCTGGTCGAGCGTCAGCCGGCCATGGAAGATGTCGCCCCCGACCAGCCCGAAGCGCGCCTCCAGATCGGCGGGGGAGAGCGCCAGCCGCCCCACCACCGAAGCCTTGAAGCCCGGCGCATAGCGGTCGACCGTCTCGATCATCAGATCGGCAACCCGGTCGCGACAGGCCTCCCAGTCCAGCCCCTCGGGCAGATCAGGCGCGACATGCTGGCAGAACAGGCTGGCGACATGGCAGCCGGGCGGCGCCAGCGTGTCGTCGAGCGTGGACGGGATCAGCATCTCGACGATCGGCTCCTGCGACCAGCCTGAGAGACGCGCCTGCGCATGGGCCCGGTCCATATAGGCCAGGCTCGGCGCGATGATGATGCCGGCGGTGTGATGGTCGCCGGGTTCCGGCAGGCTGGTGAAGCGCGGCAGTTCCGACAGCGCGACATTCATCCGGAAGGTGCCCGAGCCCGAGGCATAGCGGCCCATCCGCTCGGTGAAATCCACCGGCACGATCCCGGGATCGACCTTGGAGAACAGCAGCCGCGGATGGAGATTGGAGACGACCGCGCGCGCCCGCACCACATCGCCGGCCTCCGTCACCGCGCCGACCGCCCGGCCCTTTTCGCTCAGCACTTCGGCAACGGGGCTGTCGAGCTGGATCTCGACGCCGGCTTCGGCGCAGGCCTTCGCCATCGCCTGGGTGATCGCGCCCATGCCGCCGATGGCGTGGCCCCAGGCGCCCTTGTGGCCGTTCACCTCGCCGAAGACATGGTGCAGCAGCACATAGGCCGAGCCCGGCGTGTAGGGGCTGGCATAGTTGCCGACCACCGAGTCGAAGCCGAGCAGCGCCTTGATCGGCTCGCTCTCGAACCAGCCGTCGAGCCAGTCCCCCGCCGATTTGGTGAAGAGGTCCATCACGTCGCGCTTGGCGGTGAGATCGAGCCGCGACAGCCGCCGCGCCACCCGGCCGGCGTCGATCAGATCCGGCAGCGCCGCCAGCCAGCCGCCATCGCCGAGATTGGGCGGCGCCTGCAGCACGAGATCGCGCAGCACAGCGGCGACCGTCTCCAGCCGCGCCTCATAGGCCGGCAGCCGCTGCGCATCGCGCTCGGAGAAGGCGGCGACGGAGGCCGCCGTCCGCCCCGGCCCGGCCGCGAGATGGCGCCCATCCGGCAGCGGCAGGAAGTTGGCCATCCGCCGCTCGACGATTCTGAGGCCGTGCCGGTGCAGCTCCATCGCCGCGATGATCTCGGGCCGCAGCAGGCTGACCGTGTAGCTCGCGGTCGAGTTGCGGAAACCGGGATGGAACGTTTCGGTCACCGCCGCGCCGCCGACGACGCCGCGCCGCTCCAGAACCGTCACCGACAGCCCCGCCTGGGCGAGCCGGTGCGCGCAGACGAGGCCGTTATGGCCCGCGCCGAGGATCACGACATCGCAGTTGGTCGTCGCCATGGCGGGCTTAGCCCACGGCCTTCAGCCGAGCCCTCACCTCGGCGACGCTGGCGGGGCGCCCGCCGGCCGCCTCGACGAGCCGCACCGTCTCCGCCACCAGATCGGCATTGGTCCGTCCGCAGCCGAAGGGCGCATCCTCCAGCCCGGCACGCACATGGACCCCGCGCGCGACCGCGGCCGGGATCAGCCCGGTCAGATCCACGCCCAGCCCTGCGATCATCACCGGCGCCTCGGGCGCATCCTCCGCCAGCAGCTTCAGATGCGCGTCGAGCGCCCAGTCGCGTGGCGGGAAGCCCCAGGCGAAGGCCTCCGAGAACATCAGCCGGTAGATCGGCGTGGGCATGCCCGGATAGGCCTTGGCCAGCGCCGCGCCCAGCCGCGTGAAGCCGGGCTCGTAGATCGCATAGCTCGGATGGATCCCGTGAGCCTGCGCCACCGCCATCCCCTCGCGGATATGCTCGCCGGGGTTCTGGTAGATGAAGCCGGGCTCGCCTTCCGGGATTCCGTCGAAGGTCGTCCAGTTGCAAGAGCCGGGGTCGAGCACGCCCCATTCGACCAGCCCGCGCCTGGCCAGTTCCTCCAGATGCGTGTAGCGGCCGGAGCCGATGATGTCCCCGGCATAGCCCGAGCCGACGATGGGGATGGTGGGATAGACGATGGCGTCGACCCTGGCGCGGATGCCCTCGATCGCCTGGGCGTAAAGCTCCCAGTCGTCGCGCTGGCGCCCGGTTTCGAGGTCGTAGACATGCAGATGCACGATCGCCGCGCCGGCCTCCACCGCCGCGATCCCGTCCGCGACGATGTCGGGAATGGCGATCGGGATGCCCGGCTGGCGCGCGACGCCCCAGGGCCCGTTGATCGCGGCCTCGATCCAGATGGGGTGGTTCATGCCGGCGCATCCTTCGGCCAGTTGTCGCGAATCCAGCGCGTCAGCCCGTCTTCCTCGACCTCGCCGGCCGCGAGCGCGAGGATGGCGGCGGCGGCGGCCGGCTCGGGCACGATGAAATCGACGTCGTTGATGTAGAGAAACGTATAGAGCGCCAGCAGGGCCGTGCGCTTGTTGCCGTCGATGAAGGGATGGTTCTTCGCCAGGCCGAAGGCGTAAGCCGCCGCCAGCGCGGCGAGATCCGCGCCCCCATAGGACCATTTGTTGAGTGGCCTTTCGAGCGCCGACAACAGCATGCCGCGGTCGCGCAGACCGCTCCCGCCGCCGTGAATGACGAGTTGCTCGTCATGGATCGCGACGACGATCTCCTCGGACAGCCAGTTTGGCTCGGTCATTTGGCGAGTTCGGACAGGGCGTTATGGTAGATCTTCATGCCACGCCGAGCGGCTTCCATCGCCTTGTCGAAGTCAGGACGCTGCTTCACGAGACGGAAACCGCCCTCCGGCTGTTCAACGACATGGAGGCTGTCGCCCTCCTTCAGCCTCACCCGCGCCAGCAGTTCCTTCGGGAGAATGAGGCCGAGAGAATTCCCGACCTTGCGGATCTGCAGCACATTCGTGCCGTCAGCCGGCTGGGCCTTCACGGTCTGGTCGATCTTGTTCATGGCGGCCTCCGTTATGCGAAACGTATAACATCATAGCCCGTCCGTGTCATGCCTCTGCCGTCAGCCCGTGGCAGCCACCGGCCCCTCGGCGCCTGGACGCCCCGCCCACGCCCCGTCGAACACCATCGTCGCGACCAGCCAGACCGCCAGCGCCAGCGCCGCGACGCCCCCCAGCGTCAGGAAGGCTGGGCCGTAGCCGAAGGACTGCGCCACCCAGCCGCCCAGCGTCGGGCTGAGCGAGGCGCCGATGCCTTGCACCGTCATCACGGCGCCGAGTCCGACATTGAAATGTCCCGTGCCGCGCAGGATGCGGGCGACGAGGCCCGGCAACGCGACGCCGAGCAGCCCGGCCCCGACACCGTCGAGGATCTGCACGGGAACCAGCACCCAGAAGCCGGGGATCGAGGCCGCGATCAGCCCCCGCAGGGGCAGCGCCAGCAGGGCGAGCACGATGACGAAGCCATAGCCGCGGCTCTGCGCCAGCTTCGCCCCCAGCAGCGCCATCGGGATCATGGTGAGCTGCGCCACCACGACGGTCAGGGCCGTCGCGGTGCTGGGGTCGCCCTGCCCGCTCGCGACCATGGACTGGCCGAGCAGCGGCAGCATCGCGCCATTGCCGAGATGGAACAGCATCATGACCAGCGCCAGGATGCCGAGCGGCGCCGAGGTCAGCAGCATGCGCCAGCCCGAGCCCTCGCGCGCCTCCGCATCGCCAGCCTCGCAGCCGCGGGCCGCCTCATGGTCGATCGCGTCGGCCGGGATCATCAGCGCCGCGGCGATGGCCCCCACCGCCATCGCGGTCATGAACCAGAACACCGCCTGCAGCCCGAAGACATAGCCGAGCGCCCCGCCCGCCAGTGCAGCGAACATGTTGCCGCCATGGTTGAAGGCCTCGTTGCGGCCGAGCTGCTGCGCGAATCCCGCCTGCCGCACGAGGCCGAGCGTGATCGCGGCGATCGCGGGTGCGATTACCGCCCCCGCCACGCCCTGCACGATCTGCGCGCCGATCGTGATGCTCAGGCTCGGCACATAGAGCATGGTCAGCGTCGCCGCGATGATCGCCAGCGAGGCGACGATCATCACCGCCCGCTTGAAGCGGGTGTGATCGACCAGCGCCCCCAGCGGCGTCGTCGCCGCCATGCCGGCGAGCCCGCCCACCGTCATCACCAGGCCGATATCCTGCGGACCCCAGCCCTTCTCCTGGAGATAGACCCCGAGGAAGGGACCGAGGCCGTCGCGAACGTCGGCCATGAAGAAGTTGAGGGCATTCAGGGCAGGCAGCGACAAGGCTTGCATCTCCGGCGGCCCGATGGCCGGCGACGGAACGTCACCCGCCCCGGCTTTGTTCCGCCCGACAAACCTGCATGACTGGGTCTTGCCAGCGCTGCGCGGGGCACGCCAAATCCCGCGCCCCGATGAAGCAGGTGAAGCCCATGCTCCAGCGCCATGCGACCTATCGCGAAACCGTCGAGCGGTTCCGCTGGGCCATTCCCGAGCGGTTCAATATTGGTGTCGCCTGTTGCGACCGCCATGCCGATGGCACGGGCCGACCGGCGCTGCTCTACGACGAAGCGGCGGGGCTCGTCACGCTCTCCTTCGACGACCTCAAGCGCGCCTCCAACCGCATCGCCAATCTGCTGCGCGGCCACGGCATCGCGGCGGGCGACCGTGTCGGCATCCTGCTGCCGCAGCGGCCCGAGACGGCGATGGCGCATCTCGCCGTCTACAAGATGGGCGCCATCGCGCTGCCGCTCTTCATCCAGTTCGGCCCCGAGGCGCTGGAACACCGGCTGCAGCACAGCGGCGCGGCGGCGCTGATCACGGATGCCGAAAACCTGCCGAAGATCGAGGCGATCCGCCGCGCCCTGCCGGATCTGCGGCTGATCATCCTGGCCGATGGTCCGGGCCCCGCCGGCACGCTCGATCTCGCGAGCGAGATGGCGAAGGCCTCCGACGCCTTCACGCCGGTCGAGACCCGCGCCGACGATCCCGCCGTCATCATCTACACCTCCGGCACCACGGGAAAGCCGAAGGGCGCGCTCCATGCCCATCGCGTCCTGCTCGGCCATCTGCCGGGCGTGCAGATGCCGCAGGCTTTCTTCCCGCAGCCCGGCGACCTGTTCTGGACTCCGGCCGACTGGGCCTGGATCGGCGGTTTGCTCGACGTGCTGCTGCCGAGCCTCTATTTCGGCGTGCCGGTCCTGGCCTCGCGCGCCCGCAAATTCGATCCCGAGGCGGCCTTCGACTTGATGGCGCGGCACCGCGTCCGCAACGCCTTCCTGCCGCCGACGGCGCTCAAGCTGATGCGCCAGGTCCGCGAGCCCCGCCGCTTCGGTTATTCAATGCGCTCGATCGGCAGCGGCGGCGAGACGCTCGGCGCCGACATGCTGGACTGGAGCGCTGAGACCTTCGGCTTCGCGGTCAACGAGTTCTACGGCCAGACGGAAGCCAATCTGCTCGTCGCCAACAATGCCGATCTCTTCCCGATCCGCCCCGGCTCGATGGGCCGCGCCGTGCCGGGCCACCGCGTCGCGGTGGTCTCGTCCGAGGGCGAGCCCCTGCCCGCGGGCACGCCGGGCCTGATCGCGGTGGCGCGGCCCGATCCCGTCATGATGCTGGGCTACTGGCGCCAGCCCGAGGAAACGGCGGCGAAATTCGCCGGCGACTGGCTCCTCACCGGCGACACCGGCCATTGCGACGAGGAGGGCTATCTCTGGTTCCAGGGCCGCGACGACGACATCATCTCCTCGGGCTCCTACCGGATCGGGCCGGGCGACATCGAGGATTGCATCATGCGCCACGAGGCCGTGCTGATGGTCGCGGTCGTCGGCGTGCCGGACCCGATCCGCACCGAAGCCGTGAAGGCCTTCGTGCTGCCGCGGCCCGGCATCGCGCCATCCGAGGCGCTGGCCGCCGAGATCCAGGCTTTCGTGCGCAACCGGCTCGCCGCCTACCAGTACCCCCGTCATGTCGAGTTCGTGACGGAGCTGCCGATGACCGCGACCGGCAAGATCCGGCGCAAGGATCTGCGGGACAGGGAGATGGCGCGGAGCAAAATGACCTGATCGTCATTGCGAGCGCAGCGAAGCAATCCAGAGCCACGCGCACGCTTTCTGGATTGCTTCGCTGCGCTCGCAATGACGGATGGCGCTACCCCACCTCCAGCACCAGCTCGAAGGTCATCAGCACCGGGTTGTCGCCGCGCCGGTAGCGGCCCGCCGTCATCGCACCGGCGTAGTCGACCAGCGCGACATCGATCTGCGCCTCGGGCCCAGCGCCATCATCCGCGACGACGCCACCCGTGATCGCGACCTCGGTGGCGAAATTCTCGACGATTCCGCCCTCCTCGAAGCGCGCCCCGATGGTCGAGCCGACGCCGCCATGGATCGTCGCCCGCGCGATGCCGCGCTCGGCGCAGAACCCCTCCAGCGCCCCGCAGAAGTCGATGTTCGGCTTGACGCGCAGCGCGAAAAAGCGGCCCTCGCGCGTGGCGCCGAGCGGCTCCGCCGGCCGCGGCCCGAACAGCTTGAAGTTCGTTTCCGGATCGACCTCGCCGAGGAAGGCGGCGCCATCGAGCCCGACCGCCGCCAGCGTGATCGCCTCCGCCACCATCGTCTCGTCGGGTAGGATATGGCCGCCGCTGCGCCGCCCGTCCCCCTCGATCCAGAGTGCATGGGCGTGGAAGAAGGGCGCCCCGTCGCGCAGGCCGAAGGTCATCGCGCCCACATCGATGCGGGCGGTACCGAGAGGCCGGAAGGTGTCGCTGTAAAAGGCGGCATGCTCCGGCGTCTGCGACAGCGCCGGCATCACATAGGCGAAGGGCGAGAGCGAAAGCCCGTCGAGCTTCACCGTCCCGCTGACGAAGCCGGCGGCGGCAAAACCGCGCCGGACGGCCTCGAGCAGCGTCAGGCCAGGCTGCAGCGTCAGCGGAAAGCGCAGGCCGTGGCACTCCGCCCATTGGATGCGGCCGGGCGTCTCCGGCCCGGGCTGCTGGATGCGCCTCACGAGCTCTGCCCCCTCAGCCAGTCCAGCCGCCCGCGCGCCTCGAGCTCGTCGCGCACGAGCCGCTTCGGCACCTTGCCGTATCCCGATTTCGGCAGTGCCTCCCAGAAGAAGAAGCGCTTGGGCATCTTGTAGCGGGCGATCTTCTCGGCGAGGAAGCCGGCGATCTCCGCCTCGTCGGCGCGGGCTCCGCCGCGGCAAACGCAGACGGCGACGCCGACCTCGCCCCAGACCGGATCGGGCACCCCGAGCACCGCGACCTCCGCGATGGCGGGATGGGTCAGGATCTTCTCCTCGATCTCGCGCGGATAGATGTTCGAGCCGCCGGATATGTACATGTCCGAGGCGCGGCCGGTGATGTAGACGAAGCCCTCCTCGTCCATATGGCCGAGATCGCCGGTGCGGAACCAGCCGTTCCGGAACGACTTCGCATTGGCTTCCGGGTTGTCGTAATAGCCGGCGAAGACCGCCGGGCCGATCACGCAGATCTCGCCCTGGACGCCGGACGCGACCTCCTCGCCGGCCTCGTCCTGAATCTGCACCTGCATCGCGGTACGGGCATAGCCGCAGCTGCCGACGCGTGCCTGCGGCCCGTCCTCGGCGACATGCAGCGAGGGCGGCAGCACGGTGATGTTGCCGGTGACCTCGCCCAGCCCGAAATACTGCACGAGCACGGAGCCCAGCGTGGCAAGCGCACGCTTCTGGTCCTCGCGATACATCGGCGCGCCCGCATAGATGACATAGCGCAGGCTCGAATGGTCATGCTGCTCGACCGCCGGATGCTCGACCAGCATCTTCAGGATCGTCGGCACGGTGAACAGGCTGGTGACGCGGTGATGCGCGATCAGCCGCCAGGCCTCGTCGATGTCGAAGCGCTCGGTCGGCAGCAGGATCGAGGCCGCCCCGCGCGCCGCCAGCATCAGCTGGTGGACGCCGGCGCCATGCGAGAGCGGCGCCACCACCAGCGAGCAATCGGCCTCCGTCGTGCCGGGCACGAGGTCGCAGAGATGGTTGGTGATGACGAAGCCCATCTGGCCATGGGTCAGCACCGCAGCCTTCGAGCGCCCGGTCGTGCCGGAGGTGAAGAAGAACCAGCAGGGATCGTCATGCTCGACCGCGACATCCGCGACGCGCTCGCCCTTGTGACGGGCGATCACCGCCCCGACCTCGTCCTCCCCGAATGCGCCGGGCCCGATCCGCCAGGTGAAGTCGGGGGCCGGCGCAGCCTTCGCGACCGCCGCCGCATGGTCGGGAAAGTCGCCATGGCAGAGAAAGGCCTTCGCGCCCGAGGAGGTCGAGAGATAGGCGACCTCGTCCGGCAGCAGCCGGAAATTGGTCGGCACCCAGACCGCGCCGATCCGGAAGGTCGCGAACATCGACACGAACATCGCGTCGCAGTTCTTGGAATGCACCAGGATGCGGTCGCCCTTGCCGATGCCGCGCGCCCGCAGGCCCGCCGCCAGCGCCGAGACCTGCGCATCGAGATCGGCCCAGCTCAGCGTCAGATCGCCCCAGACGAAGGCGGGGTGGGCCGCCAGGCGCCGCCCGTTCTGCGCGACAATATGGCCGAGATTCATCACCCGTCGCGTCATCGGCACGACGCCGCCTGCGGGGGCGGAGGCCTGTGTTGCGGTCATCTCAGTGTCTCCCTGACAGAGAACGCGCTGTCATCCCGGGCGACCGGAGGGAGACCCGGGATCCATTCCTGAACAGTTCAGGCATGGATCCCGGATCTCCGCTTCGCTGCGTCCGGGATGACGGTGCAGAATTGTATCTGGCGGTGCGAGCGTTCGAACTGACTGGGGAAGGCATCACACCCGCCTCGCCTCGAGCACCGGCGCGACGGGCCGCCCACCCCGCCCGGCAACCGTGCGACCCGGCCCGAACATCTCCGAAAGCCGCCGCTCCATCGCGGCAGCCTCGACGCGCAGATGGGCGGCCAGCTCCTCCTGCCGCTCCGGCCCCATGCGGCTGTCGATCGCCGCCAGGCTGAGCGCGCCGGCGACGCGCCCGTCCGGATAGCGGAAGGCCATGCCGATGCCCCAGGAGCTGGCCACCAGCCGTCCGGGGTTGAGGGCGAAGCCGCGCTGCCGCGCTGCCGCCAGATCGGCCCGGATGACCTCCGGCGCGAAGCCGGGATAGCGCGTCGTCAGGACGGGCGCATTGGCGGCCATGATGCGGTCCACATCGTCGTCCGGCATCGCGGCGAGCAGCGCGAGCGAGCCGGCCCCGACGCCGAGGGGGTGCTGGTCGCCGGTCTGCAGCGCATGGGTCCGCACCGGATAGGTGCCCTCCTCGCGATGCAGGCAGACGCAGTAATTGTCGCGCCGGACCGACAGGAAACTCGTATCCATGGAAACGGCCGCGAGGCGGCGCAGGCTCTCCATCGCGAGTTCGAGCAGACCGTGCCGGCGGGCCGCCAGCACGCCGAGCACGAAGGCTTCCTCGCCAAGGCAGTAGTGCCGCGTCTGCGGCTCCTGCTCGATCAGCCCCGCCCGCATCAGCGCCAGCAACAGCCGCCGCGCCGTCGGCTTGTTGAGGCCGCTGCCGGCGACGATGTCGGCCAGCGGAAGCCCGCCCGCCGGCTCGCGGCCGACGAGCGCGAGCAGTTGCAGGGCGCGGTCAACGCTCTGCGAACCGGATAGGCCGGACCGCGCCTCCTCGCTAGCTCCCACGAAGCGTCCTCGCTAAGGGTCCACCATATGGACCTTGTTCTTATCCCGTGAGCCTAGATCGAGCTTTTGCGGATTGCAATGCGAGGGTTGTCGTGTAATCTCCGCGCCGTTCCATGGTGATCCCGATCACGATGTGGACCGCACCGCCGGCTGCCCGACAAGCCAAAACGAGCGCGATGCGACCGGGAGGACGACGACATGCCGATAGAGCCCCTCATCGCGGGCAGCCGCCTCGTTTGCGCAGCGCTGCACCGCCGCGCCGCACGCCGCGAAGGCTGAGCCGCGCCATGGTCGACGTCGCCGACAGGATCGCCCTGCCCGAAACCATCGCCGAGCTCGAGGATGCCCGCCCCGGTTCGCCGTTCATGCGCCCGGTCGAGGCGATTGCGGCCGCGCTCGTCGCGCTGATCATCGGCGTGCTGCTGCTGGGCGTGACCTCGCGCTACGTCTTCTCTCTGCCGGTGATCTGGATCGACGAGGTCGCCTCGATCTCCTTCCTCTGGCTCGCCATGCTCGGCTCCGCCATCGCGATCGACCGCAACGAGCATCTGCGGCTGACGCTGTTCGTCGGCATGATGCCGGAGCGCCTGCGCGGCTTCGCCAACAGCTTCGCGCTGCTCGTGGTCGCCGCCTTCCTGCTGGCGATGATCTACCCGGCGATCGACTATGCGATCGAGGAGAGCTTCGTCACCTCGGCCGCGCTCAACATCCCCAACAGCTGGCGCGTCTCCGCGCTCGCGACCGGCATCGTGCTGATGGCGCTGCTGGCGCTGCGCCACGCCTGGCGCAGCTCGACATTGCGCGACCTCGCCCTGGCGGCGGCTCTGATCCTCGCCCTCGGCCTCGCCTTCTGGTGGCTGACGCCGACCTTCAAGGGGCTGGGTTACGGCAACATCCTGATCTTCCTCGTCATCGTCGTCGCGCTCTGCCTCGCGGCCGGCGTGCCGATCGCCTTCTGCTTCGGCATGGGCACGCTCTGCTTCCTCGTCTTCTCGACCAATGTGCCGATGCTGGTGATGGTCGGCCGCATGGACGAGGGCATGTCGAGCATCATCCTGCTCTCGGTGCCGATCTTCGTACTGCTCGGCTGCATCCTCGACGCCACCGGCATGGGCAAGGCGATCGTCGATTTCCTGGCGTCGATGCTCGGCCATGTCCGCGCCGGCATGTCCTATGTGCTGCTCGGCTCGCTCTTCCTGGTCTCGGGCATTTCCGGCTCCAAGGTCTCGGACATGGCGACCGTGGCGCCCGCCCTCTTCCCGGAGATGAAGCGGCGCGGCTACCAGCCCAAGGAGCTGATCGCGCTTTTGTCCACCGGCGCGGCGATGGCCGACACGGTGCCGCCCTCGATCGTGCTGATCGTGCTCGGCTCCGTCGCCGGCGTCTCGATCGCCGGGCTGTTCAACGCAGGCTTCGCCATCGCCATGGTGCTGCTGCTGGCGCTCGCCGTGCTCGCCCGCTGGAAGGCACGGCACGAGGACATGGCGGGCGTGCGCCGGCTCTCCTTCGGCGTCATCGGCAAGACGGCGCTGGTCGCGGGGCCGGCCTTGGTGCTGCCCTTCATCATCCGCGCCGCGGTCGGCGGCGGCGTCGCCACCGCGACCGAGGTCTCCACCATCGCGGTGCTCTACGCGCTGATCATCGGCATGGTGCTCTATGGCGGCATCAGCGGGCGCAAGCTCTATGCGATGCTGGTCGAGACCGCGGCCCTGTCCGGCGCGATCCTGATGATCCTCGGCACGGCGCTCGCCATGGCCTGGGCCCTGACGCAGACAGGTTTCGCCCGCGACCTCGCCGCCTTCATGACCGGGCTGCCCGGCGGCTGGCTGACCTTCATGGCCGTCACCATCGTCGTCTTCATGGTGCTGGGCTGCGTGCTCGAGGGCCTGCCGGCCATCGTGCTGATGGCGCCGCTGATGTTCCCGATCGCCAAGAACCTCGGCATCAACGACGTGCACTACTCGATGGTGGTGGTCACGGCGATGAACATCGGCCTGATGACCCCGCCCATCGGCATCGGCTTCTACATCGCCTGCAAGATCGGCAACGTCTCGCCCGACGAGGCCATGGGCGCGATCTGGCCCTATCTCATCGCGCTGCTCATCGGCCTCGTCGTCATCGCCGTCGTGCCCGGCCTCTCGACCTGGGTGCTGTGACGCCGACCCGAACACCCCATAACAAACCACTGGGAGAAACGACCATGACCATCTCACGCCGCACCCTGCTGCAGGGCACAGCCGCAGCCTCCGCGATCGGCACCTTCTCGATCGGCCGTGCCTCGGCCCAGAGCGCCGAGTTCACCTACAAATACGCCAACAACCTGCCGCTGACGCATCCGATGAACCAGCGCGCCAACGAGGCGGTGGAGAAGATCAAGGCCGAGACCAATGGCCGCGTCGTCATCCAGATCTTCCCGAACAACCAGCTCGGCTCCGACACCGACATGCTGAGCCAGGTCCGCTCGGGCGGCGTCGAGTTCTTCACGCTGTCGCCGCTGATCCTTTCGACGCTCGTGCCCAACGCCTCGGTCTCGGGCATCGGCTTCGCCTTCCCGAACTACGACGCCGTCTGGAAGGCGATGGACGGCGAGCTCGGCGCCTATGTCCGCGGCCAGATCCAGAAGGCCAATCTCGTCGTCATGGACAAGATCTGGGACAACGGCTTCCGCCAGATCACCTCGTCCAAGGGCCCGATCAACACCCCAGACGACCTCAAGGGCCTGAAGATCCGCGTCCCGGTCTCGCCGCTCTGGACCTCGATGTTCACCGCCTTCCAGTCGGCCCCCGCCAGCATCAACTTCGCCGAGGTCTACACCGCGCTGCAGACCAAGATCGTCGATGCGCAGGAGAACCCGCTGGCGATTATCTCGACCGCCAAGCTCTTCGAGGTGCAGAAATATCTCTCCGTCACCAACCATATGTGGGACGGCTTCTGGTTCCTCGGCAACCGCCGCGCCTGGGAGCGTCTGCCGGAGGATCTGCGCGCCATCGTCGCCAAGAACCTCAACGCCGCCGCCGAGCTGGAGCGCGCCGACGTCGCCAAGCTGAATGCCGGCCTGCGCGACGACCTGACGTCCAAGGGCATGGTCTTCAACGAGACCAAGGCGGAGGCCTTCCGCGACGCCCTGCGCAAGGCCGGCTTCTACGCCGAGTGGAAGAAGAAGTACGGCGACGAGGCCTGGGGCATCCTGGAGAAGGCCGTCGGCGGCTCGCTGAGCTGAGAGCCTTCGACGACCGCGCCCGTCATTCTCGGGTGAAGCGCAGCGCAGACCCGAGAATCTCCTGCAGGAGATGCTCGGGTCGAGCCCGAGCATGACGGCGCGGTTCGACCGCGAGACGAAAGAAGACCACCATGGCCGACCGCCTCAAGGGCAAGATCGCCGTCGTCTTCGGCGCCGGCTCCTCCGGCGAGGGCTGGGGCAATGGCAAGGCGGCGGCCGTCGCCTTCGCCCGCGAGGGCGCGCGCGTCGCCTGCATCGACATCAGCCAGGCGGCGGCCGACGAGACCGCCGCGATCATCACGGCTGAGGGTGGTGTCGCCATCGCGCTCGCCGCCGACGTGACCCGGCAGGCCTCGATCGACTCGGCCGTGGCCGCGACGATGACGCGCTTCGGCCGCATCAACATCCTCCACAACAATGTCGGCGTCACCCATATGGGCGGGCCGGTCGAATTGTCGGAGGAGCAGTTCCAGGCCGCGATCGACCTCAATCTCGGCCCGGTCTATCGCTGCTCCAAGGCCGTGATCCCGCATATGCTGGCCGGCGGCGGCGGCACGATCGTCAACATCTCCTCGATCGCGGCGATCCGCTGGGTCGGCTATCCCTATTTCGCCTATTACGCGACCAAGGCCGCCGTGAACCAGGCGACCGTGGCGCTTGCCATGCAATACGCAAGGCAAGGCATCCGGGCGAACTGCATCATGCCCGGGCTGATCGACACGCCGATGATCTACAAGCAGATCTCGGCGCAGTACCCCTCCGTCGAGGAGATGGTCGCCGCCCGCGACGCGCTCGTGCCGATGGGCAAGATGGGCACCGCCTGGGACATCGCCAACGCCGCGGTCTTCCTCGCCTCCGACGAGGCGAAGTTCATCACCGGCGTCTGCCTGCCGGTCGATGGCGGCCAGACCTGCGGCGCGAGCGGGGTGGGATAGAGGTCTGCCGTCATTCCGATCATGCTCTGAAACGCGCCGTCATCCTGGGCGGCCAAAGGCCGACCGGGATCCATCATCGGGCGCCGCGGAGCCCGATGATGGATCCCGGCCTGCGCCGCTGCGCGGCTTGTCCAGGACGACGCGGGTGGGGCTGAGGTGAACAGGAAGAGGTCACTCCCGCCTTGCAATCCAGTCCGCCAGCGGCCCCGCCAGCCCGACGCTCTCCTTGCCCGCCGGCCGCGCGAAGCTGCCCGTACGCGCCTTGAGCGGGCGCAGCAGCGCCAGCGTCTGCGCCTGCCGCACCGCCGCCTGGACCTGGTCGATCACCGGCACGGGAATGCGCTCGCGCACCTTCGCCGCAAGCCCCGCCAGCGGCGCCCCGGCCAGGATCACGACATCGGCCTGCGTGCTCGCGACCGCCTCGTTGGCGAGCGCGACCAGCAGCTCCTCCTTCTCCTCCTGAACGTCCGAGATCGAGCGGAAGGCGCCGTCGAGCATGCGGATGCCGGCGCAGCGATCGGCCATGCCGTGAATCTCGACGCATTCCTGGTACCAGGGCCCGAGCGCGCTCGCGAAGGTGACGATCGCAAAGCGTCGGCCGAGCATGCAGGCCGTCAGCATCGCCGCCTCCGCCATGCCGACCACCGGCACCTCGAACAGTTCGCGCGCTGCGAACAGGCCGGGATCGCCGAAGGCCGCGATCACCGCGGCATCGTAAGACCCCGCCCGCTCCGCCAGCATCTCGAGCGCGATCGCGCCGCCGATCTGCGCTTCCGCCCGCGTCGAGATGTAAGGGACGCCGCGCGGCGCAGTGGCGGGCAGGATCTGCGTCTCCGGCCCGACGACCTGCACCGCCGCAGCGAGCAGCCGCGTCGTCAGGCTCTCGCTGGTGTTGGGGTTCAGCAGCAGGATCTTCATCGGGGATCGCTCTCTCGGCCTGGGCGCACCGCGCCTGCAGACTGCGTGCCATGGCGCGGGCCTCCGATCCATCCCGGATCGCATGCGCGGCGCAGCGCGTTCCATCGCTGGAACACTTGATCCATTCCGCGCGCGCTGCCAGTAAGGGCTGACGCGCGGCGCGAGGCCGGGAGAGAGATGGCATGACGGACGAGACGGCCCTTTCGGCCCCTCGCGATTTCGACGGCCTGAGATCGCTGATCCTCGCCCGCCGCCAGTCGCTGCCCAAGCGCATTGCCCAGGTCGCCGCCTATGCGCTCGACAACCCCGACGAGATCGCCTTCGGCACGGCGGCCAGCATCGCCGACGCCGCGGGCGTCCAGCCCTCGACGCTGGTGCGCTTCGCCCAGCATCTCGGCTTCGATGGCTTCACCAGCCTGCAGAGCGTCTTCCGCGAACGGCTGCGCGAGCGCAATTCGAGCTATGAGGAGCGGCTCAACGCGCTGCGCGCCGATGTCGGCGGCAACGGCGCCAATCACCGCATCCTCGAAGGCTTCCTGACCGCATCCGGTACCTCGCTCGACCTGATGGCCCGCTCGCTCGACGAGGCACAGCTCGACCGCGCCATCGCGGCCCTCGCCGGGGCGGAAACGGTCTATATAATGGCGCGGCGGCGCTCCTATCCGGTCGCGAGCTACATGGCCTATGCGCTGGGCAAGCTCGGCGTGCGCAACCAGCTCGTCGAATCGGCCGCCGGCCTGAGCCCGGAAATCCTCTCCTTCGCGACGCCGCGCGACGTCGCGCTCGCCGTCAGCTTCTCGCCCTATGCGGCCGAGACGATCGACGAGGCCCGCCAGCTCTCGGAGCGCGGCGTGCCGGTCGTCGCCATCACCGACAGCGCCTTCTCGCCGCTGGTCCAGTTCGCGACGCTCTGGTTCGAGGTGGCGGAGGCTGATTTCGGCGGCTTCCGCACGCTCTCGGCCACCATGGCGCTGTCGATGGCGCTCGCCGTCGGCATCGGCGACGCCCGCCGGGACCGCAAGCCCGGCAAGCCGCGCGGCCGCGCGCGCAACCCCGCCTGACGCCCTCGGACCCGCCCTCCCAATCGGGAACGTCCATTCCGAATTGACTGGAAAGTAGAACTGTTATTTCGTAAGCGACGGATCGCCGGAGCGCGCAGCGCAGCCGGGACCAGGGGCAGGACGAGCCGGGAGAACGACATGGCGGCATCGCAGGGCGGACCCGCGCCGTCGCTCGACGTCATCACCATCGGGCGCGCATCGGTCGATCTCTACGGCCAGCAGATCGGCTCGCGGCTCGAGGATGTCGGCAGCTTCGCCAAATCGGTCGGCGGCTGCCCGGCCAACATCGCCATCGGCACCGCGCGGCTCGGCCTGCGCTCGGCCCTGCTGACCCGCGTCGGCGACGAGCAGTTCGGCCGCTTCCTGCGCGAGCAGCTCGCGCGCGAGGGCGTCGATCTCGGCGGGCTGAAGACCGACCCGACACGGCTGACCGCGCTCGCCATCCTCTCGGTCGAGAGCGACAAGTCCTTCCCCCTGCTGTTCTACCGCGAGAACTGCGCCGACATGGCTCTGGAGGAAGCGGACGTCGATGCAGCCTTCCTCGCCACCGCCCGCGCCGTCGTCGTCACCGGCACCCATTTCGCGAAGCCCAACACCGAGGCCGCCCAGCGGAAGGCGATGCGGCTGATGCGGGCGCAGGGCGGCAAGGTCATCCTCGATATCGACTACCGCCCCAATCTCTGGGGGCTCGCCGGCCATGCCGCCGGCGACAACCGCTACATCGCCTCGGCCGCCGTCTCGGAGCGGATGAAGAGCGTCCTGCCCGGCTGCGACCTCGTCGTCGGCACCGAGGAGGAGGTGCTGATCGCCTCGGGCGAGAGCGAGTTGCTGCCGGCGCTCAAGACGATCCGCGCGCTCACCCCCGCCACCATCGTGCTCAAGCGCGGGCCGATGGGCTGCATCGTCTATGAGGGCGCGATCTCCGACGATCTCGAGGACGGCATCGTCGGCAAGGGCTTCCCGATCGAAGTCTACAATGTGCTCGGCGCGGGCGACGCCTTCATGTCCGGCTTCCTGCGCGGCTGGCTCGGCGGCGAGAGCCTGCAGACGGCGGCGACCTGGGCCAATGCCTGCGGTGCCTTCGCCGTCTCGCGCCTGCTCTGCTCGCCCGAAAGCCCGACCTTCGCGGAGCTGCAGTATTTCCTGAAGAACGGCAGCCCGCATCGCGCGCTCCGCAAGGACGAGGCGATCAACCACATCCACTGGGCGACGACGCGGCGCCGCGACATCCCCTCGCTGATGGCGCTCGCCTGCGACCACCGTGCCCAGCTCGAGGAGGTCGCGCAGAAGCTCGGGGCCGACCCCGCCCGCATCCGCGACTTCAAGGTGCTCGCCGTCAAGGCCGCAGCCCGCGTCGCCGCCGGTCGGCCGGGCTACGGCATGCTCCTCGACGAGAAGCATGGCCGCGAGGCGATGTTCGAATTCGCCCGCCACCCCTTCTCCTGGCTCGGCCGCCCGGTCGAGCTGCCGGGCTCGCGGCCGCTGCGCTTCGAGGGCAGCCAGGACATCGGCTCGGCCCTGCCGGAATGGCCGGTCGATCACTGCATCAAGGCGCTCTGCTTCTATCACCCGGACGACGAGCCCGCGCTCAAGCAGGCCCAGCAGGAGAAGCTGCGCACGCTCTTCGAGGCGGCCCGCAAGGTCGGCCGCGAATTGCTGGTCGAGATCATCGCCGGCAAGCACGGCCCGCTCGGCCCAGACACCATCGCCCGCGCGATGCAGGAACTCTACGATCTCGGCATCAAGCCCGACTGGTGGAAGCTCGAGCCGCAGGCCTCGCCCGCCGCCTGGGCCGCGATCGAGCAGACCATCGCCCGCAACGACCCCTGGTGCCGCGGCGTGCTGCTGCTCGGGCTCGACGCCCCCGCCGAGGAGCTGGAGGCCGGCTTCGCCGCCACGGCCGCCACCCCCATCGTCAAGGGCTTCGCCGTCGGCCGCACCATCTTCATGACCGCCGCCGAAGCCTGGCTCGCCGGCCGCATGGACGACGAGGCGGCGATCGCCGACATGGCCCGCCGCTTCGGCGCGCTGACCGAGCTCTGGATCGCCACCCGCGACCGCAAGGCGGCCTGACCGTGCCGTCCTTGTTCCATCCGCGCCGTCATTCCGGACAAGCCGCGCCAGCGGCGCCGCTCCGGAATCCATCGTAGAGTACAGAGCCCCCCAATGGATTCCGGGCCTCCGCTTCGCTCCGCCCGGAATGACGGAGAGGTTCCACCGCACAATCCGTGGCCGAAGAGACGTTTCATGACCGCCACCCTCCGCCTCACCATGGCCCAGGCGCTGACGCGCTATCTCAGCCGCCAGATGACCGAGATCGACGGGCAGCGCCTGCCCATCTTCGGTGGCGTCTGGGCGATCTTCGGCCATGGCAATGTCGCGGGCCTCGGCGAAGCGCTTTGGCACGATCGTGATCGCCTGCCGACCTTCCGCGCCCATAACGAGCAGGCCATGGCCCATGCCGCCATCGCCTATGCCAAGGCCAACATGCGCCGTCGCTTCATGGCCGCGACGACCTCGATCGGCCCCGGCGCGACCAATCTCGTTACCGCCGCCGCGCTCGCCCATGTCAACCGCCTGCCGGTGCTGCTGCTGCCCGGCGACGTCTTCGCCAACCGGATCCCCGACCCCGTCCTACAGCAGGTCGAGGCGTTCGGGGATGGCACGGTCTCGGCCAATGACTGCTTCAAGCCGGTCTCGCGCTATTTCGACCGCATCACCCGGCCCGAACAGATCATCCCGGCGCTCCATCGCGCCATGCAGGTGCTGACCGATCCGGCCGAATGCGGGCCCGTCACGCTCGCGCTCTGCCAGGACGTGCAGGCGGAAGCCTATGACTATCCCGAGAGCTTCTTCGAGGAGCGCCTCTGGACGCCGCGCCGCCCGCGGCCCGACCGGGCCGAACTCGCAGCGGCTGCGGCCGCGCTGAAGGCCGCGAAGAAGCCGCTGATCGTGGCCGGCGGCGGCGTGCTCTATTCCGGCGCCAGCGACGAGCTCGCCCGCTTTGCGACGCAGACCGGCATCCCCGTCTGCGAGACGCAAGGCGGCAAGTCGGCCCTGCCCGACGATGCGCCGCTGAACATGGCCGCCGTCGGCGTCACCGGCACGGGCGCCGCCAATCGCCTCGCGGCCGAGGCCGATCTCATCCTCGCGGTGGGCACGCGCCTGCAGGATTTCACCACCGGCTCCTGGGCCCTCTTCGCCGCCGGCAAGAGCGTGATCGGACTCAACGTCCAGGCGTTCGATGCCGGCAAGCACCGCGCCCTGCCGCTGGTGGCGGACGCCCGCGAGGGCCTCGCCGAACTGCGCGACGCGCTCGGTGGCTGGATGGCCCCTGAAAGCTGGACCAGCGACGCGAAGGCCGGCAAGGCGGCGTGGCGGAAGAAGGCGCAGGCCGTCACAGCCGCGACCAACGTGGCGCTCCCCTCGGATGCGCAGGTGATCGGCGCCGTCCAGCGCAGCCTCGGCGCGGAGGTCATCCTGCTGCATGCGGCCGGCGGGCTGCCCGGCGAGTTGCACAAGCTCTGGCAGGCGGGCTCGCCCGGCTCCTACCACGCCGAATACGGCTTCTCCTGCATGGGCTACGAGATCGCCGGCGGGCTCGGCGCCAAGATGGCACGGCGCGAGCGCGAGGTCGTCGTCATGGTCGGCGACGGCTCCTATCTGATGATGAACTCCGAGATCGCGACCTCGGTGATGCTCGGCCTGAAGCTCACCATCGTGCTGCTCGACAATCGCGGCTTCGGCTGCATCAACCGCCTCCAGAACGCGACCGGCAGCGCCTCCTTCAACAACCTGCTGAAGGACGCCCGGCACGAGACCCTGCCCGAGATCGACTTCGTCCAGCACGCCGCCAGCCTCGGCGCGATCGCCGTGAAAGCCGCCTCGATCGCCGAACTGGAAGCCGCGCTGGCCCAGGCGAAGATAAACACCCGCACCACGGTCGTCGTCATCGACACCGACCCGCTGGTCTCGACCGGGGCCGGCGGCGCGTGGTGGGATGTCGCGGTGCCGGAGGTCAGCGAGCGGGCGGAGGTCCGCGCCGCACGGGCGAGCTATGACGAGCGCCGCAAGCGGCAGACCATTGGTATCTGAAGCCCGGATAGTCGCGTCGTCATCCTGGGCGACCGCAGGTCGACCGGGATCCATCATAGGCCACAGCGCCCTCTGATGGATCCCGGTCTTCGCTGCGCGAAGCCCAGGATGACGGGCGAAGACGATCAGCGAATGGAAGAAAGACCCCACAGATGATCCGAATCGGCGCAAACCCCATCGGCTGGTCGAATGACGACATGCTCGAGATCGGCGGCGACATTCCGCTCGAGACCTGCCTGAGCGAAGCGCGCGCGGCCGGCTTCACCGGCATGGAGCTCGGCAACAAGTTCCCGCGCACCGCCGCCGCGCTGAAGCCGATCCTCGACGCGCATGGCCACGCACTCGTCTCGGGCTGGTACTCGACCGAGCTTTTGATCCGCGACGTCGCCGCCGAGATGGCGGCCGTGAAGGCTCACGCCACCCTGCTGCGCGACATGGGCTGCACGGTGCTGATCGCCGCCGAGACCTCGAACGCCATCCACTCCGACATGGCCAGGCCGCTCTCCGCCCGCCCGGTGCTGGCGAAGGACGACTGGGCGCCATTCGGCGCGCGCTACACGGCCTTCGCCGAGGCGGTGAAAGCGCAGTACGGCCTCCAGCTCGTCTATCACCACCACATGGGCACGGTGGTGCAGACCGAGTCCGAGGTCGACCGCTTCATGGCCGTCACCGGCGAGGCCGTCGGGCTCCTGCTCGACACCGGCCACGCCACCTGGGGCGGCGGCGATCCCGCCCGCATCGCAAGGCACTGGAAAGCGCGCATCCACCATGTCCATTGCAAGGACATCCGCGAGGCGGTGATGTGGCAGTCCAACAGGGAGGACTGGTCCTTCCTGCAGTCGGTGCTGGCCGGCGTCTACACCGTGCCGGGCGACGGGCTGATCGACTATGTCCGCGTACTCAAGGAGCTGCAGGGCTATTCCGGCTGGATCGTCGTCGAGGCCGAGCAGGACCCGAAGAAGGCAGAGCCCGCGACCTACGCCAGGCTCGGCCACGCCAATCTCAGCCGCTTCATCCAGGAAGCGGGGCTGGGCTGATCAACCTCCCCCGTCATTCCGGGGCGCCCGCAGGGCGAGCCCGGAACCCATAACCGCAGGTGTCGACGAACAGTCCGGAACGCCGCCCCCTGGTTCGGAATCGACAGCGGTTATGGGTTCCGGGCTCTTCGCTGACGCGAAGCCCCGGAATGACGGCGCGGTTCGCCAGCCAGTACCTTAGACCTCAAGGACGCACCCCATGTCCCACCTCAAGATCCGCCCCACCGGCCGCCAAGGGCTCGTGACCCGCGTCACGCCGCAGAGCGCCGGCTGGACCTATGTCGGCTTCGAGCTGCACCGGCTCAAGGCCGGCGAGAGCGTGTCGGCGGCGACGGGGGATCGCGAGGCCTGCCTCGTCTTCGTCACCGGCAAGGGCGAGGTCGCGGCCGGCGGGCAGACTCTCGGTGAGCTCGGCCAGCGCATGAGCCCCTTCGAGGGCAAGCCCTGGTCGGTCTATGTCCCGCAGGGGGCGGACTGGTCGGTGACGGCGACCACCGATCTGGAACTCGCGGTCTGCACCGCGCCCGGCTTGAACGGCGGCCTGCCGGTGCGGGTGATCGCGCCCGACGATCTCGGCCAGGAGGTCCGCGGCAACGGCAGCAACACCCGCCACGTCACCAACATCCTACCCGAGAACGAGCCGGCGGATTCGCTCCTCGTCGTCGAGGTGATCACGCCGGCCGGCAACACCTCGAGCTATCCGCCGCACAAGCACGACCGGGACGACCTGCCGCGCGAGTCCCATCTCGAGGAGACCTATTACCACCGGCTGAACCCGCCGCAGGGCTTTGGCTTCCAGCGCGTCTACACCGACGACCGCAGCCTCGACGAGGCCATGGCGATCGAGGATGGCGACGTCGTGCTGGTGCCGAAGGGCTACCACCCCTGCGCCACCTGCCACGGCTACGATCTCTATTATCTCAACGTCATGGCCGGCCCGAAGCGGACCTGGAAATTCCACAACGCCGCCGAGCACGAATGGCTGACGAAGCTGTGAGGCGGCCGATGTCCTGGCGTCGTTCTCGGGCTTGCCCCGAGAACCTCAGGACGAGAATGCTGGAGCCGGAGATGGTCGGGTCAAGCCCGACCATGACGACGCGCCTCCTCTCCCCCCGCACTTATAAACCGTCCCGGTCGTCGCGGGACCCTTCCACTTGATGTCGGCGACACTGGTCAGGACATGGGTGCCGCCGAGATCGGCCGCCCGGATCTTCAGCCGCGAGATCGCAGCGTCCCGCGCCTTGTCGAGGATCAGGACGGAATGCAGCTCGGAGGCGCCGTCGATCTCACCGAGGCTGGTGCAGGATTCCACCACCGCCTTGTTGTCCGTCAGCACGACGATGTTGGACCGCGAGGTCGGGATCGCGCAGGCGCCGAGCAGGACGGGCAGCACGAGGGCCGGCAGCAGCGGGAGACGGGGCATGAAGGCTGTCCTCGGGCGGTGGCGAAACATCATGCGCCATGATCCGCCGCTTTGCCGCAAATTCAAGGCGCGATCGCGGGCCGGCTAGCGGGCGGTCGGCCCGCCGAGATGCAGCACGGCGTCGAGCAGCGTGCGCGCATAGTCCGTCTGCGGCGCGGCGAAGAGCGACAGGCTCTCGCCCTGCTCGACGATCCGCCCGTTCTGCATCACCACGGTGCGCTCGCACATCATCCGGACGACGTTGAGATCGTGGCTGACGAAGAGCAGCGCCAGATCGTCCTCGCGCCTCAAGCGGTCGAGCAGTTGCAGGATCACCGCCTGCACGGAGACGTCGAGCGCCGCCGTCGGCTCGTCGAGGATCAGGAGCCGCGGCCGGCAGGCAATGGCGCGCGCGATGCCGACGCGTGCCTTCTGCCCGCCCGAGAGCTGGTGCGGGAAGCGTTCCAGCAGGCTGCTCGGCAGCCCGGCGCGCTCCGCGCATTCGCTGACGCGGGCAGTGAGCGCCGCCCCGTCCTTCATGTTCAGAAGCCGCCGCAGCGGATGGGCGATGCAGTCGAAGGCGTTGAAGCGCGGGTTGAGGCTGTCGGTCGGGTCCTGGAAGACGATCTGGATGTCCTTGCGCAGCGGCGAGCGATGGAAATCGCGGGCGGCTTGAGTGCCGATCGCCTGGCCGTCAAACAGGATCTCGCCCTCGCTGGCGTCGATCAGCCGGCAGACCAGCCGCGAGATCGTGCTCTTGCCCGAGCCGGATTCGCCGACGAGGCCGAGGCTCTCGCCGGCCCGGATCGCGAAGGAGACGTCGTTCACCGCGACGACGCCGCGGTCATAGCGCTTCACCAGGTTCTGGACTTCCAGCAGCAGCGGCGTGCCCGGCGCGGGCTTGTTCGCGGACTGCTCCTCGCCGTCATTGCGAGCGGAGCGAAGCAATCCAGCCGGGCTCGGCGCCCCTTCCCCCTGGATTGCTTCGTCGGCTGCGCCTCCTCGCAATGACGACGGCGCCAGATCGGCGATCGTCGAGGTCGCTGTCGGGGAGGCTGCGACCAGGCGCTTGGTGTAGGGGTGCTGCGGCGCGCTGAACAGGGACAGCGGCTGTGCCTCCTCGACGACCTTGCCCTGCTCCATCACGCAGACGCGCTGGCAATAGCGCGAGGCCAGTCCGAGGTCGTGCGTGATCAGGATCATCGCCATGCCGCGCTCGGCGGTGATCTGCGACAGCAGGTCCATCACCGTCTTCTGCGTGGTGACGTCGAGCCCCGTCGTCGGCTCGTCGGCGATCAGCAGCTTGGGTGCGCAGGCGATCGCCATCGCGATCATGACGCGCTGGCACATGCCGCCCGAGAGCTCGTGCGGATAGGCGTCGAGCCGCTTTTCGGGCTCGCGGATCAGCACCGCCTTGAGCAGCTCGAGCGCCCGCGCCCGGCCCTCGCCCGGCGAGATCGGCTCATGCGCCATGATCGCGTCGGCGATCTGCTGGCCGACCGTGCGGATCGGGTTCAGCGCGCCGCGCGGATTCTGGAAGATCATCGAGATCGCCGCGCCATGCAGGCGGCGCAGCTGCTTCGAAGACGCCGTGGTGATGTCCTCGCCGGCGAAGCGGATGCTCCCCTGGCTGACCCGGCCCGACGCATCGAGCAGCCGCGTCACCGCGAACGCCGTCACCGATTTGCCCGAACCGCTCTCGCCGACGATGCCGAGCGTCTCGCCGGCCGCGACCGAGAACGACACGCCGCGCACGGCCTCGACCAGCCCGCGCCGCGTCGAGAAGGTGACGTGCAGATCGTCGATGGCGAGGAGGGGGGCGGTGCTGGCAGGCATAGTGTTCATGGTCTCGCGCCCGTGGCTCGGACCCTCTTCGTCATTCCGGGGCATCGCGAAGCGATGAGCCCGGAACCCAGAACCGATGCCGGCTGGGCAGGAGGCGAAGCACGTCCCGTCATTTCCGCTTAAAGCCTGAGGTTCTGGGTTCCGGGCTCGCCCCTTCGGGCCGCCCCGGAATGACGGAGAGGTTCCGGCATGAAACGACCATCACGTCCGCATCCGCGGGTCGAGGATGTCGCGCAGGCCATCGCCGAGCAGGTTGAAGCACAGGACCGTCAGCATCAGCGCCAGCCCCGGAAAGGCGACGAGCCACCATTTACCGGTCGAGATGAAGCGCGCGCCTTCCGCGACCATGATGCCCCATTCCGGCGTCGGCGCGGAGACGCCGAGCCCGATGAAGGAAAGCCCCGCCGCGTTCAGGATCGCCCATCCAAGATTGAGCGAGACCTGCACCGCCATGGCCGGCAGCACGTTGGGCAGCAGGAAGCGCAGCACCACCGAGACATGGCTGTCGCCGCTGGCGCGCGCCGCCTCGACCCAGCCGGCATTGCGCCGGACGTTCACCTCGGCCCGCGCGAAGCGGATGTAGAAGGGCAGGTTGATGATCGCGGTCGCGATGACGATGTTCTCGACCCGGTTGCCGAGCGCGGCGACCATCGCCATCGCCAGCACGAAGAGCGGGAAGGCCATCAGCACGTCGACGAAGCGCCCGACATAGCGATCGAGCCGCCCGCCGGTATAGCCGCAGAGCGCGCCGATGACGGCCCCGAGCACGAAGGACAGGCTCACCGCCGAGGCCGCGATCGCGAGGTCGAGCCGCGCCGCCACGATCAGCCGGCTGAACACGTCGCGGCCGAGCTGGTCGGTGCCCGCCCAATAGGTCGCGCTCGGCGGCTTCAGCGCATTGGCGACGTCCGACGCGATCGGATCGAAGGGCACGATCCAGGGGCCGATCACGGCGAGGACGCAGAGAATGAAGGCGCCGGCGGCGGCGACCGCCGTGACCGGATTGCCGCGCAGGATCCAGACGGTGTGGCGGAGCGTCGAGGAGGTCATGGCGCAAAGACTCCGCCGTCATTCTCGGGCGAAGCGAAGCGCAGACCCGAGAATCTCGCGCAGGAGACCCTCGTTTCCGAGATAGTCGGGTCAAGCCCGACCATGACATGAGCTGAAAAACCCCTCATTCCACCGACACCCTCGGATCGGCGATGCCGTAGAGCACGTCCACGGTCAGGTTCACCACGACGAAGATCGAGGCCATCAGCAGCACGAAACCCTGCACCGGCGCATAGTCGGACGAGAGCAGGGCATCGAGCGCATAGGAGGCGACGCCGGGCCAGGAGAACACCTTCTCGACCAGCACGTTCGCGCCGAGCATGGTCGAGAACACGATGCCGGCGATGGTCAGCACCGGCAACAGCGCGTTGCGCAGCGCGTAGGTGACGATGACCTTGGCCGGCGGCAGGCCGAGCGAGCGCGCGGTGCGGACGAAGTCGCTGCCGAGCGAGGCCAGCATCGCGGCCCGCGTGATGCGCGCCAGCGGCGCCACCACGAACAGCGCCATCGTCGTCGCCGGCAGCACGAGCTGCGCCGCGGCGGCCCGCCAGCCCTCCCAGTCGCCCGCCAGCGCGAAATCGATCAGCAGGAAGCCGGTCACGCGCGGCGGCAGCGAGGTGAAGATGTCGACGCGCCCCGTCGGGTCGGGCGCGAGGCCCAGCAGATAATAGAAGGCGTAGATCAGCAGCAGCCCCGAGACGAAGGTCGGCACGCAGACGCCGAGCGCGCAGATGAAGCGCACGAGATGGTCGATCCAGGAGCCCTGCCGCAGCGCCGCCGCGACGCCGAGCGGGATCGCCGTCAGCAGCGCGATCAGCAGCGCCGAGAAGGTCAGCTCCAGAGAGGCCGGCAGCCGCGATTTGAGATCCGCCAGCACCGGCTGCCCCGTGGTCAGCGAGCGGCCGAGATTGCCTGAGCCGATATCGCCGAGATAGCGCAGCAGCTGCTCGGGGACCGGCTTGTCGAGGCCCATCTGCTTGCGGATCATCTCGATCTCCTCCTTCCCGGCGCTGGGGCCGGACGCGAAGAACACCGCCGGATCGCCCGGCAGCACCCGCATCAAGAGGAAGGTGAAGACCAGCACGCCGAACAGCGCCGGCAGCGACGAAGCGAAGCGCCAGCCGGCCCGTTTGGCGGTGGTGGAGAGTTGCGACATGTCAGGCCTCGATCGGTGCGCGGCGCAACCGCCCCGTCATTCCGGGGCGACCCGCAGGGTCGAGCCCGGAACCCATGAACACCCGTTTCGAACAGCAGGCGCCGACGCTCTCGTCAAATCCTGCGACCCGCGCGGATATGGGTTCCGGGCTCTCCGCTTCGCGAAGCCCCGGAATGACGGTGGAGGTCACTTCCGGCTCAGATCCCGGAAGTCGATCTGGCGGTGGAACTGGTAGACATAGCCGTCGATGGACGGGGCCATCACCGCGTCCTGCGAGGGCTGCCAGAGCGGGATCTGCGGCATCAGCTCGAAATGCCGCGTGTTGAGCTGCTTGCCCAGCGCCGCATACTTGGCCATGTCCGGCTCGAAGCGGGCGGTCTGGGCCCAGTCCGTGATCTGCGGATCGTTGATCGAGGAATAGTTCCAGCGGATCGGGCCGATGTAGAAGTTGCGGTAGAAGTAGTCCATCGAGGGCAGCCAGGCGACGATGCCCTCGGTGAAGAAGGGCACCTTCTTCTCGTTGATCAGCGTCGACATCTGCGCGTCCGGCAGCTTCTGGATCTCGACCTTGATGCCGATCTTGGCGAGCGCCTCCTTCAGCAGCGCCGCCATCGGCTCGGCCGTGCCGGCCTGGCCGACATTGAAGGAGAAGGTCGTCGAGAACCCGTCGGGGAAGCCCGCCGCGGTCAGCAGCTTCTTGGCTTCGGCGAGGTCGGTCTTCACCGGCTGCGGGATCGGGAAGGTCTCGCCCGTCGGCGCCTTGCCGTCGGCCCAGGTCGCGCCATAGAGCGGCTTGCCGCGGCCGAACAGCGCCGCCTTGAACATGTCCTCATAGGGCAGCGCATAGGCGATCGCCTTGCGCACCTCGAGCTTGTCGAAGGGCGGCATCTGGTTGTTGAACGAGACGAAGGTGATGGCGTTGTATTGCGGGGTCGAGATGACCTTGAGCTTGCCCTTCTTCTCGAGATCGGCCGCGTCGGTCGCCTGCAGGTCGATGGCGATGTCCGCATCGCCCTTCTCGACGAGGTTGGCGCGGGTCGCCGCCTCGGGAATCGTCTGGGTGATGATGCGCTTGAAGGCGGCGGGCTTGTCGGCCGAGCCGCGGTTCCAGTCCGGATTGCGGCGCAGGATCGTGGTCTCGCCCGGCTTGAAGCTCTCGATGATATAGGCGCCGGAGCCGGCGGTGTTCTCCTTCAGCCAAGCCAGCGCCCAGGGGTCCTCCGGCGTCGCCTTCGACTTGGCGAGCTTGGAGTTGAAGATCACCGGATAGACCACGGCGAGATTGGCGAGCGCCAGCTTGTCCGGCTTCGGCAGCGTGACCTCGAAGGTGTGGGCGTCGACGACTTTGAACTGGTCGGGGCTGGTCAGCGAACCGGTCAGAAGCTGGCCCTTGCCGAGCACATTGGCCGTGACGGCGCGGTCGAGCGACCACTTCACGTCCTCCGCCGTTACCGGCGTGCCGTCATGGAACTTAGCGTCCTTGCGCAGCTTGAAGGTGATCTTCAGCCCGTCGGGGCTGACCGTGTAGCTCTCGGCGAGCTCGGGCTGGAACTTGTCCAGATCGAAGACCCATTTGCCGTCGAGCTGCTTCTTTCCGAAAGAGAGCAGCCGGTCATAGGTCAGGAGCGAGAGGCCGAAAGCCTCGCGGGTCGAGCCCGGAATGTTCGGATCGAGCGTGTTGATCGCGGCGCCGGTGACGTGGCGCAGTGTCTCGGCGCGCGTCTGCGCCAGAGCCGGCAGCGCCGTTGTCGTCAACAGTGCCGCCGCGAGGCAGGCGGTCCGCAGCATGCTCATGATGATCCCCTCTGTTTTTGTGGTTCGGTCGACAGGTTGGTTCCGAACGGAACAGGATGCAAGCGGGGTGCCATGCGCGCCACGCTCAGCCCGCCGCCGCCGGGGGCCGGATCACCGCCTGCGGCTCGTCATAGGCCTGGAATTCCGCCCAGAGCCCTTCGATGTCGGCGCGGAACAGACCCCGGGTCAGGCCGCTCACCAACCGGGGCACGGCCGTCGTCATGGCGTTGATCGAGGAGCCCGAGGCGCCGAAGCTCATCGTCGAGGCGATGCTGAAGAGATGGATGTCGGCGATCCAGGGCGTCGCGCCGGGCACGCGTTCGGTCAGGGCATAATCGTCGGCGAGATAGGGAAAGCGCGCCAGCCGCTCGTCGCGCTCGGCGACGGGCGGGGTGTAGCGATCGCCCCAGGAGGCGATGTTGCCGGCAAAGCGCGCGAGTTCCGGCCGCGCGGCGAAGTCGATCTCGATGCCGGACGCACAAATCACGAAATCCACGGTCAGGCCGCCGGACGGCGTTGCCAGTTCGACCCCTCCCAACCCGTCGATGGCGCTCGCGACAGGCGACCCCAGATGCAGCCGAAAGTTGTCGTGGGTGGCGCAGCGATCATAGGTCGCCTGCGGAAACCCCTCGCGCAGCCCCATGATCGCGCTCATGAAACGCCAGCGCCAGGCATCGTCGAGATCGCCGAGATGGCGCAGGAAGCCGCGGAAGGTCAGCCAGCGATAGGGCTGCACCACCTGGATCTCCTGGCGCCGGCAGAGCAGATGCACCTCGGCGGCCCCGGCCTCCAGCGCGGTCGCGGCATTGTCGAAGGCCGAGGCGCCGGCGCCGATGACGGCGACGCGCTTGCCCGCCAGCGCCGCGAAGTCGATCGCTTCCGCGCAATGGGCCCGGCGCGGCGGCGGCAGCGCCGCGATCACCCCCGGCAGGCTCCAGTCGCCCATGCTCTCCTGGCCGGTCGCCAGCACGACCTTGCGCGCATAGAGCCGGCTCTCGACGCCGTGGCTCCGGACCGTCAGCGCCAGCAGCCCGTCCTCCGGCGCGATGTCGACGACCTCGGCCTCGTTGCGGACGGGCAGGCCGGTGACATGGCGGAACCAGTCGAGATAATCGGCCCAGTAGCCCTTCGGGATCAGCGCCAGTTCGTTCCAGCTGTCGGCGCCGTATTTCGCCTCATGCCAGGACTGGTAGGTCAGGCTCGGCACGTCGAGGTCGGGGCCGGTGAAGTCCTTCGGGCTGCGCAGCGTGTGCATCCGCGCATAGCTCCGCCAGGGGCCCTCCTGCCCGGCCGGCGCCTTGTCCAGAACCAGGATGTTGTCGACGCGCGAGCGCAGCAGACCGAAGGCCGTGGCGAGGCCGGACTGGCCGCCGCCGACGATGATCACATCATGGGCCGGCTGGCCGTCCGGCCCCGTCTTCGGCTTCAGCCAGGGCGCACGCGGATGGGCGATGCGGGCGAGATCGGCCGCGACGCGGCTTTCGAGCAGGGAGAGACCGTCATGTTTCATGGCCGCCCCCGATGCAGCGTTCATGCCGTCCACGGCGCCCTCTCCGCTTAGGCCGCCAGCCAGCCGCCATCGACCACCATCGTGGTACCCGTGCTGAAGGATGAGGCATCGCTGGCGAGATAGAGGGCGGCCTGCGCCACCTCTTCCGCCCGGCCGAAACGCTTCATCGCATGGCGGTTGCGCGAGGCCTCCCGCACCGGCTCCGGATCGGCATGGCGGCCGAAGCTGCGCCGCAGCATCGGCGTGTCGATGGCGCCGGGCGCGATCGCGTTCACGCGGATGCCGTCGGCGGCGTAATCCAGGGCCATCGTCCGCGTCAGCGAAAGGATCGCGCCCTTCGCGGCGATATAAGCGCTGTTGCCGCGCCCGCCGGCGAGCGCAAGTTGCGAGGCGAAGGTCACGATCGCGCCGCCGCCGCGGGCCTGCATCCGCGGGATCGCCGCGCGCGCGAACAGAAAGGTGCCGCCGACATTGGCGCGGAACACGGCATCCCAGTCCTCCGGCGCCGTCGTCGTCACCGTGCCGCCGCAGGAGAACCCCGCCGCCGTCACCAGCATGTCCGGGCCGCCGAAACGGACCTCGCAGGCCGCCACAGCCGCCTCGGCCAATCCAGGGTCACCCACATCGCAGCACTGGACGATGCCCGCACCTCCCGACGCGGTGAGCTTCGCCAGCGTCTCCGCGAGGCCGGCCTCGTCGCGGTCGACCAGCGCGAGTTGCGCACCCTCGGCCGCGAACAGGAGCGCGATCGCCTGGCCGATGCCCGAGCCCGCGCCCGTCACCAGGGCCGTCTTGCCGGCGAGTTTCATCGTCCTGTCTCCATCGTCTTGCCATGGGCGCGCCACCAGGCGGCCAGCCTGTCGGCCGACTCCAGACCCTCCGTCTGCGCCGACCAGCCGAGGTCATGCGCGATCCGGGCCACCGCCATCGGGGCGCGGTCGGAGGGGCCGTGGAAATCGATCGTCGCCGCCTCGCCCGGCTCGGCGAGGCGGCAGACGAAGCCGGGAAAGGCCCGCGCCAGCCGCCGGCCCCAGTCGAGCAGCGTGAAGCGTCGACCGGTCGAGACATTGTAGACGTTATGGCCGAGCGTGCCGGCTCCTGCGACCGCGAGCACCGCATCGGCCACGTCGGGCGCATAGATCCAGTCGCGCAGGCCCGGCCGCGGCAGGATCGCCGGCTGCCCCGCAACGGCCGCCTCGAGGATCTGGCAATGCGGGCTCAGCGTGTCGCGCACGCCCGTGGCACGCTCCCAGGGCCCGAAGACGCCGCTTAGCCTGAGGCTCACCACGTCGAGCCCCCAGAGGTCGCCGAGCCGCGCGCCGACGCGCTCGCTCGCCCATTTCGTGATCGCGTAAAGCCCCACGGGATCGCCCGGTGTCGTCTCCTCCAGTTCGGGCAGGCGCTCGCCGGCCGCGCCATAGGCGGCCGCCGAGCTCAGATTGACCACCCGTCGCACGCCAGCCGCCCGCGCCGCCGCCAGGATCGGCACCTGTGCCAGCAGATTGACCTTCAGCGTCGTCGCCGGATCGGTTGCGTCCCGCTCGCGCCCGGCCGTGATCGCCGCGCCCATCACGACGAGATCGGTGCCCGGCTCGATCGCCGCCGCTACGGCGGCCTCGTCGGTGACGTCGCCCTGGATGGCGATGAAGCCGCCCGGCAGCTTGGCGAAGGCGTGCTGTGCGGCCTCAGGGATCGGCGAGCGGTCGAAAGCCGTCACCGCATGCCCGGCACGCAGCAGCGCTTCTGCGATGTTCAGCCCGACGAAGCCGGCCCCGCCGAAGATCAGAGTTCTCACCAAGGGACCTTTCGTCGGGACAGGCGGCATGGGGCGATCCCCGGGAAGGCAGCGCCTTCCCTCGGAGCTTGCGGCCTCAGCTAAGGATGCCGCCGTCGCGGCGGCAAGCCGCATCATGCGCGGAGGCCTGCGCGTTGTCGTCGGGGCGTGCCGCATTGCAAGGCGCGCCCTCATCGGCTAGGGCTCCGCCATCATCCTCCGGCCCCGTTCACCGCAGCGGCCCGGCGCTTCGCCGCCGCGCCCCGATGCGACCCTATTCCCGCGCGGCGCCGGTCCTGCCCATCGTTGCAGAGGAGCCTGTCATGGCCCGCAAGAAATCGAAGCCGCTCGAGGCCGAGTTCGTGATGTTCGACGTCGTCTATGTCGACGGTTCGCGCCGCTCCAACCGACGCGTCCCCACCGCCCTGCTCGGCGGTCTCGACGGCGACGAACCCGCCCGCGACGCCATCATGGAGCAGGACCGCCTGATCGCCGAGAAGTCTGGCATGCCGCCGCTCGAAATCGCCAGCCTCACCCGCTCGGGCAAGCCGGCCGAGAAGCCGGCCCGCAAGGCGGGCTGAAACGGCCGACGGCGCGAGACGAGGGGGGTGTTCGACAAGCAACGCGCACAGGGATTTAACCCAAAAGGCGCCCTTGTCCTTGACCTGCCCAAGCTCCTGCATTTTAGTCCAAGCAGCCTTTGGGAGGCTGCAAAAAGGGACAAGAAATGCGTACCATTCTGATTGTCGGAGCTCTGGCGACTGTGCTCGCCGGCTGCCAGACGGCGCAGGAGTCGCTCGCCGATGCTGAGATCACCTGCGAGGCGCAGGGCTTCCGCCCCGGCACGCGCGCCTATCAGCAGTGCCGCTCCGCCAACTATGTGGAAAACCGCCGCGCCTCGAACGAGGCCGGCAGCGCGGTGGCGGCCGGCGTTGCCGCCGGTGTCGTCGGCGGCGCGATCGCGGCCTCCGCGAACCGCGGCTATTATCGTCGCGGCTACTATTACGGCCCCGGCTACTGGTGGTGAGATCACGACGCGCTGCTTGAGCAGCACGTCGACGCAAAGAGCCCTGCCGCAGCGATGCGGCAGGGCTTTTTCATTGCGATGTTGATCGCTTCGACCGTGCGTCGGGATCAGCGCTTCGTGGAGCGCCGGCGCGGGGCCGGGTTGTCGCTCGTCGTCGCCGAGGCGATCAGCGAACCGATGACATAGACCGCGATGCCGACGCCGATCATGGCGGCGATGGGCTCGCGCTCAGCCCTGTGGGCGATCATGCGGCTGCCGTAATCGGCATAGTCGCGCGCTTGGTCCACATAGTCGCGAGCCTGGTTCCGCGCACTGCCGGAATGGCTGCGCAGCCACTTCTCACCGCTCTTGAGCAGGCCTTCGCCCGAATCGACAGCCTCGCTGCCATAGCCCTGAAGCATTCGCGTCCAGCGGCCAAAATCGGGTTGGTAACGCTCGAAACGGGAAGGCGAGGGGCGCATGGCGGCCCAGGCGATCAGGCCGACGCTCAGCGCACCGAGCCCGAAAGCGGCCAGCGGATGCCGCTCCACCGCGTCGCGAACCGCCTCGCCGCCCTCGCGCGCCATTTCCATGGGGTCGGTTTCGGTCAGCGCATCCTTGGCGCGCTGATAGCCGTCGCGAACGGTGTCGGTCGCCTTCTCGGCAAGATTGGAAGCCTTGGCGCGGACGGTACCGGCCAGGTTCTCGGCATCGTCCTGAGCCTCGTCGATGCTCTTGGGCACGTCGGGCGGGAAGCTGTTCATGGTCGCCATCGTCAGATCTCCTCATGCGGGCGGCGAAAGGTAATGCCCGTGCGGGCGCCGTCGCCGGCGGCTCGGGCCGTTGCGGAGAGAACGACCCATGGCCGGGAGTGTTCCCGAGGAATCCGCTCGGCTGGCGCATCGAGGCGGACGGAAACAGAGAAGGCGGCATTGCGACGCAGCATCGTCACGAGGAGGCCGCGATTGGGTGCGATCTCTCGATTCCCATCCTGCAGAGAAAGGAGACGCGAATGGATGTTCAGCACCTCCTCATCCCGCACCCCGGAATCCTCTCGGATCCGGAATGGATCGCCCTCGAAAGCATCGAAGAGCAGACCTCACGCTTCGTCTTCGACGACTCGATGCTGCATGTGCTGGCGGATCGCGGCCTGGTCGAATCCGCCGGCGAAAGCTGGCGCATCACCGAGCATGGCCAGCGCCGCCTGAACGAGCGCGACGCCTGACCGCTCGGCACTGAGGGATCGAACCACGGCCGGCCGCACCGCGCGCCGGCCGTTTTCGTTCTGGAAATCGAGACCACCGCTCCCCATTCTCGGGGCACAGCCCGCCGCAGCAGGATCCGCCATGGCCAAGCCCGTCAGCATCACCGTCTCCCACGAACTCGGCCGCGAGGGCGCTGTCGCGCGCCTGCGCGACGGACTCGACCGCATCCGCGACCGGCTCGGCATGGTGAAGATGGATCTCGTCGAGGAGCGCTGGGAGGGCGACAGCCTGCATTTCGGCGTGGCCGCTCTGGGTTATACCGTCCGCGGCCGGCTCGATGTCGAGCAGACGCTGGTCCGGGTCGAGATGATGCTGCCCTGGGTCCTGGCCGTCTTTGCGGAAAAGCTGAAGATCGGCGTCGAGAAGCAGGGACAGATCCTGCTGGAAAAACCGCGAGCCTGATCTCTTCGTCGCGAAACCTGCGCGAGACTGACCATCGCAGCCGCGTTTTCGGTCCGACCGCGCGTTTCACTGTTGAAATTGCATAGGGCAGCCGCCATGGTCGCCGCTCGCACCCGATTTGCCTCCGACGCCTTCTGACCGACCGGGAGACCCATGCATCACGGCCCGCTGATCGCCATTCTCGTCGCGGGCCTCGGCCTGGCCTTCGTCTTCGGGGCGCTTGCCCAGAAGCTCCGCATCTCCCCCCTGGTGGGCTATCTCGTTGCCGGCGTCGCGGTCGGCCCTTTCACCCCCGGCTTTGTCGCCGACCAGAACCTCGCCAACGAACTGGCCGAGATCGGCGTCATCCTGCTGATGTTCGGCGTCGGCCTGCATTTCTCGCTGAAGGACCTGCTGTCCGTGAAGGCGATCGCCGTGCCCGGTGCCATCGTCCAGATCGGCGTCGCGACGCTGCTTGGCATGGGCCTCGGCCTGCTGATGGGCTGGGGCTGGATCGCCGGCCTCGTCTTCGGGCTGGCGCTGTCGGTGGCGAGCACGGTCGTGCTGTTGCGGGCGCTGCAGGAGCGGCGGCTCGTCCAGAGCGAGAAGGGCAAGATCGCCGTCGGCTGGCTGATCGTCGAGGACCTCGCCATGGTGCTGGCGCTGGTGATGATACCGGCCGTCGCCGACGCGCTGCACGGCGCCCAGCCCGGTATCCCCTCGCCGCTCTCGAGCCAGTTCGACCTCGGCCTCTGGGGTGTTCTCGGCTTCACGCTGATGAAGGTCGTCGCCTTCATCGCTTTCATGCTCGTCGTCGGGCGGCGCGTGATTCCCTGGATCCTGCACTGGGTCGCCCATACCGGCTCGCGCGAGCTCTTCCGCCTCGCCGTGCTGGCGGTGGCGCTCGGCGTCGCCTTCCTCGCGGCCAGCCTGTTCGGCGTCTCCTTCGCGCTCGGCGCCTTCTTCGCCGGCATGATCTTGAGCGAATCCCCGCTGAGCCAGCGCGCGGCGGAGGAATCGCTGCCGCTGCGCGATGCCTTCGCGGTGCTGTTCTTCGTCTCGGTCGGCATGCTGTTCGACCCCGCGATCCTGCTGCGCGCGCCCGGACCGCTGCTGGCGACGCTGGCGATCATCCTGATCGGCAAGTCGCTCGCGGCCTGGCTGATCGTGCGCGCCTTCGGCAAGTCGAACGGGGTGGCACTGACGATCTCGGCCTCGCTCGCGCAGATCGGCGAGTTCTCCTTCATCCTCGCCGGGCTTGGCGTCTCGCTCGCGATCCTGCCGCCGCAGGGCCGCGACCTGATCCTGGCCGGCGCGATCCTCTCGATTCTGCTCAACCCGGTGCTGTTCGCGCTGGTCGACCGCTTCGCCGGCGACGCTGCGCCCAAGCCCAAGCCGACGCCATCACCCGCCGCGGGCGTTGGTGACGCCTCCCCACCGGTATCCGCGGCGGAGCCGGCGCCCGATCTTGACATCACTCCGACCACGCTCTCCGACCACATGGTCGTCGTGGGCTATGGCCGAGTCGGAGCGCTGCTCGGCGCCGGGCTCAAGGCGCGCGGCGAAAAGGTGCTGGTGATCGAGGAACAGGGCGATGCGGTCGCGACGGCGCGGCGCGACGGCGCGGAGCTGCTGCTCGGCAATGCGGCCGATCCGGCGGTGCTGGCGGCCGCTGGTCTCGACCGGGCGCGGCGGCTGTTCGTCGCCATCCCGCAGAGCTTCGAGGCGGGTCAGGTCTGCGAACAGGCGCGGCGGGACAATCCGGCCCTGCCGATCGTCGCCCGCGCCCATTCCGACGCCGAGGTGGCGCATCTGACCAAATGCGGCGCCACGCTGACGATCATGGGCGAAGCCGAGATCGCCCGCGCCATGCTGGCGCTCTGCGGGGCGGGAGAGCCGCCGCTGCAGGCAGAGCCTCAGAAGCCGGACTGAGGACGCGCGTCATTCTCGGGCGGAGCGAAGCGGAGACCAGAGACACTCTTGCAGGAGATGCTCGGGTCAAGGCCCGGGCATGACGTCGCGCACGCCGAATGGCCCGACTCAGACCATCTCGAACCTGATGTCCTGCGCGCCTTCCCAGAGCGTCTTGCGGCCGAGCGTGTAGAGGTTCTCCAGCCCCGAGGTCAGCGTGATGAAGTGATTGCCGGCGAGCTGGCCCATCTTGCTGGCGAAATGCACGCCGCCATAGGCGAGGAGGATCTCGGTCTCGCTGATGCCGCCCGGGTAGAGGATGATCTGGCCGGGCGCCGGATAGCTGGTGTGGTTCTCGTAGCCGACGCCGAAATCGAGATCGCCGAGCGGCATCCAGACGCCCTCACCGCTCCAGCGCACATGCACGATCTTGCTGGTGAACGGCATGTGCCGGAGGAAGGCGGCGCAGGTCTTGGGCGCGTTTTCGAGCTCGAGCTTGGCTTCGAAGGTGAAGGGGCCGGCGGTAACGATGAGCTGGGACATGCGAGTGCGCCTCTGAGATGGATGCCGTTACCGCTGGGAACGCCCTCGGGGGCCGCGCCGCGAGACGGTAGAATAAGATTATTTGTGAAATGATCTTATCCCGATTACCCTAGCATAAGGAGGTGCGCCATGGCGACAATGACGATTTCCTTGCCCGATCCGATGAAGGAATGGATCGAGGCCCAGATCAAGCAGGGCGAATACGCGAGCACGAGCGACTATGTCCGCGACCTCGTCAGGCGCGATCGCGAGCGACGCGCGCATCCCGAGCTGACCCTGGCGGATCTCCAGCGCATCGTCGCGGAGTCGCGTGCCAGCGGCACCAGCGACAAGACGCTGCCAGACATTTTGGCTCAGGCGAAACGCGCGGCGGAGGGCAAGGCCAGCCGCAATGGCTGATTTCAGGCTGACGAAAAGAGCGGAGGCCAATCTCTACGACCTCGCCTTGTTCGGCCTGGAGCGGTTCGGCGAACGGCAGGTCGAGGCCTATCTCGCCGAACTCGATCACGTCTTCGGCCTGCTGGCGGACCATCCACGCATGGGCCGCGTGGCCGAGGCGATCGCGCCGGGCGTGCGGCGCCACGAGCATCGCGCGCACGTCATCCTCTATGAAGAGATGCAGACTGGCGTCCGGATCCTCGCCGTCGTCCACGCCAGCAGCCTGCGCAGACTGACGCTGTGACGGCGCTCGGCCGCTACGAGAACGCCGCCTTCAGGTCGAGCGTCCCGACCGTGCCGATCGCCTCGTAATTGCGCTTCAGCCAGCGCCTGGCCGCCGCCCGGCCGATGTCGCGCAGGCGCAGCAGGAAATCCCAGTCCGCATTGAGCCGCGAGGAGGAGGTCATCTCCGCCAGCGGCGGGCCGCCATCGATCCGGTGCATCAGCACGCGCTTGTACTCGTTCCGGTCGAGCTTGCCGCTGTCGACCAGCCGGTTGACGAAGTCGATCGCGCGCAGTTCGCGCAGCAGCGAAGCGTTGAAGGTGATCTCGTTCAGCCGGTCCTGAATGTCGCGCGCCTTGGTCGGCAGCTCCTTGCGCAGCAGCGGGTTGATCTGGACCAGCAGGATGTCGTCGCCCGCCGCCTCGTAGAACAGCGGGAACAGCGCCGGATTGCCCATGTAGCCGCCGTCCCAATAGGCCTCCTTGCCGATCTCGACCGCCTGGAACAGCATCGGCAGGCAGGCCGAGGCCATCAGATGGTCGGCCGTCAGCTCCGGGCCGTTGAACAGCTTGATCTTGCCGCTGCGGACATTGGTGGCGGCGATGAACAGCTTCACCTGCGTGCAGGCGCGGACCTTGTCGAAATCGATCAGATCCGCGATCACCCCGCGCAGCGGATTGATGTTGAGCGGGTTGATGTCGTAGGGGCTCGCCACCTTCGAGAACATCTCGAACCAGAGCATGCCCGGCGGCACGCCGTTGCTGCCGCCCCAGGCGCCGAGCAGCGTGTCGATCAGCGAGCGCTCCGAGCCGCCATATTTGCCATCGACGCTGATCGCCCGCCAGAACGCCTCGAGCTTGCTGCGCGCGCCGTCCGCGCCGCCCTCGATCCAGCCTTCCGCCAGGACGACGGCGTTCATCGCCCCCGCGCTGGTGCCCGACAGCGCCTCGATGGCGAGCCGCCCGTCCTCGAGGATCGCGTCCAGAACGCCCCAGGTGAAGGCGCCATGCGCGCCTCCGCCCTGAAGCGCGAGCGAGACCGATTTCTGCGCCTTGGGGCCGGCGAGCCCGAGAACAGGAGAGGCGGCCTTCTTGCGGCCGGTCACGCGGCGGTCCAGCCGCCATCCATCGGCAGCGTTGTGCCGGTGATCGACTTGGCCGCATCGGTGCAGAGGAAGACGGCGAGCGCCGCCACCTGCTCGACGGTGACGAACTCCTTCGTCGGCTGGGCCGTGAGTAGCACGTCGTTGATGACCTGCTCCTTGGTCAGCCCGCGCGCCTTCATCGTGTCGGGGATCTGCTTTTCGACCAGCGGCGTCCAGACATAGCCCGGCGCGATCGCGTTGACCGTGATGCCCTTGGTCGCGACCTCGAGCGCCACCGTCTTGGTGAAGCCGGCGATGCCGTGCTTGGCCGCGACATAGGCGCTCTTGTAGGGCGAGGCGACGAAGGCATGCGCGCTGGCCGTATTGATGATGCGTCCCCAGCCCTTCGCCTTCATCTTCGGCAGCGCGGCGCGGGTGGTGTGGAAGGCCGAGGACAGGTTGATCGCGATGATCTGGTCCCACTTCGCCAGCGGGAACTCGTCGACCGGCGCGACATGCTGGATGCCGGCATTGTTGACGAGGATGTCGACCGCGCCGAACTCGGCCTCCGCCTGGGCGATGAAGCCGGCGATCTCCTCGGGCCTGGTCATGTCGGCGGCCGAGAACAGCACCTTGACCCCGAACTCGTTGGACAGCTCGGAGCGCAGCGTCTCCGCCTCGTCGGCGGGCAGGATGCCGTTGATGACGAGATGGGCGCCCTCCTTGGCGAGAGCCCTGGCATAGGCGAGCCCGATGCCGGAGGTGGATCCGGTGATGGCGGCCGCACGGTCTTTGAGAAACATCGGCGTCTGGGCTCCTGACAATCGCTCGAAAAGTGCTTAGGTTCGGCCGGACAGGGCAGCGCCGCCGCGGCGGGACCGCCCGGACAGGATCGCCGCACGTTGCCCGATGACCCTTCGCAACGCAACATGACCAAAATGCAGCCGCACGCCCACAGCCATGGCGACCATGCCCATGCCTCGCACGAGGCCGGCGAATGCCGCCATGCCCATGACCACCGCGCCCATGCCGAGGAAGCGCTCGCCCGCGCCGAGCGGATCTGCCGCGAGCGCGGCCTGCGCCTGACGCCGATCCGTGCCAAGGCGCTGCAGGCGCTCCATGCCGATCACCGGCCCGTCGGCGCCTATGATCTCGCCGACCGCATCTCGCCCGCCGGCGGGCGCCGGCTGGCGCCGATCTCGATCTATCGTGCCCTGGATTTCCTGGTCGAGCAGGGCTTCGTCCACCGGCTCTCCTCGCGCAACGCCTATGTCGCCTGCCTGCACGGCCATGGCGCGGGCGATGTGGTCGCCTTCCTGATCTGCGAGGCCTGCGGCGGCGTCGACGAGGATTCCTCGCCGGCGATGAAGCAGGCCGTAGCCGCCATCGCCCAGTCTCGCCAGTTCGCCCCCTCGCATCAGGTCGTCGAGATCGTCGGGCGCTGCGAGCATTGCCGGAACCTGCAGTCATGAACGGAACGCGCGAGACGGAGCACGGCCGATGAACGAGCGGGCCCTCCCCTGTCTCGGCGCCGAGCATTCGGGGCCGCAGCCGCGCCATCTCACCGTGCCCGTGCGCGTCGGCAACGTGCTCGTCGGCGGCGGCGCGCCGATCGTCGTCCAGTCGATGACCAACACCGACACCGCCGACATCGCCGCCACCGTGGCGCAGGTCGCGGCGCTCGCCCGGCAGGGCTCGGAACTCGTCCGCATCACGGTCGACCGCGACGAGGCGGCGGCTGCCGTGCCCAAGATCCGCGAGCGTCTCGACCGCGTCGGCATCGACGTGCCGCTGATCGGCGATTTCCACTATATCGGCCACAAGCTTCTGGCGGAGCATCCGGCCTGCGCCGAGGCTCTGGCGAAATACCGGATCAACCCCGGCAATGTCGGCTTCAAGGACAAGAAGGACCGCCAGTTCGGCCAGATCGTCGAGCTCGCGATCAAACACCGCAAGGCCGTCCGCATCGGCGCCAACTGGGGTTCGCTCGACCAGGAGCTGCTGACCGCGCTGATGGACGAGAACGCGCTCCAGCCGCGCCCGCTCGATGCCCGCGCTATCATGCGCGAGGCGATGGTCCAGTCCGCCCTGCTCTCGGCGGTTCGGGCGGAGGAGATCGGGCTCGGCAAGGACCAGATCATCCTCTCCGCCAAGGTCTCGGGCGTACAGGACCTGATCACGGTCTACCGCATGCTGGCCCAGCGCTCCGACTACGCCATCCATCTCGGCCTCACCGAGGCCGGCATGGGCTCCAAGGGCATCGTCGCCTCCTCGGCGGCGCTCGGCATCCTGCTGCAGGAGGGCATCGGCGACACGATCCGCTTCTCGCTGACGCCGGAGCCCGGCGGCGACCGCACGCTCGAGGTCAAGGCGGCGCAGGAACTGCTGCAGACCATGGGCTTCCGCGCCTTCGTGCCGCAGGTGGCCGCCTGCCCCGGCTGCGGCCGCACCACCTCGACCGTGTTCCAGGAGCTCGCCCGCGACATCCAGGACTGGATCGCCGGCTCGATGCAGGACTGGAAGACGCGCTATCCCGGCGTCGAGGCGCTGAACGTCGCGGTGATGGGCTGCATCGTCAACGGACCGGGCGAGTCGAAACATGCCGATATCGGCATCTCGCTGCCCGGCACCGGCGAGGAGCCGACGGCTCCGGTCTTCGTCGACGGCAAGAAGGTCAAGACCCTGCGCGGTCCGGCGATCGCCGCCGAATTCAAGGCGATGGTGGCCGACTACGTGACCCAGCGCTACGGCCGGCGCGCCGATGCGGCCGAGTGACACGACGGCGCAACGCCTGCCCTGTTCCGGATGCATGACGGTGCCTTTGCGTGAGGACGCCGTTATGCTAGAGGCCCCGGCCTTTCGCTGCAGCGCAGCGCGCGCGGAGATCCCCGATGGGGCATGACCTGACGAATCCCCCGACCCAGAGGACGGAGGATTCCCGTTTCGGCCTGGACAACGGTCACAACGGACATCACGGCCCGGCCAAGCATGGCCATGGCAGCTACGCGGCGCTGGCGCTGGGCGCGCTCGGCGTCGTTTATGGCGACATTGGCACGAGTCCGCTTTACGCCCTGCGCGAAACCGTGCTGGCTGCGACGGGCGCGGCCTCGGGCGGCCATGGCGGCGCGTCCGACATCGTGCTGGCGGCCCCCATCCCGCGTGAGATCATCATCGGCGTTCTCTCGCTGATCCTCTGGTCGCTCGTCATCGTCGTCACGCTCAAATATGTCGTGCTGCTGCTCAGCGCCGACAACAACGGCGAAGGCGGCACGCTCACCCTCGTCGCGCTGGCGCAGCGGGCCCTGGGCCGCATGCGCGGTGGCGTCGTGCTCTTCCTCGGCATGGCCGGGGCGGCGCTGTTCTACGGTGACGCCGTCATCACCCCGGCGATTTCCGTGCTGTCCGCGGTGGAGGGCATCAAGCTGGTGACGCCGGCGCTCAACGACTATGTCGTGACGATCGCCTCGGGCATCCTGATCGCACTCTTCCTCGTCCAGAGCCGCGGCACCGCGAAGGTGGCCAATTTCTTCGGCCCGATCATGATGGTCTGGTTCCTGACCCTCGCAGGCTTGGGCATCTATCACATCGCCGACGATCTCGGCGTCTTCGCCTCGATCAACCCCTATTGGGGCTTCCGCTTCTTCTTCGACCATCCCGGCGTCTCGCTCGCCGTGCTCGGCTCGGTCTGCCTGGCGGTGACGGGCGCCGAGGCGCTCTATGCCGATATGGGCCATTTCGGCCGCGGTCCGATCCGCAGCGCCTGGATCTGGATGGTGTTTCCGGCCCTCTGGCTCAACTATCTCGGCCAGGGCGCGCTGATCCTCTCCGATCCCACGGCCATCGACAATCCGTTCTACAAACTGGCCCCGGACGGTTTCATCCTGCCGCTGGTGGTGATGGCGACGGTTGCGACGATCATCGCCAGCCAGGCCGTGATCACCGGCGCCTTCTCTCTGACGCGCCAGGCGATCCAGCTTGGCCTGCTGCCGCGCCTCGAGATCCGCCACACCTCGGAACAGACTTCGGGCCAGATCTACATCCCGCGCATCAACGTGATGCTGCTGGTCGTGGTGCTGCTGCTGGTCTGGACCTTCCGGACCTCGTCCAACCTGTCGCATGCCTATGGCATTTCGGTCTTCGGCGCGATGATGGTGGATTCGCTTCTGGCCTTCATCGTCATCTGGAAGGGCTGGCGCTGGTCGCTGGCCGCCACGCTGGCGGTGGTGACGCCCTTCCTCGTCATCGACGTCGCCTTCTTCGCGGCCAACATGCTGAAGCTGTTCAGCGGCGGCTATGTGCCGGTGCTGCTCGCGATCATGCTCATCGTCCTGATGTGGACCTGGGTGCGCGGCACCAAGATCCTCTTCGACAAGACCCGCAAGACCGACGTGCCGCTGCTCGAACTCGTCGGCATGCTTTCCAAGAGCCCGCCCTATCGGGTCAAGGGCATGGCCGTGTTCCTCACCAGCGATCCCGAAACCGCGCCGGCCTCGCTCCTCCACAACCTCAAGCACAACAAGGTGCTGCATGAGCGCAACGTGATCCTGACCGTGCGCTCGGCCGACACGCCGCGCGTCGCCGAGGAGGAGCGCGTGCGGCTCTCCCGCATCACGGACGATTTCTGGCGGGTCGACCTCGTCTATGGCTACATGGAGAGCCCGAACGTCCCCAAGGGGCTGGCCGTGCTACGCAAGCAGGGCTTCAAGTTCGACATCATGTCGACCTCGTTCTTCCTCTCGCGCCGCTCGATCAAGGCCTCGCCGCAGTCGGGCATGCCGGTCTGGCAGGACAATCTCTACATCTCGCTGACCAAGAGCGCGACCGACGCCACGAGCTTCTTCCAGATCCCGACCGGTCGCGTCGTCGAGGTGGGGACGCAGGTCACGGTGTGACGATTCCACAGCCCTCATCCTGAGGAGCGCCGCAGGCGCGTCTCGAAGGATGCTTCAGGAGGCTCTGGCGCAGGCTGGAGCATCCTTCGAGACGCGCTCCTGCGGAGCGCTCCTTAGGATGAGGGCTGAGGGATTAACTGCTCCGCTCAATCCATCCGCGCCGCCGTCTCCGGCACCTTCCGCACCCGCTCGCGATAAAGCAGGTAGAGGCCGGACGCGATCACGATCGTCGCGCCGGCGAAGGTCCAGCCATCGGGGAACTGCCCGAAGACGAACCAGCCGAGGGCGATCATCCAGATGATCTGCGAATAGATGAAGGGCGCCAGCACCGTCGCGGGCGCGAGCCTGTGCGCCAGGATCAGCAGCCAGTGGCCGAAGCCGCCAATCAGCCCGGTCCCGAGCAAGATCGCCCAGACCACCGGCGTCTGCGGCATCGACCAGAAGAACGGGATCAGCGGCAGCATCGCCACCGTGCCTGCCACGCCGGAATAGACCATCGTCGTCTCGGGCGGATCGAAGGCCGCGAGCTGCCGCGTCGCCAGCGCATAGAAGCTGTAGCAGATGCAGCCGAACACGCTGAGGATCGCCGCCGGATGCAGCCCTCCGAAGCCCGGCCGCGTGATCACCAGCACGCCGATGAAGCCGACCGCGATGGCCGCCAGCCGGCGCGGACCCGGCCATTCGCCCAGCATCGGCCCCGCCACCAGCGCGACCAGGAGCGGGCTGGCGAACATGATCGAGACCGTCTCGGCCAATTGCAGATACTTCACCGCGACGAAGTTCAACATCGTCGAGCCCAGCAGCAGCAGCGAGCGCACCCCCTGCAGGACCGGGCGCTGCGTGCGCAGCACGCCCGGCCGGCTCCAGGGGTTCAGCAGCATCAGCACCAGCACCATGCTGCCGGCATAGCGCGCGAACACGATCTGGACCGGGTCCATGGAGGCCGAGAGCCATTTCGCGCTCGTGTCGAGCAGGGCGAAGAACAGCACCGCCCCGCAGATCAGCGCGATGGCGATCAGGCGGGAGCGGCGGGTTTCAGGCAGGTGGGTGGAGGCGGCGGGCAATACGGGTCCCGTCATGCGCGGCTGGAATGGCCGCGCCAGATTGAACCGATTTGCGCCGGTCGGCCAGCGCCGCGGCGCATGCGCTCCATGCGCGACCAGGGCGCGCTGCGCCCGCGATGGGGGGCTCAGGCGTCGCTGTCCGCCTCGTCGCCATCCGCATCCGCGTCGTCGGCCTCGACACCGGCCTTGGACAACCCCTTGGCCGCCTTCCGCAGCAGCCGGCGCAGCTGCTTGCGCTCCTTGCCGTCGAGCCGGTCGAGCAGTTCCTCCTCAACCTGTGTCCAGACTGCATCCAGCGCCTCGGCGGTCTTGTGTCCGCTTTCCGTCAGTGCGACCTGGACGAGCCGCCCGTCGCGCCCGCCGCCCTCCCGCGTCACCAGGCCCTGGGTCGAGAGCCGGCCGATGGTCTTGGAAACGGTCGGCGGCTTGACGCGCAGCAGCGAGGCGAGTTCGCCCATGGTCATCGGCGCCGGCTGGAGCGCCTTGAGCGCCTGCTCCTGCCCGGGAAACAGGCCGAGTGCGTTGAGCCGCTCACCCATCCGGGCGCGATGCAGCCGCGCGGTGACGAGCAAGGCCCGCCCGACGCTCTTCTCGAGTGCCTTGGTCATCTCGCTCGCTCCCCAGCTCAACTCCGGGCTTGATCCTTATGCGGATCAGGAAGTCGCTTCGCCGGCTGCGTGTTCGCCCGGCAAGATGACGGTGTGATGACAGTTCCGGCCGCGCTGTCACAGAGCGCGCATCTGCGCCTCGACCCTCGCCAGAAAAGCCGCCCGCCCCTCCGGAGTCGCCCGGTTCATGTCGTAATGGGCGAGATAGCGCGGCCGCGCTGTCGGGTGGCACACCGCCCGCAGCACGCGGCAGACCGCCTTTCGGGGCGGGTCGCCCATCAGCAACGCCCGCCAGCGTGTGCCGCCATAGGTGGTGACGGCGACGAGCCGGCGAATGTTCCAGAGATTGGGCCGGACCTTGCCGTCGACCAGCTTGAACGAGATGCCTGGCAGGAAGACGCGGTCGAAGAAGCCCTTGAGGATCGCCGGATAGCCGAAATTCCAGACCGGGAAGCACAGCACCAGCGCCTCCGCCGCCTGGACGCGGGCGACATAGCCGGCAACCGGATCGGTGTTCGTGGCGAGGTCGTGATAGCCGACCCGCTCGGCCCGGCTCAGCAGCGGATCGAACCCCTCGGAATACAGATCGCAATCATCGACCTCGTGCCCCGCCGCCCTCAAAGCCTCGACGACCGTGGCATGCAGCGCGGCGCCGAAGCTCTCGGGATTGGGATGGGCGTAGAGGACGAAGACGCGCATCCTCAGGCGACCCCGGCTTCGGAGAGGCTGCGGAACAGGAAGGTGCCGCCCGCCTTGTAATCATAGGAGGGGTCCTCCCAGGCGATCATCTTGCCCGGGTTGAGCAGGCCCTGCGGATCGGCCTCGCGCTTGAAGGCGAGCTGCGCCTCGTCGGTCTGCTTCATGCCGCCCTCCTCCAGCGTGTAGCGATGCGGGTTGAAGATCGGCGCGCCCATCTCCTCATGGATCCTCATGATCTCCTCCAGCCGCTCCTCCGTGGTGAAGCGCACCAGCGGCAGGCCGAAGCAGGTGACCTTGCCGTCGAAGCGGACGAATTCGAGATGGCAGATCACCTCGTCGCCGAAGCGGGCATGGATGCGGTCGGCCAGATCGACCTGGTTCGGGAAGGGGTAGAGCACCTGCAGATAGGTGATCGTGGGATCGACCCGCAGCGCCCGCAGCGTGGTGTGGTTCCAGCCCAGCTCGTAAGCCGGCGGCAGGCCCTTCGCCTCCTCCGGCGACAGCTTGTCCGAGCGCAGCAGCAGTTCCGCGCCCTTGAAGCGCCGCGCATAGGCGAGCAGCGACTCAACCGCGAAATCGGCGACCATGACGATGACGAGATGGCTGTCGCGCGGCAGGAACTTGCGGTGGCGCAGGAAATAGTCGTGCGGCGCGGGCGCGGCGACGACGCAGAGATTCTTCAGCGCCAGCCCGTCCTGCTCGCCGAGGCTGTTGGCGAACTCGGTCGCCGCGCGCAGGGTGGGAAAGCCCAGGATCGCGTCGACCCACTCATAGGCCGGCCCGAGCGGCATCTCGACCTGCGTGATGATGCCGTTGGTGCCATAGGCATGGGCGACCTTGTGCAAATCCTCGCCCTGGAGTTCGAGGATGCGGGGGCTCGCCTCCATCGTCGCGACCCGGAGCCGGATGATGTTGCCCCAGTCGCGCAGGCCACCCCACTTGATCGAGCCGACGCCGCCCGAACCGCCCGCGATGAAGCCGCCGATCGAGGCCGTCTGGTAGGTCGAGGGGTGCAGCCGCAATTCCTGCCGCGAATGCGCCCGCGTCTGCTCGTCGATCCGCGCCATGATCGCGCCGGGCTCCGCGACATAGCGGCCGGGTGCGATGTCGAGCACCTTGTCGAAGGCCGAGAGATCGAGCAGCACCCCGCCCGAGAGTGGCATCGCCTGGCCGTAATTGCCCGTGCCCGTGCCGCGCGGCGTCACCGGGATGCCGAGCGCATGGCAGGCGGCGAGCACCTCCAGCACCTGCGCCTCGCTCGTGGGCGAAACCACCAGATCGGCGGTGACATGGTCGAGCTGCCGCTTCAGCACCGGCGAGTACCAGAAGAAGTCGCGGCTCTTCTGCTTCACCAGCGCCGGATTGTCCTCGCTGCGGATCGAGCCGAGGCGGGCCTTGAGCGCGGCGATGTCGTAGCGGGTGGTCATGGCTCTCGCGTTTCCCAGGTTGGCTCGACCCCTTCGATCCCCTCGACCGTCATCCTGGCGCGAGCGCAGCGAAGCGCCGGGATCCATCGAAGGGCGATGCGCTCGACGATGGATCCCGGGCCGGCCTTCGGCCGCCCAGGATGACGTCGAGGATGGATCGACGGTTCGGACGTCACGACCGCCCACCCATCAGAGGATCCAGCTCGCGATGATCCGGCAGCGTCGTGTCGATCGCCCGGCCGGCGACCAGCACCGTGCGGTCCGACTGCGGACGGGCGAAGAACTCGGTCCAGTCGCGCGCACGGGTCAGGATCAGGTCAGCCTGGCCGCCGGGCGACAGCACGCCCAGACCTACTCCCCCCTGCCCCGCAAGCCCCATGACGGAAGCCGGCGTCCGCGCCACCGCATTGGCCCAGTTGGTCCCGGCATGGTCGAGCTGGAGGATGCGGGTGCCCTCACGCAGCACCTCGATCAGGTCGAGATCGCCATAGGCGTAGAACGGGTCGCGCGTGTTGTCCGACGCAATCATCACCGGCACGCCCGCCGCCTTCAGCTCGTGCAGCGCGGTGACGCCGCGCCATCGCGGGGTGCGGCCAGGCTGGCGGTCCTGCAGATACATGTTGCACATCGGCAGCGAGACGACCGCGATGCCAGCCTCCCTGACCTTGGCGATGATGCGCGCCTCGGCCTCGTGCTCCTGCAGCGCCAGCGAGCAGCAATGCCCGGCGAGGATCCTGCCGGTGAAGCGATGCCGGATCGCGGCATCCGCGATGTGCTCCAGCGAGCGTGCGGCCGGGTCGTTGGTCTCGTCGACATGGAAGTCGAGATCGAAGCCGTTCTCGATCGCCGTGCGGAAGACCACGTCCAGCGCCGCATCGAGCTCGGGGATCATGTAGCTGACGCAGCCGAACAGGCGGTCGCCATGCGCCTTCACCGCCGCGACGACATCGCGGACATGGCCTTCGTCCAGCGCGAACTGGATGCCGAAGAGCGGCGAGCCCTGGATGGCAATGCGCCCCGCCCATTCCGCCCGCAGCTCCGCCAGCACCGGCCAGGAAATGCCGATCTGCTTGCCCAGCGAATCGATATGCGTCCGCACGGCGGCCGTGCCATGCGCGAAGGCGCAGCGCAGGCCGAACGCCATCCGCGCCCGGACATCGCTGGCCGACCAGTTGGCCTCGCGGTCGGCCATGACGCTGTTGAGCGCGCCCATGAAGCTGCCGTCGGGATTGCGCCGGCGTGGCCAGATATGGCCCTTGTCGAGATGGATATGGCAATCGACCAGGCGCGGCAGCACGATGCCGCCGTCGAGATCGACGACAGGCCCGTCGCCAAGCCCCTCGGTCCCACTCGGCAGGATCGAGGCGATCCGCCCCTCCTCCAGCGCGATATCGACCAGCGCCAGCCCGTCGCGATCGGCAGCGAGCCCGCCAGCCTCCAAAAGGCAGAGCGGCACGCGGGCGGCCGTCAGGCGAAAGGACGGGGCGGACGGCACAGCGGCGAAACCGGTACTCACGGGAACAGCATCTCCATCGGCCTCGCCATGCACGATCGATACCGGCGCGCTTGACGGCGGGCAAGCGGGCGCCGCATGAGGGCGGCTTCCCGCCGATGGAGAGTGTCCCCATGCCGCAGGCCCGACTGATCGATGGCAAGGCCATCGCCGCCGCCTTGCGCAGCGAGATCGCCGCCGAGATCGCCGGCATCAGGGCGGCGAGCGGCAAGGTGCCGGGCCTGCATGTGGTGCTGGTGGGGGACGATCCCGCCAGCCGCGTCTATGTCGCCTCGAAGGAGAAGCTGGCCGTCGAGGTCGGGATGAACTCGGTCGCCCACCGCCTGCCGGCCGAGACGACCCAGGCCGCGCTGCTGGCCAAGCTCGCCGCGCTCAATGCCGACGACGCGGTCGACGGCATCCTCGTGCAATTGCCGCTGCCGAAGCATCTCGACACTGCCGCCGTGATCGACGCCATCGACCCCGCCAAGGATGTCGACGGGCTGCACCCGCTCAATGCCGGCCGTCTCGCCGGCGGCAAGATCGCACCCGAGCAGCTGCTCGTGCCCTGCACGCCGCTGGGTTCGATGCTGCTGCTGAAGAGCGTCCTGCCTGCGCTGTCGGGGCTCGAGGCGGTGGTGATCGGCCGCTCCGAGCTCGTCGGCCGCCCCGTCGCACAATTGCTGCTTCAGGCCGACTGCACGGTGACGATCGCCCATTCGCGCACTAAGGACCTCGCCTCGGTGGTGCGCCGCGCCGACATCGTCGTCGCCGCGGTGGGGCGTCCCGGCTTCGTCAGGGGTGACTGGATCAAGCCCAGCGCTACCGTCATCGATGTCGGCATCAACCGCCTGCCCGACGGCAAGCTCACCGGCGACGTCGCCTTCGCCGAAGCCGCCGAGATCGCCGGCGCGATCACCCCCGTCCCCGGCGGCGTCGGCCCGATGACGATCGCCTGCCTGCTGCGCAACACGCTGACGGCGTTCAAGGCGCGGCGAGGCGGCTGATCCGGATCACCATCGGCCCTGTCAGGCCAGAAATCCTTCGATCACCAGCCGCAATGGCGGCAGGTCGTCGCTGACGACATTCCAAACAATGTCCGGATCGATGCGGTAATACTCGTGCCGCATCAGGTTTCCGATGGCGCGGATACCGTGCCAATCGACATCCTTCCGCGTTGCGAGAAGGTCATCGGGGAGATGCCGCACCGCTTCGGAGATGATCTCCAGCAAGCGCTCGGTACCGCGTTGGAGAAAGCGGTCGGCGCTGAAGCTGGCCAGATCATGCCCGGCTGCGGCCTCCTCGATGAGAGAGATGGCATCCAGGATTTCTTGCAGGACGACGGCGACGTCGCGCGCCATCAGAAGATCCGGACGGCTTCGCTCTCGATCTGATCGCGGAGCTTGGGATGCAGGCTGTTGCGCGTCGTCAGATCGATCTCGATTCCAAGCGCATCGACGAGGAAGGCGTGCATCCCGGCGAGATCGATCAGCGAGAACTTTCGACCCGGTGCGACGTCGATGAAGACATCGAGATCGCTGTCCTCGCGGGACTCGCCGCGCGCGGTCGAGCCGAACAGATACGCAGCCTCGGCCCCGCGGGCGCGCAGCGCGTCCGCATGTCGTGCCAGTTCGGCAGTGGCCTCATCCCGCGTCATGGCCCCATCCTACACCAGACAGGGCCAGACGCGAAGATTGGCCGCCCTCACATATGGATCTGGCGCTTCTCGACGGCCATCGCCGCTTCCTTGACCGCTTCCGCCAGCGTCGGATGCGCATGGCAGGTGCGGGCGAGGTCTTCCGACGAGCCGCCGAACTCCATCAGCACGGTCACTTCCGCGATCAGATCGCCGGCGCGCGGCCCGATGATGTGGCAGCCCAGGACGCGGTCGGTCTTGGCGTCGGCCAGCACCTTCACGAAGCCGTCGGTCTGGCGCATCGCGCGGGCGCGGCCATTGGCGGTGAAGGGGAACTTGCCGACCTTGTAGTCGACGCCCGCCGCCTTCAGCTCCTCCTCGGTCTTGCCGAGCGAAGCGACCTCCGGCGAGGTGTAGACGATACCGGGGATCGCGTCGTAGTTCACATGGCCGTGCTTGCCGGCGATGATCTCGGCGACCGCGACGCCCTCGTCCTCCGCCTTGTGCGCCAGCATCGGCCCGCGCACCACGTCGCCGATGGCGTAGATGCCCGCGACATTGGTCTTGAAATGATCGTCGATGACGACACGGCCGCGCTCGGTGGCGACGCCCGCGCCCTCCAGCCCGAGACCGTCCGTGTTCGGGCGGCGGCCGATCGCCACCAGCACGATGTCGGCGGCCAGCGTGCTCGCCTCACCGCCGGCCGAGGGCTCGACGGTCAGCGTCGCGCCGCCCTTGGCACCCGTCTCGACCTTGGTAACCTTGGCACCGAGGCGGAAGGTGAAGCCCTGCTTCTCCAGGATGCGCTGGAACTGCTTGGCGACCTCGGCATCCATGCCGGGCAGGATGCGGTCGAGATACTCGATCACCGTGACCTTGGCGCCGAGCCGGCTCCAGACCGAGCCGATCTCGAGACCGATCACGCCCGCGCCGACCACGACCAGCTCCTTGGGAACGGCGGCGAGTTCGAGCGCGCCCGTCGAGGTCACGACCGTCTTCTCGTCGATCGTCACGCCCGGCAGGCCGGCGGCCTCCGAGCCGGTGGCGATCACGATATTCTTCGTCTCGAGTTCCTTGGTCGAGCCGTCCTCGGCGGTGACGACGACCTTGCCGGCTCCGGGAATCGAGGCGGTGCCGTGGAAGGGCTCGATCTTGTTCTTCTTCAGCAGGAAGCTGACGCCATTGACGTTGGCGTCGACCGTCTCCTGCTTGTGGGCGAACATCGCCTTGAGGTCGAGCTTGGGCTCGCCGACGACGATGCCGAGCTTGCCGAAGCTGTGCGCGGCCTCCTCGAACATCTCGGAGGCATGCAGCATCGCCTTGGAGGGGATGCAGCCGACATTCAGGCAGGTGCCGCCATGCGTCTTGCGCTTTTCCACCACCGCGACCTTCAGGCCGAGCTGGGCGGCGCGAATAGCGCAGACATAGCCGCCGGGGCCACTACCGATGACGACGAGATCGTAGGACATGGAGCTTCTCTCGTGAGATTCAGGCGATGATATCAGGTTCGGGCGACGGACGGGCCCGGGATCGGACGCAAGCGAACGGGACGGATGGCCATGGACGTCTCCCTTGCCCTCAGAAAACCACCCGCACCGCCATCAGCATCAGCCCCGCGAGTGAGGCGAGCCAGACCAGCGTGCGCAGGTTCGGGATGCCCGCGAGATAGAGCGGCAGATAGACCACCCGCGCCGCCAGCCAGATCAGGCCGCCGAGGAGCCCGATCCCATCCGCGCGATCCCGCAGCATCAGCAGCGCGACCAGAAGCACGAAGGCCGGGAAGGTCTCCTGGAAGTTCCGCAGCGCGCGGTCGGCGCGTCCGGCGAACTTCCCCGTGGGAGCGCTGCCTTCGTCGCGCGGGCCAGCATTCCAGGCCGAACCGCGCTCGCGCGTGACGCTCACCACCTGGGCGGCGATGTGGACGAGCAGGAGGACGACGCCCGCGACGCCCAGCGCCGCCATGGCTCCATCCCCCTGCACGGCCACGGCCTCAGAGGTCCAGGACGAGACGGGCCGGATCCTCCAGCCCTTCCTTGATGCGGACGAGGAAGGTGACCGCTTCCTTGCCGTCGATGATCCGGTGGTCATAGGAAACCGCCAGATACATCATCGGGCGGATCTCGATCTTGCCGCCGATCACGACCGGGCGCTCCTGGATCTTGTGCATGCCCAGGATCGCCGACTGCGGCGCGTTCAGGATCGGCGTCGACATCAGCGAGCCGTAGACGCCACCGTTCGAGATGGTGAAGGTACCGCCCTGCATCTCCTCGATCTTGAGGGCACCGTCGCGGGCCTTCTTGCCGAACTCGCCGATCTTCTTCTCGACGCCGGCGATGGAGAGCTGGTCGGCATCGCGCACCACCGGAACCACGAGGCCCTTCTCGGTGCCGACGGCGACGCCGATATGGTAGTAGTTCTTGTAGATGATGTCGGTGCCGTCGATCTCGGCATTGACGGCCGGGATCTCCTTCAGCGCCTGCACGCAGGCCTTCACGAAGAAGCCCATGAAGCCGAGCTTCACGCCGTGCTTCTTCTCGAAGACGTCCTTGTACTGGTTGCGCAGCGCCATGACGTTGCTCATGTCGACCTCGTTGAAGGTCGTCAGCATGGCCGCGTTGGACTGCGCCTCCTTGAGGCGGCGCGCGATGGTCTGGCGCAGCTTCGTCATCTTGACGCGCTCTTCGCGCGAGGCGTCGTCCACCGGCGACGGCGCACGGACCTGAACCGGCGTAGCCGGGGTCGATGAGGCCACCGCCGGGCCGGTCGCGATGGCGGCCAGCATATCGCCCTTGGTGACGCGGCCATCCTTGCCCGAGGCATTGACGGTCGAGGGATCGACGCCGCTCTCGGCGGCGAGACGCGAGACGGCCGGGCCGGAATCGCCGGCCTTGGTGGCGGGCTTGATCTCGCTGTCGCCGGCGACCGCGCCGGACTTCGCCTCGGCAGCGGCGGTGGTGGTCTCACCGGCCTTGCCGGCCGCCTGAGCGATCGCCGTATCGGCCTTCTTCTCCTCGGCTTTGGCGGGCGCGCCGCCCGCGCCACCGGCCGAGATCATGCCCAGCAGCGCGCTGACGCCGACGGTGTCGCCTTCCTTGGCGACGATCTCGCCGAGCACGCCGGCGGCCGGGGCGTTGACCTCGAGCGTCACCTTGTCGGTCTCGAGCTCGACCAGCGGCTCGTCGGCCTTCACGGTGTCTCCCGGCTTCTTGAACCACTTGCCGATGGTCGCCTCGGAGACGGATTCGCCGAGGGTGGGTACGCGGATTTCGGTCGCCATGTCAGGCCTCTGTTCTGTTCTGTCTGACGGTGTCGGTGTCTGGGCGTCAGCCGGCGAAGGCTTCGTCCAGGAAGGCGTTGAGCTGGGCGAGATGCTTGGACATCAGGCCGGTCGCGGTCGCGGCCGAGGCCGGGCGGCCGACATAGCGCGGCCGCTTCGACTTCGAGCCGGCATGGCCCAGCACCCATTCCAGATAGGGCTCGACGAAGGTCCAGGAGCCCATGTTCTTCGGCTCCTCCTGGCACCACACCACATCGGCGCCCTTGAAGCGCGCCAGCTCCTGCGCCAGCGACTTCAGCGGGAAGGGATAGAGCTGCTCGACGCGCATCAGATAGACATCGTCGATGCCGCGCTTCTCGCGCTCCTCCAGCAGGTCGAAATAGACCTTGCCGGTGCAGAGCACGACGCGACGAATCTTGCCGTCCTTGACCAGCTTGGTCGTCGAGTTGCCGCGCTCGGCGTCGTCATGCAGGACGCGGTGGAAGGTCGAGCCCTCGGCCAGCTCGTCCAGCGTCGAGACGCAGCGCTTGTGGCGCAGCAGCGACTTCGGCGTCATCAGGATCAGCGGCTTGCGGAAGTCGCGCTTCAGCTGGCGGCGCAGGATGTGGAAATAGCTCGCCGGCGTCGAGCAGTTCGCCACCTGCATGTTGTCCTCGGCGCACATCTGCAGGAAGCGCTCAAGACGGGCCGAGGAGTGCTCCGGACCCTGCCCTTCATAGCCATGCGGCAGCAGGCAGACGAGGCCCGACATGCGCAGCCACTTGCGCTCGCCAGACGAGATGAACTGGTCGAACACGACCTGCGCGCCATTGGCGAAGTCGCCGAACTGCGCCTCCCACATCGTCAGCGCGTTCGGCTCGGACAGCGAGTAGCCGTATTCGAAGCCGAGCACGGCCTCTTCCGAGAGCATCGAGTTGATGACCTCGTAGCGGGCCTGACCGTCGCGGATATGGTTGAGCGAGGTGTGGCGGGCTTCCGTCTCCTGGTCGATCAGCACCGAATGGCGCTGTGAGAAAGTGCCGCGCTCGCAATCCTGGCCGGAGAGGCGAACCGGGTTGCCGTCGAGCAGCAGCGAGCCGAAGGCCAGCGCCTCGGCGGTCGCCCAGTCGATGCCCTGCCCGGTCTCGACCGCCTTGCGGCGGTTGTCGAGGAAGCGCTGGATCGTCTTGTGGACGTTGAAGCCCGGCGGCACCGCCGTGATCTTCTCGGTGATCTCGCGCAGCACATTCGCGTCGACGCCGGTGGCACCGCGGCGCGGATCGTCCTCGTCGGCGCGGATCGCCTTCATGCCGGCCCAGCGGCCGTCGAGCCAGTCGGCCTTGTTCGGCTTGAAGGCCTGGCCGGCCTCGAACTCGACCTCGAGCTTGCCCTTCCAGGCGGCGCGGGCCTCGTCGACCTCGGCGGCTGACAGCACGCCCTCGGCCTCGAGCTTGGCGGTATAGAGCTCCAGCGTCGTCTTGTGGCCGCGGATCTTGCGGTACATCAGCGGCTGGGTGAAGCCCGGCTCGTCGCCCTCGTTATGGCCGAAGCGGCGATAGCAGAACATGTCGATCACGACCGGCTTGTGGAACTTCTGCCGGAACTCGATCGCGACCTTCGCCGCGAAGACCACCGCCTCCGGATCGTCGCCGTTCACATGGAACACCGGCGCCTCGACCATCTTCGCCACGTCGGACGGATAGGGCGAGGAACGCGAATAGCGCGGATAGGTGGTGAAGCCGATCTGGTTGTTGATGATGAAGTGGATCGAGCCGCCGGTGCGATGACCCTTCAGCCCCGACAGGCCGAGGCACTCCGCCACGACGCCCTGGCCGGCGAAGGCCGCGTCGCCATGGATCAGCAGCGGCAGCACCTTGGAGCGCTCGACGATGTCGCCGAACTGGTCCTGCTTGGCGCGCACCTTGCCGAGCACCACGGGATCGACGATCTCGAGATGCGAGGGGTTCGCGGTCAGCGAGATATGGACGTTGTTGCCGTCGAACTCGCGGTCGGACGAGGCACCGAGATGGTACTTCACGTCGCCGGAGCCCTCGACGTCATCGGGGGCGAAGGAGCCGCCCTTGAACTCGTGGAACAGCGCACGATGCGGCTTGCCCAGAACCTGGGTCAGCACGTTGAGACGGCCGCGATGGGCCATGCCGACGACGATGTCGCGCACGCCGAGCGCGCCGCCGCGCTTGATGATCTGCTCCAGCGCCGGGATCAGAGCCTCGCCGCCGTCGAGGCCGAAGCGCTTGGTGCCGGTATACTTCAGATCGATGAACTTCTCGAAACCCTCGGCCTCGACCAGCTTGTTCAGGATCGCCTTCTTGCCCTCGCGGGTGAAGGCGATCTCCTTGTCCGGCCCTTCGATGCGCTCCTGCAGCCAGGCCTTCTGCTCCGGATCGGAGATGTGCATGAACTCGATGCCGACCGTGCTGCAATAGGTCCGCTGCAGCACCGCGACCATCTCGCGCACCGTGGCGAATTCCATGCCGAGCACGTTGTCGATGAAGATCTTGCGGTCGAGATCGGCCTCGCCGAAGCCGAAGGCCGCCGGCGACAGCTCCTCATGGTCCGTGCGGCTCTCGATGCCGAGCGGATCGAGCTTGGCATGGAGATGGCCGCGCATGCGGTAGGCGCGGATCAGCATGATGGCGCGCACGGAATCGCGCGTCGCCTGCTGCACGTCGGCCGGCGAGATCTCGACGCCCTTGGCCTGGGCCTTGCCCTTGAGCTTGTCGGAAACGACCTTCTCGACCACGGCCCAGTTGCCGTCCAGCGCCGATACGAGTTCGCCATTGGCGTGGATCGGCCAGTTCGGCTTGGCCCAGGAGGCGCCCTTGGCGTTCTGGACGATGGCCTGGCCCTCGTCCTTCAGCCCGGCGAAGAAGCCCTGCCACTGCTCGTCGACCGACTTGGGATCAGCCTGGTAGCGGGCATAGAGGTCCTCGATATAGGCCGCGTTGCCGCCATAGAGGAAACCCGTCTGCGCGAGAGCCTCGTTGATATCCTGGCGAGCCATGATCGTTTCCGCCCTTTTCCTGCCTGCCTGCTACGTCGTCATGCTCGGGCTTGACCCGAGCATCTCTGCGGGAGCTGGCTCGGGGAGAGATGGTCGGGTCAAGCCCGACCATGACGCCCTTTTGCCGCTCCGCGGGCCTCAGCCCTTCAACACCTCGACCAAGGTCTTTCCAAGGCGCGCCGGCGAGGGCGAGACCCGGATGCCGGCCGCTTCCATGGCCGCGATCTTGTCCTCGGCGCCGCCCTTGCCGCCCGAGATGATCGCGCCCGCATGGCCCATGCGGCGGCCGGGAGGGGCCGTGCGACCGGCGATGAAGCCGACCATCGGCTTCTTGCGCCCGCGCTTGGCCTCGTCCTTGAGGAACTGCGCCGCGTCCTCTTCCGCCGAGCCGCCGATCTCGCCGATCATGACGATCGACTCGGTCTTGTCGTCGGCCAGGAACATCTCGAGCATGTCGATGAACTCGGTGCCCTTGACCGGGTCGCCGCCGATGCCGACGGCCGTGGTCTGGCCGAGGCCCTCGCGCGTGGTCTGGAACACCGCCTCATAGGTCAGCGTGCCCGAGCGCGAGACGATGCCGACCGAGCCGGGCTTGAAGATGTTGGCCGGCATGATGCCGATCTTGCTCTCGCCCGCCGTCACGACGCCGGGGCAGTTCGGCCCGATCAGCCGCGACTTGGAGCCGACCAGCGAGCGCTTGACCTTGACCATGTCGAGCACCGGAATCCCTTCCGTGATGCAGATGATCAGCGGGATCTCGGCGTCGATCGCCTCGCAGATCGCGTCCGCCGCGCCCGGAGGCGGCACATAGACGACGGACGCGGTCGCGCCGGTCTTGGCCTTGGCCTCATGGACGCTGTCGAAGACCGGAAGCCCGAGATGCAAGCTACCGCCCTTCCCCGGGGAGGTGCCGCCGACCATCTGCGTGCCATAGGCGATCGCCTGCTCGGAGTGGAAGGTCCCGTTCTTGCCGGTGAAGCCCTGGCAGATGACCTTGGTGTTCTTGTCGATCAGGATGGACATGGTTGCTCCTCAAGCCTTCTTGATCGCGGCCACGATCTTCTGCGCGGCGTCGTCGAGGTCGTCGGCGGGGATGACGTTGAGGCCCGAGGACGAGATGATGTCCTTGCCTTCCTGCACGTTGGTGCCTTCGAGGCGCACCACCAGCGGGACCTGCAGGCCGACGGCCTTCACCGCGGCGATGACGCCGCGCGCGATGACGTCGCACTTCATGATGCCGCCGAAGATGTTGACCAGGATGCCCTTCACCTTCGGGTCGGCGGTGATGATCTTGAACGCCGCCGTCACCTTCTCTTCCGAGGCGCCGCCGCCGACGTCGAGGAAGTTGGCAGGGCTCTCGCCGTAGAGCTGGATGATGTCGAGCGTGGCCATCGCCAGGCCGGCGCCGTTGACCATGCAGCCGATCGTGCCGTCGAGCGCGATATAGGCGAGGTCATACTTCGAGGCCTCGATCTCCTTCTCGTCCTCTTCCGTCGTGTCGCGCAGCGCGACGATCTCGGGGTGACGGTAGAGCGAGTTGGAATCGAACGAGATCTTGGCGTCCAGGCACTTGATCTGACCCTGCTTGGTCACGATCAGCGGGTTGATCTCCAGCATGTCCATGTCCTTGGCCACGAACGCGGTGTAGATCTGGCCCAGCACCGTGCCGGCCTGCTTGGCGAGGTCGCCGGAGAGGCCGAGGATGCGCGCCATGGCGCGGCCGTGATGCGGCATGATGCCGGTGGCGGGATCGACCGTGATGGTCTCGATCTTCTCGGGCGTGTCATGGGCGACCGCCTCGATGTCCATGCCGCCTTCCGTCGAGATCACGAAGGCGATGCGCGAGGTCGCGCGGTCGACCAGCGCCGAAAGGTAGAACTCCTTCTCGATGTCCGAGCCGTCCTCGATATAGAGGCGGTTGACCTGCTTGCCGGCCTCGCCCGTCTGCACCGTGACGAGCGTGTTGCCGAGCATCTCCTTGGCATGGGCCTCGACCTCCTCGACCGACTTGGCGAGACGCACGCCGCCCTTGGCGTCGGGGCCGAGCTCCTTGAACTTGCCCTTGCCGCGGCCGCCTGCATGGATCTGCGACTTCACGACATAGAGCGGCCCGGGCAGCTTCTTGGCGGCCTCGACCGCCTCCGCCACCGACAGGGCGGGGAAGCCGGCGGAGACCGGCGCGCCGAACTCCTTGAGAACGGCCTTGCCCTGGTATTCGTGGATGTTCATGTGCTCGGTTTCCCTGGAAGCTTATGGGGGATGGCGCGGGGCGGATCGCCCGGGCCGTGGCGCGAACGCCGGCCCGGACGACCCTCCCGGATCACGCCAGCGACGAATCGATGGCCTTGCACGCGTCGATCAGGCCCTGCACCGAGGCGACCGACTTCGACAGCATCTCCTTCTCGGCGGCGTTGAGACGGATCTTGACGACCCGCTCGACACCCTTGGCGCCGATCACCACCGGCACGCCGACGAACATGTCCTTGACGCCGTACTGGCCGCGCAGCGCGGCAGCGGCGGGCAGGACGCGCTTCTGGTCCTTGAGGTAGCTCTCGGCCATCGCGATGGCGGAGGCCGCCGGCGCATAGAAGGCCGAGCCGGTCTTGAGCAGGTTGACGATCTCGCCGCCGCCCTTGCGGGTGCGCTCGACGATGGCGTCGAGACGCTCCTGCGTCGTCCACTTCATCTTGACGAGGTCGGGCAGCGGGATGCCGGCGACGCCGGAATAGCGCACCAGCGGGACCATGTCGTCGCCATGGCCGCCGAGCACGAAGGCCGAGACGTCCTTGACCGAGACCTGGAACTCGTCGGCCAGGAAGTGGCGGAAGCGGGCGGAGTCGAGCACGCCGGCCATGCCGCAGATCATGTTGGGCTTCACGCCCGAGAACTTCTGCAGCGCCCAGACCATCGCGTCGAGCGGGTTGGTGATGCAGATCACGAAGGCCTTGGGCGCGTAGGTCTTGATGCCCTCGCCGACCGCCTTCATCACCTTCAGGTTGATGCCGATCAGGTCGTCGCGGCTCATGCCGGGCTTGCGCGGCACGCCGGCGGTCACGATGACGACATCGGCGCCCTTGATGTCCTCATAGGACGAGGTGCCCTTGTAGGCGGCGTCGAAGCCGTCGACCGGGGACGACTCGGCGATGTCGAGGCCCTTGCCCTGCGGGATGCCGTCGGCGATGTCGAACAGCACGACGTCGCCGAGTTCCTTCAAGCCGGCGAGGTGGGCGAGCGTGCCGCCGATCTGGCCGGCGCCGATGAGGGCGATCTTCTTGCGGGCCATTGCCTAGTCCTTTGTCTGGCGCTGCGAAATGCCGGAGAACCGGCGAAACCGTGCGTTCCTTTGGCCCAAATGGCCCTTTTGCCGCAACCCTCGCGCGACCTTGCCCGCAAGCCCTGCACAGGCCGTCGCGATCCGACCCGCCGGCACGGCCCTCTCGACTTTTCAGATACTTAGCAGAGGCCGCCCAACGAACCGCCCCAGAATGACACGGAACCGCCGTAATGACAATTTACACAAGATGTAATTCGTCACGCGATTTCCTTAGACGATCCCGGCGATCAGCACCCGAAGCGACACCCGGATCAAGGTCGACAGCCGGATGTCGACCGAGGCCTGCGGCACGTCCGATTCCAGCTCCAGCGCCGCCGGGTGGATGAAGCGGTGGGTCGCATCGATGACGAAGGCGATGGCCCGGTCGCGGTCGCGCGGCTCGAAGGTGCCGGACGCGATGCCCTCGTCGATCACCCGTTCGAACAGCGCCCGCACCCGCGCCCGGTTGCGCCGGCTGATCGCATGGCGCTTCGCCACCGCCTGCGACAGGGCGGCGAAGAGATGCGGCTCCTCGGTCAGCAGGTCGCGGTTCGCCTTGGCCAGCGCCAGGATCAGCCGCTCGAGCTTGTCGTCGGCGGGGTCCGGCCCGTCGGCGATGTCGGCGAGATGCCGCTCCGTCGCCTTGAGCCAGACATCGACGACCGCATCGACCAGGGCCGCCCGCGAGGGGAAGTAGCGGTAGACATTGGCATGGGTCATGCCCGCCTCTTCCGCGACGGCGACGACCGTGAAGCGCTTCAGCCCGAACCGGCGCAGATGCTCGCTGGCGACCGTGAGGATGCGGGTCTCGCTGGGCTCGCGCTGGGTCATGGGCGTCACCCGACCGTCCGGAGGCAGGACCGCGACGCCGTCATTCCGGGGCATCGCGCAGCGATGAGCCCGGAACCCAGAACCGATGTCCTTCGACGCCTGGCCTGACCGCCGCAGGCGCAGATCTGGATGGACGACATCGGCTCTGGGTTCCGGGCTCGCCCCTGCGGGGCGCCCCGGAATGACGGCGAGGACTGGCAGCGCATCCTCACCCTCACGTCTCCACCAGCCCGCCGCTGTCACCGCTCGCGGCCGAATCCGCCCTTCCATGCGGCAGGCCGAGATAATCGTCGGAGCGCATCTCGATCAGCCGCGAGACGGTGCGGTCGAACTCGAAGGCCTCGCGACCGGTCTTGGCGCGGTAGAGCTCATGCGGCTCGGCCTCGGCCGAGGCGACGAGCTTCACATGGTGCTCGTAGAGCGTGTCGATCAGGATGATGAAGCGCTTGGTCTCGTTGCGCTGATCGTCGGCGAGTACGGGGATCCCGTCGAGCACCAGCGTGTGGAAGCGCTGCGCCAGGGCGATATAGTCGGACGCGCCATAGGCCTTGCTGCAGAGATCGCCAAAGCTTGCCCGCGCCACGCCGGCCGCCGCCTGCGGCACGACCAGCTCATGGCCCTTGACGTCGATGACGAGGCGCTGCCCCTTCGCCGCCCCGGACAGCTTGCGGAAGGCGTCATCCAGCGCAGCCTCGGCCGCCGCATCGGCCGGCACGCGGTAGACCGGCGCGCCGCCGAGCTTCTCCAGCCGGAAATCGGTGCGCGCCTCGAGCTTGAGAACCTCGACCTTCTCGGCCAGCAGAGCCACGAAGGGCAAAAACAGCGCCCGGTTCAGCCCACCCTCATAGAGCCGCGACGGCTCGACATTCGAGGTCGCGACCACCACCACCCCGGCGGCGAACAGCGCCGTGAACAGCCGCCCGAGGATCATGGCATCGGCGATGTCGGTGACGGTGAACTCGTCGAAGCAGAGCAGCCGCGCCTCCTTCGCCAGCTCCGCCGCCACGGGGCCGATCGGGTCCGGATCCCTGACCTCCCCGGCCTTGAGCTTCTGGCGATAGGCATGGATGCGGCCATGGACGTCGGCCAGGAATTCGTGGAAATGCACCCGCCGCCGCTGCGGCACCGCGACGGAATCGTAGAACAGATCCATCAGCATGGTCTTGCCGCGGCCGACCGAGCCCCAGATGTAGAGCCCCTTGGGCACATCCTTCGCCGCCGCCTTCTTGCCGAAGAGCCAGCCCAGCGCGCTGCTCTTCTGCGCCAGGCGCTGCGCGGCCAGCGCTTCCGCCAGGGCCTCCAGCCGCTTCACCACGGCGACCTGCGCCGGATCGCGCTCGATCGCCCCGGTCTCGACCAGGGCGGCATAGCGTTGGGCGATCGAGGCGGTCATGGCGGGGCGGTCTTCGGGCAGGCGCTGGGATTTACCGGGTTACGGCAGCCCCGCCGGCCCGGCAAGCCCGATACGCGGCGAGAGCGGAGGGGCCAAACCCCTCCCCCTTGTGGGGAGGGGAAGGGGTGGGGGTCGAAAAGCCAGGGCGCGTCGCTGAAGAGGGAGCCGTATCGCTGTTGCCGCGGCGCTGGTCCGGCTCGCGGTCACCGAGCGGCACGCCCCCCACCCCTGCCCCTCCCCACAAGGGGGAGGGGTTCCCCCGGCCACGCCCCGAAAGGCCCCGCCCTCTCAGGCCGCCGCCAGCCGCGGCCTCGCGCTGCGCTTGCGGAAGCGGCGCTTCGCCCAGATCACCAGCCCCGTGCCCCAGAGCCCGGCCAGCACCAGCGACAGCGCGAGATTGAGGCCGCTGCCCCAGAGCGCATGCCAGTTGCCCTCGTGCAGCGCGCGCGGCCAGTTCATCGGCGGTGTCTGCAGCCCCTCGCGCGTCACCACCACCCCGGTCAGCCGGTTGCCGACATAGACCCGCGCCAGCAGCCGCCCGCCGCGCACCCGCAGCGAGGTCAGGTCGGCGAGGTCATGCGCGCGGGCGACGAGCGGGATCGCCTCCGCCAGCGGCAGCCGCGCCGGCCTCGCCCCGGCTGGCGCCGCCGGGGTCAGGCTGATGCCGAAGGCGATGGCGAGCCCGGTCAGCGGCGACAGCACGATCAGCGGCAGGAACAGCCAGGCGCCGGCCTTGTGCCAGCCGCCCAGCGTGTTGCGGAAGCGCGGCCAACCCATCAGCACGCCGAGCAGCGCCAGCACCAGCATCGCGATGGTCGAGGCGGTGACGAGCCAGCCGAGATCGAGCAGCAGCCGCTCATGCAGCTGCCGCGCCGTGCCGAACCACTCGGCCCAGCCCGGCTCGTCGATCTCCTCGCCGCTGCGCAGGCTGACATCGACCGCGCCGTCCGGCCCGACGCCGTTCAGCGTCATCAGCTGGTCATAGGTCCGGATCGTCAGCCCGGTCGCCTTGCCCTCCGGATCGAACTTTTGCAGCGCCGCCAGCACCGAGGCCTCGGTCACCGGCGCCGCGGGGCGCGTGCGCTGGGCCAGCGGTTCGAGCGAGAGCACGAGACCGCTCAGGATCAGCGCCAGCAGCGGCAGGGCGAAGACGAGCGTGATCCAGCGGTGGAACCGCAGCCAATAGGGCTTGAGCATCATGGGGATGACTTTCGGAGTGCAGAGTCGCCTTAGAATCATTCTAAGGTGATGCACTTCCGTACCGCAAGCCGCGGCGCCCCACCCTGCGCTGGATCAAACCCGCACCTCCAGATCTCCGCCGTCATTCCGGGGCGCCCGAAGGGCGAGCCCGGAACCCAGAACCGACGGCCTTCGAAAACGGGGCGCTGGCATGGCCCGCCTGATCTCGACGAACTGCGGCTCTGGGTTCCGGGCTCTTCGCTGCGCGAAGCCCCGGAAAGACGGCGAGAGAACCAACGCTCTGCGCCCCGCCGCACCGAAAGCCCCGACCGGCTCACGCCGCGGGGTTTCGGGCTCTTCAAGGCGTATCCGAGGGGATGCGCGGGACGAGGGTGGCGTCGCAGTCGACGGCTGCGTGCCGATGTCGATGTCGAATGTCTGTGTCGAAGCAGCGCCAACAGCCGCCACCCCGCCCCGCGCGCAGGTGTTTTGTGCCGACCAGATCGCCTTCTGGTTATCCGGGTCTCGGGTCGCGCGGCCTGACTCACCCGCGCGATGGCGATCTGCGCCTCCGCCGCCTTCGGCCCGCAACGGCCGCAAGCGACGAAACCCGCAACCCCGCCCGGCCGCACGATGCCTCGCGACAGCCCCCTCGGTCGGGCGGAGCGAGAGGAGAATAGGCATGGGTTCGGGCAGCGGGGATAAGTCAGCCTCCTTCTCCCCTCGGGGGCGAAGGTCCGGCGGGGGATGAGGGCGCGAGCCGCGGCGCTGCCCTCATCCGTCACGGCTTCGCCGTGCCACCTTCTCCCTCGAGGGGAGAAGGATCGCGCCCCACCGTCACAGCCCGCCCCCTCACCCCCGCCCGGGAATCATCCGGATGGCGTTGCCGAGATGGGTGGCGCAGCCCTTCATGTCGTTCTTCGCCATGAGGTCGGTGGCCAGAGTCAGCTCCTTCATCGCGACCGCCTTCCTGTCCGGGTCGGTCATCTTGGCGGTCTCGGCATTCATCTTGGACAGCTCCTCCGTGCTGCAGGTCGTCGGCGGCAGCGGCGTGGTGTCCGGCGCCGCCGGAGCGGTCTGCGCCCCGGCCGGCGCCAGCGCCAGCCCGACGCCGAGCGCGGCGAGGATGAGGGTGGTCCTGAGCATGATCTCACTCCCTGAAGGGGCCGGAACGGCCCTTTCGCGGGAAACAGGGCGTGGGGAGGATTGTTCCGGGGGGTGCGCCGGCTGGGGGCAGGCTGTCGAAGCGGGCCGCTTCCCCTTTGCCGTCTCGCGCGAGAAGGGGGCGGCCCCATCGTCATGGTCGCCGTTGTGGCGACCATCCACGTCTTCGCTGGGTACAGGCGGTGTTCAATATGTGGATGCTCGGGACGAACCTGAGCATAACGGTGGGGCGAGCCTCAAGGCCTTTTCGCTTCTCCGAATGGCAAAAGGGGGCGCGGAGCGTCGGATAAGGGCGCACCGTTGAAGGTTGAAGGCATAACACCGGATGGCGACCTTCTGGTGTACTGACGACTCGCTGTTCCGCACTTCTTCGGGTAGGCTCCATATGCAATCGACCACGACGCCGAACAGAAAAAATGGCTTCTGACGCAAAAGGCTGCTTATCTCGACGATTTCGGGGGGAAAATGAGGACTGTAGCTATTGTAAATATGAAAGGAGGCGTTGCCAAGACAACACTGGCTGTCAATCTGGCAGATTACTTGCGCCGGAGCGCCAAAAAGAATGTCCTGTTAGTTGATCTTGACCCTCAATTTAATGCGACCCAGTGCCTTTTTTCACCAACACAGTACGCCGAAAGGAGGTCAAAAGGAGATCATACTGTAACGACCATATTCGACGATTCTCCTCATACATCGATAAGCCCGATAGATGGAGCAAAAAGTACTCCACCTGTCGATTTCGACAAGATAAAACCGTGGAAATTTCGTGATCGATACGACGTGATGCCCGGCGATCTTGAACTTTATCGACTGGACATGACGCCAGGACAAGGTCGAGAACACAGGCTCCGGCGGTTCCTAGAGGCCTATGAACAGAGTAACCATGTCGACTATGTCATCATCGACACACCACCGACGCCCTCACACTGGATGATGAGTGCGTTGCTGGCCGCCGAGCACTATTTGGTTCCCGTTCGTCCCGAACCGCTATCGAGAACTGGCATTGATCTTCTACGCGGCGTGATTGGGCGTTGTTCCACCAATTATGGGCACAAGATCGAGTGCGCGGGCGTCATACTAACAGTTGTTGATAGACGACTAAATGTCTACAATCAAGCAGTAGAAATACTTAATGGCGATAAATTCTGGAAAGATAAAAAATATAAAGCAGATTTACCGCAGAGGACAAGAATTGCCAGCGGTCAAGGAGAGCAGAAACTGATATTAGATCTTGACATAAATGATGCTAAGGTGGCCCTGGCGGCCATTGCGAATGAATTCCTGACGAGGATGGGCGATGAGTGATCAAGATTCCGGTCGCAAAAAGAAGCCGTTAAGGCGCTCCGACCCTCGTGTACTTAGAAGGTTCTTACAAGAGCTGTCTTGGCTTCTTGCGAGCTATGATGACCTTGATTATCGATCGCTATCTAATGTTATTGAGAATCTCGATATACCCAAACCATCATCACTTTTCAACTCCAAGAAAACGCAACGTGAGACGGCAGCCGCAGCGCTCGTCGGTATTCTACCCGATATATTGGTCGACGAGAGTCTTTTTCCGTCCAACGAAGATATCGCAGATTTTGCTCAAAATGCCCTAGGCGTCGTAATCCCAAGATGGTCTAAAAAATCAAAATACGAAATAATTGGACATATCGTATGTCACACCAGCGTAGCGGGTGAGGAGCGCTTAACACGCGTAGTCGAGGCGCTAGAGAGCATAACTAGCAATCGTGCTCGCGCGACGCGATTGATCACAGAAAACAAAGCTCAGGGCATGAGCTGGAATCAATTGATACAGAAGTTGATTTCTGAATCATGAAGTCGGTTTCGAAGCAAATTGCGGAACTCGATGCCTTTTTTGATAATTTTAGAGGCAACCGAGTTTCGAACGACGGCGAGGCAAGAAAGTCGTTCGAAAACTGTTATAAGGAATTCCATTGTATACTGATATGGCAGAATTTTATCGATAATTCTAATACAATAGACGATCAGGAGAAGATATTTTTTAATGAGATGACATCGGATATTGCGCACTCAATTGTAAGTTCAATTCTTGATCTATACAAACCAAGCAAGATGGCACTTAGAAGCGCAATTGAAAATTCGTGGCGAACTCTGATGCTAATGGAAAATCAAAAAATAGACGACATAAAAACTGTTTATGATTTATATCTAAAATTAAAAGAGTTAAATTCAGAGGTTAATATTGTTTTACAGCCAATCAATGAACTAAAGCAGATGTACACATATCTATGCGATTACGTACACTCAAGCACACCAATGCACATGGATTTTAGAATTAAATTCAAAACGATATCAACTAGAAATCAAAATGAACAAAGCACCTGCTTCAAAATCATCCAAAAAACATGTTCTAATATCAACAAATCATTGTTTGTAAAAAAACAGCATGCTGTCGTGAAAATGCACCATTCACAAGCCGATTGGCTCAGGGACAGGTTGCCGGCAACATTCAAAAGACAGGCGGCTAGGCTCTAATCGTGAGGAACCACGTCTAATCCTTGAAGCGGCACGGAGCCGTCGCGCCTCTGGATGCGACGGCAGGCCCTCATCCGGCGCTCCGCGCCACCTTCTCCCATCTGGGAGAAGGGAAGAGGCGTCGCGGTTCCGCCCCCTACCCCCTCCGCCCCCGCCGCTCCCCGGCCCCCTTGGGCCGCTGCTCCGTGCGCGGGCCCATCTCGTCCAGCGTCGGCTTTTTCGGCAGCGCCCGCGACACCGGCTTGCCCTCGCCGCCGCCGAAATTGTGCGGGCCCATATCGGCGTCGGTGGGTTTGCGGGCCCGCGTCGGCGGCAGGTTGGCGCTCGCGCCATAGCTGCGCTCGCCCTTGTACTTGCCGGCCGAGGCCTCGACATCGCCCTGGCGGGCGAGCGGGTCGTCGGAGATGGCGAGTTCGGTCGCCTGCAGGCGCTTGATCTCGTCGCGCAGCCGGGCGGCGGTCTCGAATTCGAGATCGGCCGCGGCCTCGCGCATGCGCTTTTCGAGATCGGCCAGCGCCGCCTTGAAGTTGTGCCCGGCCGCCGGCGTGCCGAGCCCGGCATCGACGGTGACATGGTCGCGCTCATAGACGGAGCCGAGAATGTCGCCGATGGCGCGCTTGATCGTCTGCGGCGTGATGCCGTGCTCGGCATTATAGGCGAGCTGCTTCTCGCGGCGGCGGTTCGTCTCGGCCAGCGCCCGCTCCATCGAGCCGGTGACCTGGTCGGCATAGAGGATGACCTTGCCGTCGACATTGCGGGCGGCGCGGCCGATCGTCTGGATCAGTGAGGTCTCGGAGCGCAGGAAGCCCTCCTTGTCGGCGTCGAGAATGGCGACGAACCCGCATTCGGGAATGTCGAGCCCTTCGCGCAGCAGGTTGATGCCGACGAGGACGTCGAAGGCGCCGAGCCGCAGATCGCGCAGGATCTCGATGCGCTCGATCGTGTCGATGTCGGAATGCATGTAGCGCACGCGCACGCCGTTCTCGTGCAGATACTCGGTCAGATCCTCGGCCATGCGCTTGGTCAGCACGGTGACGAGCGTGCGGTAGCCCTTCTCGGTCACCTCCTTGATCTCGTCGAGGAGGTCGGCGACCTGGTGCTTGGCGGGGCGGATCTCGACCGGCGGGTCGATCAGCCCGGTCGGGCGGATGACCTGCTCGGTGAAGACGCCGCCGGTCTGCTCCATCTCCCAGGAGCCCGGCGTCGCCGAGACATGGATCGATTGCGGGCGCATCGCGTCCCATTCCTCGAAACGCAGCGGCCGGTTGTCCATGCAGGAGGGCAGGCGGAAGCCGTATTCGGCCAGCGTCGCCTTGCGGCGGAAGTCGCCGCGATACATGCCGCCGATTTGCGGCACGGTGACATGGCTCTCGTCGGTGAAGACCAGCGCATTGTCGGGCAGATATTCGAACAGCGTCGGCGGCGGCTCGCCCGGCTTGCGGCCGGTGAGATAGCGCGAATAGTTCTCGATGCCGTTGCAGGAGCCGGTGGCCTCGATCATCTCGATGTCGAAGGTGGTGCGCTGGTCGAGCCGCTGCGCCTCGAGGAAGCGGCCCATGCGGTTCAGCTCGTCGAGCCGGGCCTTCAGCTCCTCCTTGATGCTCTTCACCGCCTGGGTCAGCGTCGGCCGCGGCGTGGTGTAGTGCGAATTGCCGTAGACCTTCACGAATTCGAGGTCGGCTGTCTTCTGCCCGGTCAGCGGGTCGAACTCGCTGATGCTCTCGACCTCGTCGCCGAACAGGCCGATGCGCCAGGCGCGGTCCTCATAGTGGGCCGGGAACAGCTCGATCACGTCGCCGCGGACACGGAAGCTGCCGCGGGTGAAGTCGTGCTGGGTGCGCTTGTATTGCAGCGCCACGAGATCGGCGATGAGCTGGCGCTGCTCGACACGCTCGCCCAGCTTGATGCCGAAGGTCATCGCCGTATAGGTCTCGACCGAGCCGATACCGTAGATGCAGGAGACCGAGGCGACGATGATGACGTCGTCGCGCTCCAGCAGCGAGCGCGTCGCCGAATGGCGCATCCGGTCGATCTGCTCGTTGATCGAGGATTCCTTCTCGATATAGGTGTCCGAGCGCGGCACATAGGCCTCGGGCTGGTAGTAGTCGTAATAGGAGACGAAGTACTCGACCGCGTTGTCGGGGAAGAAGCTCTTGAACTCACCATAGAGCTGCGCGGCCAGCGTCTTGTTCGGCGCCAGGATCAGCGCCGGGCGCTGGGTGCGCTCGATCACCTGCGCCATGGTGAAGGTCTTGCCCGAGCCGGTGACGCCGAGCAGCACCTGGTCACGCTCCTGCCGGGAGACGCCCTCGACCAGCTCCGCGATCGCAGCCGGCTGGTCGCCGGCCGGCTCATATTCCGAGTTCATCCGGAAACGGATGCCGCCTTCCGACTTGTCCGGCCGCGGCGGGCGATGCGGCACCCAGGCCTTGCCCGGCTCGATGAAGGGATTGCCGCTCTCCAGCAGCGTCTGCAGCGACTGCGCCGTCGCCGCCGCCGCGCCCTCGGCCCCGATGAAGGCGCCGTCGGCCTTCTTCGAGACCTTGCGCTTCGGCCGCTCCTCGCCGCCCGGCCGCTCCAGGGAATAATCCGGCTTCGGCTCGTAGCCGGCCTGCGGCCGGTCCGAGAAGCCGCCCGCGCCGCCGGGCACCGCGGTGCCGCGGTTGATCGCCGGGTTGAGCAGATCGGCGAGATAGCCTTCGAGCGACTTCAGCTCCGGCTTGCTCGCCTTGGAATTGGGCGTGCGCGCGCTGGAGGGCTTTTTGGCGGGCTTGGTCTTGGCGGGGCTCTCGGACATGGCAGCAATATGGGACCGGTCGCGTCCGCGCGCGAGGGGGCGCGACGCATGGCGACGCGCACTGGTGACAGGAGCTGGCAGGAGAGGCGCTGGTAGCCCTACCCCTTTTTGGTCAGCTCGGCCTTCTTCTTATCGGCCCAATCGCGTCCGGCGTCGCCGCCCCAGAGCTGCCAGGCGATGAAGCCCGCCGAGGGGTTCTCGGCATTGTCGAAATCCTTGCCGCTCTTGTCGACCGCATGCCGGGCGAAATAGCTCGCCATGCGCTTCACGACATCGGCCGAGAGCGGCTCCCGCTTCATGAGCTGGTGCGCCCGGGCGACACCGACGCGGGTGCCGCCGCGCTTGTGCTCCTTCCGCAGCTTCAGCCCCTGCTCGGCCGCCTTCGCGGCGGCGGCCGGCGGCGTCAGGTCGATCTCCGCCATCAGCGCGCCTCCAGCTCGCTCTGCGATTTCAGCGCCTTTGCGCCATCGGCCTGCCGCACCAGATAGGCCGGCTTCTCCTCCGAGGCGTTGCGGCGGATGCGCTTGCCCTTGATCGTTCGGCTGACCGGCTTGGTGAACACGCTTTCGACCTCCCCCTCGGCCGTGCCGTTGCCCCAGTGCCAGCGGACAGCGCTGCCTTTCCTCAGTTTACTTGTCATGCGATCTCTCCATGATCGGCCGGCGATGACGGGAGCAACGCGGACCCCCGCGACCGGGTTCATCGGGAAGGAACACGCCATGCGCCGCCGCCTGATCGCGCTGATGACGGGAGCCGCGGCCCTGCTCGCCGCGGCCGGCGCCCAGGCCGTCGGGCCGGACTGGACCTGGCTCGACGACGACCCCGAGTACCGCCAGGCCCGGCGCTGGATCGAGGAGAAGAACTTCCCGCCCGCGATCGAGAAGCTGGAGGCGCTGCTCAAGCGCTCGCCGCACTCGCCGGTGCTGCTGAACTGGCTCGCCTACTCGCACCGCAAGCTGAAGAACTACCCGCTCTCGAAGCAGTATTACGACGCCGCGCTGATGCGCGACCCGACCTTCCTGCCCGCGCTCGAATACCAGGGCGAGTGGTTCATCGAGACCGGCGACATGGCCTCGGCCAAGGCCAATCTCGCCAAGCTCGCCAGCCTCTGCGGCCGCTGCCATGAATGGCAGGATCTCGACGAGGCCATCCGGAAGGCCGAGGGGCGGTAGGGGGCGTCATTCTCGGGCGAAGCGAAGCGCAGACCAGAAAGCGCGGGGAACCCCTCTCCTGTAAGGAGAGGGGCAGGGGTGAGGTGTCGGCCCCTGGACCAGCCGAGTGCTGACCCAACCGCTGCGCCGGTCAGGTCTCACGCCACCTTCAAACGGCCGACCCCTCACCCTGCCCTCTCCCTATGGGAGAGGGTTCTCCGTCGAGGTTCCCCGCGCGAGCCACGCCACCATCCCCGCCGCCGCCGCGACGCCGGTCGCGAAGCAGCCCTGCAGGAGGTAGCCGCCGGTCGGCGCCTCCCAGTCCAGCATCTCGCCGGCGACGAAGACGCCCGGCAGGCGACGCAGCATGAAGCCGGCGTCGATCTCGGCGGCCGCGATGCCGCCGGCGCTGGAGATCGCCCGGTCGATCGGCATCGTTCCGGTGAGACGCAGCCGCGCCGACTTGATCGCCGCCGCGAGCGCTGCGGGACTCTCGTCGAGCCTGCCGCCGACGCTATCGCGCAGCACCGCCACCGCCGCCGGCGACAGCCCTGCCGCCTTGCGCAGATGGTTGCTCAGCGTCTCACCGGGCCGACGCTTGCCGAGCTTCTCGGTCAGACGGGCGAGGTCGAGATCCGGCCGCAGGTCGATCTCGAGCAGGGCCGAGCCATCGCGCGAGATCGCCTCGCGTAAGGGCCCCGACAGCGCATAGATCGCGCCGCCTTCCAGGCCCTTCGCGTCGATCATCGCCTCTCCAGCCACTTCTTTGCCGGCAAAGCGCAGCATGATCCGCTTCAGCGGCGCACCGGCAAAGCGCTCGCGCAGCGTGTCAGACCAGTCCACCGCGAAGCCGCCATTGGCCGGCCGCAGCGGCGACACGGCGACGCCCTTGCCGGCCAGCAGCGGCACCCAGCCGCCATCCGAGCCCAGCCTCGACCAACTCGCCCCGCCCAGCGCCAGCAGCGTCGCATCGGATGTGAGCGTCACCTCGCCCGCGGCCGTGGTGAAGGTGAGCGCGCCGTCTTCGGTCCAGCCGGTCCAGCGCCGGCCCGCTTCGAGCCTGACCCCGAGCCCGTCGAGCCGGCGCAGCCAGGCGCGCAGCAGCGGCGAGGCCTTCATCGCCTTCGGGAAGACCCGCCCGCTCGTGCCGACGAAGCTCTCCGCGCCGAGCCCGTCGGCCCAGTCGCGCAGCGCCTGGGGCGGGAAGGACTGGACCGCGGGTTCGAGCCAGTCCCGCGCCGCGCCGTAATGCGGCAGGAAGCTCTCCAGCGGCTCCGAATGGGTGAGGTTCAGCCCGCCGCGCCCGGCGAGCAGGAATTTGCGCGCCGGCGACGGCATCCGCTCATGGATCGTCACACGGTGGCCGGCCTGCGCCAGCCGCTCGGCCGCGATCAGCCCGGCCGGGCCGGCGCCGATGATGGCGATGTCTTTGATCTGCATCGGGCCGGCTTGCGCCGTCGGGCGTCGCGGGTCAAGCGATCAGGCGCATGCCGGCGCGGCCTCGTCATTCTCGGGCTCGACCCGAGAATCTCTGGCCGGACGGGCATGGGAGCCTCGGCGTCACGAGATGCTCGGGTCTGCGCCCGACCATGACGGTTTCCCTCACGCCCGCGCGAAGGTCTCGTCGAAGGCGTAGCCCGCGCCACGGACCGTGCGCAGCGGGTCCTTGGCATCGCCCGGTGTGATCGCCTTGCGCAGCCGCCCGACATGGACGTCGACGGTGCGCTCGTCGATATAGACGTCGCGGCCCCAGACGGCATCGAGCAGCTGGGCGCGCGAATAGACCCGGCCTGGCGCCTGCATCAGGAACTCCAGCAGCCGAAACTCGGTCGGCCCCAGATGCAGCTCTTCGCCGGCCCGGCGCACGCGGCGCGTCGTGCGGTCGAGTTCGAGATCGCCGGCGACCAGCAGCCCCGCGACATGGCCGGGCTTCGCCCGGCGCAGCAGCGCCTGGATGCGCGCGATCAGCTCCGGCAGGGAGAACGGCTTGACGACATAGTCGTCGGCCCCGGTAGCGAGGCCGCGCACGCGCTCGGTTTCCTCGCCGCGGGCGGTCAGCATGATGATCGGCACGCGCTCGGTGTCGCGCCGCGCCCGCAGCCGCCGGCACAGTTCGATGCCGGAGAGACCGGGCAGCATCCAGTCGAGCAGCACGAGATCGGGCGTGTTGTCGCGCAGATGCAGCTCGGCGTCGTCCCCCCGCGCCACGCTGTCGACCGCGAAGCCCTCGGCCTCGAGGTTGTAGCGCAGCAGCAGGGTGAGGGGTTCCTCGTCCTCGACGATCAGGATGCGGGCGGCCATGGCACGGTTCCGTTCTTGGCGTTTGTGCCGAAACGCATCGTCATGCTCGCCCTTGTGGCGAGCATCCACGTCTTGAACGCGGCGTGGGTCCGGCGAAGACGTGGATGGTCGGAACAGGCCCGACCCTGACGGCGAAGGCTCCGGCGCAGTCGGTGTTGTCAGCTCCCTGTCACGGCCTCGACCGTGATGTCGGTGGTCTCGAGCTTGGGACGGTTGATGTCGAGCGATTCGCCGGTGACGAGATAGTGGATCGTCTCGGCGATGTTGGTGGTGTGGTCGCCGATGCGCTCGACGTTCTTGGCACAGAACAGGAGATGCGTGCAGAAGGTGATGTTGCGCGGATCTTCCATCATGTAGGTCAGCAGCTCGCGGAACAGCGAGGTGTAGAGCGCGTCGATCTCGCCGTCGCGATGCCAGACCTCGAGCGCCTTCTGCTCGTTGCTGGTGGCGTAGGCGTCGAGGACGTCCTTGAGCTGCGCCTGGACCAGCCGGCTCATATGCTCCAGCCCGACGACGGCGCGGTGCGGCGGCGAGAACTGGCCCGAGATCGCGACGGCGCGCTTGGCGATGTTCTTGGCGAGGTCGCCGACACGCTCGATGTCCGAGGCGATGCGGATCGCCGAGATCAGCTCGCGCAAATCGTTGGCGAGCGGCTGGCGCCGGGCGATCGTCAGCACGGCGCGCTCCTCGACGTCGCGCTGCAAATTGTCGAGCCGCTGGTCGGCCGAGATCACCTTCTGGGCCAGCGTCGTGTCGCGGCGCACCAGGGCGACGGTGGAATCGCCGAGCATACGCTCGGACATGCCGCCCATCTCGGCGAGGCTGCGGCGCAGCGACTCCAGTTCGGCGTCGTAGGAGCGGACGATATGTTCGGTCATCGCGGCGTTGTCCTTTGGATGCGGAGCGGAAGCGCGGCCAAATCAGCCGAAGCGGCCGGTGACGTAGTCCTGCGTCTGCTTCTTACTCGGGTTCATGAAGATCGTGTTGGTCGCGGCGAACTCGATCACCTCGCCCAGATACATGAAGGCGGTGTACTGCGAGATGCGCGCCGCCTGCTGCATGTTGTGGGTGACGATGACGATCGTGAAATCGGCCTTCAGCTGCTCCAGCAGATCCTCGATCTTGCCGGTCGAGATCGGGTCCAGGGCCGAGGTCGGCTCGTCGAACAGGATGACCTCCGGCTTCTGCGCGATGGTGCGCGCGATGCAGAGGCGCTGCTGCTGGCCGCCCGAAAGGCCCATGCCGGAGGTCTTGAGCTTGTCCTTGACCTCGTCCCAGAGCGCGGCCCGGCGCAGGGCGCCTTCGACGCGGTCGTCGAGCTCCGACTTCGGCGGCTTCTCGTAGAGGCGGATGCCGAAGGCGACATTGTCGTAGATCGACATCGGGAAAGGCGTCGGCTTCTGGAAGACCATGCCGATGCGCGAGCGCAGCTCGTTGACGTCGACGTCGTTGGAAATCACGTTGCGGCCGTCGAGCATGACCTCGCCGGTCGCCCGCTGCTCGGGATAGAGCGAATAGATGCGGTTGAAGATGCGCAGCAACGTAGACTTGCCGCAGCCCGAGGGGCCGATCAGGGCCGTGACGTGCCGGTCGCGGAAGTCGAGATTGATGTTCTTCAGCGCCTTGTGCTCGCCATAGTAGAAATCGAGGTTCTTCACCGCGATCCGGACGGGCGCGTCGGCGTCGAGCGTCTGCGGGCTGAGTTCGAGGGTCGAAAGCATCGAAGGGTTCCTTCGGATCTGACGCGACGGAGATGAGTTAGGCGGGTCTCACTTGCCGCCGCGCACGATGCGGCGGGCGACGAGCGAGAGCAGCAGGATCGACAGGGTGATGATCAGCGAACCGGCCCAGGCGAGCTGCTGCCAGTTCTCGTAAGGCGCGGAGGCGAACTGGTAGATCGTCACGGGCAGGTTGGACACGCCCCCCATCAGGTCGGACGAGAACCAGAAATTGTTGTTCAGCGCGGTGAAGATCAGCGGTGCGGTCTCGCCGGCGATGCGGGCGAGCGCCAGCAGGATACCGGTGACCATGCCGGCCTTCGCGGCCTTCCAGGTGATCGAGGTGATCACCACGGAAGGCGGCGCGCCCAGCGCAGCCCCGGCCTCGCGCAGCGGGCCGGGCACCAGGCGCAGCATGTCCTCGGTGGTGCGCACGATCACGGGGATCGCGATGATGCCGAGCGCGACGCCGCCGGCCCAGCCGGAATAGCCGCCGACCGGCTCGACCAGGATGACATAGACGAACAGGCCGATCAGGATCGAGGGCGCCGAGAGCAGGATGTCGTTGATGAAGCGGATCAGGTCGGCGAGCTTCGAGCCCTTGCCGTATTCCGCCAGATAGGTGCCCGCCAGCACGCCGATCGGCGTCGCCACGGCGATGCCGAGGAAGGTCAGCACGATCGAGCCGACCATGGCGTTGGCGAGGCCGCCCCCCTGCGATCCGGGGCCAGGCGTGATCTGCGTGAAGGTCGCGACGGAGAGCCCGCCGATGCCCTTCACGATCAGCATGCCGAGGATCCAGAACAGCACGAAGATGGCGAGGAAGGTGAAGCCGGCGGAGATGACCCGCATCGCCTTGTCGGCGGTGCGGCGGCTCTGCCGGACGCGGCCCCAGGCGGCGTAAGGGGCGGCGGGAGCGGTGGAGGAGGTCGTCAGGCTCATGATCGGGCTCGCTCAGAAGGTCTTGACCCGCGACACCAGGATGCGCGCGACGACCAGGACGACGAAGGTGACGAAGAACAGGATGCAACCGAGCGCGATCAGCGCGTTCATCTGCAGGCCCAGCGCCTCGTTGAACTCGTTGGCGATGCGCGAGGCGATGGTCGAGCCCGGATCCATGATCGAGGCCGAGAGGCGGTTGGCATTGCCGACCACGAAGGTCACCGCCATCGTCTCGCCGAGCGCGCGGCCGAGACCCAGCATGATCGCGCCGATGATCGAGACGCCGGCCTGCGGCACCAGCACATGGCGCACGACCTCCCAGGTCGTCGCCCCGATGCCATAGGCGCTCTCGCGCAGCACGGAGGGGATCTGATCGAGCATGTCCCGCACGATCGAGGCGATGAAGGGGATGATCATGAAGGCGAGGATGATGCCCGCCGTCAGGATGCCCAGTCCGGAGGGCGAGCGCGAATACAGGATTGTCCCGACGATCGGCATCCCCTCGACGATGTTCGAGAGCGGGACCTGCACATAGGCCGCGAAGAGCGGCACGAAGACGAATAGGCCCCACATGCCGTAGATGATCGAGGGCACGGCGGCGAGCAGCTCGATCGTGGTCGAGACTGGCTGCTTGAACCAGGGCGGGGCAAGCTGGGTGAGGTAGACGGCGATGCCGAGCGAGAGCGGCACGCCGATCAGCAGCGCGATCAGCGCCGTCGAGAGCGTGCCGACGATGGCCGGCCAGGCGCCATAGACATCGGCCTGGGTGTCCCATTGTGAGCCGGTGATGAAGCTCAGCCCGAACGCCTTGAAGGCCGGCCAGCCGCCGATGACCATCGACAGCATGATGCCGGCCAGCAGCAACAGCACGAACAGGGCCGAGATCAGGCTGGCATTGCGGAAGACGATGTCGAAGGTGCCCTTCGGCGTCTTTCGCTGCGGCCGCGCGGCCGGAATGCTCATGGTGTCGGTCACGGCGGTCATCCGTGGAACTCCGGTCGTAGCGGAACGAGGATGCGAGGCGGAAGGCGAAGGCTCTCGGGAGGGCCCTCAGCCGGAACAGCGGTTCCGCCGCTGCTCGGGATGGAGGCCTGATGAGGAAGACGAGGCGGAACCGGGTTCCGCCTCGCCCTCAGTCGGTGATCAGAAGATCGGCTTGCCCGACGGGTCGGTCACGCCCTTCCAGGCAGCGCGAACCTGATCCTTGACGTTGGCCGGGAGCGGCACGTAGTCGAGGTCGAGCGCGAGCTGGTCGCCGTTCTTGAAGGCCCAGTCGACGAACTTCAGCGCGGCCTGCACCTCTTCCGGCTTCTCCGGCTTGGCGTGGACGAGCAGGAAGGTCGCGGCCGTGATCGGCCAGGCCTCGGCGCCCTTCTGGTTGTTCAGCGAGATGCCGAAGCCGGGAGCCTCGTTCCAGTTGGCGTTCGCAGCCGCGGCCTGGAACGACTTGTCGTCCGGCGCCGGGAAGTTGCCCTCGGCGTTCTGGATCAGCGCGTAGCTCAGCTTGTTCTGCTTGGCGTAGGCATATTCGACATAGCCGATCGAGTTGGCGACCTGCTTGACCGAGGCCGAGACGCCCTCATTGCCCTTGCCGCCGATGCCGACGGCCCACTGCACCGAGGTGTTGGCGCCGACCTTGGACTTCCACTCCGGCGAGACCTTGGAGAGATAGTCGGTGAACACGAAGGTCGTGCCCGAACCGTCCGAGCGATAGACGGGATTGATGTTGGCGTCGGGCAGCTTCAGGCCGGCGTTGAGGGCGACGATCTTGGGATCGTTCCACTTCTTCACGGTGCCCATGTAGATTTCGGCGATGATCGGGCCGGTCAGCTTGAGCTGGCGGGCGTCGATGCCGGCGATGTTGATCGCGGGGACGACACCGCCCATCACGGTCGGGAATTGGATGAGGCCGTCCTTGGCCAGATCCTCGCCCTTGAGGGGGGCGTCGGTGGCGCCGAAGGCGACCGTCTTGGCCTTGATCTGGCGGATACCGCCACCCGAGCCGATCGACTGGTAGTTGAGACCGATATTGGTCTCCTTCTTATAGGCCTCGGCCCATTTCGAGTAGATCGGGAAGGGGAAGGTCGCGCCGGCGCCGGTGATGTCGGCCGCCTGGGCGACGCCCGACAGACCGATGGTCGCGGCCGCGAGAATGAGAAGTTTGCGCATGAGATGTCCTCTCTGGGTCGCAGGTTCAGCGAGCCGTTCAGAACACCCTCTGCATGACAGCTTCATGACACTTCGTCACGCATGCTGTCATGAAGGCGTCACGCAGCGTTAAGAAACGCCCTCAAGGCTTGCGCGCCGAAGCCCCGAAACGTGGCAAAACAGCCCGGAACGTCGCGCCCTCACCGAGCGCGCTCTCGATCGTCAGGCGCCCGCGATGGCGCAGCACGATATGTTTGACGATGGCGAGGCCGAGCCCCGTGCCGCCGGCCTCGCGGCTCGCGGCGGTGTCGACCCGATAGAAGCGCTCGGTCAGCCGCGGCAGATGCTCCGGTGCGATGCCGGGCCCATCGTCGCGCACGCCGACGCTGACCTCGAGCGGCCCGTCGACGACGTCGATCACGACCTCGCCGCCGCTCTTGCCGTATTTGATCGCGTTCTCGACCAGGTTTTCCATGAGCCGCAGCAGTTCGTCGCGGTCGCCCGGTACGTTCACCGGCTCGGCCGGGGCCTTCAGCGTCAGCGTCACCTCGCGCTCGCGTGCCATCAGCGTCAGCGAATCCACGATCTCGCGGGAGATGCCGGTGAGATCGACCGGCGTCTCGGGCGCCAGATGGGCCCGCAGCTCGATCCGCGAGAGCGAGAGCAGGTCGTCCACCAGCCGCGCCATGCGCAGCCCCTGCTCGCGCATGATCGCGAGGAATCGGTCGCGCGCGCCGGCATCGTTGCGCGCCGGGCCCTGCAGCGTCTCGACGAAGCCGAGCAGCGAGGCCAGCGGCGTGCGCAGCTCGTGGCTGGCATTGGCGACGAAATCGACCCGCATCCGCTCGGTGACGCGCTGCTCGCTCAGATCCTCGAAGGTCAGCAGCACCGGTCGCCGGCCCCCCTCGCTGCCAAGCGCCGCGATATGAATGCGGAAGGTGCGCTCCACCGGAACGCGCTCGATCAGCTCGATCACCTGCCGTCCCCCCTGCCGGGAGACGCCTTCGATCGCCTCGATCAGGTCCGGATCGCGCATCACCAGCGTCAGCAGCCGCCCCTTTTCCAGCGCCGGGATCAGGGCGCGCATCGCCGGGCTCAGCGCCTGGGCCACCCCCTGCGCATCCAGCAGCAGCGCAGCCGACCCCATCGCTTCGACGAGCGCCTGCGTCGTGGCGGCTAGGGGATCGACGGCACCGGGCATGGGAAACCTCGACACGGACGGCACCGGAGGAAGCGGCGCAGGCGGGCGCCCCTTCCTGATGGCCGGCGCGGCGCCCGTCAATTCCCTTCGCCGCTGAGGCCCGCTAGGCTGGGCGCATTGCCGAGGAGGCTCCGATGGCCAAGACCCTGTCAGCGCGCACCAAGAAATCCGCGATCCGCCTGGTTTCCGACAGCGGCGAGGGCCCGGCTCCAGCCACCACGGGCAGGACACCGAAGACGAAGACGCCCCGCAAGCCCCTCGGTCCGCAGGGCTTCGACATCGAGGCCGAGACGCTGCCCGAGGCGATCACGGACGCCGCCTTCCGCAGCGGCGAATACCCCTACGGCAAACGCATGAAGCGCAAGCGCTACGAGCGCGAGCTGGAGCCGCTCCAGATCGAGCTGCAGAAGCTCGCGACCTGGGTGCGCGAGCGCAAGGAGCGCGTCGTCATCGTTTTCGAGGGTCGCGACGGCGCCGGCAAGGGCGGAACGATCGGCCGCTTCACCCAGCACCTCAACCCGCGCCAGGCCCGCGTCGTGGCCCTCTCAAAACCCTCCGACAGCGAGGCGGGGCAATGGTATTTCCAGCGCTATGCGGCGCAGATGCCGACGGCCGGCGAGATCGTCTTCTTCGACCGCTCCTGGTACAACCGCGCCGGCGTCGAGCGCGTGATGGGCTTCTGCGCGCCGGAGCAGACCGACACCCTGCTGCAGGAGGCGCCGGCCTTCGAGGGCATGCTGGTGCGCGACGGCATCCGCCTGATCAAGCTCTTCATCACCATCGGCCCCGAGATGCAGATGCTGCGGCTGCATGCGCGCTGGCACGACCCGCTCAAGCGCTGGAAGCTCTCGCCGATCGACTTCGAGGCGATCCCGCGCTTCGCCGCCTATTCGGAAGCTTTTGACGAGATGCTGAGGCGCAGCTCGACCGACCGGGCGCCCTGGCATGTCATCCGCGGCAACGACAAGCTGCGGGCCCGCCTCAACGCCATCCGCCACGTCCTGCTCTCGATCCCCTATGATGGGCGCGACGAGGCCGCGATCGGCGAACTCGACCGCAAGATCGTCCTCGACGTGAAGCACTACCTGCATGAGGGCGGCGAGGTCTGAGCGACCGCTGATCCCCTCTCCCGGTCCAGCCTCGCACCGGAGCAACCGGGCGCGGTCCAGGCCGCCTGTCGTCTTTTGATCCCCAACCCGGAAGCCCGACCATGACCAAGACCATCCTGATCTCCGGCGCCACCGCCGGCTTTGGCGCCGCGACCGCGCGCCGCTTCATCGCTGCCGGCTGGCGCGTCATCGGCACCGGCCGCCGGGCCGACCGGCTCGACACGCTGAAGGCCGAGCTCGGCGAGCGCTTCCACGGCGCGGCCTTCGACATCACCGACGAGGCGGCGATGACGGCGGCGCTCGCGGCCTTGCCGGCCGACTTCGCGAAGATCGACGTGCTCCTGAACAATGCCGGCCTCGCGCTCGGCACCAAGCCCGCGCCGCAGACCAAGCTCTCGGACTGGAAGACGATGATCGGCACCAACGTCACCGGGCTGGTGACGCTGACCCATCACCTCCTGCCCGGGCTGATCGAGCGGCGCGGCGCCATCGTCAACATCGCCTCCGTGGCCTCGAACTGGCCCTATGCCGGCGGCAACGTCTATGGCGGCACCAAGGCCTTCGTGCGCCAATTCTCGCTCGGCCTGCGCTCGGACCTGCAGGGCACCGGCGTGCGCGTCACCTCGATCGAGCCCGGCCTCTGCGAGAGCGAGTTCACGCTGGTCCGCAACGGCGGCGACAAGGCCGCCTATGACGCGCTCTATGGCGGGGCCGATCCGCTGCAGCCGCAGGACATCGCCGACACGGTCTTCTGGGTCGCGACGCTCCCCGCCCATGTCAACATCAACAGCCTCGAGATCATGCCGGTAAGCCAGTCCTTCGCCGGCTTCCAGATTCACCGCAAGGCTTGAGCCCGGCGGGGACGCTGGGGCTTCGCGGCCTCAGCGCCCCATCACCAGATTGGGCAGCCAGGTCGTCAGCGGCGGCCAGAGCGTGATCGCGACGAGTACCGCCAGCAGCGGCATCAGCCAGGGCACGATCGCCCGCGACATCGACTCGAAGCTGATATTGGCGACCTTCGCCGTGACGAAGAGAACGACGCCGACCGGCGGCGTGATCGTCCCGATCATCAGGTTGAGCACGAAGATCAGCCCGAACTGGATCGGGTCGATCCCGAACTGCGCCGCCGCCGGCGTGAGGATCGGGATCAGGATCAGCATGGCGGCGAGCGCCTCCATGAAGCAGCCGACGAACAGCAGCAGCAGGTTGACGATCAGCAGGAAGATCAGCGGGTTGCCGGCGAGATCGACCAGCATCGGCCCGACCACCTGCGGGATGCGCGAGATCGACAGGCACCAGCCGAGCGCGGCGGCCGTCATCACCAGCGCCAGCACGACGCCGGTGGTCTCGACCGTCTGCACGACGAGCTCCGGCAGATCGTCGAGATCGAAGCTGCGATAGACGAAGAGCCCGAGCACCAGCGCATAGGCCGTGGCGACTGCGGCCGCCTCGGTGGGCGTGAAGATGCCGGCCATCATCCCGCCGAACAGGATCACCGGCGTCATCAGCGCCCAATGCGCCTCCTTATAGGCGACCCAGAGCTGCGCCACACCGGGGAAGGGATGGCGCGGCAGGTCCCGCTTCTTCGCGACATGGACGACCATCGCCATCAGCGCGCCGGCCATCAGCAGGCCGGGGATGACGCCGGCGAGGAACAGCCCGCCGATCGAGACATCCGCCGAGACGCCGTAGATCACCATCGGCAGCGAGGGCGGGATGATCGGGCCGATCGTCGCCGACGCCGCCGTGATCGCGGCCGCCGTCTCCGCGTCGTAGCCCTCGTCCTTCATCGCCTTGATCTCGAGCGTTCCGACGCCGCCGGCATCGGCCACCGCCGAGCCCGACATGCCCGCGAAGATCACGCTGGCGAGGATGTTGGCGTGGCACAGGCCGCCGCGCAGCCAGCCGACGCAGGCGGTTGCGAAGGCGAAGATCCGGTCGGTGATGCCGGCCGAGTTCATGATGTTGCCCATCAGGATGAACAGCGGCGCCGCCAGCAGCGGGAAGGAATTGGCCGACTGCGCGATCTTCTGCGGCACGATGCCGAGCGGAAAGCCGCCGAGGAAGGCAAAGGCGATCGCCGCCAGCCCCATCGAGACGAAGAGCGGCACGCCGATCAAAAGCGCGGCGAACCAGACGGGCAGGATCTGGACCATCAGCATCGTCACAGCGGCTGGCTCCCCGGCTCGGCCGCGACATGCCGACGCCCCGCCACGACATCGCCGATCTCGGCCAGCGCCTGCAGGATCAGCGCGAGCCCGGCCAGCGGCATGACGATGTAGAGCGCCGCGCCCGAGATCGGCAGCGCGATCGACTCGACGTCCCAGTTGCGCTCGATCAGCGCGAAGGAATAGCGGATCAGCACCGCCGCGAAGACGATGATGACCAGTTGCGTGACGATCTCCAGCACCCGCCCCGCCCTGGCCGGCAGCTTCTCGGCGAAGACGGTGATGCGGATATGCGAGCGCCGCCGCGCCGCGATGATCCAGCCGACGAAGCCCGTCCAGACGAGCAGGTACTGTGCGAGCTCGTCGGTCCAGGCCAGCGGCGCGTTGAGCTGCCGCGACAGGACGCCGAGCAGCACCGCGACCAGCAGCGCCAGAAGCAGCGCCACGGCAGCGGCCCGCACGACGCGGTCGGAGAGGTGGAGGAGGGATTTCATGGTGGCGTTGGCCCGCTGCAAGCGATCCTTCTCCCCTCGGGGGAGAAGGTGGCCCGGCGGAGCCGGGTCGGATGAGGGACGGACGGACGAGGGCGGCGGCAGCCGTCCCTCATCCGTCTGCTTCGCAGACACCTTCTCCCCCGAGGGGAGAAGGAAAAGCGCTCACAGCGCCGCCAGCGCGTCCCAGGTGCCCTTGCCCCATTTGCCCTCGAACTGCTTGGGCAGGCTCGCCAGCACCGGCTTCGAGAAGCTCTCGAGATCCGGCTCGGTCACGCTCATGCCGGCGGCCTTCAGCGTCGCCACGAGGCTGCCCTCCTGGCTGGCGAGTTCGGCGTCCTGCCAGGCGACGCCCTCGGCGATGGCCGCCTCCAGCAGGCTGCGGTCGGCGTCCTTCAGCCCCTTCCAGAAATCGCCGTTCACGATGACCAGCCGCGGCGTGATGATGTGCCCGGTCAGGATGAGGTGCTTCTGAACCTCCTGCAGCTTGGCGCTGTGGATCGTCGGCAGCGGGTTCTCCTGCCCGTCGACCGCACCCTGGCTCAGCGCCAGATAGAGTTCGTTGAAGTTCACCGGCGTCGCCTTGGCGCCCCAGGCCTCGACCATGGCGCGGAAGGTGTCGACCGGCGGCACGCGCAGCTTGAGGCCCGCGACATCGGCTGCGCTCTTCACCGGCTTGGAGCCCGTGGTGAGGTGGCGCTTGCCGTAATAGGTCACGGCGGCCATGCGCATGCCGCGCTTCTTCTCCAGCTCCGCATTCATCTGCGCGAAGACCGGCGCCTTGGCGACCTTCGCCATATGGGCGGCGTCGCGCCAGAGATAGGGCGCCTCGACCACCGAGAGCTGCGGCAGGAAGGAGCCGAGCGCGGCCGCCCCGTCCGTGGTCATGGTCAGAGCGCCGGAGGCGACCGACTCCATCATGTCCTTGCCGGAGCCGAGCTGGCCGGCCGGGAAGGACTGGATGTCGATGCGCCCGGAGCTCTTCTCCTTCACCTGCTTGGCGATGCGCTCGACCATCTGCACCTGCGGATGGGTCGTGGGCAGCATCTCGCCCCAGCGCAGCACGGTCGCCTGTGCGCGCAGGACGCTCGGCATGGCGATGGCGCCCGCGAGAGCGGCGGAGCCGGCGAGGAAGTCTCGTTTCGTCAACGTCGTCATGATGGTCTCCTCCCAATGCGGCCGGTTTTCCGGCTCGATGTGATGTCCCGGCCTTCAAAGAACCGGCTGTTCGTGAAATCCAAAACGCCGTCATCCTGGGCGGCCGCAGGCCGACCGGGATCCATCGTGGGGCGCACGGCCCTATGATGGATCCCGGAACGGCGCTGCTTCGCAGCTTGTCCAGGATGACGGGGCGGTTCTGCCGCGAACGTCCTTCCTCAGTAACTCATCGCCCGCGTGCGGGCGTTGCCGATATGGATGCCCATCTCCTCCGCGGCGCGGATCGGATCGCGGGCCTCGATGGCGGTGATGATCTTCAGGTGGTCGCGCATGACCGGCACCAGGATGTGGTTCTGGATGCGCGTCTCGTATTGCCGGATCAGCCGGATCTTCAGCCAGGTGACGCGGAAGGCCTTGGAGACGATGTCGTTGTCGAGATGGTCGATGATCGCCTCGTGCATCAGCCGGTCGACATCCTCGGCATCCTCGATCAGCTGCGGGTCGCCGCCGGCCTCGGCCCGCGCGATGATCGCCTCGTGCCGGGCGCGCTGCTGCGCGATCTCCTCGTCGGTGGCGTTGACCGCATAGAGCGCCGTCGCCTCCTTCTCGAGGAAGAGCCGGAACTGGAAGGCGTTGCGGATCAGGTTGAGATCGACATGGGCGACCTGCATGCCCCGCTGCGGCACCGTCTTGATCAGCCCTTCGGCCTCCAGCCGCGGGATCAGCTCCCGGATGGCGCCCAGCGGCAGGCCGGTCAGCGCCACCAGTTCGCGCTGGGTCACGAACTGCCCGGGCCTGATCTCGCGCGCCAGCAGCCGCTCGGTGAAGGAGGCATAGGCGCGCTCCCTCAGCTTCAGCGGCTCGCCCTCGCGCGGATCCTGCTCGGACTGGTTCAAGACATCCTCCTTCAGGCCGCCTTGGCCTGCGTGATCTTGTCGAACGCGGCGAACAGCCGCTTGCGCGTCCCTTCGTCGAGCGCCTCCAGCGGCGGACGCATCGCGCCATAGCCGGCATCGCCGTGCAAGTGGCCGACCAGCGCTTTCACCGCCGCCAGCACCGGATGCGAGCAGATCTCGTCGACCAGCGCATTCACGACGGAAGAGTCCTTGCCCTCATAGACGATGGGGCGCAGCAGATGCGGCACCAGATTGGCGACGCCGCAGATCGAGCCCTGGGCGCCGTTGCGCACCGCCTTCGCCAGCAGGCGCTCGTCGCCGACGAGGATGGCGAGTTCGCCATGCGCCTTCAGATAGGCCTCGGTGTTGGCATAGTCGCCCGACGAATCCTTCACGCCGGTGACGACGCCGGGAAAAGCCTTCTTCAGCCGGTCGATCAGCCCGACGCTCAGGCCCACCGCCGTCACCGAGGGGATATGGTAGAGGATGACGTTGCGCACGGAGGGGCCGAGCTTCTCGAACAGCTGCGAGAACCAGCGAAAGAGCCCCTCATCGCTGACGCCCTTGAAGTAGAAGGGCGGCGCGACCAGCAGCCCCTTGGCGCCGGCATCGAGCGCGAGGCGCCCCTGCTCCACCGACTCGTTCAGCGAGGCCGCCGCGACGCCGGCATAGATCTGCGTCGCCGGATCGACCCCCGCCCCCAGCAGCGCGCCCATCATCGCGCCCCGCGCCGGCAGGCCGAGCGCCGCGCCCTCGCCCGTCGTGCCGAACAGCGTGACGCTGTCGCAGCCCTGCGCGAGGACATGGCGGGCATGGTGGACGAGCCGCGGCAGGTCGACGCTGCCGCCCTCCCGCATCGGGGTGGTGATGGCGCAGGAGAGGCCGAAGCGGTTGGGATCGATGGACATGGAGAAGCGTCTTTCAGAGGGAGAGAATGAGAGGTGTGGGTGCCGGGCCGCGTGAGCAGACATGCGCCCGGCGGTGATGGGGATTGCGCGCGTCAGCCATCCTTGAGCCCTCCGGCCGAGAGCCCGGCGACGATCTGGCGCTGCGCCAGCACGGTCACGAGCAGCACCGGCAGCGTCACCAGGAGCGCGGCCGCGGCCAGCGGGCCCCAGGAGATCTGCTCGAAGGTCAGCGAGTTGTAGACCGCCGAGGGCAGCGTGCGGCTGTTCTTGCCGCCGAGCACGACCGAGAAGATGAAGTTGTTCCAGGAGAAGATGAAGGCGAGGATGCCGCCGACCGTGACGCCCGGCATCGCCAGCGGCAGCGCGACATGGCGGAAGGCCTGCCAGGTCGAGGCGCCGTCGATCCGCGCCGCATCCTCGAGTTCGATCGGCACGTTCTCGAAATAGCCGATCATGATCCAGACGATGATCGGGATGGTGATGACGAGATGGGTGATGACGAGCGCCGTGATCGTCCCCACCAGCCCGGTCATCTGGAACAGCAGGAAGAGCGGGATCAGATACGACAGGGCCGGCGTCATGCGCGCGACCAGGATCAGGATCGCGAACTTCGTCGCCTTGCCGCGCGCGATGCCGTAGCCGGCCGGCACGCCGACCGCGAGCCCGATCAGCACCGCCCCGCCCGTGACCAGGATCGAGTTCCACAGATAGAGCGCGAAATTGTTCTGCGCGAAGACGTCGATGTAGTTCTTCAGCGTCGGCGGATCGGGGATGAAGACCGGCGGGAAGGCGGTGTTGTCGAGCTCGTTCTTGAACGAGAGCGAGATCATCCAGAGGAACACCAGCACCGCCGGCGAGACCAGCACGAAGACTGAGGCGTAGAAGCCGAATTTCTTGGCGAGGCGGGTCATCGTGCAGCCCTCTCCGTCATTGCGAGGAGGCACAGCCGACGAAGCAATCCAGGGGCAGCATGCAATCCGTGTGAATTGCTTCGCTGCGCTCGCAATGACGGATGCAAGCCCATCACGCGTTCCACTTCGACTTCTGGCGCGCATAGAGCAGCAGCAGCGAGAGCATGATGATGATGACGAAGAAGATCACCACCACGGCCGAGGCGTAGCCGATCTTGTAGAACTGGAACGCCTGCAGGTAGAGGAAGATGTTCAGCGTCTCCGACGCCGTGCCCGGCCCGCCCTGGGTGATCACGAAGATCGTGTCGAAGGCCTTCAGCGCGTCGATCGTGCGGATCACGATCGCCACCATGATGAAGGGCCAGACCAGCGGCAGCGTGATGTGGCGGAACATGTGCCAGTCATTGGCGCCGTCGATCAGCGCGGATTCGTAAGGCTCGCGCGGCAGGCCGGCGAGCCCGCCGAGCACGATCAGCATGACCAGCGGCGTCCAGTGCCAGACCTCGACGAGGATCAACGTCGGGATCACCGTATCGGGCGAATAGACCCAGGCCTGCGGCCCGATGCCGACGAGCGAGAGCAGATAGTTCAGCACGCCGAGCTGTGGGTGGAACATCATCGTCCAGACCAGCGCGACCGCCACCGGCGTCGCCATCATCGGCATCACGAAGACGGTGCGCAGCAGGCCCCGGAACGGGAATTCGCGGTGGAACACCAGCGCCGCCGCCGTGCCGAAGACGATCGGCAGCACCACGGCCAGCGTCGTGAAGTAGAAGGTGTGCCCCATCGACTCCAGGAAGCGGGCGTCGCGGAACAGCTCGGCGAAGTTCTGCAGGCCGACGAATTCCGGGCCGCCGCCGATCTTCCAGTCATGGCCGGACATGTAGAGCGTGAACAGCCAGGGAAAGACGATCACCGTCCCGACGACGAGCACGGCCGGCGCCGCGAACAGCCAGTAGCGTGGCGTGAAATCGGCCGAATGGACGAAGGGCGCGGGCTGTGCGGGTGCGACGGCCGTCGGCGATGGGAGTGATGTGGTGATTGTCATTCGGTCATCGACGATCTGTTGCAGGCTCGGCGCTTATTCCCTTCTCCCCTCGGGGGAGAAGGTGGCATGGCGAAGCCATGACGGATGAGGGCAGTGCCGACGTAACCGGCGTCGACACGGCAGCATCATCCGTCCCTCATCCGACCCGGCTTCGCCGGGCCACCTTCTCCCCCGAGGGGAGAAGGGTAAGCTCAGCCCTGCTCGCTCTTGGCGAGCACGGGCGCGAAGGCGTCCGTCGCCTTCTTCAGCTCGGCGGCGACATCCGACCCGCCGATCATGTTCGTCAGCGCCACGCCGAAGACGTCGCGGAACTCGGTGACTGGCACGATCTGCGGCAGCGCCGCCCGGGCGATCTTCGCCGAGGCCAGCAGGCAGTCGAAATACTGCTTGCCGAACTTCGACGCCTGGATCGTCGCGGTGTCGAGATAGGCCGAGGAGCGCGCCGGCGCGCCGGCGCCGGCCTTGAGCATGGCGAGCTGCTGGGCCTTGTTGGTCATGTGCTGGATGTAGAGCCAGGCGGCCTGCTTCTTCTGCGAGCCGCGCGAGATGCCGATGCCGTCGCCGAACATGCCGGCATGATGCGCCTTCGGCCCCGGCGGCGTCACGCCATAGCCGACCTTGCCGACGATGCGGGACTTGGACGGATCCTCCAGCGGCGTGGCGAAGCCGATGCCGTCGAGCCACATCGCGGCGCGGCCCTGCATGAAGGTGGTCTGGCACTCGTTCCAGTTGAAGCCGACGGAGCCGACCGGGCCGGTCTCCTTGTTGAGCTTGCGGTAGAGTTCCGCTGCCCAGATCGCCTCCGGCGTGTCGGTCTGCAGCTTGCCGTCCGCCGAGGTCGCCTCCATGCCCTGGCCGAGCATCAGGCAGGACCAGACCGGGACATTGGCGTTCTTGAGCCCGCGCGAGACGAAGCCCGCGACGCCCTTGGCGGGATCGTGCAGCTTCTGCGCCGCGGTGAACATCTCCTCCATCGTCTTGGGGAAGGCGACACCCTTCGCGTCGAAGAGCTCCTTGTTGTAGTAGACCATCCAGTAGTCGACGAAGAAGGGCAGCGTATCGAGCGCCCCGTCGGCCTGCCGCGCATAGGCGACCGGGCCGGCGCCGAAATCCTCGAAGGCGAAGTCCGGCGAGGTCAGCGAGGCGTCCTTGATATAGGGGTTCAGATCCTCGAACCACTTGCCCTTTGCCGCCATGCGCTTCTGCACATGCAGCGAGATGCCGCTGACATCGAAGCTGGGCCTCCCCGAGGCGAACTCGATCACGGCCTTCTGGCGCTGCTGCTGCTCCGGCACCTGCTCGGAGGAAACCTTGATGCCGGTGAGCTCGGTGAACTCCTTCTCGGCTGCCTGGAACAGGTCCGAGCGCGGGTTCTTCACCAGCAGCACGTCGATGCTGGTGCCCGAGAAGCGCTTCCAGTTGAAGGCCGCCTGGGCTCGCGCCTCGCGCAGCACCATCGGCGCGCCGATCGCGCCGGTGGCGGCGAGGGCGGCGGTGCCGCGCAGCAGCGCGCGGCGGCTCGGCTTGATCGGGGTCTGGCTCATCTTGCGTCCTCCCAGGACTTCTCGCGCATCGCCCGTTTCGGGCTGTTCTGCGGCGCCGGCGCGGGACCTCGTCCCTGATCGCCGGCCACCATCTTGCGCCGGACGCTAATCAAGATCGAAGACGGTTGCAAGCTAACATGTCGGTGTGCACATACTCTGCGCAACGAGAACGGAAACGCCCGATGCCGCCTGCCTCTGCCCTTGCGCCGCGCCTGCTCGGCCGCAGCCGCCTGCCCGTCTCGACGCTCGGCTTCGGCGGCGCGCCGCTGGGCGATCTTTATGCCCATCTCGACGAGGCGACCGCCATCGCGACCGTCGAGGCCGCGATCACCGGCGGCGTCACCCTGTTCGACACCTCCCCGCTCTACGGCCATGGCCTGTCCGAGCACCGCATCGGGGCAGCGCTGAGGCGGGTGCCGCGCGAGGGGCTCGTGCTCTCCACCAAGGTCGGGCGCGTCGCCGAGCCCTTCGCCGGACGCGGCGACGGCTCGGGCTATCGCGGCGGCCTGCCGCATGGATTGCGCTTCGACTATTCCTACGATGGCGCGATGCGCTCGCTCGAACAATCGGCCCTGCGGCTCGGCGTCGACCGCATCGACATCGTCCTGATCCACGACGTCGATGTCTGGACCCATGGCGCGGCGCTGATCGAGCAGCGCTTCGCGGAGGCCATGAACGGAGCCTATCGCGCGCTGGAGCGACTGCGGGCGGCCGGCGCCGTCCGCGCGATCGGCGTCGGCGTCAACGAGGCGGAGATGTGCGAGCGCTTCGCCCGCGAAGGCGATTTCGACACCATGCTGCTCGCCGGCCGCTACTCGCTGCTGGAACAGCCGGCGCTCGCCTCCTTCATGCCGCTGGCGCTGGAGAAGGGCATCGGCCTGATGCTCGGCGGGGTCTTCAACTCCGGCATCCTCGCCACCGGCCCGGTCCCCGGCGCGCGCTACAACTACAACCCCGCCCCGCCCGGGATCCTCGCCCGCGTCGCGGCGATCGAGGCGGTCTGCGCCCGCCACGGCGTTCCCCTGCGCCGCGCCGCGCTGCAGTTCCCGCTCGGCCACAAGGCGGTGGCGAGCCTCGTCATGGGGGCGGTCTCGCCCGCCGAGGTCGCCGACCAGATCGCCGAGCTCGCCCAGCCCGTCCCGGCCGCGCTCTGGGCGGAGCTCAAGGCGGAAGGCCTGCTCGCCGCCGATGTCCCGGTGCCCCAATGAATCCGCTCCGCATCGACGCCCACCAGCATTTCTGGCAGATCGCGCGTGGCGATTACGGCTGGCTGACGCCCGCGCTCGGGCCGATCCACCGCGACTTCACCCCCGACGATCTCGCCCCCCTGCTCGCCCGCCACGGCATCGACCGCACCATCCTCGTCCAGGCCGCGCCGACCGAGGCCGAGACGCGCTTCCTGCTCGACATCGCCGCGCGCACGGCCTTCGTCGCCGTCGTCGTCGGCTGGGCGGATCTCGAGGCGCCCGACGCCCCCGCCCGCATCGCCGCGCTCGCCGCCGACCCGCTGCTGGTGGGCTTGCGCCCGATGGCGCAGGACATCCCCGACCTCGGCTTTCTCGGCCGGCCCGAACTCGCCCCGGCCCTGGCCGCGATGGTCGCGCGGGGCCTCGTCTTCGACGCGCTGATCAAGACGGAGCATATCCCCGCCACCCTCGCTCTGCTCGCCCGCGAGCCCCGGCTCACCGTCGTCATCGACCATGGCGCCAAGCCCGATCTCGTTGGCGGCGACCTCGCCGCCTGGCGCGAGGGCATCACCGCGCTCGCCGCCCATCCCGGCACCTTCTGCAAGCTCTCCGGCCTCGTCACCGAGGCCGGGCCGGACTGGAGCCTCGCCACGCTGCAGCCGGTCGTCGATCACCTGTTGATGACCTTCGGCCCGCAGCGCCTGATCTTCGGCAGCGACTGGCCGGTGGTGACGCTGCGCGCGCCTTACGAGCGCTGGTTCGACGCCGCGCAGACGCTGCTCGACGGCTGCAGCGAGGACGAGCGCGCCGCGATCTTCGGCGGCACCGCGCAGCGCGTCTATCTCGCGCGGCGGGGCCGGCTGTGACCCGCCTTTCGCCTCTGAGGACGACCCCGCCATGCTGAAAAACCTCGACCCCGTCCTCTCCGCCGATCTGCTCTGGATCCTCGCCGCTATGGGCCATGGCGACGATCTCGCGCTGGTCGATGCCAACCACCCGGCCGAGACGATCGCCGCCGCGACCACCAGCGGCCGCCTCATTCGCCTGCCCGGCCTGACCATGGAGCGGGCGGCCCGCGCCATCATCTCCGTGCTGCCGATCGACGATTTCGAACCCGAACCGCTGCGCCGCATGCAGGTCGTCGGCGATGCCGCCGCGATTCCCGCCGTCCAGGCAGCGGTGCAGCGCGAGATCGACGCCGCGCTCGGGCGGCCGGCGCCGCTCGCCGGCATCGAGCGCTTCGCCTTCTACGAGGCGGCGCGGCGCGCCTTCGCCGTGGTCCAGGTCGGCGACCCCCGCCCCTATGGCTGCTTCCTGCTGCGCAAGGGCGTCATCGCCGGCGAGCCGGGGTGAGGATCAGAGGGCTCCGGACCCTCCACCGTCATGGCGAGCGCAGCGAAGCCATCCAGGAGCGGCAGCACTCGACGTTGCCTGGATTGCTTCGCTGCGCTCGCAATGACGAGGTCAGCCCTCCCCCTTCGCCACCGCCTGGCGCAGGCGCGCCAGTGCCTCGGCCGCGCCGGCGGCGAGGGTGACGTCCTTCGATTCGGCGTCCTTCGCCAGCAGCTCGGTCAGCGCCGCGACCGTGATCTCCGCCTTCGCCGCGGTCAGCTTCAGCACGGCGTTGGACAGGATGTTCGGCCAGAAGGCGGCGGCGCCCTTGGCCAGCCCCTTGGCCTTGCGCCCCTCGAATTCGCGGGCGAGCTGTTCGGGCGTCTTCTTGGCCATGGTCGTCGAACCTGTTGCGGAATGTCGCCGCTGCCTATCACGGAAGGGCGCCGCGCGGCGAATGCGGCCTTTGTTCCCTGCTCTGCCCGCGCATCGGGGCGGCGACAATCGCATTTGCCTACGGCGGCGCGGCGGGGCAGGAGCGCGCCCATGCGAGCCCGCCGCGCGGGCACCCCCTCAGGACGTATCCCCCATGCCCCGCCTCCCGCACGCCCTCGCGGCCGCCCTCGCCGGCCTGCTGCTCCTGCCCACCCCGGCCACGGCCCGGATCACCGACCGGGAGCTGAGCTGCGCCGACTGGCTGAAATCCGGCGCCCGCGGCACGAGCGAATACCCGCCCGCCGTCGCCGCCCGCATCCGCGCCTTCTGCGCCGCCAACCCGACCATGAAGGCGATCGACGCCGAAATGACGATGACCGGGGATTGAGGAGGTCGGACCCGCGACGCACACCCCTCCCCCTTGTGGGGAGGGGAAGGGGTGGGGGTGGTGCCGCTGGGTGAGCGTTTGCCGGAATGGCATGGATGGTCCACCCGACCTCCCAACGCCGCGCCCGGCTTTTCGACCCCCACCCCTACCCCTCCCCACAAGGGGGAGGGGTTCGCGCCTTCCCTCGAAACCGCACAGCCAAATCCCCGCCCGCATTCGCATGCGCGCGCTTGAATCATGAGGGGCAGCGGAGCGCCGCGAGGCGCGTGGGTAGAATTCCGCATCCGTTGAGCCAGGATGCGGCGCGGATGGATTGAGCCACCATCCGCACGCCCCGTGGCGCTCCGCTTGTCGGCGATTTTGGGCTCCGGGCCGCGCTTATCGGGTCGAAGGCCAGCCCCCGCCGCGAGCCCTCGGGCGCCAGTTCCCCTCATCGGGTTGTCGCGCCGTCAGGCATGGGACGAAGGCGTGATGCCTAAGACCGTTCCAGCGAGCTCCTCGCACAGGGATCGTATTGTCCCCAGGGCGGTGCCCCGAAGCCTCCCGGGACCGGGGTGCAAACCCAGCCGCAGGCGCCGCGCCCATCCCCACCAACGGCGTGCCTTCCGGATGGCTGCCCCTCGGGGATGAGGTGGTGCATCGTAGGTGAGAAAGAAGCAGCGGGGATAAGTCAGCCTCCTTCTCCCCTCGGGGGAGAAGGTCCGGCAGAGGATGAGGGAGCACGGCGCAGCGCTATTCAAAAATTCCAAGAGTCGACAAAAAAATGTTGAACTTGGCGTTAGAATGCCAGAAAATCGCAGCTGAAATGCGGAGTTTGCCGGTGCTTTACAAGCTCGAGATCGAGAATTTCTATTCCATCCGTGATCGGCAAGAAATCGATCTCAGGGCCGCACGAAATGCTCCCGCCCAATCAGACCGGCTAAGCCCAGTTTGGAAGGGGGCATCCGATCGGTGCCCTAAGACGGTTGCGATTTTCGGAGCCAATGCCTCAGGTAAATCGACAGTCCTTCGCGCCCTAGCCTTTATAGCACAATTCGTTATGCATAGTTTTAGTGCACCAGCAAACCAACGGATATTGTTTGATCGCTTCAATGAAGAAGAATCTTTCAATAGACCGACAACATTAGCTGTTGAATTTGCAGGCATATCCGACCTCAATAACCTCGAATCACATGAGTGCCGCTATCGTTATGAGATTATATTAGGAGGAAGATCTGCTGAGCCCGCATATGTGGCGTCAGAAACAGTGAGTTATTGGCCCTATCCTGATTGTAACCGCGTATATCTTTTCCGGCGCGACGATAAAGGCAACGTAAAGAGCGCGAAAGCTTTTGGTCTTTCGGGATTCAACTCAGCACTGAAGAAGGTTCTTCGGCCTAATGCGAGCATTATTTCCACGCTTGTTCAGTTAAAACACAGTGGAGCAACCGCGCTTTGGAATACAGCCAATTTGGTTTCTGGAAATATATTCATTGATCGTACTGACGTAGCTGAAGATGCTATCATACGACATTATGCAACATCCCCTGATCAATTGAAGGAATTGAATGACGACATATCAAGGATAGATTTAGGAATTCGCGAAATAAGAATCAACCAGCCAGAGATGGGGCAGGTCTCGCCTCAAGTTCATTTCATTCATGAAAATCTTTCCGCTCCAATGCCGATTCATCTTGAAAGTCATGGAACGAGAAGCTTTCTCAAGTTGTATCCAATAATTTCAAGAGCTCTTCAGTATGGAGGCATCGCAATCATAGATGAACTAGATGCCTCTATTCATCCTATGATACTGCCAGAGATACTAGGGTGGTTTCATGACGAGAACCGGAATCCACACAACGCACAACTGTGGATAACGTGCCATAATGCAGCACTACTCGACTTTCTGACAAAGGAAGAGATTCTATTTTGCGAAAAAGATGATCTTGGGAGAACATCTGTATTTAACTTGAACGACGTAGTCGGGGTGCGCCGCTATGATAATTTTTATCGAAAGTATCTTAGCGGCATTTATGGTGCCGTTCCGCAACTGGGTTAGCGCCATGCCAAGAAAACGGCACGTCCAGCGGCGCAGAGTTTTTGTCGGATGCGAAGGCGATGGAGAAAGAGGGTACATAACGTTTGTAGCCACCATTTTAGAACGTGTTCACTCTAGTGTTTACATTGATGCAAAGTTACTGAGACCTGGAGGCGGGGATCCGCTTGCGTTGGTACAGGTTGCTCAAACCATAATTCAACGTGAAGAGCGGAATCGGGAACCTTACGAAAGGAAATTTCTGATCCTAGACAATGACAAAATTGGTATATCACAGCATCGCGATCAGCAAGCTTATGCGCTAGCTGCCCAAATTAGAGCGTCTTTCATCTGGCAGGATACCGCGCACGAAGCGCTTTTGTTACGCCATCTTCCGGGGTGTGCAATGCGTCGGCCGCCCAACACGACTACGGCAGAGCAGCAACTACGAAGAGAATGGCCTGCGTATGCGAAGCCAATGTCAGCAGCAGCTATCGGCAGAACTTTAGATATTGCGTCTCTAAGGCAGGCGAACGGAGTGGAGCCAGAACTCGCGGAGTTTTTTAGAGAAATTGGACTATTCCCGGTCTAGAGCATCGGAAAGCACGCTTTGGTTTCGTTTAGTAGGCAAGCCTTGACTCCCCCCGCCCTCGCGCCTTACCCCCATCGACGGGACACGCCGCCCCAACGCGGCGCGCCCATCTGCAAGGATGGAGACATCGATGGCGAATACCGTTCCGGCCGCGCGTCCGCGCGTGCCGCATTTCTCGTCCGGCCCCTGCGCCAAGCGCCCCGGCTGGTCCCTCAAGGCGCTGGGTGACGCAGCCCTCGGCCGCTCGCACCGCGCCAAGATCGGCAAGGACAAGCTCAAACTCGCGATCGACCTGACGCGCGAGGTGCTGCAGGTGCCGGCCGATTACCGCATCGGCATCGTGCCCGCCTCCGACACCGGCGCCGTCGAGATGGCGATGTGGTCGCTGCTCGGGGCGCGCGGCGTCGACATGGTCTCCTGGGAGAGTTTTGGCGCCGGCTGGGTCACCGATGTCGTCAAGCAGCTCAAGCTGGCCGATGTCCGCACCTTCGAGGCTGGTTATGGCGAGCTGCCGAACCTGAAGAAGGTCGACACCAGGACCCGCGACGTCGTCTTCACCTGGAACGGCACGACCTCGGGCGTGCGCGTGCCCGATGCGAGCTGGATCGCGGAGGACCGCGAGGGGCTGACGATCTGCGACGCGACCTCGGCCGCCTTCGCCCAGCGCCTCGACTGGCCCAAGCTCGATGTCACCACCTTCTCCTGGCAGAAGGTGCTGGGCGGCGAGGCGGCCCATGGCATGATCATCCTCTCGCCGCGCGCGGTCGAGCGGCTCACGACCTACAAGCCGGCCTGGCCGCTGCCGAAAATCTTCCGCATGACCTCGGGCGGCAAGCTGATCGAGGGGATCTTCTCGGGCGAGACGATCAACACCCCCTCCATGCTCGCGGTCGAGGATTATCTCGATGCGCTGCACTGGGCCAAGAAGGTCGGCGGGCTCGACGGGCTGGTGAAGCGCGCCGACGGCAATCTGCGCGTCATCGCGAAGTTCGTGAAAGAGAACGACTGGATCGACTTCCTCGCGGTGAAGCCGAAGACGCGCTCGAACACGAGCGTCTGCCTGACCTTCACAGACCCGGCCGTGACCGCGCTGCCGGCGGATGCTCAGGCCGCGTTCGCCAAGCAGGTGGTGAGCATCATCGAGAAGGCCGGCGCCGGCTACGATCTCGGCCATTACCGCGACGCCCCTCCGGGCCTGCGCATCTGGTGCGGCGCGACCGTCCAGTCGCGCGACCTCAAGGCGCTGCTGCCGTGGGTGGCCTATGCCTTCGCCGAGGCGAAGGCGGGGCTGGGCCAGAAGGCGGCGTAAGCGCGCCGCTCGTCATTCCGGGGCGCGGGCAAGAGCCCGCGAGCCCGGAACCCAGAACCGATGCGCGGCGGCGTTCGCCGCGACCGTTCAACTTTTTCTGATCCCCCTTCGTTTCTGGGTTCCGGGCTCCTCGCTGCGCTCGGCCCCGGAATGACGGCAAACGTCCATCCCGTCATCTCCGCGCAGAGCGCCGACGCGCCGCGCCAGCCGAAAGCCCTTCCCATGACAGCGCCCAAGGTTCTGATTTCAGACGCCCTCTCCCCCGCCGCCGTGCAGATCTTTCGGGATCGCGGCATCGAGGTGACCTTCGATCCCAATCTCGGCAAGGACAAGGACAAGCTCGCCGCCATCATCGGCGACTATGACGGCCTCGCCATCCGCTCGGCGACCAAGGCCACCGCCAAGCTGCTGGAGGCCGCGACCAAGCTGAAGGTCATCGGCCGCGCCGGCATCGGCGTCGACAATGTCGAGATCCCCGCCGCCACGGCGCGCGGCGTGATCGTGATGAACACGCCCTTCGGCAACTCGATCACCACCGCCGAGCATGCGATCGCGATGATGTTCGCGCTCGCCCGCCAGATCCCGGCGGCGGATGCCTCGACGCAAGCCGGCAAGTGGGAGAAGAACCGCTTCATGGGCGTCGAGATCACGGGCAAGACGCTAGGCCTGATCGGCGCCGGCAATATCGGCTCGATCGTCGCCGACCGCGCCGTCGGCCTGAAGATGCGCGTCATCGCCTACGACCCCTATCTCTCGCCGGAGCGTGCCGTGGCGCTCGGTGTCGAGAAGGTCGAGCTCGAGGATCTGCTCAAGCGCGCCGACTTCATCACGCTGCATGTGCCGATGACGGCGATGACCAAGAACATCCTCTCGGCCGAGGCGCTGGCGAAGACCAAGAAGGGCGTGCGCATCATCAACTGCGCCCGCGGCGGGCTCGTCGACGAGGCGGCGCTGGCGGACCTCCTGAAGTCCGGCCATGTCGCGGGCGCGGCCTTCGACGTGTTCTCGGTCGAGCCGGCCGAGTCGAATGCTTTGTTCGGATTGGAAAACGTCGTCTGCACGCCCCATCTCGGCGCCGCCACCAATGAGGCGCAGGAGAATGTCGCCCTTCAGGTCGCCGAGCAGATGAGCGACTATCTGCTCAAGGGCGCCATCACCAATGCGGTGAACTTCCCCTCGATCACGGCGGAAGAGGCGCCGCGGGTGAAGCCCTTCGTCGATCTCGCCGAGAAGCTCGGCTCCTTCCTCGGCCAGCTCACCGAGGCCCCGGTCAAGGGCATCCGCATCGAGTACGAGGGCGCGGTCGCGAGCCTGAACCTGAAGGCGATCTCGGCTGCCGCCATCACCGGCGTGCTGCGGCCCTTCCTGCCCGAGATCAACATGGTCAATTCCGCCATGGTGGCCAAGGAGAAGGGCATCGTCGTCGAGGAGCTGACGCGCGAGGTCGCCGGCAATCTCGAAAGCCGCATCAAGATCGTGGTCGAGGCCGAGGACATGCCGCGCCACGCCGCCGGCACGGTCTTCCAGGACGGCAAGCCGCGCATCGTCGAGATCCGCGACATCCAGGTCGATGCCGAATTCGCGCCGCACATGCTCTATGTCCGCAACGCCGACAAGGCGGGCTTCATCGGCCAGTTCGGCTCGCTGCTGGGCGCGGCCGGCGTCAATGTCGCGACCTTCTCGCTCGGCCGCGACAAGCCCGGCGGCGACGCGATCTGCTATGTCGCGGTGGACGAGGCGATCTCGGACGAGCTCCTCGACAAGATCCACGAGATCCCGATGGTCAAGCGCGCGCGGCGGCTGAAGTTCTAAGAGACGGCATGGGTTTTCCGAGCTTTGGCATCAGGGTCGCCGCCCGCAGGGGCGCGGCCCTGGAGCCGCTGAAATTCGAGGTCCGTCGCGACGGGCAGGACGGCGCTTGGTATGCGGTCGCCACCGACGAGAGCGGCATCGTCACCGAGGCGCCGACGCTGGAGGCGCTGCGCGAGCGGCTGAAGGGTCTCGTCGCCGATCTGCTCGAGCGCGAGGGCGACTGCCCGATCGAGCTCGAGATCTGCGACGAGCTCGCCTCCGGCTGCTGCGAGCTGCCGCCGCGCTGAAGGCGCCGGCCTACTTCACCAAGAGCCAGTCCTCGATCACCAGCGCGTCGAGCCCGCTGGTGTAGAACATCAGGATCGCATCCTCGGCCGTATGGAGGATCGGCTTGCCCATGATGTTGAAGGAGGTGTTCAGGATCACCGGCACCCCCGTGAGATCGTGGAAGGCCGAGATCAGCGCGTGATAGCGCGGGTTGCGCTCCGCGGTGACGCTCTGCAGCCGCCCGGTCGCATCCTCATGCACCACGGCCGGGACGCGGGCGCGCACCGCCGCCTTCCAGGTCAGCGTGCGCTCCATATAGGGCGCGTCCTGATAATGCTCGAACCAGTCGGGCGCCTGCTCGGCCAGGATCGAGGGCGCGAAGGGCCGGAAGGCCTCGCGGTACTTCACCTTGGCGTTGAGGATGTCCTTGGCATCGGCCGGGCGCGGATCGGCGATGATCGAGCGGTTGCCGAGCGCGCGCGGACCGAACTCGGCCCGCCCCTGCACCCAGCCGATCAGCTTTCCTTCGGTGAGGAGCTTCGCCGTCACTGGCGCGACCTCCTCCGGCGCGAGCTTGCGCAGCCGCTTCTCCCAGGCCTGCATCCGCTCGAAGGGCTCGGTCGAGACGGTCGAGCCGAGATAGGGCGAAAGCGGCCCCCTCAGTGCGCGCCAGTCCGGATTGCGCTGCGCGTGGCTGAGCCAGGCGGCGCCGATCGCATTGCCGTCATCGGCCGGTGCCGAGGGCACGAAGACCTCGGCGAAGCCGTGGCGCCCGGCGATCTTCCCGTTGAAGGAGGAGTTGAGCGCGCAGCCCCCGGCCAGCACGAGGTGGGGCGACGGCACCAGCGCCGCGGTTTCCCCCAACAGGGCCTCCATCATCTCCGCGAAGACATCCTGCCCGCAGCGGGCGAGATCGGCCCAGCCGCTGTCGAGCGCGTCCGCCGGCCGCAGGCTCAGGATTTCCGCCGCCACCGCCTGAACGACATCGGCCTTGGCGAAGGAGAGCTTGTGGCCCTCGATCGTATAGAGCCGGCGCAGCAGCGCCATCAGTTGCGGATCGGTTTTGCCATAGGGCGCGAGCCCCATGATCTTCCACTCCTCGCCCTTGGCCTGGTCGAAGCCGGCGAGATCGGTGACGAGGCCGAAATAGAAGCCGATGGATTCGCGCCCGCGATGGCGCTTGACCTCGCGGATGCGCCCGCCCTCCAGCGCGAAAATGGCAGAGGCGCCGGTCTCGCCCATGCCGTCGACGACGAGGCAGGCGGCGTCCGTAAAGGGCGAGGACCAGCAGGCATAGGCCGCGTGGCTGAGATGGTGGCCGAAGCGCGTGAGCCCGGTGACGTTGGCCTTGCCGAAGGCCCGGTCGAGCCCCAGCAGCGTGCCGATGCCGGCGCGCTGCTGGCCCTGATGCAGCGAGGCGATCAGCGCGCGTTCCGTGCGCTCCGGCACCAGAGAGCGGTTCAGCTCCGGCGAGAGCTTGAGCAAGGCCTCCAGCGAGAAGGAGCCGGCGCGGCTCATCTGGTCGAGGAAGCCGGTGAAGTCTTCGCCCCAGCTCGTCGCGATCGCGACCTCGGCATCGGCGGGAATATAGCGCTTCAGCAGCGATTCCATCCGCGGCGCCGTATCGGGCTCGCAGTTCGGCGCGCGCTTGAACTGGAGATAGCGCTCGGTCGCCTCGGCGAAGAGGACCTCGCCGTCGGGGCCGATGATCGCGATGGCGGGATCGTGGAAGGTGGTGGCGAGGCCGATCGTGTAGGTCATGCCGGGAGGATATGCTGCAGGAGCGTGCGGGAGGCAAACGCCTCTGCCGCACGCAGGCGCCCGTCGCTACGGCTTCTCGGCGAAGGCAACGCTGTCGACGATCGTTCTGATGGCAGGCTCCAGCGTATCGAAGCGACCCGCGTCGGCCGTGGCGATCAGACGAAGGAACCGTGCCTGCGGGCCGATCGCCATATACTGGACGAAGCGCTTGCGGACGCCGTCGATGTCATGCGTGCCACTGATCAGCACGCCATCAGCCCCCGCGAAGCGGACCTGGTCGCGGCGGGTCACCGTGGCGCTCTCGAAATGGCGGGTCGTCTTGAGCAGTTTTTCAGCAGCCTCGCCGAGCTGGTCTTGTGCGATCTGGCCGCTGGTCTGGTAGGTCGCGATCAGCATCGGCTGTTCGCTCTTGGGATCGACATTGAGGGCGCCGGCGGTCATCAGAACGCCGAGCCCGCCGAAGGTGTCGACGACGCGGAACGGCTCGCTGGCGTGGATGCGGAAGGGGAGCGCTTCGAGCTTCTGCTCAAGTGTCGGCTCGGCCCCGAGCGAGACCGACGTCACCATCGCGCGGACATCCTGCGCCCGCAGCTTCGTCGTCGTCGGGGCCTGGACCGTCAGCAGCACGGTTCGGTCGCCCTTGAGCAGGGCGATCCATTTGTCGAAGCGCGCCGTGCCCATGGTCTGCGTGCCCGAGGCAAGGGGAACGACGTCGCCGGCACGCCCCTTGAGCGTGTCGAGCGCCACGATGGCAACGTTCTGCTTGGCGAAATTGGTTTTGGCGGTGTCGAGATCGGCAAACAGCTTCGCCACTTCGGGATGGGCGATGGCCGGCATCTCGACAATCACGACCGAGGCTTGCAGTTCCGGATTCTCCAGCCCGGCAAAGCGCGAAGAGGGCACGAATCCCTTGATCGGCTCGAGGTTGACGCTGGTTCCAGGAATGGTGAGGCGCTCCTGCGCGAGGCCGGGCTGCGCCGGAAGCAGCCCCAGCAGAGCGGCGGCGACGCAGGAGAAAACCCGGGCAAGGGACGAAAACCTGGGTGATGGGATCATGGGCATGCCTTTCGGGGGCGCAGGGCGCAGGGCGCCGCTGTGCGATCGGGCGAGTGGGTTTTGCTGGCTAGAAGCCAATTATGGCAGCTTGACCGGCCGCCCCTGCAACGCGAGCCCGATCTCCAGGACCGCTGCGGCGCTGGCGATCACCCCGAGAGCTGGTCGCGGCGCAGATCGTCGAGGATCGAGAGCCGCCCGAGCGCGCGCTTGAGGTCCGCCGTGCGGGCCTTGCCGATCGTGCCGGGCGCGACCCGGTTGGACGGGCTCAGGCCTTCCGCGATGTCGGCGAGCTGCTGACTCAGGATGCAGTCGAGCAGCAGCGCATGGTCGCCGTCGATCTCGGCGAGATCGCTCGCGCCGCCGCTCCCCAGTTCCGCGACCGCCTCGAGCCGCGCCTGCGTCGCGTGGCGCGGCAGGCCGTGATGCAGCGCCAGCAGCCGCGCCGTGGTGACGATGTCCTTCAGCCCCGTCCGCTTCAGATCGATGCGGCCGTCATCCTCGGTGCGCAAGCCCCCAAACAGGGTCAGCCCCGCCGCCGGCTGGCCGGCATTCTCCGCCAGCAGCTTGAGGAAGGGGATCTGCCCCCTGGCCGCAGCCCAGGCATCGCGCCAGAGCCGCTCCGCCATCGCCTTGTCGCCATGCACAGCCTTGAAGTCGAAGACGATGTCGACGCTGAGCAGATCCTCGGGGCTGGAGCGGCCGAGCCATTGCGCGATGCGCTGGCGCCAGGTCGCGAGCGAGCCGCGGAAGGCGGGCTCGGAGGCCATCACCCCGCCCTTGCAGAGCGGCACGCCGACCTCGTCGAGGATCGCCGCCATGCGCCGGCCGAGCCGCGCGAACCAGCGGTCGGCCTCGCCCTCCGGCTCCCCCTCCGCGAAAACGAGCGCATTGTCCTGGTCCATCGCCAGCAGGCTCTCGCCGCGCCCGGCCGAGCCGAGGACGAGCACCGCATAAGCGCAAGGCGCCGGCCCGGCGCCCTCGGCCACGAGCTCAGCCTCGGCCAGGATGGCGGCACGCCGCGTCAGCGCGCCGACCTCGCGCGCGATCACCGCCGCGATCAGGCGGGCCGGCACATCCTCCGCCAGCAGCGCGCGCGCCATCAGCGGCAGGCGCGACCAGATCTGCCCGAGCGCGGGCGCATCGGGGGCCGCGTCGATGTCGTCGCCCAGCGCCACCGCCGCCCCCGCGCGCAGTTGCAGCAGCTTGAGCGGCGTCACCACCCCGACGATCCGGTCCTCGTCGTCGGTCACGGCGAGATGGCGGATGTTGCGGGCGCTCATCCGGCCGATCGCGCGGTAGAGAAAGGCGTCGGCCGGGACCGCCACCACCGGCCGCGAGGCGAAGCGGCCGGCCGGCAGCGCCAGCGCCTCGGCGCCGTGCCGGCCGATGGCGCGCAGCAGGTCGCGCTCGGTCAGGATGGCGGTGGTCGCGGGATGGGCCTCGCTCGTGCCGAGGAAGACCGAGCTGACGCCCCGGCCGGTCATCGCGGCCAGCGCCTCGGCGACGGGCGTCGCCTCCGGCAGGATCACGGGATCGGCCCGCATCACGTCGCGGACGCGGTGGCGATAGGGATAGGAGTCGAGCTTGGGCAGCGGATCGCCATCGCGGGAGGGCGCGCGCAGCTCCCAGGCCGGCGGGGCCGCGCCCGCCATAGCATCGGTGATGCGGCGGCTGGCTGCGACGGCTTCGCCCACGGTGCGGATGCCGCGTTCGCGCAGGCGCGGCGCGAGCGCGAGGAAGACGAGCCCCGCCGCCATCGCATCGCCGAGCGCCCGGTGGCGCTCTTGCGGCGCAATCTCGAGCCAGGCGCCGAGCGCCTCCAGCGAATAGGAAGGCAGGCCCGGCTCGGCGAGCTGCGCCAGCAGGCGGATGTCGAGCGCGAGCGGCTGGACGAAGCGCTGCCCGATCCGCTCCGCCTCCTTGGTCAGCATGGCGATGTCGAAGCCGATGGTGTGGCCGATCACCACCCGCTCGTTAAGGAAGGCGGTGATGCCTGGATAGAGCACCTCGAAGGCCGGTGCGCCGCGCAGGGCCTCCCGGTCGAGCCCATGGACGGCGCGGGACGCGGCGGGGATCTCGACATCGCAGGCAATCAGGCTCTGGAAGGCGTTGGCGCGGTCGAGCCGCCCGCCATCGAGATGGACGGCCGCGAATTCGATCATCCGGGCGCGTTTGACATCGAGCCCCGTGGTTTCGGCGTCGAGGGCGACGCCGCGCACGGCGAAGAGCGGAGTGGCCTGGAGCAGGTTCGGCATGCGGTTGTCTCCGCGCGTCTGCGCAGCAACCTAACGTCAGCTCCCGTCGTCTGACCAGATGTCAGGCGAGGTCGGCGCCTCAGGGGCGCTTCAGCGCCGCGCCGATCAGCGCCTTGGCATCGGCGCTCGCCCAGTCGGCGGGGCCCGGCAGGATCGCGAGCTCGCAGCCCTCGCGATCGACGATCAGGCTTACCGGCATGCCGTCGACCTTGCGCGCCGCGCGCAGCTCCTGGAACACCCGCGCCTGCGGATCGGCGTAATAGGTCAGCGCCTTGATCTCGCGCTGGGCGAGCCAGGCCTTCGGCTTGTCGAGATTGCGGGTGTCGATATTGATCGCCACCACCGCGAAATCCGGGCCGCCGAGCGCCGTCTGCAGCGCGTCGAGCGAAGGCATCTCCTTCAGGCAGGGCGGGCACCAGGTCGCCCAGAGATTGACGAGAACCACCTTGCCACGAAAGGCCGAGAGCGTCGTCGGCGCCCCGTCCGGACCGTTGAAGGCAAGGTCGGGCGTCGGCATGGGGGAAGCATGAACCTGAACCGCCGCGACCTCGCCGCGCGCCAGCGGCGCCATCGCGGCGGCAAGGGGCCGGGCGGCCCTGCAAGAAGCGGAATTGCCGGCATCGCCCGCGACGGAGTAGAAGGCCGCACCGCCGGCGAGCGCGACGAGCAGAAGCGCCCCTCCGGCTGCGAACCATTTCGATCGTGACGTCATCGGCGTCCTCAAATCAGGAAAGACCGTCGTGAGCAATCGCATGTGGGGTGGGCGTTTCGCCACGGGTCCCGACGCCATCATGGAGGAGATCAACGCCTCCATCGATTTCGACCAGCGCCTCTGGCGCCAGGACATCCGCGGTTCGCGCGCCCATGCCGCGATGCTCGGCGAGACGGGCATCCTGACGCAGGAGGATGTGGCCGCGATCGACGCCGGGCTCAAGCAGGTCGAGGCCGATATCGAGGCCGGGAGCTTCACGTTCTCGCGCGCGCTCGAGGACGTCCACATGAACGTCGAGAGCAATCTGAAGGACCGGATCGGCGCCGCGGCCGGCCGGCTCCACACCGGCCGCTCGCGCAACGACCAGGTCGCGACCGACATGCGGCTGTGGGTGCGCGATACGCTCGACCAGCTCGACGAGCAGATGGCCGATCTCCAGCTCGCGCTGGCAGAGAAGGCCGAGACCTATGCCGGCGCGGTGATGCCGGGCTTCACCCATCTCCAGTCGGCCCAGCCGGTGACCTTCGGGCACCATCTGCTCGCCTATGTCGAGATGCTGGGCCGCGACCGCGGCCGCGTCGCCGATGCGCGCCGGCGGCTCAACGAATGCCCGCTCGGCGCCGCCGCGCTCGCCGGCACCTCCTTCCCGATCGACCGCGAGATGACTGCCAGGGCGCTCGGCTTCGACCGGCCGACGGCGAACTCGCTCGATTCCGTCTCAGACCGCGACTTCGTGCTGGAGACGCTGTCGGCGGCCTCGATCTGCGCCATGCATCTCTCGCGGCTGGCCGAGGAGATCGTGCTCTGGGCGACGCCGCAATTCGGCTTCGTGCGCCTCTCCGACGCCTTCTCGACCGGCTCCTCGATCATGCCGCAGAAGCGCAACCCCGACGCCGCCGAGCTGGTGCGCGGCAAGGCGGGGCGCGTCTTCGGTCATCTGCAGGCGATGCTGACGATGATGAAGGGCCTGCCGCTGACCTATTCGAAGGACATGCAGGAGGACAAGGAAGGCACCTTCGACGCCCTTCAGACGCTCTCGCTCTGCCTCGCCGCCACGGCCGGCATGGTGCGCGACATGCAGCCCGACCTGAAGGTGATGAAGCGCGCGGCCGGCCTCGGCTACGCCACCGCGACCGACCTCGCCGACTGGCTGGTGCGCGTGCTGAAGATGCCCTTCCGCGACGCCCACCACGTCACCGGCCGCCTCGTCGGCATCGCCTCGGAGAAGAAGATCGGGCTGGAGAAGCTCAGCCTCGCCGAGATGCAGGCCGTCGAGCCGCAGATCACCGAGGCCGTCTTCGCCGTGCTCGGCGTCGACCAGTCGGTGAGGAGCCGCACCAGCTATGGCGGCACGGCGCCCAACAATGTCCGCCGCCAGGCGCGGCGCTGGCTGAAGAAGCTGGCGACGACAAAGGCGTGATCCTTGCCGTCATGCTCGGCCCTGTGCCGAGCATCCACGCCTTGAGCGCCTGCCCAAGGCGAAGACGTGGATGGTCGGGACAAGCCCGACCATGACGGATGGGACCGTCGTTCGAGAATGACGGCTCAACACGCCAAAGCCTCGCCTCCGCCGCCATCCTTCGCTACAGTCCCATCCTCGCCTCGCCCAAGGGTTCGCTTCCGTGCTGCACTCCCGCCTGAAACTCGGCCGCGCCGTCCTCGTCGCGGGCCTGCTCGCTCTCGCGCTCGGAGCCTGCGGCCGCAAAGGCCCGCTCGAGCCGCCGCCGAACGCCACCGGCGCGATCGACCTGCCGGATTCCCAGATCGGCGCGGTCGAGAACAACACGGGCGGCATCGGCGAGACCTCGATCCTGGCCCGCCCGGCCAAGGCCAACCGCGCCATCACGGTCCCTGAGAAGCCCTTCGTCCTCGACCCGATCCTCTGAGCCGGCCCCGATGCACCATTTCAGCTATCGCGACGGCGCCCTCTTCGCGGAGGATGTCGATCTGCGCCGCATCGCCGATGAGGTCGGCACGCCGGTCTATGTCTATTCCTCGGCCACGATCGAGCGGCATTATCGGCTCTATGCGGAGGCCATGACCCGCGCCGCCGGCGGCGGCAAGGCGCACGTCTTCTACGCGATGAAGGCCAACGGCAATCTCGGCGTGCTGAAGACGCTCGCCGCGCTCGGCGCCGGCGCCGACACGGTCTCCGAGGGCGAGGTCCGCAAGGCGCTCGCCGCCGGCTTCCCGCCGGAGCGGATCGTCTTCTCCGGCGTCGGCAAGAGCGAAAGCGAGCTGCGCTTCGCGGTCGAGGCCGGCATCTACCAGGCCAATATCGAGACCGAAGGCGAGCTCGACCTGCTCTCCCGCGTCGCCAGCCAGCTCGGCAAGCGCCAGGAGGCGGTGTTCCGCGTCAATCCCGACATCGGCGCCGGCGGCCACGCAAAGATCACCACCGGCTCCTCGGAAAACAAGTTCGGCGTCTCCTTCGAGGAGGTCGCCCGGCTCTATGCCCGCGCCGCCAACCTGCCGGGCGTGCGGATGATGGGGCTGGCGCTGCATATCGGCAGCCAGATCCGCGAGACGGAGTCCTTCGAGGCGGCCTATGCCAAGATGGCCACGCTGGTCGGCGAATTGCGCGGCGAGGGCCACCGCGTCGAGCGGCTCGATCTCGGCGGCGGGCTCGGCATCCCCTACGACATCCCGAAGGAGTTCGACCACGGCCCGGGCCTGATCGAGGCCTATGCCGATATGGTCGCGCGCGTCACGAAGGGGCTAGAGGTCGAGCTCGGCTTCGAGCCGGGCCGCCTGATCGTCGGCAATGCCGGCATCCTGATGACGCGGGTGCTGCATCTCAATCCGCGCCCGAGCAAGCAGTTCCTCGTCGTCGACGCGGCGATGAACGATCTCGTGCGGCCGGCGATGTACGAGGCCTATCACGAGATCTGGCCGGTGGCTGAGCCGAAGCCCGGCACGCCGGAGGTCGCCTATGACGTCGTCGGGCCGATCTGCGAATCGGGCGACACCTTCACCACCGGCCGCATGCTGCCGGCGCTGAAGCCGGGCGACCTGATCGCCTTCATGACCGCCGGTGCCTATGGCGCCAGCATGGCCTCGACCTACAACCAGCGCCTGCTCGTGCCCGAGGTTCTCGTGAAGGGCGCCGAATTCGCCGTGACGCGGCCGCGCCAGACCTTCGAGGAGCTGCTCGGCACAGATCGTGCACCGCCCTGGCTCGCCTGACCGCGTTCACGAAACGTGGAGCGGAGCCGGGCGCGACGTCTTCGCACTGGCCTTGCCATATTCACGTGCTAGCGTCGTCACCTTGACCCGCGAGAGGGCGGGAGATCCCGGCGGCATTCGGGGGCGGCTCGGAGCGACGGCATGAAGGAAGCGCAGCGCCGCGAGGCGCCGGTTCGGATCGAGGGCGTGCGGCAGCGTCTAGCACGCCTCGCCATGGCGTCTCGGCTCGCGCTCGGCTGGGAACGGCTCTGGCCGCGCCTCTGGCTGCCCCTCGGCATCCTGCTCACCTTCCTCGCCGTCTCCTGGTTCGGTCTCTGGACGATCCTGCCCTGGCAGGGTCGCGCGCTCGGTGTCGCGCTCTTCGCCACCGCCTTTCTGGCGAGCCTCTGGCATGTCGCGCGCTTCGCGCTGCCGACCCATCGCGACGCGCTGACCCGCCTCGACCACTCCCTCGAAGGCGGGCACCGTCCGGCCTCGGCGCTCGAGGACAGCCTCGCCGTCGGCGCGAAGGACCCGGTCTCGCAGGCGCTCTGGGCCCTGCATGTCGAGCGTCAGAGCCAGCGCATCGAGGGCCTGCGCGTCGCCGCCCCGCAGCCGCGGATGGCCAATCGCGACCGCCACGCGCTGCGCGCCGTGCCCGTTCTCGCCGCCATCACCGCCTTTTTCGTCGCCGGCCCGGAGAGCGATCAGCGCCTGCGCGCCGCCTTCGACTGGCGCGGCCCCTCGCTGCCGGCGCCCGCCACCCGCATCGACGCCTGGATCGACCCGCCGGCCTATACCCGCCTGCCGCCGATGCTGATCGACTTCGCCAAACTGGCGAACGCACCGATCAGCGCGCCCGAGAAATCGACGATCGTCGTCCGCATCGCCGGCAAGTCCGCGATGGACGTCGCCGTGACCGGCCGGCTCGACGCCCTGGCCGAACCGAAACCCGGCGAAGGCAAGGCTGCGGACGGCAAGGCTGCGGATGGCAAGGCTGCGGACGCGAAAGCGACGGCGGCCCCGGCGGCGAAGCCCGCTCCCGGCCAGGCACCCGCCGTCGTCGAGCGGCGCTACACGCTCGCCGGCAACGGCACGCTGCGTCTCACCGGCTCCGGTGCGCCGGGCGGCACGCTCGCGATCACCGCCATTCCAGACCGCGCCCCGGAAATCGCCTTCCGCGAACCGCCCAAGCCGGTCACCGGCGCGCAGCCGGGCGGGCTGTCGATCACCTATGAGGCGAAGGACGATTACGGTCTCGCCTCCGTCGAGGCGACGGTCGAGCGCGCCGGCCCGCCCTCCTCAGGCCGCTCGCTGGTCGAGGCGCCGAAGCAGGCGCTCAGCGTGCCCTCGTCCCCCTCCGGCGAGGAAGAGCTGAAGAGCACGGTCGACTTCTCCGCCCATCCCTGGGCCGGCGCGAAGGTCCGCATGACGCTGGTCGCGCGCGACGAGGCCGGGCAGGAGGGTCGCAGCGAAGCGGTCGAGGTCGTGCTGCCGCAGCGCACCTTCGCCAAGCCGCTCGCCAAGGCCCTGGTCGAGCAGCGCCGCAAGCTGGTCATGAATGTCGACGACCGTAGCAAGGTCCAGCTCGCGATGGACGCGCTGCTGATCGAGCCCGAGCTCTTCATGAAGGAGACGGGCGTCTATCTCGGCATGCGCCTGATCGGCGAGCGCCTGCGCCGCGCCGGCAGCGACGACCAGCTCCGCGAAGTCGCCGAGCTGATGTGGGCGCTCGCCCTCCAGCTCGAGGATGGCGACCTCTCCGATGCCGAGCGTGCCTTGCGCGCGGCTCAGGAGAACCTGCAGCAGGCGCTGGAGCGCGGCGCCTCCGAGGACGAGATCAAGAAGCTCACCGACGATCTGCGCCGGGCCATGGACCAGTTCATGCGCCAGCTCGCCGAGCAGATGCAGCGCCAGCAGCAGAACGCCGACCCCAATCAGATGTCGCAGCTGCCGGAAAACTTCCGGACGGTGACGCCGCGCGACCTGCAGAACATGCTCAACCGCATCGAGGAGCTCTCCCGCCGCGGCGACATGGCCGAGGCGCAGCGCCTGATGGAGCAGCTCAACCAGATGCTGAACAATCTCCAGATGGCGCGTCCGGGCCAGCAGGACCCGCGCCAGCGCGAGATGAACCAGGCCCTCTCCGATCTCGACCGGATGACCCGCGAGCAGCAGAACCTGCGCGACGAGACCTTCCAGCAGGAGCAGCAGCGCCAGAACCGAGCCCAGCGCGGCCAGCGCCCCGGCCAGCAGCAGGCGCGGCCCGGCCAGCAGGGCCAGCGGCAGCAGGGTCAGCGCGGCCAGCAGCCGGGCCAGCAGCCCGGCGACCAGGGCGAGGACGGCGAGGAGGGCGAAGGCCAGCAGGGCGCGCAAGGGCAGCAGGGCCAAGGCGGGCAGAGTCTCGCGCAGCGGCAGCAGCAATTGCGCGAGCGCCTGCAGGATCTGCAGCGCCGGATGCGCGGTATGGGCGCGCCGCAGCAGGGCGAGCTCGGCGAGGCCGAGGGCGCCATGGGCGAGGCCGGCGAACAGCTCGGCCAGGGCCAGGGCGAAGGCGCACTCGACGCGCAGGGGCGGGCGCTGGAGGCGCTGCGCCGTGGCGCGCAGAACCTCGCCCAGCAGATGCAGGGCCAGCCCGGCGAGGGTGGCGAACCGGGCGAAGGCGCCTTCGGCGAACCCGACGGCCAGCCGGCGGGCCGCC
>FWWL01000209.1_pt1 | contig 171466 bp, 171 predicted proteins | sample 2228331 | NCBI WGS metagenome assembly FWWL01 (sample SAMEA103939775, study PRJEB20133) | metagenome | reverse complement strand
CTCTCCGCACTTATGGGTTGGAAATGCTGCCAACCGAAATAACCGGCTATCAGGACTGCTACAATCGTTATGCTTAGACGAAGCTTTATGTTCCTCTTCATAGGGCAACTCTTCTCCTTACTTACTGCGGCTTCCTGTATAAATGGCGGTTCCGTGTATCGCTGTCAGGCTCCAATTTCTGGAGTCGCAGAGCGACCGTGTCGACAAAAATATTTTCCATTCCGCGGATTTGCTCGATGGTTGCTTCCTGCCGAATGTATCGGACCATTTTCTTGAAGGCTTTCGGATAATCATCAAATTTCTTCATTGTTTTCCACCCCGGCATCCAGATGTTTGCGCAAAATGTTGCTCAATTCTCCCACATACATATCTAGGGGCTGAGACAGATTGAAATGATTACTTTGAGCTTCCGAAATAAATCGTTGAAGTTCTTGGCGAAGGCCGCTCAAATCTCCGTTCCTGTTAATCGAGTTCAAACCTCACACCTCCTCAAGGCCCTGCAATACAAGGCTGGTATCGTAAGTGATCATTCATGGCTCATTCATATTGACGTCTGCTACTATTGCAGGAGCCGACGAATTCTTGCTTCCAGTTCCAACGGAGAATACGGTTTTTTGATATAGTCGGAAACACCCAGCTCAAAGCAGGCGCTAATGTCACGCTCCATCCGATTCTCCGACAGCACCATGATCCTGCAGTCTGAATCATTCCCATTCCGTCCCATGATGCTGCGAATCACATCATACCCGTCGTAACCAGGCAAGGATAGCTCCATAATGACAAGGTCCGGCGACAAGGAATTGAACAAGCGCAATCCGTCAAACCCGTTATTAGCCATATATACTTCGTACCCTTTCATGCGCAGCCGGGAGTCGAGTAGCTCGCCGCCTGTTTCATCCTCGTCAATAATCAGAATGGTGGAATTTTTCCGTTTCTCTTCCGGTTGGTTATAGATCAGAATCGCATTTTCATGGTTCGCTTCATCTGCAATCATCACATGCATCGCCTGCAGATCTGTTTCTTTCGGTACTCCGCATTCCGGAAAGCTTGCAATGACAATGTTGCCTGCAGGGTGCTGCTCGTCCTGCAAAAACTGCTTGACAGACAGCGAAACGAAATGTGTATTGCTCAGCGCATAGTCGGGAAGTAAGATTGCCAGCGTCTCGTTGTTTGACTCGTACAAAAACTGCGCTTGCAGATCTAATTCAGGCCGTGCGACCCTTTCTTGCAACTGACTCTGCGCAGTGGAGTTCAACACGCACTTTGCCATTATGAGACCGCATGCCGTCTGGCTTGAATCCACGAGCGCCCGATTCAGGTGAACGAATAATGGATGAATTTCCACCGCTTCTTGCAATACTTGCATAGACATTTCACATCACCTCTAAGTGGATTGATTGTTCACAGTTTGGTTTTGAATTGCGGGCTTATGTCCCGGAACTTCATCCTTCCAGCTCGTTCGGACCATAACGCCCCACGAATCATCATTGCGGATGTAGTCGATATGTCCGAGTATTTTCCAATACACATTGATCTGGTTGTAACCGAGCGTCATCAGCACGGAATAAAACATCATTTTGATCAAATCCTTGAATTTCGGGTATCGCCGGAAAGCTATTTCTTCGATTAGCAAAGCGCCGCAGCTGAATAAAATATCGACTAGCAGACTAACCCCGATGACTAGCAGCATCATCTTGTAGTCGGCCATATTCAGAGCGATATACCCGAACAGCGCCATATAGCCGGTCAATCTCAAATAAGGTCCTAACGTCTCGAAGATTAAAGTATATGGCATGGAGAGGAGCCCAACCGCTCTATACTTGGGGACGAACATCATGCTGCTATATTTGAAAATATTTTTGATATTCCCACGCGACCACCGCTTGCGTTGGCTTTGCAATATGCGCAGCGATTCTGGCGCTTGCGTCCAGCATACCGCATCTGGACAGTATGCGATCCGGTAAGGGAGATTGTTGTCGAGCATATGTTTGTGAAGCTTGATGATTATGTTCATGTCCTCGCCTGGAAAGCCGTCCCGGTAACCGTCGACCTTGACCAAGTAATCTTTTCGGAATAAGCCGAAAGCGCCGGACACGATAATAAGCCCGTTGATGGCGCTCCAGCCGATTCGACCAGCAAGGAACGATTTCAAATATTCGATGTTCTGGAACATCGGCAGCAGCTTGTCTGGCAAGCTCACTTCTGTAACGCACCCATTCTCAATTTTGCACCCGTTCGCTACGCGTACATTGCCTCCGATCGCGATCGTTTCCTCGGGGTTTTCCATATACACGGAGGCTAGCCGGATCAAGGCATCCTTCTCCAGCAGTGAATCCGCATCGATCGTTGCGACGAGCGAGTAGTGGGACACATTGACGCCCACGTTCAGAGCATCCGCTTTCCCGCCGTTCTCCTTGTCCACAACATATAGCTTGGGGTAGCGCGGATTATGATAAACGCCTCTGATCGGCTTCGCCTCCAGCTCTTCCCCGACGGAATAATTCGTCTTAGGGATCAAGTTGAATTCGTCGATCAACACCTGCAGCGTAGCATCCTTCGATCCGTCGTTGACGACGATTACTTCATAGGATGGATAACCCAGATTCAAGAGGGAACGGACGCTTTCAATGATCGTCAGCTCCTCATTATAGGAAGGCACCAGAATAGAAACCGGGGGTACTTGCTCGGAACCGGACAGTTCGCGGTACCTGGCGTATTTCACACCCTTGATGATGCGGATGATCCGCTTATGTGAGAGCAACATAATAATCATATAAAAAACATAAACGGCTATAACCGAATAAAGGGCGAATAGAGCATAGCCCAGAAGCAATTGTTTCATGCTGGATCTCCTTTCGAAAAGCTGAGCACAACGCCATGCGACTGCATACCGGGATCGGGCTCGTCGAAAAACTGCCGGTAAATGCGAAGCCTGCGGTTATGCCACACCGCTTCATCGAAATCGTCGAAATACAGCGCACCTTTCGTCAATTCTTCTTGAATCACTTCGCCCGCCAAAATTCCCTGCACCGATTCTCCTCCGTGCAGGGCCATTTCACATAAAGCACGGAAGCCGCTATCTTGAAGTTGGACCAGACTTCTGGCACTGTTAAATCGCACGCGCCAGTCGGAATCAGTCATACCAGCCTTCAACAGGTTAACCGAGTTATCCATCCCTGATCGGCCTAAAGTATCAGCAACCGTCGCTCGGACATCCGCATCCTCGTGCTGCATCAACTCTACCCACTGTTCCTCAGTCATTTGCGATCCCTGGGCTATGAGCGCCTGTACAGCCAACAACCTCAACTCTGGATCGTCTGATTGGACGAACGGTGTCAAAATAAAATGTGCATCGGGAATCGTTCGATTTTGCAAGCCTGTCAAGGCGATCTTCAGAAGTTCCTCGTCCGTTTCTTGCAAATAACTGATCAACAGGAAAGTACTATCAATTCGGGATAGGGCCAGCACCTCGGCCACGAGTCGGTGCGATTGCTTGCGGTACTTCGCCAAGCTGCGCACCATCCGGTCAAGCTCCTCATCGCTTTGCGCACTTTTGGAAATGGCGCGGGCAATCACGAATGAGGGGGAACCGTAGCTTTCCTCCCCGAGCATATGCAGTAGTGATGGAACGGCCTCTTTCGCTTGCATGACGCCAAGATTATAAGCAGCGTCCAGTCGGGTCCAATGAATCTCACTGCGCAGCCTACGCAAATTCAACTCCACCAAACCGAGATCCCAGCAGAGATTTGTCAATTTGTCGCGTTCGACTCCGACGATCTTCTCCATCCATTGAAAGAGTTTGTTTTGAATCACTTTGAGCTCGGTTCTCGTCAGCACACCGTCTGGTTTCTGAAACGGGGCTTCCTCATGTAAATGCGACATCACATAATCGAAATAATCTTGATGCTTTTGCAAATAATGCCGGGTTTGGCGGTCAAGCCAAATGGCCCTAGTTCTTAAACCGAACAGACTGATAAAAACAATTACGATCAACACTATCAATATATAGGCCAGAACGATAATATCCGAAGCACTTTCGGTCATACAGTTTCCCTCCTAATCAGAATCTCCTATCTCCCATATCTCTTTTTCTCTGTTCTCTTTTTCTCTTTTTTTTCCTTACATTTCATAAATGCGCATTCCGCCCTGGCCGGCGTTGCGTGTTCTTAATAATGAACCAGTACTGAGTATAACTCAATTCTATCAAAAATTAAAATAGCAAAAAGTCGACAATTTTCTATAAAAAGAACAAAATCCCCCTGTTTTCTTCCAAATATTCGAGTATCCTCCCTACATTGGCGCTTTATAAAGAACGTTTCATTCTATATAATCAAGCGTGGTGTTCTTTATTGAGTCCACCCATTCATAGATAGCGAAAAGATCCGGAGAGGAGTTTTAACCTGCTTTTATCTGAGAGAAAAAGGATGGTTGATTGATGAATTTACCAAATTCAAACGTGGACGCTAAGGAAAAAAAATTCAGCCTGTTTCCCAGCTCCCTGTACATGTACTTCATCCAGCTTCGTCCAAGGCAATGGACCAAAAATTTATTGGTGTTCGCCGCCCTTATCTTTTCCATTAAAAAGTCGAACATGGACATGCTGTTTCATTCGGTTGCAGGCTTCATTCTGTTCTGTTTCGTCTCCAGCAGTGTGTACATCCTGAACGACTTCGTGGACCGCGAAGCCGATCGGCAGCATCCGGAGAAACGCCACCGACCAATGGCTTCCGGCGCGATTAATCCTTATGGCGCTTTGCTGCTCGGTTCCGTACTGGTGGTCTTTTCCTTGATGACGGCGTTTTCGTTCAGCCCGCTTTTCAGCCTGCTGCTGCTCGTTTATTTTCTGTTGAATGTAGGCTATTCGTTCAAGTTCAAGCATGTCGTCATTGTTGACGTTCTGATCGTTGCATCAGGGTTCGTACTGCGCGCCATTGGAGGCGGTCTCGTAATCGGAGTCCCTTTTACCCCGTGGTTTTTGATATGTACAATGCTGCTTTCTATCTTTCTTGCGATCAGCAAACGAAGACACGAGGTGCATTCTCTGCAGACCGATAAAGGAGCGCACCGGAAAGTGCTTGATTTCTACTCGATTGAACTGCTAAACCAGCTTAACAGCATTGTGACGACGGCCACGATCATGAGTTATGCCCTGTTTACCTTCACGTCCGGCCATACGATTCATCTCATGTGGACTCTGATATTCGTGATTTACGGCGTATTCCGCTATTTGTATTTGATCCATATGGAAGACAAAGGCGGCAAGCCGGAAAAAGTACTCTTTGAAGACCGTCATATTCTAGTAACAGTCATGCTGTACGCGTTCTCGATCGTACTCATCCTTATTTACTTGGAATGAGTCCAAATTGTCTATCCGGAGGAAACCAGATGAAATTTGTGTGGCTGCTATCGTCTGTAATGCTGGGCGTCATCGGACAGTTATTGATGAAATGGGGGCTAGTGAATCCGAAGCCACTCTGGAATCATGGACCGGGAATCGTAAAAATGTTCAGTTCGTGGCCGGTGCTGGCAGGGCTGTTCTCTTATGCTCTCAGCTCATTGTTCTGGCTGCTTACCTTAAAACAGATGAATATTAGCGTTGCCTATCCGATGGTCAGCCTTGGTTATGTGGTAGTAGCCCTGGCCGGCTACTACATGTTCAACGAATCGATCTCTGCCATGAAATGGGTCGGAATCGGCATTATTTTGATAGGCGTCGTTGTTATATCAAGATCTTGAACCAACCTATGTACACGGGGGAATACACGAAATGAAAGAGGTTCACAGCTATTTATTCGCAATCATTCCGATAATAGCCTGGGTCACATCCGGGTGCTTGAAATTTGCGATCCACTTTCTCAAGCATGGCAAACACGCGCGCGACCATATCGGAAACGGCGGATTTCCAAGTACACACACCTCAGTAATTACCTCCATCACCATGCTGATCGGATTTAGTGCCGGATGGGACAGCCCCTTATTCGGCTTGGGGATTGCTGTAATGATGATCGTCATGATTGATGCTACGGGTGTGCGTCGGGCGGTCGGAGAGAACTCGCGATGGATTAACCTGTTGTCGAGGCGGCATACCGATGATGAGGTGTCGATGCTGAGAGAAAAACAGGGGCATACGAAAATCGAAATACTAGGCGGACTATTCGTCGGCACAATTGTCGGATGGATCGCCTCTGTATTTATATAAATTGCGTTAGGAGAGATAGAGATGAATGACCGAATCCAGAATACAAGCCTGCTCACGGGGTTGTCCTTACTGGTCTTTACCGCTTCGACCTTTGCGGTTACTACGCTGTTGTTTCTCGTAAATATCGAGATCTCAGCCGCCAATCTGTTTATAGCGGTAGCCGTGACGGTTGCGTTTGTCTGGTTTACGGCAAAAGCTTACTTCCCGGATCAGTACCTGCTTTATTTCAGTATTAGTCTTCTCGCGTCCACCGCGTTGTTTTTTATATTTTTGGCAATCAGCGGATATTATTATGACTTGAGCTATGATGGCCAGACGTACCACCAGGAAGGGATCTTTGAACTCGCGAATGGCTGGAACCCGTTCTACGATAAGCCGCTCGCTGACCAGGGGGTACCTTATGCGATCTGGATCGACCATTATGCCAAAGCGGGTGAAACTTTGGCCGCTGCGCTGTACGCGATAACCGGCAATATTGAGCTGAGCAAAGTGTTCAACTTCCTGCTCATCTCGGGCTCTTTCTTTATAAGTTTTGCTGCTTTAGCTGCATGCCTACCGAGAAAACGCGTTTTGGCCGCCATTTTTGCACTCCTGATTGCCTGCAATCCGGTAAGCATCTACCAAAGCCTCAGTTTTTACGTCGATGGACAGCTGGGTTCACTGCTCATCTGTTTGGTGGCACTTAGCGTGCTGATTTATATTAGGCATAATTCCTACTTAATCGCAGCATTCTCACTGTGCATGATGCTAACGGTCAACAATAAATTTACCGCGATTGCGTATGTCGGCATTTTGTGTATCGGAATTGTATTGACACTATACATCACGCAAAAACACGGCCTGCTGAAAAAAATGTTGATTGTCATGACGGCAAGCACGATCATCGGGGTAGCTGCACTTGGCTTCAATCCGTATATAACCAACACGGCGAAGTACAACAATCCGTTCTATCCTTTGGCAGGAGAAGACTCAAGAGATGTGGTGACAGCTTTTACTCCGACAAGCTTCATGACCATGAACCGGTTCGAAGAGGCTGTCGTCTCCTACTTCTCACAATCGGAAGGAAACAGCACGAAGCGTGACACAACTACGCTGAAAACTCCCTTTACTTTCAGCATGGAAGAACTGCGATACTACGGAATCCCTGACACGGCGATTGGCGGATTCGGTCCGCTATTCAGCGGCGTACTCGTGCTTTCCTTGATCATCCTGATCATGGCGTTTTTGTTCAACATCCCTCGAACGATGGTAGTGATCGGATTGCTCATCATCCTGTTCGCATCTGTGTTTATCAATTATGCCGCTTGGTGGGCGCGATACGTCCCACATTTGTGGCTAATGCCATTCATCATTGCGCTACTCGGCTTCAGCTTTGATCAACGCAAGGTGATCCGGGGCCTTAGCTGGCTGATGGTCGCCGTGCTGTTCGTCAATGTAGCTATGGTATCGTTCTCTTACTTCAAACTTCAGTCGGAAGCGAACCAGGCGTTAAAAAGTCAACTGCAGACGCTTAAGCAAGCACCGCAGCCAGTGACCGCCTATTTCTCCTACGCGTTTTCCAACAAAATCCGATTGCAGGACTACGGAATCGAATACAAGGAGGTGAAAGAAGAACCGCGGTGTGATTCGATAATGGAGTTAAGGGATTCAGGAACGTTGGTCTGTACCCAATAACCTAACCGACGCCGGCAAAATCATATTGCCGGCGGCAATCCCCACCCTGAGGAGGCTTATGAATGGCAAGAAGAGTATCCCGTATGGTTGTAAAAGTGTTGTTAGGTTTGGCCCTTGTACAAGCCCTTATCATCCTGCCCCCGCAGTCCAATATGATGAAACAGGCGACGGCCGCAGAAGATGACCCCTCTATCGTTGCAACCTGGATGTGGAATACATATGCCATCTGGAGGGACAAAGATCAGACGTTAGATTATCTTTCTCAAAATAGTGTCAATCTGGTATACCTGCAAATTGATGAAGAAATACCCGTAGATGTATATCGTATTTTTATCAAAGAAGCAGGGGAACGAGGCATCGAGATTCAAGCCTTAGGCGGAAAGCCCGACTGGGTGCTTCCAGAAAAGCAAGAGGAGCTATACAAGTTTATTTATTGGGTGAAAGCCTATAACAACAGCTCCCGGTCCGCTGAACGATTCGGCGGCATTCATCTCGACGTGGAGCCTTATGTCCTTCCGCAATGGCAGACGGATCAGGATACAATCATTGGGAATTGGATGGATACGGTCAGCGGCTTCGTCCAGGAAGTAAAGAGCGATACCTACTTGACTGTAGGCGCGGATTTGCCTGTATGGCTTGAATGGTTCCTCGTGCCCGACGGTAAAGGAGACACGACGACGCTTACGGATTATATGATCGGAAGACTGGATCAGATCACCCTGATGGCCTATATCGATAACGCTCAGGGTATCATCAACGCCGTTTCGAAAGAATTGAACGAAGCGGCTGGCAAGTCATTAGTCATCGGAGTGGAAACGATGGATAACAATGAAGCGAACAGCAGTTTTTATGCCAAAGGAAAAGCCCAAATGACTAGCGAATTGGATACAGTCATTCAATCCCTCTCAAGCCATCCTTCATACGGCGGTTATGCCATTCATGAATATGACAGTTGGGTTGCGTTAAGGGAATAAAGGCAAACTAACAAAATACGCCCTCGGTGCTTCCTTAATGGAGGCACCGAGGGCGTTATTCGTACTTCGCCAATCCACCATTGAGATCAGCCTGATCCATTTCTTATTTAAAGATTAACAAACATATAACAATCGATGCTATGAAGCCTACAAGATCAGAAATAAGACCAACCTTGAGGGCATAACGGCCTTTGCGGATTCCGACAGCGCCGAAGTAAACGATCAGTACATATAAGGTTGTGTCCGTGCTCCCTTGAATCGTCGAAGCGATCCTGCCGATCATGGAATCAGGGCCGTACTGCTTGATCAGCTCCGCTGTGAAGGCAAGAGAGCCTGATCCAGTTATCGGTCGCAGGATCGAGAGCGGCAGTACCTCGCTTGGCACACCCATCGAGTCCATCACCGGTCGGAACCAACCGAGCATCCAATCCATCGCACCTGATGCTCGGAACACACTGATAGCAACCATCATCCCGACGAGAGGCGGAATGATGCGGATAGCTGTATCGAAGCCGTCTTTTGCACCCTCAACAAAAGTTTCGTACACCGGGATTTTCTTGTACATCGCGTAAAGCGGTATCATCACCACTATGACCGGGATCGCCCAGGCGGACATCATTGTAACGAACGCATACATGGGAGTTCACCCTTTCGGCTTTGGTCGAGTGGCGGTTAAGCTGCGGAACCGGAACCAACGGTCGAGGGCAATAGCAGCAATTGTCGCGATTATTGTAGCAAGCAAGGTGGTTCCCACGATCTCAGCGGGGTTTGCTGAGCCAAAATTCATTCGAATGGCAATAAGCGTTGTCGGAATTAACGTGATACTGGCTGTATTGAGAGCCAGCAGAGTACACATAGCTGCGCTAGCGGTATCTTTATCAGGATTCAGCTTCTGGAGCTCCTGCATCGCTTTGATACCCATCGGAGTTGCAGCATTCCCAAGACCCAGTATGTTAGCGCTCATGTTGGACATGATGTAACCTAGCGCCGGATGGTCCTTTGGCACATCAGGGAAAAGGAAGCGGACAATGGGTCTCAGCAGAACGGCTAATTTCCGCAATAAGCCCGCATCTTCGGCAATTCGCATCATCCCCATCCAGAATACGAGTATACTGATCAGCCCGAAGCATACGGTGACCCCGGTCTTGGCCCCTTCGAATACAGCTTCCGTCATTAAATCGATTCGACCTTGCAAGGCAGCTGCAACAAATCCAGCAACAAGAAAAAACAACCAGATGATGTTCACCATGATGAACCCTCCCCCCTTGATAGCAAGATGTTCAGCTGCAAATTAGCGCCCGCCGGGCGAGAGCAGGCGTATGAGTGCGGATTGTAGTGCCGCCAGCCAGTTGCCCCGCACCGAACCATATTTCGAACTACTATCCTTCATGCCAAAAGCATCTTCTGCTGTTTCCTTGATACGAGGGCTGTTCTCTTCATATAGAGGAATAGCGCCGGCTAACTGATTGTTTACGTAAATATTCAACACGCCGCGCTCACCGAATACATAACCCGTCGAGCTCGTGTTATCCAGAAGCTTCGCCTCAGTCCGTACTGTTCCTTGCTCTTCGCTATTCAGTGGATACCGGAACGACTTGCCTGCTGCAATAGTTGTCCCCTCTAACCGATTCCCTTTTCTGACGATTTCGGTTAATGGATAATAATTGAACCCATAATCCAACATTCTCGTATGATCCGACCAATCATCGGAGTCATTCAAGGTCACTACAGCGTATTGCTGCCCATTCCTTGTCGCAGAGGAGACCAAGCAGCGGAGGGCGAGCTTCGTATAACCGGTCTTCACCCCATCCGCGCCCTGATAAAAGTTGAGCATTTTATTTTTGTTCGTCCACTTATAATCCCAAGGATCATTCGGATTTGGTGCTGTTTTCACTTTGGTTTTCACAATATCCTGGAAGGTTGAATTGTTCAGTGCATAAGCTGTCAGTTTAGCCATATCATTCGCTGTGGCGTAGTGTCCCTCTTCATCAAGCCCACTGGGATTCTTGAATTGGGAGGCGCTCATCCCAATCATGCGTGCGGTCTCATTCATCATGTACACGAATCCTTCCAACGATCCGCCTACATGCTCAGCAATCGCCGTAGCTGCATCGTTCCCGGATCGGAGCATTAGTCCATAAAGCATATTGTGCAGACTCATCTCCTCACCTTGCTTCAAGTAGATCGAAGAGCCTTCCTTCCCCGCTGCATTCTTGCTCACTTTCACCGCATCAGACAGATTCCCTCGTTCTATGGCCACAATGGCCGTCATGATCTTAGTCAGGCTGGCTATGCGCATGCGTTTATCTCCAGCTTTGGAATATAGGATCCGGCCTGATTGCACATCGATCAATGCAGCAGATTCCGCTCTTGTAGATAGCGGCGGCGGGGCTGCAAAGCTTGAAGCACATACCAAGAGCAACATTACAAATGCAAGTACTATCGCGAATAACATGCGTGCCTTTCTCATCGCCTTCTTCCTTTCTGTACACCGATCATAACCAACTCATTTCCCGATAACTTCCTTGCCTGCCTGTACACCAATCGGTACAAGTATATGCGCATTCATCACCAAAAAGACATGCCTAAGCAGCATGTCTTGGAAAACCTTTATAGGCCATTCTTATCGGCCGCTTTTCCTTGGGTCTGGGTACTCAATGGTCATGCCTTCTACATGTTTACGTTTCATCTGATTGCGTTTCTTCCGATTTTCTTTGGAATCAAAAACAATATCCATATCATACTCACCCACCGGATACAGCTTCTCTCTCTCAATATAGAGGGACAGCCTTTTGACATTTAGCCATACCTTTTCCTTCTGGATCATGACTTGAATACGGCCACGGTTGTCTGGAAGGCTGCACACAATGCCGGTTCTGCGGAACGAGCTAATCCATACGCAGTCACCTACCGTAAAAGTCCGATTGGGGGATTTCCGCGCATCGCTCGTGTTGCCAGCATCTGCAATGGGGGTATGCTTAGATGGAGCAACCTTCTCTTGGTCTACTAATACGGAAATGTCCTCTCCGACATCTCCCACGGCCTTGCTCCCATCAAAATACTTCTCAGGAGGCTGCACAGCTAGCGCTTCTTGCGAGCCGGACAGCCGGGTGTTCGACTTGGCAATTTCTCGTGAGCGGGCTATTATCGCGGCATCAATACCTAACTTATAGGCAATGTCAAACGCATAACTGCTTCCTGCTTCACCAATTTTCAGCTTATACAGCGGCCGTAATGTTTCCTGATCAAATTCCATCCTGGCGTTCTGGAACCCAGTAGTTTGTTCTGCGAATCGTTTGATTTCATTAAAATGTGTAGTTGCCACTACGGTACATTTCCTGCGCTGCAGCTCTTCTAGAATCGCAATTGACAAACCTACTCCTTCACCCGGGTCCGTACCGGCTGCAAGTTCATCTAGTAACACAAGGGTGTGAGAATCTGCTTCATCCAAGATCTGCTTCAAGCAGCGAATATGTGCAGAGAACGTGCTGAGCGATTGCTCAATGCTCTGTCCGTCCCCAATATCTGCAACGACTTTCGTGTAAATAGCAACCTCGCTGCCCTCTTCAACAGGTACGAGTAATCCCGCCTGCACCATAAGGGTTAACAATCCTACTGTCTTAAGACTCACTGTCTTTCCACCTGTATTCGGTCCTGTAATAAGCAGGGCATTGAAACCTCGACCAATATGAAAATCCAGGGGAACCGAGGATCCGCCCAATAAAGGATGACGACCTCCTTTTATATCAATCAACCCATTCTTGTTCAAGGCAACCTTCCTCGCGTCAAGTGAGTAACCGTATTTGGCTTTGGCGAAGAGGAAGTCGTAGGCCGCAAATGTCTCGTAATTAATAGAAAGCTCCTGACTATGCTCTTCAGCCATTGCTGTTAGCATTCCTAACACTTTGGCCTCTTCTCTCGCTTCATCGGCGCTATATTCCCGCAGTTCCAGCTGTAAGCTTGCAATATCAGCTGGTTCTACAAAAACAGTCTGCCCGCTTGCGGATTCATCCAGCACCGACCCGGCTATTTGCTTGCGATGTTCCCGCTTTACCGGAAGCACATACCTGTTGTTCCTCATACTGACAACCGCTTCTTGCAGAATGCTACGATACTTGCTGACGATCCCGTCGAGCTTTTTGCGCATGCGCTCTTCGACAATAGCCATTTGCTTGCGGATTTTGAGCAATTCACTGCTAGCGTGGTCAGTAACTCTTCCGTGTCGAATGCAGCGCTCAATCTCTTTCTGCAGCCCCTTCATCTCATGGAGAGAACGCGCATAGGAACTTACCTGTGGGGCGAGATGCTCCTTACTCTTCATATACCGCTTCATCTGCAATCCGGACTCAATGAACTTGCCCATGAGCGCCAAATCCTCTGCCTGCAGCAGGTAACCCTTACCTAACAGCTCAAACATAGTGGTCAACCCTTCCATGGAAGGAATCGGGACGCTGCCTCCTGACTTAAGGATTCCGTATGCTTCCTCCGCTTCCATCAGCCACATAGTAATGCGGCGATCGTCCGTAATGGGTGACAGTTGATCAATTAAGATCCGGCCTGGTTCAGATAGAGCAAATTCTCTTATCCGCTGTTTTACTTTCTCGAACTCTAACTGATTCATTTGCAATGTTCCGCTCATCTTCTGTGTGAGCCTCCTTGTATTCGAGTCAACTTTTCCGGGTACAACAAAAAGAAGATGAACAACAATCGTTCATCTTCGCATAGATAGACCCCTTGAGTAAAAACAAAAAAACGTGCTGCAAGAGCACGGTTCTTATTTCGGAGGAGGGTCCTCTGAAGCTTGATTCCCGCTGTTCTTAACGATCATTTCATGCATTCCTAAGTAAGCATAGCGAAAGAGAACCGATGTAATCACAACATTCGGCTTATCGCGTTCGACGAACTTATTCTGGAATACAATATGAATTTGATTTAGTTAAGAACTACCCCGGCCATCAAAACTTCCCCTTTTCAGTTGGATTACGTACATCTTATTATAGCGATACTTCATTGTCAATGTTGATCTCTACCGCTGCTTGCCTACCAATGCGCGCTGCAGCACATTCTCCACCTTCGCTAGATGACGCATCATCGAATCGAACGCAGCAGCCTCGTCGCGACGGCGAATGGATTCCACGATATCCGAGTGCTCTTGCAGCAGCCGCTCTGCCTCGGCTTGTTCGCCATAAAACCACAATCGGCGAGTTTGCTTCATGCTGTCGTGCAATCGCCCGGACACCGATTCCATCAGTTGCAGCAACAGCGTGTTATGAGCAGCCGCAGCCAGTTGAAGATGGAATTGCACATCCGCCTCTTCTCCTACTGACTCGTCTGTTAAGTGAAGCCTCATCTTGGTGATGATTCGATCTAATTGAATCAGATCTTCATCCGTACGATGCCTGGCAGCTGCCGCAGCACATCCCGTTTCCAGAATTTTGCGCACCTCAAGCAGCTCTTGCAACGATTCAGCCCGTTCGAATATAGCATCCGAATCCATGCCATTGCCCGCAGACGACTTTGTTGGTAAGGGTTCCACCACATAAGTACCCCCGCCTTGACGAATATCGACGAATCCCATTGCTCTCAGAGCACTTAACGCTTCCCGAATCGTTGATCGCCCTACGCCGAATGAAGCAGCCAAATCCACAACAGAGGCAAGCTTCGCTCCAGGAGCGATTTCACCCTCGAGAATTTGCCGCTTAATCTGCTCCATGACTAGCTCGTTTCCTTTTTGCGGCTTTATTTGCTTAAATGTCATGAACATTCACCCGTTTCTAAATTTGTCAGACATAACGACTATACACACATTTTATAGTAAGCTATAATAATGGAAAAGTCATCAGATCACCTGACTAATTATTCGATATTTTATTAATTACTATTATTCAATCGGGGGTATCTGCCAAAATGTTAGAACAATCCGTACGACAAAAGCTTTTCGACATCGTTGGTCCTTCCTATTTCAAAGATGACATGGAAGCACTTGTAACTCATTCTTATGACGCTACTCCAATGCTTCAAGCCATGCCGGATGGCGTTATATATCCAGCCAATACGGAGCAAGTAGCTGCTATTCTGAAGACCGCGAACGAACACCGCATCCCGATCGTAGGCCGCGGAGCAGGAAGCAACTTATGCGGCGGTACTGTGCCTACTGAAGGCGGGCTGGTTGTCGTCATGACTCGCATGAACAAGCTGATTGAGATAGACACGGATAACCTGACTGCCACATTCCAAACGGGACTGAACACCAAAACCTTTCATCTGGAAGTAGAGAAGCTCGGACTGTTCTACCCCCCGGATCCAAGCAGCATGGTTATTTCCACACTTGGCGGCAATATTATGGAATGCGCAGGCGGACTTCGCGGACTAAAATACGGCACGACTAAGGATTATATTATTGGGCTCGAAGCGGTACTGCCCTCTGGCGAGATTATTCGTACAGGCGGCAAGCTGTATAAGGACGTAGCCGGTTATGATCTTACAAAGCTGCTTGTAGGCTCTGAAGGAACGCTTGCCATTGTGACAGAGGCTACAGTCAAGCTTATTCCAGCTCCCAAATATAAGAAAACGATGATTGCGATGTACAAGGATATTTATGCAGCCGCCCGAACTGTATCCAGCATCGTTGGCAATAAGATTATCCCGGCCACACTCGAATTCCTGGATAATCCTACTATTCAGGTGGTTGAAGGCTTTAACAAGATTGGATTACCGCTCGACATGGATGCGATTCTCTTGATTGAGCAGGATGGATTAGACGAGTCGATTGTTGAGAAGGACATTAATGAGATCGTTCGGATATGTAAAGAACAAGGAGCCGTGGAAGTAAAGATGGCGGCCAATGCAGCAGAAGCAGAGAAGCTTATGCTGGCTCGCAGAAGCGCTCTGTCTACACTAGCCCGTATTCGCCCAACGACGATTCTGGAGGATGCTACTGTCCCCCGTTCCAAGATTGCCGATATGGTAATCGAGATTAATCGGATTGCTAAGAAATATGACATCCAGATTTGTACGTTCGGGCATGCAGGAGACGGTAATCTTCATCCTACTTGTACCACTGACGCTCGCGATAAAGAAGAGATTCATCGTGTTGAGCTTGCTTTTGAGGAAATATTTGAAGCCGCTATTTCCCTAGGTGGAACTATTACTGGCGAGCATGGGGTTGGAATGGTTAAGGCCCCTTACCTGGAATGGAAGGTCGGACCTGTAGGCGTTGAGATCATGAAAGGGATCAAGCGTGTGTTTGATCCGAATAACATTATGAATCCTGGTAAAATATTCCCGAAAGAGTCGCGTAAAAGGGTGGTGGTGCATCATGAGTAACGTACAATTAACTGACCGCATGAAAGCAACGCTGGATTATGACCAGCTTACGAACTGTATGCGCTGCGGATTTTGCCAAGCGGCCTGCCCAACCTTCGTAGAAACCGGATTAGAAGCGGCATCTCCGCGCGGAAGGATCGCCTTGATGAAAGCTGTTGTGGATGATCTTATGGAGCCTGATGAGAAATTCCGCGACCAGATGGATTTATGCTTGGGATGCCGCGCATGTGAGCCGGTGTGCCCTGCTGATGTGAAGTATGGTCATTTACTCGAGCAAACACGTGATGCACTGGAGGAACACGAAGAACATCGTTGGTGGGTCAAAGGTGTCCGGAACGTCATGTTCAAACGCGTATTCCCGTTCCAGAGCCGGATGAAGCTTCTCGGACGCGGGTTGAAGTTATACCAAAAATCCGGTCTGCGGACCATGGTTCGCGGTTCGGGCATGATGAAGCTGTTTCCTAAGAACATGCGCGATATGGAGAAGATTATGCCGGATGCTTCCGGTCAAGGGATCGTCGAGACATTCGGCACCTTTGTATCAGCCAAAGGTAAGCCTGTTGCCCGCGTTGGGATGTTCAGAGGCTGTCTGATGGACGTCTTGTTCACGGAAACGAACCGCAAAACCGTACAGCTGTTGTCCGAAGCAGGCTTCGATGTTGTGATCCCCAAGACGCAGAACTGCTGCGGTGCCTTGCACGCTCACTCAGGCGAGACGAATGAAGCTCGCAATCTGGCCAAACGTAACATTCGTGCCTTCCGTGACGCGAACGTAGACTTTATTGTTTCTAATGCCGGAGGCTGCGGCGCGCTTCTCGTCGAGTACGATCACCTCCTGCACGATGATCCCGAGTATGCCCAGGATGCAGAATGGTTCGCAACTCGTGTGAAGGACATCTCTTTAATCTTGCTTGAAAAAGGCCGCTTGCCTGCTTTTGCAGCTAATGCACAAGATAAAGCTGAGAAAGAAAAAGTAACGATCACGTACCAGGATTCTTGCCATCTGCGCAATGTCATGCGCTCAGGCAACGCACCAAGGAATTTAATGGACCGCGTGGCTGATGTGAACTTCGTGGAACTGAAAGGTGCCGAGCGCTGCTGCGGGTCGGCTGGTATATACAATATCGTGCAACAAGACATGTCCAACGACATTCTGGAGCATAAGATGGAACATGTGAAAGACACGAATGCACATTATCTGATTACAAGTAATCCAGGCTGTTTATTACAAATAAAGGTCGGGATTGAACGTGAGCAGATGTCAGATAAGATGGAAGCCATTCATATCGTTGATTTCTTATACGACCGCATCCAAAAGTGAGGTTAGAATCAACCGGATCATAAGTAAAAGCTGTCCGCGAGGACAGCTTTTGTTCATTCCGCTACATAATGTTATTCATGCTGTCTACGTGTATCGAGCTAGCGCCAGTACCCGTAGAATTGTCTTTAATCATGCTCTGGATTTTATCAAACACATGCGGTGCAGAATCGATAAGACGCTCGTACAAATGAGTCTGATTGTCCAACGGCACTACTTTTACTCCATGCTTGCCTACAACTAGAAAAGCAATTGGAGTGATGGATACCCCGCCGCCGCTTCCGCCCCCGAATGGAAGAGCAACCGAGGCATTATGCGCATTTTGTCCATTGCCAGCGCCGCTTCCATGCGATTGTGTGCTGTCGGTCTCCTCTACGGCGAACTCGCTTCCTCCTGCCGCGAAACCAAAGCCTACTTTGGAGATCGGCATAATGACACTGCCGTCAGGTGTTTCAATCGGATCTCCTACAATGGTATTTACGTTTACCATCTCCGTAATTTGCTCCATCGCCGTTTTCATGAGACCTTGTATTGGGTGATCTGCCATTTTTTCGAGCCTCCTTTAATTTGAGTTATGCCTAAATGATTAGGATTACTTCTGCATTCTTTATTATGACCACAAGCCTCTTAACGTATGTACCGAGCACAAAGGCACATAACTGTGCAGTCAATGCTTCAGGATGAAGATGGCTTGATCAAAAGTTTTCGCCATGCCTGAAACCCGTTCTTCGCTTTTTTTATTCTGGGCAGAAGCTTAAGGCCAGCGAATAACACTGTCCCTGCTCGGATATGGGTTGTTGCGATCACCTCTGTGGAGAAATGAGTGCGATTATATAACGGAAATACGTGAAGCTTAGGCTGCGTTTCGATCGACATGAATTTGGATGTTAAATGAAGGATGTTCGACTTCAGCGCCCATATCGCTCCCGTAAGGATTGCGGTATCTGGTGCATCGGGCAAGCCTACTCGAGTTGTCCATCTTAATTCTGTGCACTTTACATGCTTAAACGTTTGTTTAGCCCAATCTGTAAGACCATGCGTATGATGAATCATCAGCTTGGTATTTTCGAAGAACTGCATGATCTTCCCTTTATCGATCCATTCTTTTCGGTCTTCACGCTGGAAGAGATTCTTTTCTCGCTCAATCATTAACCCCTTCAACCCCTGGAATTTGATGACCGGTATTACATATTGGAATCGAATAATGCCATACAGGGCTTTGACATGAATATTTATATGATCATTCTCACCCACCCTGGAGAAATGACCCTGAATTCGTACGTCACTGTACCATACAAGGATCAGGAGCACGATTAATGCAGCAACAATCCATAAAACGACCATAGCCATACTTCCCCCGTCCTTCTTTCATGACATGGTTTAGTATGGCTTGTATAGTTATTTTCATTCGCTGATAGTTTCATTTAGCTGCTGCTGTCCAGATCATCTATTGTTAGCTGCTTGGCATCCAGCCTGGCGAACAACATCCGAGTCTCTTCTTCCAAGCCTTCATCGGACTGAACCGAGCTCGGTTCTGGAAGATCTTGCAGGCCTGCTAGTCCGAAATGGGTTAAAAAAGACTTAGTTGTTCCATAGAGAATGGGGCGACCTACAGCTTCAGCTCGGCCTACTTCTTCAATCAAATCTTTGGCAACCAGCGTATGCAGGGCACGATCTGATTTCACGCCGCGAATATCTTCAATATCAATCCTTGTGAGAGGCTGCTTATAGGCAACGATTGCTAATGTTTCCAGAGCGGCTTGAGACAAGCTTGTACGAGTCGGGGAATAGGCAAGCTTTTCGAAAAATGGAGCATGGGCCGGAAGTGTAGTCAATTGATAACCACCGGCTAACTCCACGATTTGCACGCCTCTTCCTTGACGTTTGAAATCGGATTTCATATCGCGAAGAAGCTCCTTCACAACTGTCGCAGGAACCTCTAAGACATCCGCAATTTGCTTCAGATCCAACCCCTCGTCACCTGAGACGAATAGCAAGCCTTCAATGACTCCTTTCATCTGGCGTGCTTCCATGTTGAATTCCCCGTTTCCTTAATCATCGAGTACTGCTTAATAATCCGTAAAATCCGGTGAACCTTCCTCCAAGTCCACAGCAGCTTCTGTCGCTTTCCATTGGAGTACAATATCATCGAATAAATGATTCTGATAGCACATGATTCGCTTGACCTTCATGAGCTCCAGAATGGCTAGAAACGTTACAACTACATCCTCACGGTGATACCCGCTCTCTAGCAAGCTGGAGAACATGGCGTTCCCTCCGCTGCTTTCCAACAAATCCACAATCTCATTCATTCTGTCTTTTACAGAAATTTCATCGCGACGGATACGCGCAACAGCTTGACGGCTCTTGACTTTGCGAAGCGCACGCTGGAAGGCAATGACGAGATCGGCTATATGCAAGCCTTTGACAGGGTTTTCCTGCTTCTGCGGAATGAACGGGGATAAGTCCTCAGGCTCACGAGTGTAGATCAGGCTTCTTGCCAGCTCCTTGTCTCTGAGCTCTTCCGCGATCGACTTGTATTTCCTGTATTCAATCAGCTTCTGCACTAGCTCAGCACGCGGGTCATAATCATCATCCATCCCATAGTCGTCGTCCAGCTGGATAACGGGAGGCTTAGGCAGAAGCATTTGACTCTTAATCGATAACAGGGTCGCCGCCATCACAAGGAATTCACTCGTTACTTCCAGCTCCAGCTCTTGCATCCCATTCAGGAATTCCATGTATTGATCCGTAATCTCGGTTATTGGAATGTTGTAGATATCGATCTCCGACTTATCGATCAGATGCAAGAGCAAGTCGAGCGGGCCTTCGAATGTATCCAGCTTATAATGTACTTTCATCCGCGCTGCAAGCCCCCTAGCCTATCGCATACATATTCATGACCATACTGCTTAACCATTCAAAGCTTTTTTGGAACATCAGCTGTCCGAACGGAGTTACGAAAAGCCCGATGAGAATAGCGATACCGAACTTTTCATTTTTCACCAACCAAGGTCCCCAAGCAGCCGGGAACCACCTGCGCAATATTTTCCACAAATCCATTGGATGCAAAGGCAGCAGATGAATCAGGAAAAACATCATATTGCCAATATAGCTCCATTGCAGGATACCCCGAAGGAGCTCCAAAGACCATGCAGGAATCATACTATCTGAAGCCGATACAGGCAAGCGAAATGTAAGCCACCATAAGAACAGACCCATTAAGAGATTGGCGACTGGTCCGCTTGCATATATAATCGTAGCACGAATAGTTTGCTTGCCAGGCAGAGAAGTCGATGCTACAGGAACCGGTCTGGACCATCCGAACGGTCCGAAAAGGACGGGCAACAGCCCTATTGTACTTATGTGCGCAAGCGGATTGAGTGAAAGTCTGCCTTGATCCTTGGCTGTTGTGTCCTTGAACAGCAAGGCAGCTATTCCGGCTTGAACCGCGTCATGCACCACAATAGCCAGCAGCAAAGCAGCAATTCGGTATAACAAAGAGTCGAGTTGAAACCCGTTAAACAGGTCCATTACCCCTCCAGCTGCTTAGTCAGATTCGCCATCTCGATTGCAGTAGCTGCCGCTTCCCACCCTTTGTTACCTGCCTTCGTCCCTGCACGTTCAATCGCTTGTTCGATGGAATCCGTCGTTAGAACACCGAATATTGTAGGCACACCCGTCTTGAGATTGATGGCAGACACGCCTTTAGCTACTTCACTGCATACATAATCGAAATGCGGAGTGGATCCTCTGATCACGGCTCCCAAAGTAATAACGGCGTCATAACGGCCGCTGGCTGCCATTTTTTGAGCAACCAATGGGATTTCGAATGCTCCTGGAACCCAGGCAATATCCACTTCTTCATCCTTTGCACCATGCCGTTTGAAAGCGTCCAGGGCGCCTCCCAATAGTTTGGACGTAATAAACTCATTGAAGCGTCCTACAACTACCCCATATTTTAAACCTTCGGAAATTAAGTGCCCTTCATATATACGTGTCATTAGATTAAGCTCCTTTTGTTGGTGGATTGATATCTTCCTGTTAAATGCCTTCCGCTTCGGTGAATTTAAGCAAATGGCCAAGCTTCACTTTCTTAGTCCGCAAATATTTCTTGTTCCCCTCTTGTTCTTGCATCTGAATAGGGACGCGCTCAACAACTTCCATTCCGTATCCCTCGAGACCTTTTATCTTACGTGGGTTGTTCGTCAGAAGACGAATCTTACGAACACCGATATCTTTAAGAATTTGAGCTCCAATTCCGTAATCACGCAAATCGGGAGCAAAGCCTAATTTAATATTCGCGTCTACCGTATCCAATCCCTGCTCTTGAAGCAAATAGGCTTTCATTTTGTTGATTAGCCCAATACCTCGGCCTTCTTGACGCAAATATACGAGGACACCTCGCCCCTCACGTTCAATCTGTTCCAATGCCGCGGCCAACTGAGGACCGCAATCGCAACGCTGGGAGTGAAATACATCGCCTGTCAAACATTCCGAATGCATACGAACCAGAACAGGCTGTTCAGGGTCGATTATTCCTTTTACCAACGCAACATGCTCTTGAGCATTCACTTGATTCGTATATGCAAGAGCAGTGAACTCCCCGAATTCCGTTGGCAGCTTGATTTCGACTTCGCGATTAACCAGCTTTTCTTTTTCGTTCCGGTAGTGAATCAAGTCCTGGATCGTGATGATTTTTAAATCATGCTTGACGGATATTTCGTGTAAATCAGTCACTCTCGCCATCGTACCATCTTCTCTGATCACTTCACAAATGACAGCAGCCGGATAAGAGCCGCACATCCTGGCAAGATCTACAGCAGCCTCTGTGTGACCAGCCCTGCGAAGTACGCCGCCTTTCTTGGCGATAAGCGGGAAAATATGGCCAGGTCTGCGATAATCAGCAGGCTTAGATGAAGGATCAATCATCCGCTTGATCGTTGTCGCTCTCTCGAATGCTGATATCCCGGTTGAGGTGTCTACATGATCGACTGAGACCGTGAACGCTGTGCCATGATAATCACTATTCCGCGCTACCATCGGCGGCAGATCAAGCTCGAGTGCACGTTCTTCAGTAATCGGGACACATACAAGACCGCGTCCTTCCTTGATCATGAAATTAATCACATCTGGCGTTGCTTTATCCGCTAGAGCTATGAAGTCGCCTTCGTTCTCGCGATCCTCATCATCTACCACGATTATCACTTTTCCCAGCATAAGATCGATTATCGCTTCCTCAATCGTATGAAATAAAGTTTGTTGTCCCATAGGACTTCCCCCTCGAAATTGATCTTATAGAAAACCATGTTGCGCCAGGAAAGCTTCTGTTACTCTTCCAGAAGTTGACGCTGTTGGCGATTTGGAGACAGCACCAGAATCTTTTCCTTTAAAAAATAACAGCCGTTCCATATATTTGCCCAATATATCGCATTCCAAATTGACTGTATCTCCTGGATTCTTGTCTTCGAGGATCGTCTGGGCTAAAGTATGTGGAATGATGGACACTGTAAAGCTATCGTCTGTAACCGATACTAGCGTCAAACTGATTCCGTCAATCGTAATGGAACCATGAGGCAGCATGTATTTCATCATCTCGGAAGAGTGTGGTTCGACATGGAACACAACCGCATTCTCCTCCCTCTGCCGTGCAACGATCCTACCCGTAGTATCGACATGACCTTGCACAATATGACCACCGAATCGACCATTCGCCGGCATTGCTCGCTCCAGATTGACGCGGCTGCCGCTTTGCAAGTTCTCCAATGTCGTTTTTCGAAACGTTTCTGGCATTACGTCTACCGTGAAGCTGTCTCGATCTGATTCAATCACCGTGAGACATACGCCATTAACCGATATACTGTCCCCCAGCTTCACATCTTCAAGTATGATGCGAGCCTCTATAGTCAGGATCATCGCTTGGCCTTGCTTGCGAATACGACGCATCCGTCCGATCTCTTCTATGATTCCGGTGAACATGCTGGACTACTCCTTTCATAACGGGGATAGCCGATCATACAACAATCATTGCCAACTCGCTCAACTTGGAACCTCTCAATCGCGATTGCATCAGCCATACGATCGAACCCTGCGAATTCAAAAGCTGACCGGGCCTGCGCGCCTCCGCCTATTATCTTCGGAGAGATGAACAAAATCAGCTTATCTACAAGCCCCCCATCAAGCATGGCGCCATTCAAAGTCCCACCGCCCTCGAGCAGTACAGAGCTTATCTCCCGTTCCCCCAACATAACCATCGCTAGTCCTAGATCGACTCTTGGTCCATCCCCGCACTTCATAACTTCTACTCCTAGCGCATTCAGCCTCATCATTTGTTCAATGGAGGCGCTCTGAGTCGTAATGACAAGCGTGCGAGCATCCCGTTCCGTTACGACATGAGCATCAAGAGGAATCCTAAGCTTGGAGTCTATGATGACTCTGAGCGGCTGCAGCCCAGGTACAGTTAGACGAGTTGTTAATTGTGGATTATCGGCAATTATCGTTTCTACACCAACCATAATCGCTTGATGTCGATGACGCAGTGTATGAACAAGCTCTCTAGAGGACTCCCCGCTTATCCATTTGCTGTCTCCGGAACGAGCCGCTATTTTCCCATCCAGTGTAGTCGCAGTCTTCAGAGTAACCCACGGAATCCGAGAAATGATGTATTTATTGTAGGCTTCATTCATCATTCGCGCTTCCTCTTCGCACACCCCCACCCGCACTTCGATGCCATGGTTGCGCAGTTGCTGTATTCCTGTACCGGCAACAACAGGGTTCGGATCCGTACAGGCAACTACGACCCTTTTGACCCGTTCCGTGACAAGCCTTTCGGAGCACGGAGGTGTCCTTCCGTGGTGGCTGCAGGGCTCCAAGGTTACATAAACCGTGCTGCCTTCCGCTTCGGAACCGGCCATCAGGAGAGCATTAATCTCAGCATGATGGGAGCCCCGCTGCAGATGAGCGCCCATTCCGACAATCCGACCATCCTTCACAATGACACAGCCTACAACCGGATTGATCCCTGTCTGACCGCGGGCTTGCTCGGCCATCTGAAGCGCGAGGCGCATATACGATTCATCGTTTAATCGATCCATCTCCTGCATGTGGGAGATCTCCTCCTCTTGAGAACGTACGAAAAGCCCCTTTACCAGGTTCGTAAAGGGGCACTTATTTAACACAAGAATGTATGAGCGGAGGTTGAAACACAACACAAATAAAACTAAGCATTGTTGTTACAACCGAAGGATTAACGTTATCGGTTAGAGCAAGAAATACAATCGTTCTTGCAATGCGAAATGAACGATCGGAATTATGTGAAAAAATGCACATAACATGCCGAACGCTCCGTTATTATCGGTTTCTCCGTCATTCCTTCTCCCATCCAGACTATACTGTCGGTCTCGGAGTTACACCGAGTCCACCGGCTGAACCAGATTGCTTCAGCACGGGTCACGGACTGATTCGCACATACTCTCGCGCGAAATTACCGCCGGTAGGGAATTTCACCCTGCCCCGAAAGAATAACTTTATTAAATTACTGATTAGTATACCGATTTCTTAATATCCTGTCTAGTGTAACACCCTCGTTTCGTAAATTTAACCGATTCCTCACGCCCAACTTTGCTTCACGCGCTTCTTTTTAGTACAATGGTCGTACAACATATCTACATGGAGGTATAAAATGAAAAAAGGCAGTATTGAGTTGCAAAATGGTGAAATGGTTCTTATCGACTTTTATCCGGAAGAAGCGCCTAATACGGTTGCGAACTTCGAGAAGTTGGCGAATGCTGGCTTTTATAACGGTTTGAAGTTCCACCGCGTTATCAAAGGATTCGTAGCTCAAGCTGGCTGCCCGCAAGGAACTGGATACGGCGGCGCCGGCTACAATATCGATTGCGAGACTTCCACTAATACGAGCAAGCATGAGCGCGGTACTCTCTCCATGGCGCATGCAGGGAAAAACACAGGCAGCAGCCAGTTCTTTATTTGCTACCAGCCGCAAGCACACTTGGATGGGGTTCACACCGTATTCGGCAAGGTTGTGAAAGGCATGGAGTACATAGATGCCACTACACAAGGCGATACAATGAAAGAAGTTAAAGTTTGGGACGAGGCTTAATAACCGGGTCCCGACTTTTTCAGATCAGAATGAAATCCCGAGCTATTTCTGGTGCACGCACCATGGAATAGCTTTTTTTGCATTCCCTCCTCTCTGATTCATTATTTGGCTTACAGGGTAATTAGAGAGCAGTACGAACGATTTGCATACCTTATAATCTTCACCTAAAAGGAGGCGTCATTCATGAGTGCAAAACCTTATGCTAAGCTTGTAGACAATGCAGCGCGTGCGATGGAAGAGATCGATATTTTGCATCGACAAGGAATACTTCGTGAGGACACTTACGTTGTTGCTCACTCTAAGGAACGTACAGATGATCTGGCTTATGCTGCAGATGTAAATACGATTACGACGGAAGAGGAAGGTATTCTGAATACAGTAGCCAACCTATTCCGCTCAAGGGGGGACGAGCTTAGGGCTAAGCTTGAGTCCGTTGGCTTACCTCCTTCACAGGCCCAGCAATTCGAGTCTGAACTGGATGAAGGCAAGGTGCTCATTCTAGTGAAGAACCGTGTTCACAGCTACGAATCTTAAATAATCTACTAGTGAAATGGGAGGTGCTCTTCATGACACAAATAGTTGGCGTATTCGATAAACAAGGACATGCTGTTGAAGCTATTGATCTCCTCAAGGAGCAGGGCTTTACTGCCGAGAAAATCCGAATTATTGCGAGGAATGAAGATTATGCCAGTCGTGTAGAAAGCGAAACCGATATAAGCGTTGAGAAGATAGAAGAAGATCGAAACGGCAATCGTTATGTAGAGCCAAGGACGGGTCTTAATATCCCCGTTATCCCTTTGGCGGCAGCAAGCCCTATGTATCTCGGGGATACGATGGGCAATGCGATTCCTGGACCCCAAGTCGGCTATCCTGGGGTGTCAGAAACCATTGACCCGCTCGACGCAGACACCAAGCAAACCCTACGCAATCTTGGCTTCAATGAGTCGGATTCCAAGCAGTTTTCGGATTACTTGGAGAAAGGGCACCTTCTGGTATTAGTTGAGAGTGAAGCTTCTAACGAGGCTGCTGCTGAAGCTGCGTTACGGAATAGCGGAGCCTCCGTTGTCCGATGAAATCATCTAATGTTGTCCAAGCTGCCTTCTTTCCTGGGGGCAGCTTTTTATTTCCTCTTTTATTTCCTTTCGAGTCCATCCCGGCAAACAAAAAATGGTGCACCCAAGTCATTACGACTTGGATGCACCGCTTTTCTTTCTTCTGCTTTAGAACATTGGGAAAACATATCTGACTAGGAAGAACAGGACTACGAATAAGATAACCACGTAAGCCGCGTATTTGATAAATGTAGATGCAACCATACTGCTGTCTCTTCTCTCTTCTACATTTCTCTTCTCAATTTCAATATTCCGGTTTTCATTCATTGCCATTGTAATCAACTCCCTTTCCTTATTTGGTATCGTTTCCTGTATGCTCTTCATTACCCATCTAAGCCGCAAATGAACCAACTAGCAGTGATTCTACATAAGAGCGGCAAATGAAAAAAAGCTCCAAAGATCAATACGCGCTCGAGCTTGTGACAGTTCGAGTTCATAAGATCTTTAGAGCTTCCTCATAAGGAATTATTCGCCGCTCTTAACCGCGACGGTCTGCTTCTGCATTCTCTGCGGAATGATGTCATTGCCAGCAATATCAGCATATGTGTCTCGTCGAACAACAACGTCTGATTTCCCGTCTTGTACGAAAATGACTGCTGGCTTACGAATACGATTGTAATGATTCGCCATAGCATAATTGTATGCGCCTGTGCACGATACGGCGAGCAGGTCACCAGTATGCGCTACCGGGAGAGCAAGATCCCAGATCAGCATGTCGCCTGACTCGCAGCATTTGCCTGCAATTGAGACAACCTCTTCTTCAACATCAAATGCCCGGTTGGCTAACATGGCTTCGTATTTGGCATCATAGAGCGCTGGGCGCGGGTTGTCTGTCATGCCGCCGTCTACTGCGACATACTTGCGAATACCAGGGATATCCTTGACGGCTCCTATTGTATATAACGTAGTCCCTGCGTCTCCTACGATGCTGCGTCCTGGCTCTATCCAGATCTCCGGCATCGGATAGTTGTAAGCAGCGAAGTTCTTCTTGACTGCTTCCACGATTGCTGTGACGTAATGTCCGACTGGTAGCGGGGTATCCCCCTCCATGTAACGAATGCCGAAGCCTCCGCCCAGATTAATAACGGTAAACGTACAGCCTAATTCGTCCCTAACCTCAGCAGCAAATCGTGATACTTTGTCGGCTGCGGCTTCGAAGCCTTCCACTTCAAATATTTGAGAACCAATATGGGAGTGTACGCCAAGCAGACGAATCTGTTGGAGCTTCAATGCCTCTTGAACGGCACGGAATGCAGTACCGTTCTCCAAGTCGAAGCCGAACTTGGAATCGATCTGTCCGGTCGATATGAATTCATGTGTATGTGCTTCAACTCCAGGTGTGATCCTGAGCAAAATATTCGCTTTTTTGTTTCTCTCCAGCGCCAGCTCGTTCAGCACATGCAGCTCAAGGAAATTGTCAACGACAAAACATCCAATATTGGCATCGAGTGCCATTCCAATCTCATGAGGGGTTTTGTTATTCCCGTGGAAGTGAATCCGATTGACTGGGAATCCGGCTTCTAGAGCCGTATGCAATTCACCATCAGAGACCACATCGAGTGAAAGTCCCTCCTCTTCCACCAATCGGCACATCGCCTTGACACAAAATGCTTTACTTGCGTAAGCTACCTGATATTGCACACCGGTTTCTTCAAAAGCTTCCCTAAACTCTCTGCAGCGAGTACGAATAAGCTCCTCATCATACACGTACAACGGGGTTCCATACTGCTGGGCCAATGCTTGCGTGTCACAGCCGCCAATAACTAGGTGACCTTCATCATTAATAGTGCTTGTTCCGTGTAGGTGCATAATCATTCCTCTTCTCATAAGTCCTTGCCTAACTAGTCTGTTTCTAAAGTACCACAGGACGAATCTAATGACAATAAGCGGGACGACAGATCGGGCTAATGTTAAAAACCCTCAACCTGATACATGAATCAGGCTGAGGGGCATAAGCATGTGAAATTATTTTTTGGTTGAAGGTTGACGAGTCTTATCCTGTGCTTTCGTAATGCTGAGCCGCCTCTTGTCGTGCAATACTGGAACACGGAAGAGGATCTTCAGCAAAGCTTTGGCATCGAAAGGAATAAAAGGCCATAGATATGGCGCATTGTAGGATCGCTGAGTACCCAGAACGACTAGCCACAAGGTTACTCCGATCACGAACCCAGGTATCTTGAATGCTGCTACTAATATGAGCAGCCCAAGACGCACAATACGGTTGGCCAATCCTAGCTCATAACTCGGTGTAGCGAACATTCCTATAGTAGCAATGGCCATGTACATAATCACTTCATTGATGAATAATCCTGTCTTTACCGCAATGTCACCTACCAAGATTGCTGCTACGAGACCCATAGCTACGGTAAGCGGAGAGGGAGTGTGCACGGCGGCGAGTCTCATTAAATCCACCCCAACCTCCACTAGGAGGAATTGCACCAGCAAGGGGAGTGATCCTTCCTTCTGCGGCCCAAGAAACTCAAGCCCCGGAGGTTTGATATCCGGATTTTGCACCATTAGAAACCAGAGCGGCAGCAGAAACAAGGAAGTAAATATACCGATAAATCGAACCCATCTCAAGTAGCTGCCTACAAAAGGCGATTGCCTATACTCTTCCGCATGCTGAATCAAATGGAAAAAGGTTGTAGGCAAGATCATAACGCTCGGTGAAGTATCCACAAACAATATAACATGCCCTTCCAACATATGCGCACAGACGACATCAGGCCGTTCCGAGTAACGAACAGATGGATACGGGTTCCACCCTTTTCCGATAATCGCTTCTTCCAACTGTTTGTCTCCCAGAGGTATTCCATCAATCTTGACGCTCTTCACTTTGTCTTGAATCGATTTCACCAGCGCAGGATCCGCGATATCTTCAATATAGCCAATGCATACATGGGTGTTCGTCCTTCTTCCAACCGTAAACAAATCCAGCTTCAACCTAGGATCACGGATTCGGCGGCGCACAAGCGTCACATTCGTCAGCAAAGTCTCAACAAATCCATCACGCGCCCCGCGAACGACTCGCTCTAGATCCGGCTCCTCAATGGAACGGACCGGGAACGTTTTGGCATCAATGATTAATGCTGATGTCTCCCCTTCAATAAACAACGCCGTTGATCCCATCAGTACAAACTCCACGACCTTGTCCATCTCATGCATGGACTCCACTTGTATATGGGGAATGTATTGTTCGAGAAAGCTCTTGAGCGGTTCCGGCTCAAGCTGATCTTTATGAAGATACGTTAGACGCGTAATGATATCCGTAAGCACAGTATCTTTGGCAAAGCCATTCAAATAGAAAAAAGCAGTGCGCTTCGCATTCCCGAATACCATCTCTCTAAATACGATATCGAAGCTGCGATTTAAGCCGACCTTCTCTTCGAGTATGCGTTTCACTTTATCGAAGTTAGGTGATATGTTCTCCTGATGCTTTAAGCTCATTTCTTCGTCTGTTAATTTATCTTTGTCATCCATTTTATCGTCTTTGGTGTGGTTGCTTTCTTCGTGCTCACTGTCATCAGGCTGATCGGGTTGATCAGGTTGATCGTGTTTACGTCTCTTTCTCTTGTGTACCTTAATCCCCGTGTGTTGAGGCTCAGTGTCGTCGTTAATTGGTTCACGAGACAGGGGATGAGACTGCTCTTGCTCTTGTTGCTCCGTATCCATATCCGCCATGCAGACGTCCCTCCTTCGTCGTTCACAATCCCTCAATTCCAGCTACACGGAATACCATAACCAGTCGAATAATGAACCTGCCACCTTACCGAACACCATGGCCATTAACAACCAAACGATATAATCTCCGATGCCTAACCTTTTGGCCATAATCGGGAATACATTCAGCACTTCGGTCAGGGCGCCTGCCAGCATCCCGACGAAACAGCCTGCCAAGAGTCCGAAACATGCCGATGAGAGTGGGGCCATGTGGAATTTCCAATTGAAAACATCCGCTATAGTGAAAAAAATAACACCCGATACAACCGCCATCTCCAGTGCGTGAATACGATTAGGGGTCTTCGCAATCTGAGCTAACCTTGGAATTACATCCAACACGACAAGAAAAGCGACCATTCCTCCGCCAACTGCTACTCCGCCTGCTATTCCGATAAAAATATAGGCCGATGCCTGCAGGAACCCATGCATAATCATGAATGATCCTTACTGTCATGAAGCTTGCCATATTCTTCGGTGATGACATATTTATTTACGTTTTCTTGATACATGAACATTTCCACCTCGAGCGGGCTTGGTTCCTCACTGAGTTTCTTTTTGAACAATTGGTTGAAAAACACGATCATCCCTGCTCCCAATCCGAAAGAGTATGGAATTTGCAGCCAGTACGGATGTTCCGTGGCTTCTCCGGAGATCATCTCGAATAATTTGCGATGCACCTCCAGCATGCTGACGTCTACATGGAAGTTCATGATCGCAAGCCCCGACCCTACAAAAAGCAGAAGCCATACTAAAGCAAACAGCACAGGATTAGTTTTTTTGGATGGGGTCACAACCTCAATCAACACATGCGGATCTCCGAAATGTTCCAACTGCATGTTAGGAAATTCGGATCTTATTGCAGCTACCACTTTTAACATATCAATTAAGAGTACAGAGCCGTCCGCTTCACTCGGAGTATGCAAGGGCAACTGTTTAAACTTGGCTTCATGCTTGGGATCTACGAGTATTTGTGCAACATCCCCAAGTCGAATCGTAACACCTCTATGAGCCATTACCCGCTTGCGCAGACGCAAATATACAATTGGAAATGCTCCAGTTGGAGCCGGGGGTAGTATTGACATGGGATCACTCCCTTTTGTGACAACCTTTCCCTGTAGTATGCGGCGAATAGATTGAACCTACTCGTATTTGTTCCAATTTTTTTGCTTCTGTATGGAACGGATGTGCTGTTATGTACAAATTCAGATCATTCTGCTCCATGGCTCAAACGGCTTAGGACCTTTATGATTGGCTATATCGCAAGCAATTTACCAACATGGAGGGATTCCATATGAAATTATCAAATCCAGAAGAGATTAATCGTCAATTATACCCGAGCGTGGATCAAGTGCAGTATGTGAACCAATTGTCTAGCGTGAATGAGACTCATGCCGATTTTTATCGGGAACAAGGCTATTTGGCTATTCAAACCGGGTTATCCGAAAAAACCGTAGAAGATGCGAAGTTAGCTATAACGGATATGATGGAATCGCGAAGATTAATGTCGCGGGAAGATTTTGAAGCATTGATGAGCAGCAAACGGATCCAATCTATGGACGAATCTATGCAGCACAACGGAGATGCGGAAGCGAAGAAAGTAAGGGTACCTGCGGTTCAGCTTACTCGGTCAGAAGATCAGCATCCTTTGACTAAAGAGCAATTCGAGCTTGCCACAAGAAAAATTGCCGATTTCGTACATTACGATCAGCGCTTTTATGATATTGCGTTTGATCCAGCTATCCTGAGAACGGTGGAATCGATTCTTGGGGAACCAGGCAAGCTCGTCCAGGATATGGCACTATTGAAACCGCCTCAAGGAGGAGGAGAGAAGCCTTGGCATCAGGATATGGCTTATCGGGGACTAGACTTCGAGAAAGCCATTGTCGGGGTATGGATCGCGCTGGACGAGGCCGGCGTGGATAATGGCTGCATGCATATTATCCCGAGATCGCATATGCGCGGCGGTGTGCCGCATTATGCTGTCAGAGACTGGCAGATGTGTGATGAGAATGTTGATGTGAATAGAGCTTACGTAGCTCCATTGCAGCCTGGCGGCATGCTGTTCTTTCACGGCCTGCTTCATCACGGCACACCAAGCAACTTCACCAATAAGAGACGCCGCGCCTTGCAATTCCATTACGCCCCAGCTAGTGCCGAGTGGGTTACGCCAAAGGAATACAAACGCATGTTCACGAATGAGATGAGCGGCGCCCAGTGCTGAAGCTGCTTGCCTAATAAAAAGACTGCCGATTAAAACTCGGCAGCCGCACAGATCGCCTTATTGGGCGATCTGTTCTTTTATGACTTGGAGTATCTTTTTCTCCAATCGGGATACTTGTACCTGAGAGATGCCTAGGCGGTTGGCCACCTCGGACTGTGTCTGATCGCGGAAATATCTCAGATACACAATCAGCCGCTCCCTATCGTTCAATGTGTTAATCGCTTCGTTAAGCGCCAGCTTATCGAACCAACGCTCCTGACCTTCATCAGCAATCTGATCCATTAGTGTAATCGGATCTCCGTCATTCTCGAACACGGTCTCGTGAATCGATGTAGGCGGTTTATTCGCTTCCTGGGCGAATACTACTTCTTCAGACGTGATACCGAGATCTTCCGCCACTTCACTAATCGTCGGCAGTCGTCCAAGACGCTTCGACAGCTCATCCTTCTTCTTGCGCACTTTATTAGCCAGCTCCTTCAAGGAGCGGCTCACCTTGACAGTCCCATCATCACGGAGAAACCTCTGAATCTCTCCGATTATCATAGGCACGGCATAGGTGGAAAATTTGACGTCATAGGACAAATCGAATTTATCGACAGATTTCAAGAGACCGATACAACCGATTTGAAACAAGTCTTCCGGCTCATATCCTCTGTTCAAGAAGCGCTGCACAACCGACCAGACCAGGCGGATGTTGCAGTTCACAAGCGTTTCACGCGCTAATGAGTCGCCAGCTTGACTTAGAGCAATCAGCCTTTTGACTTCGTTATCGTCTAAATAACTGTGTGAGGCATGCTTCAGATCCACATCCATTGTCACCTACCCCTAGTTATACAGCGCTTTTTTGGATTCTATCCGCTTCACCATCGTAACCTTGGTGCCTTCTCCAGGCGCAGACATAACGGAAACTTCGTCCATGAAATTTTCCATAATGGTAAAGCCCATCCCGGAACGCTCCATCTCCGGCTTCGTGGTGAACAAAGGCTCTCTTGCCATCTCGACATCATCGATCCCGTTACCGGAATCTTCAATACTAATCTGTACTCTATCACCCTCAATAGTGGCCGATATGGTGATTACTCCATCGGTTCTTTCGTCATAACCGTGGATGATAGAATTCGTCACAGCCTCTGATACGACCGTCTTGATATCCGTCAATTCCTCAAGTGTCGGATCAAGCTGGGAGACAAAGGCGGCTACCGCAACACGCGCGAAGGCTTCATTCTGTGAACGACTGGCAAACTGCAAGGTCATAAAATTAGGTCCACTCATGACACGACCTCCAGACTGGAAAGTGCAAGTCTCTCATTCTCCTGAAATGCTAAAATCTTGAATAGACCGGACAATTCGAATAACCGATAAACGGCAGAATTCACTTCGCAAACAACCATCTTACCGCCCTTGCCAGTGATCTGTTTATAACGGCCCAATATGACGCCAAGACCCGAGCTGTCCATAAAAGACAAATCCTTCAGGCTCAGTACGACGTGACGGGTATCACCCTTCAGAATCGCTTCTTCCATACGGGTACGAACGGTCTCCGCCGAATGATGATCCAATTCACCGCGCAAACGGACGATCAACGTTCTTCGGTAATGCTCTAATTCAATCTGCAGACTCACAGTTAGCCTCACTCCCTTCGTGTTGCTGTCTAATTTCTACGAAACGAATGCTAATTCCTGCAAGGCGACAAAACTAGAAGAAAACTGCTATTTCTTTTAATAAAACGATACAATTAGACATTTTTTGAGCTTTTATGGCGAATTGGGGTCCCCACAAAGGAATCGAATACGATTCAACGCCTCACTTTCCTTTGTGGGGTATATATGTTGCATACAGAACTAAACCGTCACTCTATCGTAAACAAACGCGCGCCTGTCCGCTTCATCAGTGTCCACAGACCAGCTTTTGACACATTTGCAGGTGCCTCAATGGCGAACTCCGCAATCTTCACATCGCCCTTGAACACTACCAGCTTCCCTATCGGCTGCCCTGCGGTGATCGGTGCTTTGAGATTTGGCTCAAGCTGCAGTTCATGACGAATATCAGCGTTGGCTTCGCCTTTCTTGAGCAGTACCGAATATTGATGGGATGCAGTTAATGGGACTTGTGTAAGTATCCCTTTCTCCACCCTCAATGTACCGATTTCATCGCCCGCCTTGAAAATGGGGTGATTCGAATACTGTGAGAAGGCGTAATCGAAGAGCTTCGTTACTTCCGCATTACGTGTCTTCGTATTCGGTTCTCCCATCACGATTGCAACTACACGGAAATTATCCCGCTTGGCCGTTGCCGATAAACAAAATTTAGCTTCACTCGTATATCCAGTCTTCAAACCGTCAGCACCCGGGTAAAATCGGACAAGCTTATTCGTATTCACTAACCAGAACGGCTTGGCTGTTTCTTTACGCAAGTAGTCTTGATACATACCCGTAAATTTGGTGATTTCCTCGTGCTTCAGCAATTCCTTGGACATCATGGCGATATCATAAGCGGTCGTATAATGATTATCTGCCGGCAATCCGTTGACGTTAACGAAATTCGTGTTGTTCATCCCTAGCTGTTTAGCTTTTGCATTCATCATCTGTACAAAAGCTTCCTCAGAACCGCTGATCTTCTCCGCCATCGCAACAGAAGCATCATTGCCGGATGCCATTGCTATGCCTTTCAACATTTCCTCAACCGTTAATTCCTCACCAGGCTCCAGGAAAATCTGTGAGCCGCCCATAGAGGCTGCATACTCACTAGTGCGGACCTTCTCATCCATCTTGATCTTGCCTTGATCCAGCGCTTCCATAATAAGCACCAAAGTCATAATCTTCGTGATGCTGGCAGGCGGCTTTTTCTCATTCATGTTCTTCTCGTAGAGAACCGTCCCGGTGTCCGCATCCATCAATACGGCAGAAGTAGCGTTTGGCGCTAGTTCAACAGCAGGAGCTACCTCCGCAACAGGCTTCACTGATTTCTCATCGGCCGCTAATACGGGCGAACATAAAGCAAATAACAATAGTAAGCTTAACAACCCCAGACAACTTCTTCTGAGCACCATTATACCCCTCCTAGATCAATAACTCCCAAATTTACCCCATTATGAGTATGGAAAACCTTCTACTAGTTTTGCCACAAATTCAGGAAATTAAACGATCGAAGCAAGTCTAATGCAAAATTATGGAAGTGACCCCCATTTACGAAAAATAAAAGCACGACTACTCCTGCCTGATGCTGGATTACGCAAAAGGAACGTTTGGAGTTGCCGTGCTTTTCCTGGTTAACAGATGGGATAAGAAACGAGAATGTTAGAACTATTCTGCGTTGCGATCGAACAGGACGGGATGAATCGGACCTTCGGCCAAGTCGCCGCCCTTCAGTCCCGGGAACCAGCCATTCAGATCATTTCTGCGCGCATTACTATCGGGTTCAAGCAGAAATGTAGGGTCTGCATAGAAGATGATCGTCATAACTTCCCTCATCTGCTCAGTAGGGTTAGACGGAGCGCTGTGAAGCGTCCACCCTGCGTGAAAAGTAGCATCCCCTGCACTCATCCCGCCGTAATTAATCGTCTCTATTCCTGTGTGCTCAATATATGATTTCAATGTCTTATGGGACTCGTCCGAGATGACTTGTTTGGTAATATGTCCTGATTTATGGGTTCCGGATGCAAATGTCATGGAACCTACTTCTTCCGGGATCGGGACAAGCGGCATCCACATGGTAATCGTATGACTCGTATCGAGCGGCCAGTAGATCTGATCCTGATGCCAAGGTGTATGACCGCCACCCGGTTCTTTGAACAGCGCTTGATCCGCATAGATTCGCACCCGATCCACTCCCATGAGGTCAGCCGCAATTTTGGCAAACCGACGTGCGAACACAAAACGTTGAACTGCCTCACTCTTCACCCATACGTTGCCGATTTGAATAAATGCCTTCCCGTACGTATCCCGCTCTTCAATCGGCTTGGAATTTTTGTTTAATTGTCTTACGAGATCGTTGATAATAGGTCTGTACGCATTAACTTCATCATGACCCGCGACCTCGCGAAGCATAATGTGACCCTTCTCGTTGTAGGCCCTTATCTGATCCTGTGTCAATTCGTAAGATTGTTGTAAATCGGGAAGACTGTTAGTATTAATGTCCATACTGAGAACCTTCTTTCTATGGGTTAATAGAACTTTTCCTGTTAGAGTACAGCTCTATTATACGATTCAGAAGCAAGCATGGCATTGTGTATCCCGACTAGCTTTATTGTCTAAAACGACTGTTCAAATGCGTACACTTCTGATAAATTAGGGGTATTGAATGATTATTAGAAAGGAGCACTCCTTAATGAGCGAAACGAGCATGACTCAAGCTTCCCCCATACAAGTAAGAGATCGACCATGCTCAGCACATTCTGGTCAAGAACAATGACAACAACCTTAGAAGAGCTTATTAGCCGTCAACCCGTTGTTCCCTTCATTCGAACTAGCGAGTTCGCTGTACGTACCCCTTGGCATATGCCCATTCGACGTTTGCTGGATTATTTGTTGATCTACGTGCAGGAGGGAAATTGCCTGATCCATGTGGATGGGGTTGATTACACCTTTGAAAGCGGACAATTTTGCTTGATTCAGCCTAACAGTGTGCATACCCTTCAAGGGACGACCAATACAATTACTCCATTTGCTCATTTGGATTTTTTTTATAATCCGCTTAGAGAGCAGAGTTTCCCGACGGGTGCCGGTCAGTTGGATTTGACTGCTTATCAATCCCTCATGCAGCCCCGATTAAACGACCTGCATGGGATTCATGTTCCAGTACGATTTGTTCCGGAGCATCCGATCCAATTCCGCGATACCTTACTCCGGATGGTACAATGCTGGCAAAACCGCGAGGCAATCGAGCAAATAGAAGCACAAACTCTTGCCACGGAGCTTATATTATCGATTCTGAAGACGTATGCGTCGGCTGAGCGGCAACCGACCTCTACTACGCCTTCCTTGAATTGGATTACCGCCTTCCTCTCCTTCCATCTTTCTGAATCTTTGTCCGTCAAAGACATGGCCAAGCGAGCTAACTTGTCGCCCTCGCGATTCAGTGCGGTGTTTCGCGAGACGTTCGGCATGCCTCCGCACCAGTATTTGCTCAAGCTTCGGCTGCAGCACAGTGAGGAGTTACTGCGCACGACCGAGCTCACTTTGCAGGGCATTGCGGTTTATTGCGGATTCGCTGATGTCCATCATTTCTCGAAGGCGTTCAAGCGCACACGAGGAATTTGGCCTGGAGCATTTCGCGAGTCGATAAGAGAGCTCAAATAAGACCCAGTAAGGATATCGAGCTAATCGTATCCCTACTGGGTCTGAATTTGCAGATCCGCACGAATTTCTTCGGCGGATCTATGCGAGCGGCGCGGCAAAGGAGGACGCCGGAACGAGTGCGGCCGTCCCGCGCAGGTCCCGCAGCGTTCGCACGCCGATGCCGAACATCGCCACGCGCAGCTCGAACTCGGCCTGCGCGAGCGCCTGCTGGACGGCCTCTTCGCCGTCCACGGCTGCGGCTAGCAGGCCGCGTCCGAAGCCGGCGATGTCCGCGCCAAGCGCGATCGCCTTCGCGGCGTCGACGCCGCTCGCGAGTCCGCCGCTTGCGACAACGAGCGCGTCCGGCGCATGCCGGCGCACGTCGCGGACACAGGCTGCCGTAGGCACACCCCAGTCCGCGAAAGCATCGGCAGCCTGACGGCGTATGACGTCCGCGGAGCGGTGCTTCTCGACCTCGCTCCATGAAGTGCCGCCTGCTCCCGCCACATCGATAAAGCTTACCCCAACATCCAGCAGCCGCCTGGCTGTCACTCCATCTATTCCCCAGCCTACCTCTTTTACTCCCACCGGTATCGCAAGCGTATGGCATACATGCTCAATCCGCTGAAGCAGGTGTTTGAAATTGGTGTTTCCTTCAGGTTGAAAAACTTCCTGCATAGCATTCAGATGCAACACAAGACCATCCGCTTCCAGCATGTCCACAGCGCGCTTGCATTCCTCCGCACCATATCCATAGTTCAACTGAACAGCACCCAAGTTAGCAAGGAGCGGAATCGTTGGAGCGACCTCACGTATTCGAAACGTATCGACGAGCTCAGCTTTCTCTATTGCTGCCCTAACCGAGCCAACCCCCATGGACCAACCCAACAGCTGAGCTGCTTGGGCAAGATGTCTGTTTATGCGCTTCGCGGCCTCCGTCCCTCCGGTCATGGAACTAATGAGGAATGGGGTCGCTACTTTTTTGCCTAGAAACTCTGCAGATAGATCAATCTGGGCGAAATCCAGCTCCGGAAGAGCTTGATGCCTGAATCGATACTGCTCTAACCCTGATGTGATGCCTTTACCCGCAACAGATTGTTCCAAGCAAATGCGGATATGTTCTGTCTTTCTTTGTTCGGTACTCATAACCTTTCTTTCCTCCTGACCAGACTGACGATCACCTGCTGCTATTAAACTCTTCGTTCAACAGGCTTGGGAGACGTCCATAGGACCTGTTCGGTTTGATACCACCTCTCCCAATCTTCCTTAGTTCCATCGAGCACCCACCACTTCATTGATTGCTCGATGTGCAGGAACCCTTTTCCGCCGAGAACGAACTTAAGCTCTGGGAACTGTTCGCTTAGATTCTGGATGGCCTTGGACGTTTCTTTCAGCTGCTCTTTACTCGTTAGCGATAAGCAGATATAAGCGATCTCCATATCACCAACAATTTTACGCACTCCATCAATAGGGGTGTTGGTACCAAGATACACGACTTCAATCCCTTTTTTTCGCAAAAATAACACGAATAACAGCAAGCCCAACTGATGGTGCTCACCCTCTGGACAATACGCTATCATCTTGGGCAATGACGGGATTGCGGGAAGTTGCCTGAAGTAATGAAAGAAACGCTGGTATACAAAATTGCTGACGAAATGCTCCTGGGCCACACTGACCCAACCGGATTGCCACTCATCCCCGATCCGATACATAATAGGCGCTAACACGCGATGAAATATTTCCTCGTAGGGATAAGCGGCAAAAGCCCGATCCAAGATGAAATGAGCACGTTCAATGCCGAAACTTACCAATTCATCATATAATTGCTCACATATCTCGTTATAAGTAGCAAAGCTTTCAGCAAATACTTGAAAGTTTGTCTCCACTTCTTCTTTTCTCTTCTTCAACATCTGAGCTGCAAGACTGATCGTTAATCCTCTTTCGGATACTTGCTGCTTCAGCCAACGCAAATCCTCTATGTTCTGATCGGTGTACAGCCGATGTCCGCCCTCTGTTCGCTCTGGCTCAATAACTCCGTATCGGTTCTCCCAAGCACGTATCGTCACTGCAGGAATCCCCACTAGCTGAACTACCCGTTTCATATTGTACATAGAAGTTCACCTTTCTCTAACCGTTTCATACTGTTTCATACTTATACAAAGACTATACACTAATCCCTTATTTATAACAAAACGTTTATAAAGGCATGAAAAAACTTCTTTAGTTTCATGTCGATTGCATCATTTAGGCGCGTGGGAGGGCAGCAAGGCGGGCTCCAATCGCAGTTGCATTTGAATTCTTTTGAACTATTTTTGGTGGTGAGAATTCAAGTGCAAAGGCGACCGCTGACGCTTTTCCGCTCCGCCTTCCTGCCCTCTTCTGTTCAACTTAGGATCATCGAGTTATGTTTTTTGTGCGCTCCATGTTTTGCTGGGTACAACTTTGATTCGCATTCATGAGTAATGCTAAGCAGTGTTGCGGCAAGCTGTAGAGCGGATTTTCCGCTTTAGGACAATACCAAGCAGTGGTTCGCGTCCTGTAGCGCGGATTTTCCGCTTTAGAGCAATACAGAGCCGCGTTTCGTGTGCTTTAGCGCGGATTTTCCGCTTTAGGACAAATAAACGGAGTCTGGCGGATTAATTCCGTTATTTCGTTTCAATGAGAGTTAGATTAAAAAGAAGTTAATACTTAGGCCTTACCACTAATGCGCCTCCTGTCATAGAAAGAGCACGACTTACCCTTTAACTGCAAAAGCTGCAGTTACTTTTTTTGGACAGCCTGACTGTTAGCCTGACCAGGTCCTTGGCGGTTGAGTTCAGTTGGCGCGAGAGAGGGCAGAAAAGCAGGCTCGAACCGCTGTTGGAATCGTATTCCTTGAACTAAATATGCGCTCACCTCCGGTTTTGCTAGGCGAACAAAAAAAAACACTCACATCCTTACCTGTGAGTGTTATCAAATCAATGAACTTAGTATCGTTCCACGCCAGCCTTCGTAACGATTGCATAAATGAGGGGCAACTGCTCCGGTTCCTGCTCCGTTATGGTATATGCCTCCACAATATGCTGCCTCACCTCGTCCATTAACTTGGAATCGGTACGATTGGTATGGAGCTCGACAAGGGAATCACCTGTCTCCACTCGATCTCCAACCTTACGCGCCAGAACAATTCCAGCCGCGAGGTCGATAGTGGCCTCCTTCGTCTCTCGTCCTGCTCCTAGCAGCATTGCCGCGATTCCGATGCGTTCAGCTTCTATCGCGGAGACATAGCCCGCGGATACCGATGGAATGGACACGATGGATTGGGCCATAGGTAATTGTGCGGGCTGATCGATGAAGGAAGGCGACCCGCCTTGCGCAGCAACGAACTCCTTGAACTTCTTGAGCGCATACCCTTTGCGGATCAACTCCCGCAGCATTTCCTCTGCTTCTGCTACATCCAGTGCCTTACCGCCCAGCACGAGCATGTGCGCGCCTAATGTTAGGCAGAGCTTCTCGAGATCCTTAGGTCCTTGGCCCTTCAACGTTTCAATTGCCAGCTTCACCTCGAGTGCGTTGCCGACCGCAATACCCAGCGGTTGCTCCATGCTGCTGATTACGGCAACCGTCTCGCGTCCGACCTCCTCGCCAATCGCCACCATAGCTTCCGCCAGCTTGATAGAGTCGTCCAACGTCTTCATGAACGCTCCATTACCTGTCTTCACGTCGAGTACGATGGCATCGGCACCCGATGCGATCTTCTTACTCATGATAGAGCTTGCGATGAGTGGGATGGAATTAACGGTTCCCGTCACGTCCCGCAGCCCGTACAGCTTCTTGTCAGCCGGGGTTATGTTCCCCGATTGGCCCATCACGGCGATGCCGTGCCGGTTGACCTGCTCGACGAACTGCTCCTGCGTGAGCTCGACACGGAAGCCAGGGATCGACTCCAGCTTGTCGATCGTGCCGCCCGTGTGGCCGAGCCCACGGCCGGACATCTTCGCGACCGGTACACCGGCCGCGGCCACAAGAGGCGCCAGCACAAGCGTTGTCGTATCTCCGACACCGCCTGTGCTGTGCTTATCGACCTTGACGCCGGCAATCGGGCTTAGGTCGACTTGATCGCCCGAGGCGGCCATCTCCAAAGTCAGGTCGGCGGTCTCGCGCGCCGACATGCCTTTGAAAAACACAGCCATAGCCCATGCGGACAGCTGGTAATCGGGAATAGACCCAGCACTGTAGCCTTGAATCAAAAAGGCAATCTCCTCGCGGCTAAGCTCGCCTCCGTCCCGTTTCTTCTGAATCAAATCTACCGTTCTCATGAAGCTTCGACCTCCGATCCTTTACGTGTATGGATATAGATGATACAAACGACGGCTACGATTAGCGGAACGGCTATGTAAGACATCGAAAATGGCGCAACGGCGAGACAGAAACACGCAGCAAGCATGGAGGACCAGCGCCCGATCCGATCATGCCATAGCAGCTTCACACAAGCGAAAGAGGCGATCACATATACAGCGATACCGAGCGTAGTCGGAACCAGAATAAGTCGATCCGTGCTTATGCTCCACCAATAGGTAGCGACTAATGTGAGTGTGTTTGTCGCGAACAGAAAGACCGCACTTCGATAAGGAACACCGCAGCATCCAACCCTCCGAACCAAGCGGGAAATCGTCTTTGCTTGGCAAGCGCATAGCCTAATCGAGACGAGCTGGCCAAGTAAACGTTCAGTGTTCCCAGACATACAATACATGCTACTATGGCGGTTGCCATACTGGCGCTGAAGCCGACTGCGCGTCCCATTAATTCGGCCAGCGGAGCAGCTGTAGCCTGGTCCCCATATAGACCTGTACCCACCGTTACGATAGATAACAGGGTGTAAGTCGCACCAATAATGAACACACTTGACCAGGTGCTGCGCATGACATCCCTCTCCGGATTACGGAACTCTGGAACAAGGTGTGTAATGCTCTCCCAACCGAAGAAAGCCCAGAAAATCAATACACAAGCCTGTCCGATTCCGCTAATACCATGGGGCATAAAATTCGAGAACTGAGCGCGTTCAACATTCGGCAAAGATAAAGCGATCGTAACCAGAAGCAGAATCAGCACGGCTCCGCTTAATCCAAGGGATAGTCTGGCGCTTGCCCTCATGCCAAGCAGATTAGTAATTAGCGCGGCTACTAGAAAACCAAATGCGAATAAATACTCCCACACAGCAGGCAGGTGGAACGCTGCGACCATATAAGCAGCTCCCGTTAATCCCACGACCGCTTGTCCCGTAGAAACCCAGACGAAGAAGAACCATCCAACCAAAGCGCCCCATGTTGCGCCGAATGCTTGCTCAACTATTTTGGCAACGCCGCCGAAATCCCGATACTTGAGTGCAAGCCTAGCGAACGTATAGGCAAGCGGGATACTGATCAAAGACATAGCGATCCACGACAGGATAGATGCAGGACCCGCAATTTGTGCCGTATATCCTGGTAAAATAAGAATTCCAGAGCCAAGAACAGCTCCCATGTATAGCGCAACACCTTGCATATAAGTAATGGAGCGTTGCCCTTCCATTTTTATTCAGAACCCCCGCTCCTGCTACAGTCGAATTCCTTTGGACTCGAACACTTCTCTTGCTGTGCCAACTGCATTCATTACCTTCGGAAACCCGATATACGGAATACAATGAAGCATAATCTCAATGATTTCTTTGGGTGTGAGCCCTACATTCAGAGCAGAACCAATATGTACCTCCAGCTCCTTGTCACAGCCGCCCTGCGTGATCAGTGTCGTTAAGGTGACGATCATCCGCTGCTTCAAATCAAGTCCATCTCTGGCGTAAATGTCGCCATAGGCGAATGAAATGATCAGATCACACAAATCCGGGCTGAACTGCCTGAGCCGAGCAATGGTCTGCTCCCCCTTATCGCCTGTAATTTGTTTCAAATAAGACCAACCTGACTCCCAACGGGCATCTAGACTTCCTTGGTCGTTCGACTCCATATGTATTTCCCTTATTCCACTTCTCGGACGAAAGCTTTGACCAAAGCAATAAACTTCGGTTTTGTCCGATTCGCCACATCAACCACTTGCTCATGCGTGAGAGGCTCCAGTTCTTCACCGATCGCCATATCTGTAATACAGGATATTCCTAAGACGTTCATCCCCGCATGTCTAGCGGCAATAACCTCGCCTACAGTAGACATACCGACTGCATCTCCGCCCATTACAACAAGCATTTTGAGCTCGGCAGGCGTCATATAAGCAGGCCCGCTGATTCCACAGTAAACCCCATCTTGAAGCTCCAAGGCATCACCGTCATCCCCGCGGATCTGGCTTGACAAGCGATGTGCAAGCTCGCGGAACTTACGGCTGTATGCTTCGGACATGTCCGGGAATCGGACTCCTAGCTTCGGATCATTCCGGCCGATTAATGGATGGTCGCCAGTCAAGTTGATATGATCACAAATCAGCATCAGATCACCCGGTCGAAAAGCTCTATTCATGCCCCCGGCCGCATTGGTCATCACAACGGTCCGTACACCAAGCTGCTTCATGACATAGATCGGAAATACGACTTTTTGCATGGAATAGCCTTCGTAGTAGTGAAACCGGCCTTGCATGACGATAACCGATTTGCCTTCTAGCTTGCCAATGACGAATTGTCCAGCATGACCTTCGACAGTCGATACCGGAAAATGTGGAATGTCCGAATAGGGAATGGCAATAGCTTCCTCAACCTCATGCGCAAGATCTCCCAGTCCAGAGCCTAGAACCATACCGATAACGGGTGTTTGTTGACCTATTTGTCCTTGAATATATGTAACGGCTTCCTCGATTTGTTGATATTGGATATGTTCCATTTCTAATCCTCCTGCAATAATAATAGAAATCACAGAATAATGTTAAGTCCTGTTTCTTTAGATCTTCTTAATAATCCGCTGAACCAAGTTCAAAAAAGTACCTTTGACCCGTTCTGCAGTCTCCATCACTTCATCGTGGGACAGCGGCTGCTCGAGTATCCCCGCCGCCATATTCGTAATGCAGGATATCCCAATAACCTCTAAGCCCGCGTGTCGAGCTGCTACAACCTCTGGTACGGTAGACATGCCCACCGCATCAGCGCCCAGCGTACGCAGCATCCTGATCTCTGCCGGCGTCTCATAACTAGGGCCTGTCATTGCAACGTATACGCCTTCTTGCAGCTTGAGTCCTTGCTCCTGTGCCGCTTCATGCGCGATCTGACGAAGTCGGTCACTGTATGCCTGTGACATATCTGGGAACCGCACACCGAATGAATGCTCATTCGGTCCCATCAAAGGATTGCGATACATCAGATTGATATGATCGGAGAGCAGCATAAGGTCACCGGATTGATACGACGTATTCACACCGCCGGCAGCATTGGTAACGAGCAAGGTCTGAACCCCCAATGCCTTCATCACACGGATCGGAAAAGCTACAGTCTGAGCGTCGTACCCTTCATAGAGGTGAAAACGTCCCTTCATCATAATCGCTTTGCGGCCCTCAATCGTTCCTACCAGCAGCTCGCCTGCATGTCCTTCTACAGTAGACACTGGAAAATGCGGAATTTCACTATAATGGATAACTGTAACGTCTTCCATGGCGTTTGCCAGCACACCAAGACCGGAACCCAGGATGAGCCCGATCTCGGGTTGATACGGAATTTCTTCTTCAATAAACTGACGAGCCCTTTCAATCTGCTCTATGACATTCATGGGCAACATCCCCAGCCTTTCTTTTCTATTATGGATTCATTTCAATTGCGACAAAAAGCTGGTACCGTTCGGAGGCAGTGGAATTCCGAAATTATCTGCGACCGTAGCTCCCAAATCAGCAAAGGTCGATCTCACACCAAGTGATGCCCCTTGCTTCAGGCTCGGACTCCAAGCGAGAAGCGGGACGTATTCCCGAGTATGGTCTGTACCCGGATGAGTAGGGTCATTCCCATGATCCGCTGTCAACAGGAGTAGATCTTCATGCCCGATCTTAGCCATGAGCCGCGGCAGCTCGCGGTCGAATGCTTGCAAAGCTTGTCCATATCCTTCTGGATCTCTGCGGTGCCCATATAGGGAGTCGAAGTCAACCAGATTGGTGAAGGATAATCCATGGAACGGCTTGCCCATCACCTCGATTGTCTCTTCCATTCCGTGTTCATTGCTTTTCGTATGGATAGCGGCTGTAACCCCTTCACCTGAGTAGATATCGTTGATTTTACCAATAGCAATGCAATCAAGTCCCGCGTCCTTAAGACTATTCATTACGGTTGGGGCTGGAGGTGTGACGGCATAATCATGGCGGTTCGGAGTTCGTTTGTATGCTCCCGGCTTGCCTATGTATGGTCTGGCGATGATGCGGCCTACGGCATGTTCGCCTACGGTTAACTCACGGGCAATTGTACAGGCTGCATAGAGCTCGTCCAGCGGGATTACTTCTTCGTGCGCTGCAATTTGCATTACACTATCCGCTGAGGTATAGACGATCCAGGCCCCAGTCTTCATCTGTTCTTCACCCAGCTCATCTAGAATCTCCGTGCCGGAAGCTGGTTTGTTGCCAATTACGGCTCGTCCTGTCTTCTCTACGAATGCTTGCAGGAGATCTGGAGGGAATCCGTCCGGGTAGGTCTGGAAAGGAATTGTCACTTTGAGTCCCATGAGCTCCCAATGACCGGTCATCGTATCTTTGCCTACGGACACTTCCGCCATCTTCCCGTAGCAGGCTTGGGGCTCCTGTACAGGTGGAATTCCTTGCAGCGAAGCAATATTGCCAAGACCAAGTTTCTGCATATTCGGCAAAGCAAAGCGTTGTACCCGTTCTGCAATATGTCCCAAAGTATGGGAACCTGCATCCCCGAATTGGTCTGCATCTGGAAGCTCACCAATCCCCACGCTATCCAATACGACCAAACATATACGTTTATAGGTCATCAGGAATACCCTCCTGCTGTTGTTTTTACAGTATTATCTCACGCCGTCCAGCGCTTTGCAAAACATGCACAAATTTACCATATCATCCACATGTCTGTAGAAAAAAGAAGCCACACCTTCTCGGCATGACTCCCTACACTCCACTTCTCTTAGCCCGCGGGTGAGCCTGGTCATAAATATCTTTCATCCTCAATTTGGTAACCGCAGCATACATTTGTGTGGTCGATATATCGGCGTGTCCCAGCATTTCCTGTACGGCTCTTATATCGGCCCCGTTCGAAAGCATATGAGAAGCGAACGAATGGCGCAAAGTATGCGGCGTCACTTCCTGACGGCCTCCTGCTTCTTTGACAGCCTTTTTCATTATTTTCCAGAAGCCCTGACGTGTTAATCTGGTTCCCAAATGATTCAAGAACAGCGCTGGCTCCTCGTTCTCAGTGCGCAGCAGCTGAGGCCGCATAGTACCTATATATACGTCCAGCGACTGAATGGCTATACCTCCCAGAGGAATAATCCGTTCCTTCAGCCCTTTCCCTGGACAACGTACAAATCCTAGCTCAAGATTAATATCGGCTACATCCAGCGAAATAAGCTCAGATACGCGAATGCCGGTTGCATATAACAGCTCCAGCATCGCTTTATCCCGTGAGCCGCTTGGTTCTGAGGAATCCGGTGATTGCAGCAAAGCCTCAATTTCTTCCATCGTCATAATTGTTGGCGTTCGTTTAACGGGCTTCGGTGTTTCTAACTGCAGCGTCGGATCGCTGCTGATACTCCGCACACGAAGCAAATATTGATAAAACGCCCTTAATGAAACCATCATGCGTGAAACTGTAGCAATGGCCTTACCTTGCTGACGCAGGGATTGCATATATTGATGCACATGTATTTTATTCGTATCTTCGATGGAGCTTGTTTCTGAACGCAGGAGAAAGTCGATATATTGCAACAAATCTCGTTCATAGGATTCCACGGTGTTCTTGGCAAGACTTTTCTCGACGGATAAATATTGAATGAACGCGTGCAGATGTTGTTTCATCGAGGGATTGGTCCTTTCTTACCTAATATTGAACATCCCTCATTCATTCCACACTTCAAGCAGGAATTCCTGCTTGCTATTCTCCGTACCAATAGAACAGGAATAGGCGGTCTGCTAACGAAGTCGATTGCTCTCCATAGCCGTTCTGGTTTTGGAACACCTTGACTGCTTTGCCTGTTGGCTCCTTATAACGCTCTGCTGGCTCAACCCACCCCGATACGATCTGAAACAAGTAATAGACCGCCAAAGTCAGCACAAAAAACATGATCGTGAATTTCAATCGCATCAGCCATCTTCTTACGGATACTATCACGTTTCATCATGCCCCCTTGTCCCTCTTTCAGCAGTCTAGGCTAAGATTATGATCGTCATGATTGGAATATGACAAGCTTTTAGCCGGTAGTGTCCAATGCAACAAAAGGCAAACCTACTGCTTCTGCAACAGCAGGATGCGTCACAGAACCGGCATGGGTGTTCACTCCCAATCGCAGAGAAGCATTGTCCCGGACTGCTCTCTCATACCCTTTGTTAGCCAGCTCAAGAACGTAACTGATCGTTACATTCGTCAATGCAAACGTAGATGTCCGCGGTACCGCTCCAGGCATATTGGCTACCGCATAGTGAATGACACCATGCTTCTCATAAGTAGGATTGCTGTGAGTTGTAACGCGATCAACGGTCTCAATCGACCCGCCTTGATCTACTGCAACGTCAACGATAACGGCCCCTTTTTTCATCTGGCTGACCATCGCTTCCGTTACCAGCTTCGGCGCCCGCGCACCGGGTATTAGTACGGCACCGATCAATAGATCCGCTTTCTGTACCGCGTTTGCGATATTGTGCGGGTTGGACATCAGTGTTTTGACGCGCCCCCCGAATATATCATCTATCGCTCTCATCCGATCTGCGCTCCGTTCAACAATAACAACGTCTGCTCCGAGTCCTAACGCCATTTTGGCTGCATTGGTCCCTACAATACCGCCGCCCAGAATGACGACGATCCCTGGAGGCACTCCAGGTACACCGCCCAGCAGAATACCTCGTCCCCCGTACAATTTCTCCAGAAATTGTGCGCCTATCTGAACAGACATTCTTCCTGCTACTTCACTCATAGGAGTGAGCAGCGGAAGGCTGCCATTGGGTGCTTGTATCGTTTCATAGGCAATCCCCGTCACCTTGCTCTGAATAAGCGCATGAGTCAAATCAAGCTCAGCAGCGAGGTGGAGATAGGTGAACAGCAGCTGCCCTTCCCGGAAATACCCGTATTCACTCGGTAACGGCTCCTTCACCTTCACAATCATATCTGCGCGTTCCCACACCTGGGCGGCCTTCTCCGCAATAACAGCTCCTGCAAGGCTGTATTCCTCGTCGGTAAAGCCGCTTCCCGCTCCTGCAGAGCGCTCCACAATAATCTCATGCCCGCTTAATTGCAGCATATGCACGCCTGCAGGTGTAAGGGCTACACGATTCTCGTTGTTCTTGATCTCTTTAGGTACGCCGACTACACAGCGATTTAAGCTGGTCATAGGCTTCCACCCTCCTCGCGTTTATCTCTAGACAAGATATGTTTTGCTATAAATTATGCATGGTGTCCATCAATCGCTCCTCGCCCATTAGGTTCCCTTCCGCGAAGGAAAGTATACTAAATATGCTGTTCCAGGGCTCGTCATCCGATGCTTGTATCTAAACCAAAAAAGCCCCTGTTTATAAATAAACGGGACTTTCCATTCTCATGCGGTATGAATCATTCCTCTTATTCCTACTCGCCTGCCGACTCTTTGGCTTCCTTCTCATTACAGCGGTGACAAATCCCTTGGAAATCCAGTCTGTGGTCGTGCACCTTGAAATTGTACTCCACAGCTAATCTTTCTTCCAGAGGGGTAAGCCAATCTTCCATTATCTCATCGACTGCTCCGCATTTCACGCAGATCAAGTGATGGTGATGGTGATAAGCATTGTCGCTTCGAAGGTCATATCTAGCAACCCCGTCTCCGAAGTTCATCTTTTCCACAACGTGAAGCTCGCTTAACAATTCCAACGTACGGTATACCGTTGCGAGTCCAATTTCCGGAGCCTTGTCCTTAACGAGCATGAACACATCTTCCGCGCTGAGATGATCCTCTTCGTTCTCAAGCAGGACGCGAACGGTCGCTTCGCGTTGGGGTGTCAGCTTATAGCCATGCGATTGCAGCTGCTGCTTGATCTTGTCGATTCGTGCTTCCATACCCTTCCCCCTTAGAGCATTGTCGCCTTTTCCGCGCATGTAACCATTATAGGGGGATTTATATTATTCCGCAATAGCACTGAGCATAGGCGTTACCCATTGCATCAAGATCGGGGATAAATAAGCTTCAAATAAAGAGACGCCGAACATCAGTGCAATCATGGTGAGAGTAACCGAAGAAAAGCGGATAAACGGCGGATACAACGTCCCTTTTTTTTGCAGAAATCGATTCTTGATCAAATACAGGGAAAAAGAAATCGCCGAGACACTGCATATCATAATGGCCGGAATAATAATCAGATTCTGCGGTGCAACCGAGACCAGGGAGAACAACATGCCTTTCCAGGACATCTCACCAACAAGAACTCCGACAGAGAAGCCGACTAACACTCCTTTTAGAAAATCAAGCAGAAAAATAAAAGGCAGACCCACAACGGACAACCCAAGCATCCAGATCAACAGCACCCACTTCAAATGCATAAAAAAAGCAAGCTTAAATGAAGTTTTACCGCCAAGCTCTGTACCTTGATCGACCATTTGAACGAAACTGCTCAGATGACGACCCAGCTCCAGTCTCTGATCAGTTGACAACGCATTTACCATAAGTGCGCCGAATACAACGCCCATAACCAACAAGACGGAAACAAAAACGTATAGGGATAAATGTTCCTTCAGATCAGAGCGCATCCGGTTGTTCCAGCTCATGTGCAGTTCCCCCTTAAATCTCAGCTACTCCTTGTCCAACTCTGTTCATGTATATGAAACTAGCGGGGAAACTATGACTGTTATATGGAACACTAGATTGGCTTTACTTGATCTGTACTCACTTTTCCGTATCGTCCTCCTCCACCTGCATCGATCGTTAAATGTCCATGCCGTGCTTGCAGAATCCATTGAGCTATCTCAAGGCCGACTGCGTCAGCCAGCTCGATCTCCGGAATCTGATGCAAAATATTCATCTCCGTGCCAAATCGATCTAACAGAAGCTCAAGCTTGCGTTTCCCGAGTCCTGGAATAAAGGGCAGAGGGATTTGATAACGATAGGGCGGCCGGGATGGATTGATCTGGGGTGCATCTCGGTCTGCAAGATCAAGGATTCGATCGAATACACCGCGTACGAATTTCACATGCCCGCAATAGGGACAACGCTCTCCCAGCTGATGCCGTTCTGGCAGTACCGTCTCACAAGAGGCACAGTAGGTTCGATGATATTTGCCGAGATGCGGATTGAGTCCATAATTGGCTATAATTCCGCGTCCTTTTTGTCCAGCCAGCGCTAATGTAAGCTCCTCGAACGTGGGTCGCTCCATACGCATCTCATTGTATTCACGCCCGATCTTGGACAGGGAATGGGCATCTGAATTGGTGACAAACGGAATATTGTCGAGCTCTGATATATAACTGGCCATCTCGGTATCCGAGCTGAGACCAAGCTCCACACCTGCTATATGGGTCATGTTGAGCATTTCTGCCATATGGCGGACGGCGCTTCCGTAGACGCTTTTGTACGGGGTGAAAAGATGGGCTGGAATCAGAATGCCGCCACGGTCTATTACTTCCTGTTGAAGCTCTCGGGCTGTCACGTACAGGCGTTGGGAGCTAAGATTTATATTTTTCATATACCTGTTAAGCCATGGCGTAAATTGTTGCATCGCACTCAAGGTTGGCAAGTAAACCAATAAGTGAGCGGCACCGCAGCCTGGGTCTTTGACCTCGATTTCACTCCCAAGCAGCACCGTCGTCTGACGATAACGGATTCCTCCTCCCTCAAGCTCCTCCATTTCGCCTTTGTGCAGATAGTCTATTATTTCTTGCTGCACCAATGGAGATTGGCAATCGATGATACCAACCACGTCTATCCCTTTACGGTCTGCAGCTTCCCTTGCAATGTTGAAGAAGGTCAGATCCTTGCTGCCGCTGATCTTAACGGGATTGCCTTTTTCCGTGCGTCCGATGTGGATATGGAGATCTACCCTATAGCGGTTGCCATTAAAATTATTAAGTGCATGATCAGACATGTCAGATTCGTCCTGTTAACTTGTAGATTTCCCAGGCATAAACAGCTGTAACGGTTTTGGCATCACGAATACGTCCGTCTGTAATGAATTGTTTCGCTTCTTCGAGGGTAATGGATTGTATATCCAGAAATTCGTCCTCGTCCGGACGCAGTTCACCTGGAGTGAGTTGCTCGGCAAGGAATACATGCACAATTTCATCTGCAAATCCAGGAGAGGTATAAAAGGAACAAACGGGTCGCAAAGATGCCGCGCTAAAGCCCGTCTCCTCCTCTAGTTCACGGCGAGCGGCCTCAATCGGTACCTCTCCTGCATCCAGTTTACCTGCGGGAATTTCTACGAGGCTTCTCTCGAGCGGTTTGCGGAACTGTTCAACAACGATCATACGATCTTCGTGAAGCGCAATGACGGCCACAGCCCCAGGGTGTTTAACGATTTCTCGGGTTGCCGTTTTTCCGTTAGGCAGCTCTACCGTATCCAGCTGCAGCGATATTATTCGGCCTTTGAAGATCGGTTCAGACTTTATCGTGACTTCTTCAAATTTGTTATTCAAGGTTATCATCTCCGTAAATTAGTGTGGAATTATTACAAAGCATAACTTGTCCTGCACGCGCATACGATGTCATTATATCAGACTTCGCAAGTAATCGAGGAGGAACTGAGGATGAAATCGATTTTGTCAGATGGACAGCTTCGTGTCGTAGGCAAAGGATGGGAAGTTCAACAGTATTTGCGCAAGCTGACCCAGGAGCTGGATGGCGGCAATGTTAGTCTCGCGTCCATGGTATCCAATCTCACGGGTTATATGGATCGCGGCGGACTGCAAGGCGGATTGAAACGCAGCGCAAGCCGTATTAAGTAAGATGATGGGACATGATGGAATGCATAGGGGCAGGTCTAAGGTGCTGGTGAATCGTCCTGTCGAATTAATAAGCGGGAGTACTCCGCCGCAGCACAAACGCCAGCCCAAAATATGGGATCGTCTTGAAATGTCCTGTTCATGGTTGTTAGGGGTATGGCGTATGCTGCCATACGTTCGGATATCGCAGCACAATTTATTCCATCCATATAAATGAATGTATGTTTGTGCGCCAAATCGTTCTCTGCGATTTGGCTTTCTATGTGTTTCCGTGCGGATGGCGGTATGTTCGCCGGGATCGGCACGGTGACCGGCACGAGGCATAAGTCGCTGAGTGCCGTCAGGGTGTGGTCGCTCAGTCCGCGATGCCGTTCGCGCGCGTCTGCGAAGCTGATGCGCGGCATGAGGACCGGCCGGCCGCCGAGCAGATGCGCGGCGTGCACGAGCTCTGCCGTCTCGGTGGCCGTATGGCCGAGACGGGTGCCTGTGCCGACGATGCCAGGGCCCATCGTCGCGATTGTGATGTCTGCCCGGTGCACGTGCCGGGCAGCAAGCAGCGCCGTGAACTTGTTCACGGCTTCGAGGCTGCCGCCGTAGGCGTGGCCGTAGGTGACCGTGCCGGAGAGCCAGCCGCAGGCTGTCAGCTCGGCGGCATGCCGGCTGTAGGCGAGCGGCAGCGCGCCGCCGTCGGTCATGACGTAGGCGAGACGGAGCCGATTGCTGCTGGTGTGCGGCGCTCCTGAGCCGACGCCCTTGGTGGATGATGCCGATCTCTCCCTTTCGGCCATCAACCACGCAGCTGCAATCGGCAGCATGCTATGCAGCTCGCCAATCAGCACCGGCATGCCGTCCAGCCGCGGCCGGCCGCAAAACAGCTCGTGGTGCGGACTAGCCGCCTCTTCCACGGCAAGAACAGCAACCTGCTGCGGCGTGTAGCGCAGCTTCATTATGTGCCCGCTCGCCTTTTCAGCGTTCCCCTCTTTGTTGCTGCAAGCCGCCTCTTCGCTGCGCTTCACCACATGATGCGCAAAGTGAACGCCTCCGCTCCCAAGACCTAGCTGGACAGCAGTTGTATTCAACACGACTCGGTCCCCTGGCTTGACCGGCGGCATAAGTTCTGTATATAGGATAGCCCGATCGGATGCCTGCATTGCTCGACTACTTTCTGGACCTTTGACGGTTTTTTGCTCTTCACCATTAATAAGTATAACCTCAAGCTCCTGCACCCCGCCCTTGCAGCTCAACACTCTGCTCACGACTGCATCCGACCAGTATATCAACTCAAGCACATCCCCTTTCCCACTTGGAGCTCTCTTCCTAAAGTACAGGAATCTTCCTTCAATTATGTCCTCAGAACTTGTTCGTTTTTTCCTGCGCGTTTTCTATAAAATAAAGAAAGGAAGAATCGAATGGAAGAACCAAAAGAACGATTGACTCGGGATTCACAACCGTCGCTTCCGCACGATGAAGCATTCAAGAAGCTTCTGCAATCCTTTTTTGCGGAGTTTATCGAGCTGTTTTTTCCGGAACTGGATCGGCTTCTGGACCACTCTCATACAAGGTTTCTCATGCAAGAATTATTGGTTGACATCGTTGGGGGTGAATCGCGAAATTTGGATTTGCTGCTTGAGACCCGCTACAAGGCATTGGATGCGTATGTACTTGTGCATTTTGAACCTCAGTCTTACCGGGAGACTGATTTCCATGAGAGGATGTTTATCTACTTCAGCCGTCTCTTTGAGCGGCATCGTAAGGAACACAAACTGATTATTCCGATTGCTATTTTTACAGCAGATGATACAAAGGATGAACGGGATACACTGACGATGGTCATTCCGGAGCATAACATCTTACATTTTCAATTTCTTAAGGTTGAATTGCGTCATAACAATTGGAGAAGCTTTATCGAGTCTGAGAACCCCGTGGCTGCTGCACTCTTAGCAAAAATGGGGTATAATCAGAAGGAGAAGCTTGATGTTCGGAAAACCTATCTGCGTATGTTGCTGCGGCTTAGAGGCAAACTGGACGATGCGCAAATGTCTTTGGTAATGTCGGTTGCAGACTTATACTTTGATCCCAACCATGAGGAAGATAAAGCGATCCTGCAGGAACTTAGTGAACAATTTCAGGAGGAGGGTGAATCGATTATGGAACTGATGCCAGCGTGGAAACGATGGGGCTATGAAGAGGGCATAGAAGAGGGCTTGGAGAAGGGTATGGAGCAAGGTATGGAGAAGGGCAAGGAAGAAATTATTCGCAAGTTTCTGGACAAAGGCTTCTCTCCTGAAGAAGTTGCCCAAACGGTTGATATGCCATTGGACGAGATTCGAAAAATGGTTAAGTGATAGTTTTGAAAACTGGAGAGGTAGAGCGGATTTTCCGCTTAAGAGAAATGCCGAGCAGTGTTTCACGAGACGTAAAGCGGGTTTTCCGCTTTAGAGCAATGCTAAGAAACCTTTCACGAGCAGTAGAGCGGATTTTCCGCTTTAGAGCAATGCTAAGAAACCTTTCGCGAGCAGTAGAGCGGATTTTCCGCTTTAGAGAAATGCCGAGCAGCCTTTCGCGAGCTTTAGACGGAATTTCCGCTTTAGCGCAATACTAAGCAGCCTTTCGCGAGAAGTAGAGCGGATTTTCCGCTTTAGCGCAATACTAAGCAGCCTTTCGCGAGCTGTAGAGCGGATTTTTGAGACTGTCTATTAACTAAAAAAACATTTTTACCGGAGGCTCTACAATCGATTTTTGTAAATGAATAGTCGTCTCGATAAAACAAAATCGATGTGAGCGGCTCTGAGAGCAAAGTTTCTTCCCCATTAGAACGGTGCAGGGGTGTGTAAAGAGTTAATAGACAGTCTCATTTTCCGCTTTAGAGCAAATTGCGGGCCTGTTTGCAAATAACGGTTATTTCCCGTTATTTCGATTCAATGAGTGTTAGATACCCACAATAAAGGGAGCCCCCAGGCTCCCTTCAATTCCATATTTACCTTCCCGATCACATTACTAAGCTCCTCCTGCTGTTTCCTTAACAATGGCAACAACGAGCTCTGCTGCTCCGACCAATTCCTTGATCGCAATTTGCTCTTTGGTCGTATGAATGTATTCATACCCAACTGCCAGATTCACGGTAGGGATGCCCATTCCATTGAACATGTTGGCATCACTGCCGCCGCCCGTGTGGAAGGTAGAGCCTTTGCGGCCGATATTCTCGATCGCTTTCAAGGCAAGCTTGACCACAGGTGCAGTCTCATCATATTTGTAGCCTGGATAAATAATGTCCGATTTGAACTCAGCCTTTGCCCCCATTTCCTCTGCGGCTTCCAATGCCGCCTTCCGCATGGACTCGACTTGACGCTCCAGCTTGTCCGGAAGCAGACTTCTCGCCTCAGCGTCAAGATCCACACGCTCACATACGATGTTCGTTGCTCCGCCGCCTGCAAAACGGCCGATGTTCGCTGTAGTTTCACTATCTATTCGTCCCAGCTTCATCTTGGAAATGGCCTTGCTTGCCACTTGGATCGCGCTAATGCCATCCTCGGGGTTCACTCCGGCATGAGCCGCTTTCCCAAAAAAAGTAATATGGATTTTAGCTTGAGAAGGTGCAGCTACTGCAATTTCACCAATATATCCGCTAGAATCGATAGCGTATCCGAACTTTGCTTCAAGCTCCTTGGGGGGATTCGCCGCCATAGCTCGGGCTCCTAATAGCCCTGACTCTTCTCCCGCCGTTATAACGTATTGTATTGGGCCGTGATGAACATTATGCTCTTTCAATACATGGATGGACTCGATGATCGCCGCAATCCCTGCTTTGTCGTCGCTCCCTAGAATGGTTGTTCCATCGCTTCGTATGTAGCCGTCTGCATCTATTTGAGGTTTGATCCCATTACCTGGAGTTACGGTGTCCATATGACAAGTGAAAAAGATCGTAGGAATCCCTTCACCGCCCGCTGAAGCTGGCAAAGTCAGGATCAAGTTTCCCGAACCGTGTCCAGTTACTTCTGCCGTGTCGTCTTCATACACCGATAATCCCAATGAAGCAAACTTTTCTTTGAGAAATCGGCTGATTTCCTGTTCATACTTGGTCTCACTGTCTATGCGGACTAGCTCGAGAAATTGCTCGACTAAACGATTTTGTTGGATCATAGCTCTTTCCTCCTGCACCTGAATTGGGTTACAATACATTTATAAAGCTTATCCCACCTATACAGTATGACCTGAATAAGGAGTTGAAAGCCGTTGTTTCAAAAATGGGTAGTACGCGCCATGGTTTACTTAATGCTGCTTGCCATGTTATCTTCCGTTATTCTTTTTACAGTAGACATGATTCTTCAATAGAAAAACAATTAGCTGCACCTTTTCTTGGTCTTAAGAAGGGTGCAGCCAATTTGTTGTCCTATCCTCAGGGAGCTCTCCCCTTCTTAATACAGCTTAGTATCCAACGAATACCCTTCCAAGTTCTCCTTCACACGCTGCAAGAACCTTCCGCATATGACTCCATCCAGAATCCGATGATCCAGTGATAGACACATATTCGCGATGGACCGCACCGCAATCATGTCTTGAATCACAACGGGCCTCTTTACAATCGATTCGAAAGTCAGATTAGCTGCTTGCGGATAGTTAATGATCGGGTAAGACAGAATCGATCCGAACGATCCCGTATTATTGACCGTAATCGTCCCTCCCTGCACATCATCCAACATTAACTTACCCGCACGGGCTTTGCGTGAAAGGACATCAATTTCCTTAGCAAGCCCTGCAATGTTCTTCTGATCCGCTTTCTTGATAACAGGCGAAATAACAGAATCCTCGGTGCCTACGGCAAGAGAGATATTAATGTCGCGTTTGACAATGATCTTATCAACAGCCCATATGGAATTCATAATTGGATAATCTTTGATTGCACTGACTACTGCCTTAACCACAAAAGCAAGATAAGTCAGGTTGACGCCTTCTTGCTTCATAAACTCATCCTTGACTTTATTTCGCAGTAACACGAGATTCGTCACATCGACTTCAATCATCGTCCAGGCATGCGGTATTTCTACTACACTCTGACGCATTCTTGTAGCGATTGTATTACGAATAGGCGTAACATCAATGATGTACTCGTTGTTGCCGCTCTTGTGCTGTCCTTCTACTTCCACATTCGGTATGGACGGGCCTTCGCTAAGATGCAGACCCGTTGTCCGAACAGGCACAGGTACTCGCGACTTCTCCTCGTTAACAACAGCTGCAGATGACGCTTCGTTTCGGTTAGTCTGCGGCGTGAGTGCTGCAGGCACACCATGCTCGACTGCTTGCATCACGTCCTTGCGCGTAATGCGGCCTCCCATACCTGTACCGTTCAATCGCGCAAGCTCAATGCCATGCTCAGCAGCCAACTGCTGCACGGCAGGCGAATAGCGGCTGCGCATAGAAGTGTCGGCGTGACCGGAAGCTCCGCTGTTGCTGTCTGATAAAGAATTAGCGCTATTCGCGGCTCCACTTGCAATTGAACTGTTGTTCCCCGATGAGCCATCCGCAGAATGGCCTGCATCCGAGCCAGTCTCAGCTACAATACATACAACCGCCCCTACGGGCAGAGTCTCGCCTTCCTGGGCAATGATTTCAATAAGTGTACCCTCAACCGTGGAAGGTAACTCAGCATTCACTTTATCTGTAATGAGCTCGCAGATCGGCTCGTATTGTTCAATCTTATCGCCCGGTTGTTTCAGCCACTTGCCTATTGTGGCCGATACAAGCGACTCCGCTAGCTGCGGAAGTCTGAGCTCTGTTCCGCCCGTTGTAGTCTTTTTCATGGATTCCTCACTTCCCAACTAGAATAAAGCAAGCTTCTTCATAGCTTCCTTCACTTTATCCTTGTTCAGCATGTAATGTTTCTCCAGCACTGGACTGATCGGCATGGCCGGCACGTCCGGGCTGCATAGCCGCATGATTGGAGCATCTAGCTCGAACAGCAACTCTTCTGCAATAATGGCCGACACTTCCGCGCCTACCCCGCCGGTTTTGTTGTCTTCGTGCAGCACGAGCACTTTGCCGGTCTTGGAGACTGACTTCAGAATCGCGTCCTTATCTAACGGCTGCAAGGTCCGCAGATCCAACACCAGGGCATCAATACCTTCCTTTTCTAGCTCGGCCGCTGCTTCCAGCGCAAAATGCACGGTTAAACCATATGTAATCACAGTCAAATCCGACCCATCTCGCTTCACATCCGCCTTGCCGATCGGTACGATATAGTCTTCTGAGGGGACCTCGCCCTCTATCGATTTGTAGCACTTCTTGTGTTCGAAATATAACACCGGATCTGGGTCGCGAATGGCAGCCTTTAGAAGCCCTTTTGCGTCATATGGGGTGGAGGGCACCACGATCTTAAGTCCCGGTGTGCCGAAAAAAATGGACTCTGGGCATTGCGAATGATAAAGTCCTCCGAAAATACCGCCACCAATAGGCGCGCGCACTACTAGCGGACAAGACCAATCGTTATTCGAGCGATAGCGTATTTTGGCCGCCTCGCTGATAATCTGATTCGTAGCTGGCAGCATAAAGTCAGAGTATTGCATCTCCGCAATAGGACGCATTCCATACATCGCGGCTCCGATGGCCACGCCAGCTATCGCCGATTCAGCAAGCGGTGTATCTAATACACGCTCCTCCCCGAACCGATCAAGCAACCCTTGTGTCGTTGTAAAAACGCCGCCTTTGTAGCCAACATCTTCTCCGAGCACGAATACTTGATCGTCCCGAGCCATCTCTTCGCCCATCGCTTCACGAATAGCGGTAATATAATTAATAACAGGCATCGATTACTCGCCCTCCTCTTCCGCATACACGTAACGGTACAGATCGTCAGGCTGAGGGCTAGGCGCTTTGTCGCCGTACTCTGTCGCCGCCTTAATCTCCTGTTGGATCTCTGCGACCATGGCCGCGTCTTGTTCCTCGCTCCATATTCCTGCTTCAATCAAATATTGCTTGTAACGAGGCAAGCCGTCTTGCTTCCAGTGCAGGTCCACTTCTTCTTTGGTCCTATAGGCCAGATCGTTATCTGATGTAGAGTGAGGTGACAATCGATACATTAGCGCTTCTATTAAAGTTGGACCTTCACCGCTGACAGCACGGCTGCGAGCTTCCTTCACAACCCGGTATACTTCCAATACGTCGTTCCCGTCTACTTGAATACCCGGAAAACCATAACCAATCGCACGATCGGCAATTGTTCCGCTCACCTGCTTGTGAAGCGGCACCGAAATCGCGTATTGATTATTCTCACACATAAGAATAACCGGCAGCTTATGTACTCCGGCGAAATTGCATCCTTCATGGAAATCACCCTGATTGCTAGAGCCTTCTCCGAAGGTGACAAAGCTGACAAAATCCTTGCGGTTCATCTTAGCAGCCAATGCAAAACCTACAGCATGCGGCACCTGCGTTGTAACTGGACTGGATCCTGTAACGATGTTGTGCTTGCGGTGTCCGAAGTGACCCGGCATCTGTCTGCCTGCACTGTTCGGATCCTCTGCTTTGGCGAATATGGACAGCATCAAATCCTGTACCGTCATCCCAACGGACAATACGAATCCATAATCCCGATAATAGGGCAAGAAATAATCTTTCCCATGTTCCAGTGCGAATGCAGCACCTACCTGCGCCGCTTCCTGACCTATACCTGATACGTGAAAATTAATTTTACCTGAACGTTGCAGCAGCAATGCGCGCTCGTCGAATTTACGTGCGAGCAGCATCGTGCGGTACATCTCAATTGCTTGCTTGTCGGATAGCCCGAGCTGTCTATGTTTAGTTAATTGCCCAACGGACATGAGAGCAGCCTCCTTTGGTACCTGGTCTTAAGAGTTGACGCTATATATGTATTATAAACTCTTTCGTTTATGAATACAATTATACTACTTCCCCACAAAGTGACGTATTTCTTCGATGTTTATTCCGATTACTTTGCAAGGGCCCCGACTGCTTCCTACAAAGTGACGTGAAACTACATACTCAAGGAGCGTCCATCAACAGCAAGCATAGCCTCGCCAATAGCCTCGGACAACGTAGGGTGGGCATGGATCGTACGGCCAACCTCCCAATGAGCCGCATCCAGCAGTTGGGCGACAGCAGCTTCTCCAATGGAATCTGTAGCATGAGGTCCAATAATGTGTACCCCAAGCAAATCATCGGTCTTGGCATCGGCAACGACCTTCACGAATCCGTCTGTCTCTCCGAGCACCACAGCTTTGCCTAGCGCCTTGAAAGAGAACTTGCCGATCTTGACCTCGAAGCCTTTATCTCGAGCCTGCTTCTCGGTCCACCCGACAGAAGCGATTTCTGGGCGCCCATAGATACAACGAGGCACGAGATGTGCTCCATACACGGCAGAGCTTGGTTTGCCTAAGCCAGCAGCAGCTCCTGCGGTCGCGCCTGAGCCTGCTGCACCACTTACTCCTGCAATGTGCTCTGCTGCAAGGACACCTTCATGGGCAGCAACGTGAGCTAGTTGCATGCCTCCATTCACATCGCCTATCGCATAAATATGTGATTCTGTTGTTTGCATCTGGTGATTGACTTTGATAAAACCGTTCTCGACTCGAACATCTGTGTTCTCAAACCCCATATTGCCCGTATTCCCTTGCCGCCCTATCGAAACAAGAACCGCATCTGCCTCAAGCAAATCATCCTTCTCTTTAACCCGTACAGGCAAGGAAACCCCATGCTCCGACACCTCTGCTCGATCTGTATGTACACTGCTGCTCGTCAACACCTTAATACCGCGCTTCTTGAACAACCGCTCCAGCTCACGCGAAACTTCCTCGTCTTCACTTGATACTAGATGTTGGCCCGCTTCCACGATGGTGACCTTAACACCAAAGTCGCTTAGCATGGAAGCCCATTCTACTCCGATAACGCCGCCGCCGATAATAATAATGGACTGCGGAAGCTCAACCAATTCCAACGCTTCCTCACTGGTGAATATTCGTTTCCCATCCGGCTGCAAGCCTGACAGCATCCGCGGACTTGAGCCTGTCGCCACGATTAGATTCGTTGACACCAGTGTCTCGGCTTCCCCGTCGGCGAGTTCCACTGCCACCGCCCCGCTGCGCGGTGAGAAGATAGAAGGCCCAATTACCCGGCCGTTGCCGATAATGAGATCAATTTTATTTTTTTTGATGAGAAACTGAAGTCCCTTGTATAGCTGCTCCACAACTGCCTGTTTGCGTTCCTGCACCTTGTCGAACCGCAGCGTCACGGACTCGGCTGCAATACCGAATTCTTCGCTTCGCTTCATCGTCCCGTACAATTCTGCGCTTCGCAGCAGCGCCTTGCTCGGAATACAACCGCGGTGCAGGCATGTGCCGCCCAGCTTGTCCTTTTCCACGATAGCGACGGTCTTACCTAACTGCGCAGCCCGAATAGCTGCCGAATAGCCGCCTATTCCTCCACCTAATATGACAACATCATATGTGCGAGTCATTCCTTAAGTCCTCCTCCTTGAGCTTGCCACACCCCAATCGGTGCCTGGTGCAATTACCTTGATCGTTTCTATTTTAACCCTAATCAGAGGCTGAAATATAGTGCGATTTTAGACATTAGACATCGAAAACGATTCAGGGTAAGATAATAGCGAGTTTGATTGACAGGGGAAATCTAGAAATGAGGAACAGACATGCAGGATAAAGTGAAACGATTTATAGCTGTTTTTTTGTTGATTATACCTGGATTTATGGCCACCTACGGCTTTTTGGCGATGAAAAATGCTTTCTTCGCACAATTCGGTCCAGAGGAGCTGGATCCGCATTTTATGTGGGGCAAGTTTATTTTGGGTCTTCTTTTATTTGCTCTTGGGGTTTCTTTTATAGGCGGTTGGATTTTGTTCCGGGATCGCAAACGCAACTACGTCGCTCCTCGTTTCAAGGAGAAACGCAAATAACGGCTTACGTCCGCCCTAAGCGGTCCAGCCAGCTTAACAAGCGATGTGCATCAATCCATGCGGAAATCGAACGTTTCTCGGCATAATTATGCAGTCCTAGCAAGACCAGCACCGCCGCCGCCTGCACCCATATTGGGGAACAGCCCATCAAGCCGAAGCCCGCAGCGAAACCAAGCACATTGGCTCCAGCATCCCCCAACATGTGACGGGCCTTCAGATCACCCGGAAGCAGCACTAGCGCCGCGACAACGGAAGGGAGAAGCAGCAAGAGGGACACCCCTGCAGGCATGACAACGGCTAGCCCGGCACATAGTAAGATAAACATTTTGATACTCCGTCCAGGCCTAAGGTCAAGCAGGTTGAACGCATTGGTCATCAGCAAGAGCAGCACTACCTGCAACAACCCGAGCCATATGGAAGCAGGCCCTGCAGCCGCCACCGCTATGATTGCAGCACAGCCTGTCCCTGCTGCTTTTAACCAGCCTGTTGTCAGCGCTTTATCCGCCCTCCACTTGCGCCAATGTCCCTTCCAGCCTTTCACCGTGCGGTCTCCGACCGTGTCATCCAACCAACCTGCGACAAACACAATCGATACTGCTGCAAAATAAGGAGCATATGCCGCTTGAATCGCACTCGTAACTCCTGCCGCAGCTCCAAAGACCTCTAACAGCACCAGCTGCACAATATGCAACAGCCACACAAAACAGCCGAGCCCCGTCGGAATGTGAATTTGAGCATAATTAGGAGCAGTCAGCCGGTGATCCCGCATAAACCGGAGGAGAACCGGCAGAATCATAAGTCCCGTCACAGCCAACACTGCCGTTAATACCCCGAACCCTATGTACTGAGGTATATTTCCCATGTCAAAGCCTGCACCAAGCCATGTGCCCTCTTCGGATGGCCGAGCAGCCCAGCTAGCTGCTGCTTCTGAAACGTACTCGAGCCTGCTTCCTCCTTGAACTCCTCCCTCTGCTCCTGAGTCCCCCAAAGTTACCATGATGATCCTTCTTCCTGCTAAGACTGTTTCGTTTATAACCTTCATCGAACTCCCCACTTGTGCACTAGCGTTCTTAGGACAGCGACAAACTGTCTCCCGCGATGGACAAAACCGCGCCAATCTCTACCTGTAGCACGATGTCTGAGCGGAAGCTCGACCTCCTCGATCCTGTAGCCCCTTCTCGCCGCATCAATCGTTAATCCCACTTCGATGCCGAAACCAGAAGCCAAGGGGCCGATTTGCTCGAGCAGCTCACGTCTGACTGCACGCTGTCCCGACAATGGCGCACTCGCCGCGTAGCCGCACAGGCGGTAAATGCCTGTTGCCGCCAATCCCTTGACTAGCCCGAAGCCAGCAGGCTGATCGGGCTTAGGGAAGCGGGCGATGGCCATATCCGCCCGCCCTGCTGCAAGCGGCTCAAGCAGCCGCTCCAAGTGCACCGCGGACTCGCCGAGATCCGCGTCCGCGAACAGCAGCAAGCCGCCGCTTGCGGCTTGCCAGCCCGTGCGCAGCGCAGCGCCTTTGCCGCTCCGCCGATTGTGGCGCAGCGCCAGATCGGCGGCTTGCTGCGCTAGAGCGAACGTGCGGTCCGTGCTCCCATCGTCTACGACGATGAGCTGGACCCGCCTCCGCGGCGCCTGCGGGCCGCCGCCCTCCGCCATCTGTCGGAGAGCGTCAAGCGTGGCGCCAAGACGAGCTTCTTCATTCCAGGCCGGAATGATAACGGAAACCAAATCCACGTCCTTCATGACTTATCCCTCACCCTGCCAGGCATATGCAGGTAATCGGGTCGCATCTTGGCTGACCGACGGCGAACATGGGTATAATTTGCTGAATCCTTTGGCGTCAATCAGCTTATCTCCAATCTTCATCCGCACAAGCAGGGTGCTCGCCATTCCTTGACGTCCTTTTTGCAGGAAATCCGTTATATGTGTGTGAGCCCCAACGGAAATAATGACCTCGGCCTGCTGCTCATAGGCAAGGAGCATCGCCATATCTTCACTCGTACCGGGCGTGAACAGTTGATGAGCCGTCAGTCCCAGCTGCCGAACCCGCTTCCATCCCGGGGCAAAGCCATTCGCATAGGCATGAACGATGAGCTCGGCCCCGCTGCTGCGCAGCCCTTGATCGGATATGCTGTCCATATCTCCTACTATGCAATGAGGCCGATATCCTGCCGCGAGAAGCGCATCCGCTCCTCCATCCACCCCTATAAGCACCGGATTAGCACGATTGATATAGGATTGCAAGCTGTGAAGATCCTCTACATAACCCGCTCCCCTGACGACAATGACGACGGGACGGCCTGCCATGCGGACGCGCAGCTTCGGAACGTCCAGCGGCTTCAGAATGAGTTCCTTCTCTTGATCCGCGTGAGTGAATGTATTGCCAATAAACCGCATACACGTTTCCAACCATCTATTACACGACGTTCTAGTCATTTCAATTAGGGTCTGCTCAGTTATCAGCCTGCATGGATACGGCTTTCCTTCGACCTCAACCGTATTCCCTCGGATGTGCACCGTCATCTCGTCCCGCAGAAACGAGAATACCGAATCCGGAATATCGTACACAGGTATATTCCGCTCAATCAGCGGTTTCACACCGTCATGGGGGAAAGAACCGGATATCGTCCGTGCTCCGTTCAATACCGCTTTCACACGAGCCTCTGCCAGTCCCTGAGCAGCGAGGCGATCCAAATCCTCATGATAAATAGCAGCAATGGAGCCTGTTGGAATCGTTTTTAGGAGCTCCTTCGTCCTCATGCCTACTCGAATCGTTCCGCTTAGTATTCCCTGTACTTCTTGCCGCATTGGACCCAAGCCCCCGTTCATTTTCCAGTACAACGAATCCATGTCAAATCTGGACCCGCCGTTGGATCTAAGAGTTAGTATGGGAAATTTAAGGAACAACCATTCTGAAAACAAACAAAACCCTGCCCAATTGGACAAGGTCGTGTATTTTACACCTCAGTCGTATATGTTACGTTTCCGGAGTTGTTATTAGCTGCTTGTGCTGGATAATACGGTGGTCCGATGTAATAAGGCTGGTAGTAAGGATAGAGATAGTGCGGATCATACGGGTAATAGGGCGAGTAGTAGTAGGGATAATAGCTGGACTGCAGCAAGAAAGGCAGCACCAACCACGGAAGCAAATTCGGTCTCGGACGCGGGAACCCGAGCGCTCCACCCAATCCACTTCCGACCCCTCCACCAAATGCCCCTCCGTATACTCCATGCGGAATATAAGGGGGTCTACCGGGACGAGTCAAGTCCTGATCTGCCATTGTCAATCTCACCAATCCTTCGATTCAGATAGCATACATTAGCCTATGCCCAGACCTAGAATTGGTGATTCCTTACTATATAAAAAACAGATTTTCCCGTTTCGCTTAAAGCATCAGAGTCTATGAAATACGCCTCCGTCTTTTCTGCCTTCTCAAATGATGAACCAAGTAGAAATCCAACATTTGACTCAGTTCCAAAACGTTTGCGTCCAAAAAGCTTCCTTTTTCAACAGCCAAATTGACCAACTTACTTCTGAGTTCTTCAATATACTCCATCTCTGACATGGCTCGTTCATCTCTCCGTTCATAATCTCACACACAAATATCATTATAAAACGAACGAAGTGTAAAAGTATGTCATAATTTGTCTGCAACTTGTATCCAATTTGTGAACATTTTTTGAAAGGTAATCGAGTTTTATTGATGATTTTCTATCATTTCATATATTTCACTTTTAAATTGACATATAAGTTGGATCAATGTTAGTATCTATTAAAACATACTATTCCGATATGAATTAAATAAATTCGGTTGACTGGATAACCAGAGACACGACATTCTTTTTGTCGCGTCTCTTTTTGTTGTTTGTCAACACTCGGAGGAGTACCTTATCCACAGGAGGTAAGCACATGTATAAAGTGATGATAGCCGATCAGGACCCGGTCGTCAGGCGGACACTCATGCAAGGGATACACATCCACTCACACTCATTCTCGGTTATCAGCGAAGTTGAGAGCATCGCTGAAGCGATGCCTATCATACAATCGGCTCCCCCTAATCTTTTACTTGCAGATGTCCATAACATTGAGCTTGCGGAATACATTCGCGATCATTCTATTCCAACCGAATGGATCCTTCTCTGCGATGATGCATCTGTCCAATACGCTCACAGAGCTATTCGTCTGGGCGCTTCGGACATCCTGCAAAAACCAGTGCACACGGCTTCGTTACATTCGGCTTTGCGGCTTGTGGAAGACAAGCTGCTCCGAGCGGAGCGCGATTTGCTCGAGGCCGCCCGATTCACAGCAGCCTGCCGGGAACTGGTGGGGAGATTGGTGAGACAGCTGTGGGTTGCTCATGAACAGGGGATCTACACCGAGCTGATCGCTCTTCACGACCTGCTTCTTCAGCAGCAACAAAACCGTCAATCGTTCAAGGAATGGTTTTTGCGTGTCATGTCCCTGCTCAGTGCCGAAATAGAGGAGCTAAGCTCCAAGCAGCTTCAACTTTGGTCCTTTCCCAGGTTTACGATAATCCCTCAACCCGAACGAACCTACGAGCATTTATCGATGCTGTTGGGCGAGGTGTTGGAGGAAATTCGTCGTATGCGAAACTGGGGTGCTCGTCACAAGATGTTGCGGGCAGTCGACTATATCAATAGAGGGTACTCCAAAAAAAGTGTATCGATCAAAAGAGCCGCGAAGCTTGCCGGCATTACGCCAACCTATTTCAGCAAAGCGTTCAAAGAAGAAATGGGCGTGAACTTCACCCGTTATATTGCTGAATTGCGAATGCAAAAAGCGATTGATCTTTTGGATAATCCAAATACTAAAGTATACGAAGTGGCTTTTGCCGTCGGATATAGCGACTATGCGCATTTTTAGAAAATGTTCAAAAAGAACTATGGGTTCTCCCCTTCCGATTATCGGAACAAGCTCCAAATTATTTAATAATCCGCACCCGCTCCGAGACATCCAATCGCAAATCGCTTCCCTTCAAAAAACGAGCATAGCTGCTTAGCAGACTGCTCTGTTTTTATTTTTTATCCCCTTTACCCTGCTGCCTAGCCCATTTCATACAAATGATCCATTTTCCAATAAATCCCCTTGCATAAAGAACATACGTTCGTAGTATAATATGAAATAAGAATATATGTTCGTATTTATTTATGGCGGTGTTCTTATGAGTGTGAATCCAAGAGTGGAGACCGAAGAGGATATTCGGATTATCAAGAGGTACACCCTGCTCCCCCTTCTGTTGGATATGCTGGCAAGAGACATGGATCAATTGAGGCTGCATCAGGATAAAATTGTTTATCATCATGTCATTGCTTATCTGGAGGAGCTGCAGGCTTCCATCTTCCCTGAATTGCAGAGCTTGAAGAATCAGTTGAGACAAAGAGGGATTAGAATCCTGAAGACAGACACGAACACTCTCGGCATTGACGTGGAATACAAGGTCCGCGGTTACATCCATCATTTCGTTATGTTGAGAAGTTTGATTAAAGCAGAGCTCATGAACACCCTGAGGAATATGCGGAGGCGATAAGGATGACAGACAAGAGAGAAAGGACTATATTCCTGGCAGACTGTGAAAGTTTTTATGCGAGCGTAGAGAAAGCCGACCATCCAGAATGCATGAACAAGCCTGTTGCCGTCGCCGGTGATCCCGCACGCCGTTCGGGCATTATTCTGGCCGCCTGTCCGATTGCGAAGGAATATGGGGTATCCACGGCCGAACGGTTAGGCACAGCCTTGGCCAAGTGTCCCGAGCTCGTTATTATGCGCCCCCGCATGCAGCATTATATTGATGTTTCCCTCATGATCACCCAAATTTACAAGGAGTATACCGATCTGGTGGAGGTATTCTCTATCGACGAGCAGTTCCTTGACGTGACCGGAAGCCTTCATCTCTATGGAGATCCTCTGACCATCGCGAAGTCGATTCAGCACAAGGTCCTGCAGCAGACAGGTGTGCGAGTGCGAATCGGGATAAGCTCCAACAAAATACTAGCCAAAATAGCAACGGACATATGGGCCAAAAAGAGCCAAAGCGGCTTTTTTACGTTACCTAAAGCGGAGATCGAGTCCTTACTCTGGGAGAAGCCCGTTAATAAAATGTTCGGTGTCGGCTCGCGGATGACTGCCCATTTCGCACGGCTCGGGATGTTTACGATCGGCGATATCGCCCGAACACCATTGTCCCACCTTCAGACCAAATTCCGGGCTCGCTTCGGGAAGCAGAGTGATATTCATGCCGAGGTCATCTGGAGGACGGCGAACGGAATCGATGAGTCTCCTGTTACCCCTCATACGTTTCGCACAGCGCCCAAATCGGTCGGCCATATGATGACTCTGCCGAGAGATTATATAGAGAACGCCGAGGTAGAGACCGTGCTTCTCGAACTTACAGAAGAGGTGTGCCGAGACTGCCGCCGCAAAGGATATATGGGTTGGGTTGTTACTGTAAGCTGCATGTGCAGCCCTTACGACGATCCTACAGGCTTCTCGCGGCAGATGAAGATGCCGGACCCGACCCATAATACGAACGCCGTTTTTCGAGCAGCCAAGATGCTCTTTTATCGGTACTGGGATAAGATGCCCGTACGCCGTGTAGGGATCACACTCAGCAATCTTGTTGATGATCAGGGCTATCAATTGACGCTTTTTGAAGATCAGGTGAAGTCACGGCAGCTGGATAAGGCGACAGATCAGATCAAGGACCGTTATGGCAGCGCCGCTATTGTCAGAGCCTCCTCCTTAACTGCTTCAGGGCAAGCATTAGAGCGATCAAGGAAGATTGGGGGGCATTATAAATGACGAAGAAACTTGAAGGTAACGGCTTATGGGAGTCCAGCCGGATGATGCTTCCGCAGCACAAGGAGCAATTGCTCCATATCCAGAGCGGAGCGTCGATTGTTGCAGAGCCTCCAACCAAGAGAGAAATCGAGGTGATGAGAGATTCCATCATCCTCCCTGTTGCGCTTACCATCGTGGAGAATAAACGGACAGAGATCGAACGATCCTCCCAGACGTTGAAAGGATTATACGCTGCCGCCGCTCACCTGTTGGCTAAGAACATCCAGGAGGATGTAATGAAATACAAGAAATTTCTGATCGACAGCAATATCCAAGTATTCGAGGACTCCAAGGACGACACGGAGCTGCATTATCGCTATATGTGCAGAGGCCGTGAGAATCGGTTCGTCATGACGAAGGACTTCATGCGAGCCGAGATCAGCGTCAGGATCGGCAGATATACCAAGAGCCTTATTGGCTCTCTGCAGGAGGCGGGCAAACCTCTGGATCGCGACAAAGCGCACAAAGGCGGATAACCAAAAAAGTTCCACCGAACAATGTTCGATGGAACTTCTTGGTTTATGTATAGGCCCGGAGGGGGTCGAACCCACAACCTACCGGTTAAGAGCCGGTTGCTCTGCCATTGAGCTACGGACCCGCGACAACAGAAATGATTGTATCACATAGCTCAATAGGCGGTCAAGCATAATTTCAGGGGTACTTACATCTTTACGTAGTCAGAATGCCGCACGAACCAATGCTCTGTTTCAGGATGGGCCGCAGCCTCTACACCATAAGGGGCATCCGTTTCCTCGAAATCGTACCAATCCAATACCGTAACAATTTGACCTATTTCAAACGGATGATCATTGCTGTTTCCTACGATTGTTATCGTCTCTCCTACTCTTGGAATACTCATTTTGAACTTCACTCCATGCATATTTATTGTTATCACTGGCTAAGAAACAAGGAATCCATGTACTCCTTCAATTGTACTATAGTCATGATAACTCAAAATCACAAGGGGTGTATTCAAGTTCACCGAAGATCATCCGGTTTCTCTGGAGCTCCTTAATAAAGTTGCCGGCACTCCGGCCATGACGCTGTATGCTGGAACATGATTAAGCACTACACTTCCCATTCCGATTAAACTGTATGCACCGATATTGACATTGCCCCGGATCGCGCAGTTGGTACCCAAATAGCACGATTGCCCGACGGTTACATGACCGGATATACAAACACCGCCGGTAATGCTGGTGTAGTCATGGATCACATTGTCATGGCTTATAATCGAGTTCGGCAATATCATAATGTGATTTCCTATTACAACGTTCGAGGTAATGGTTACATTTTGAAATATAACTACTCCCTTTCCGAGCTTGGACATTTTGGACACACTTGCTGTAGGATGGATGATCGTTTCAAATCGATCGAGAGGTATACCTGTACTAGAGATAATGCTCTCCTTCTTAGTGAACGTTTGTTGATTCGCCAATCCGTTGATAAACAAACAATCCTCATATTCCATAGCCGTATTTAAGGGTCCGAGTACTTTAGTATTATAAAATTCCTTTCCCCATGTTGCCTCATTATTCGAGAGAAATCCAATGCACTTATAAGTCGGTTTGATTTCGTTAATTTCGTTTATGGTGTCCAGTATATCTATACAGTTACCGCCTGCGCCCAAAATCATCACTTTTTTTGTCATGTAGGGTACCCCTTTCTATATTAGTAAGAGTCGAACCATTAACGAATATGCTGGCGAAGCAGACCATTGGCATCAAGGGAAAGATACTCGTATTGAATTCAGTATAGTGAACGTATCCCCCGGTTTGACATCGACGTAAACGGGACTTTCGCCATCCATGACGATGTTTTTATTCCCCAGTCCCCGACGTTTTGGCGCAGACGCCCAGTTATCGCTGTCCAACTTGATCAACGTCATATCCGCACGGAATCGGAATCGTTCCCCTTCTATTACAGGATCGAACATATAGTATGTTGACGGTTTCTCATAATCCGGCGAGTCGATGAGTGCGACCTGTCTTTCCAGAGACAAAGGGAAGTCATCGTAGGGAGAATCACATGTAACCTCAATAGTACGGCTGTCGATGTCCACGGCAGATACACGGCCAGTGAAGGACGGCGATTGCCGCTCGCTTCGGTAGGCTTCGGTGAATATCCTTGTATACTGAACCGCTTCAACCTTCGTCAACCGATTGTGCTGATAGCGGAGCAGAAGCAGCCTGGCGTCGGTTTCATACACCCTCCCATGCGAATCGCGATAACTGATAAAGTCCCCTTCGCCATAGACGCTGATTACGATATCCCGATGACCGTCTGCATAGTCAATTTCAAGCCCAGCCGATGTAAACTTCGACGAGTTCATCCCACCGATAAGCTCCATCGGTTTGACACTGCGAAGGAAGGGTGCGTGTTCGAATGGCTCCAGAACCGTTACGAATGAGGCCGTGTGGTGGTCCGGATCGTCAGTTGCATCCCGCCAAAGCACGAAGGGCAGCCAGGGAGACTTGCCTTTTTCCGTGCCTCCTTTCTCGCCAAGACAGCAGATCAGCTCTCTCGTTCCCCCTGCGGGAACGGTATGGATTTTGAGGGCAGCCCCTGAGTATTGGAAAGTCCACGATACCGGCCGATCGACGGGAGCCCTTCTCCAGGCTTTCATCCACCCGTAACCGGGTTCGCAGTACAACGGCACATCTTCACCTGCGAGCGTTCCGCTCATCGGAATCCAATCCCGTTCCGCAATCCCTTCGAACTGAACCTGCTCGAACGGAATATCGATGCCGATGGTGTTATAATCGAATGTTCTCCCCACTGCCAAGTAGTTCAGATCGACCACATAGGCGTCCTCACCGTCAGGCGCCTTGATCACGCAGCACCACCGTTCGTCGTGTGTCCCGGGATAAGCGGTCGTATTGTCCATACCGGACAGTTGGAGCCAATCTCCTTCATAATGGCATTTCAGACGGGAGAACGACACCTCCTGATCTTTTCCATCCACCACGACGATGGTACAGGCAGCGGAATGGGCTTCCCACACAGGATATTTCGCGCTGACCCAGGAGTTCGGATAGTCTCCGACTCCTCCTAATAAATGATAGCCGTAAGCGCCGATCCATAATCCGAGCTTATCACCGTGCATGTGGCCAGCCGAGGGAGCGCCGTATAGAATGACGTGTTTGCAATTATGGTGATTCGTACCGGCCCGGAAAATGCTGATCTCCGAATCCTCCAGAAGGAAGGAGGGCTGAATATCGCTCTCCTTGCTTCGATACTCCTGATAGTCGTCCCACTCGGCTGCCGTCGCTAGCAGCAGTAAGCCGAATCTTTGCTGCTTCTTGTCTGTACGGTGCAGGGAGAACGAAGCAGAGCCGATCCGGTAATCTTCCAATTCGTCCGGATCGAACTGTGCCAGAACCGGGCCAAGCACATCCCGCAGCGATTTCATTCTTGCGAACGTGATCTCGAAAGCCGGACTATAAGCGAATTTGCCTTTACTGCGGTTTACCGGGATTGGTTCCGGATTGCCGATTCCTTTGACGTCCCCGAAGGATGGTGTCAAATTACCCGATTTCAGCCGGGCGAACAGGGAGATAACCGAGGTCAGACCATACTCCGGATCTTCAAACATATCGATCCCTTCAGGAAAGTATGTATCGTCCCGAAAACGAAAGTTGTTGTTGGCCATCAAAGTCATTTGCTCGCAAATGATCTCCAGATAGAACATGGAATCGTACGAATATTTGCCGTCCCGGAAAAATAAATTACGCATTTTGGAACGGAGACTGTGTTTGCCTTCCCGCAGCACTCGATGCATCAATTTCCCGCTCTCCAGGAAACTCGCGACGATCAATTCCAGATAAATCCATCGGAACGACCAATCGGCCGATCGGGTTTTCTCGATCTCGCAGCTGAACAAGACGTGCGGAATCATCTCGTGAACAACCGCTTTCACATCAAACGGTTGGGTCCGCGGGTTGTGTTCCGCGTCCGGCTTCCGAGCGAAGAACGACTGCAGCTCAGGCTCCAGATCGTCTACCGTATCGTATACTAGGTCAAGCGCGTCGAAATAATTGCTGAGCCAATGGGATTCGCTGGTGGTCGGTTCGGCGATCTGTACGGTATCGTAGTAACCTGATCCGTACCATCCATTCATATAGGGCAGCAGTTCGGCGATTCGTCCTGCGATTATCAACGCTTTGTACGCATATTTGCGGTCTAGCGTCAATTGATAAGCGTAAGCCAGATTCGAGATAGCCCCGGCGTATTCAAGACCGCTGGCATCAGGACAAACACTGCGGTCATCCAGCACTTCGCATCTCGGGCTGCCGAGCAGCATCGACAGGATGAATAACCGATACGATGCGGTGAACATATACCGCACTCCCGGGTGCGGAAGCCCCTCCGGCGCCACGAAGCCTTCTCCGTTATCCTGCAGCACAAGTTCTTCGCCAGTCGTCGGGTTCCGGAATGGAACTCCATTGTGCCACCACATACCGGACTCCGGAGCATACCACTGGTAAGGCTTTTCCAAACAAGCCTGATGAGCATTCCGGTCCCCGCCTGTCAGCGGATCGCCGAAGTGCACGGAAGGTGTGATGGCCCTGGGGTTGCCTACCGGAATAAGGTCGAACAATTCGTCGTCGCTTTTAGCCGCCCAATAATCAGCAATTTTCAGGATCGCTTCCTTCATACCCCGGCCCCATGGTGTACGCTCCGCCCGATCCCGTGCTCTCTCTGCATCATTCCGGTCGAGTCTGACCGTCAACCCGCGTCGTTTTGCCGTCATATACGCGTAAAGCTCTTCAGGAACCTTCTTTTTCTCCCATCGGGTGAAATAGACGGCACTTTCCGATGCGGTCTTTAGTTGCCATTCCGCTATTTCTTCAGGAGCAAGCCCCCGCGTCATCAGCAAATCTCCGGTTCCTTGCCCCGCTGCGGATTTATCGCCTTTGATTCCGGCCCATACAGCTGCCATTTCCTGCTTGCCCCTACGAATCGTCCGAATGGCATTGAACGCGATCAATCGATTGAACACCGGCTCAAGGCGGAGCAGAGCAAACGGGAGACTCAGTCGAACCTGATGGAATCCTCCGTCCACTTGATGGTCATACGCGACCCCATCGGGCACGTCTGCCACTTCCAGCTCGTACCGATATTGTTCATATTTCAGCCCGCCATCTTCCCCGATCCGGAACCGGAATGCATTGTGCGCTTTTCGGCGGGAACGGTCGGGATCGAACAGCAGGACGAGATCCCCGCTCTCCTGCTCGGACAATGCCGCGTATCGGATGTCAATCGTCAATCGGTTATGCTCCGTATAAGCCAGGAAGTCAATCGGATGATCCGCCGCCTGCAGGATAAAGCTCCGGCTTCGAAACAGTGGATCGGACAGCTTGAAGCTCCCGGCTCTCTCCGTTTCATACCCGCTGTTCTTGTCGTGCACCAAATAAACCGGGTAAAGTTGCTGCTGCGTTCCAGACAATGCCGTCACTGGATGTATCCCCCTCTCCCTTTGAGTTATCTGGCCGTCCAGCCGTTATCGACGTACAGGTTCGTTCCCGTAATAAAGGACGATTGGTCTGATGCAAGAAACAACGCCGCGTTGGCGACGTCTTCCGGTTTACCGATTCTACCGGTAAAACACCGGGACAGCAGTTTTTCAACCTTTTCAGGATCGCGAAGGCTATTCTCGGACAATGGAGTTTCTATGATGCCGGGACTGATACAATTAACCCGAATTTGATATTTGCCGTAATCCAATGCCAGGTTTTTGGTCAACATATCCAAACCGCCTTTAGCTGCGTTATACGCCGGATGAGCGACGAACGCTACGGTTCCTCCAACGGAAGACGTATTGATAATGGAGCCTCCTCCGTCCTGCATCATTTCCTTGATCGCATATTTGCAGCATAGAAAAGGCCCTGTCAAGCTCGTATCTATTGTCTTTCGCCAATCCGCAAGCGGCATCTCGGTTGCCGGTAGGACGTTATACCATGTCGCATTGTTGAATAAGACATCGATTTTTCCATAGCGCTGCTTCGTCTCTCTTACAAGCCGGATGACCTGGTCCTCTTGCGTGACGTCGGTTTGAATAAAAACCGCTTCCCCGCCTTCTTCCATGATGTCAGAAGCAACCGCATCTCCTTGTGCCGCATCGATTCCAGCTACCACGACGGTTGCGCCTTCTCGCGCGAACAAATAGCAGCTCTCCCGTCCAATTCCAGAAGTACCGCCTGTAATGACAGCTACTTTACCTTTTAGCCTCAACTCTGGTCACCTGAACCTTCCCCATAATGGACCGGAATGACAATGTGAGATGCCTCGGCTAGCTCGAATTTATTCAAGCAGCCGTTCTTCTTATTATGCAATGAAAATTCCGCCGGAATGGCGGAGGAATTAACAACGATGATTCGATCGGCCAACACGCTGAAGTCCAGGCAAACTCCTTCCGTGAATGACAGCTCGGCCTGATGCTCCCCGTTCCAATAACCGCTTTGAAAAGCCGGCAGCATCCCGGACCATGTGAACCGATTGTTGTCCATTCGATTATTTCCCGGATACAGCGTAATCCTTGTGCCTGTTGAGAAACCGTCAAGCGTCTTGCTTGCTTGTACGGTTTGATTCGTATCGTTGAATTGGGCGTAGACTAAACAGTCCTCCGTTTCCAACACAACGAGTCTCTCCGTAGTACAACACAAAAGAGTGGTTGATTGGGCGGAACGAACGGTCTCCTCGACTGTCTGATTAGGTATGGATACTACGATGAATGGCGGCAGCTGATCATTCTGTTGGAACTCCACGCGGCCACTATCATTTAAGATGAGAATATCTTCAAGGCCTTTCCACTTCGGATATTCATGTTGATTGACAACCTTCATTCCTTGAGAACCGAACAACAAATACCCCATCTCATTGTTTACGTTCAAATACGGCTGTGCCGGGTATGTTCGGATCACATTCGGAGCTCCGCCGTAAAATCCTTCGAAACGATCGAATCCCTCTGGAAAATAAAGCGTCCAATGGCCGGGAGCCACATCAGGCAGGGCGGTATAACGCTCATTGCGGATGCCGATCATTCCGGTTTGTATGTCCTCGGCTAGACAGGATTGTATAGCCCTGAACTGTTCCACATACACACTCCGTCCATCGGGCAACGAAACAAAAGCGATATCCTGCATCAATTTCCGGCCGGCTCTTGCCGCGGATCCCACAGCCGCGAACCCGTCCGATGCGGGTTGGAGATTGCACCGCTCCGTGTCGCGTATGTATGGATCGTTATCATCTGCGGGCTTTACGATGCCCGTATAATTCGTATAAAGCGGAGTGAAGCTCCATATCCCTTTCTCAGGGAGTGTTATCGCCATCACATGATTGCGCCAGCTAAAGCTGGTTATGTGGCTGTCCGTTCGATGCAAAATGAAACTTCCGTAAGGATAATGATAAACGCCCGATAAACGATGGAGCATTTCACTAGGATCGCTTGGTTCTGCTCCCGGCCCTCCGAAGGCGTGCAGCAAATAACTGAGCAGCAAATTGAAGCCGGTCAGTCTTTCGAAATCCGCGACGGTCTGCATGGCGTTAAGTACATACTCCGATCCGTTTTCCTCCAAAAAACAACCGTTGCGATTGCTTCTCTGGAGCTTTTCCACCTGTTCCAAAGCGCTTCGTTCGTTCAATGCGGCATCGCGATTTTCATGCACTACATTCAAAACCGCATTTGCGAGCAGAGCTTCATGCTGTACGTTGTAAAACCAGTCCTGGCCCTGGATCGGAACAACAAATCCGTCCCTTTGCGTGCATACTTTTATAACGCGTTCATAGATTGCTTCGTTATTGTGAAGGGCGCTTGACAAAATATCACTGCCTCCTGCCAGCGCAGATACGACGTGCATCGACCGCAGACTGATTCCGGCTATCAAATAAACGGGATGAACAAAGCCGTGATTCTCCGTAGAATAGTCCGCATGCAGAGTAATGGCCCTCATAGGGGGGAGAGGAACTTCCTGCGTTCGCTTTGTTTGTGCGCTTAGGGTCGGCCCCTGGATGAAGCAGTCCCTAAAAGTCGTTACAGAATTGGCAGACCAACGCACAAAGCCTTGCTTCCATCGTTTATGGTTCGGATGCTCGGGGAACATATCCATCGCAGCGCTGATCCCCATGGCCGTCCAAGCGTTTTCTTCCTCTTGTGTATCGTTATATGTACCGCTCTTAGGGATTTCGGCATACCAACGGTCCGCATATGAAGACGTTACAGATTGTACCAGCTCTTTCGTCTCATCATCCAAATCATCCCACAAGAAACGGGCGGCTAATGCGAATGCAGCTATGCTGCGACCGGTCTGGGTAGCGCGGAAAAAATCTTCGTCGTTCCGGCCCCATTTTTTTCCGCTGTAGAAAGGGTTTTTCCCCTCCACTCTTACGCAATCAACAGGACCCGTTTCATGTGTGAAGCCAAGATAGCGGATCCCTTTTATCGCTTTTTCCGCCAATTTACCTCGCGGGAGCCCTGTCGCTTCCGGATCGTAGTCGCCTATTTTGGAAAGAGCAGCAAAGATGGCTGCCGTATATGAGGTGTCCGTCCCATAAGCATAAGAACCGCTAAAAAAGTAACCGCAATTCGGCCTACCATTCCATTCGCTAAAATGCATGTCCGCATAAGGAACCCACTGCAGCAACATCTGATAATAACGCCTCGACCATTCGTTCTCAGAAGCCCTGTCAATAAGCACCGGTCTAATCTTCCAAATGTTCTTAGCCATGTTATCCCTCCCTGACAACCCTGCCTGCTCTATTCATCTATAAGAACTCCTGCCTTCATCTCAACTAAAATCCGGACGACACCTTCTATCAGCCGATCGGCCGCCTTCGCCGAGAATGGCGATGTTTCCACTTCGTAGCCGCCTTCGGAAAATGCCTGGCTGGTTGGCAAATAACCGAACCAACCGTTTGTGTACCCGCCGAACAGTGTGTATGCATACGGTGACTGTTCCCGAATTTTTTGGCCGATTTCAGAAAATGGTTCCAACGGCACTCCGACAATAACGACTTCGCCTAGGCGAGTAACATGCACCTCAATGTCGGTTTCGAGTTTTCCGTAAAATTGTTTGGACCGCTCCAAAGCCAGACTTGCTCGTTTGGCTTTATATCCAGCATAACGAATGGCCTCACTGTCGCCCCCCTGCTGCTGCAAACGTTCAAGCTCCAGTCTGCACTCGGAATAACGGCTTTCCGCTTCCGGTACTGGCAACTGCTCCTGAAGCGGCAAGCGGATGACTCCGGACCACACTTGGAAAGGTGATTTCTCTTGCTTCACCTTCTTGCTGCCGGACCAAACACCAAGGCTGGCCCCCGATTCTATGACCTGATCAAAATGGAAAACCATTTCCTCGGCCTTAGCCTGCAGTAAAATTTTTGCCGCCTCGCAGCCCAACTCAGTCCCAATCCGCTTCATAGCTGCAAAATTGTCCTTAAACCCTTCGGGTCCAGGCCCGATGTCGCCTGCCGCGCCTTGTAAGAACAAGCAGGTCCCTCCAGCCAAATGTTCCACGATTCTTTTCGTCACGCCCGGGTAATCGGGGCTGATCAACGTATTCATGTACCCTAGCATGGTCGGGTGACAAGCATATTGAACTATACTGGCGACCGTCTCACCGTTATCGCGGTTAAACCCTAGCACGCTTACCGTTGGATCCGAGTTTCCGCTTTCGTTGCAGCCTGTGATCGTCCTTCCGTCTTCCAGCAGCTGTCTGCGATTTTTTCCGATTCGGCACGCCCCATACCCTGCAGTGACGGTAACCGGTTCCTGTGCGCCCTTTGCCCTCAAAACAGCTTCTATGGTCTGCTCCCGGATGTATTGCATGTATTGGGTGCGCACTGGTTTTTCTTTAGGATCGTAATCCCGGGTCGTCAAAGGCCCGGCATGCGTATGTGTTACGGCAACCGTTATGTGTTGGGGCTCTACTCCGGCAGCCACAGCCGCATGGGTTCGAATGCCCTCGACCTGCTCCGGCAGCAGGCGGCACAAGTCAAGATCAAGGAGAACAGCTGTTTGTCCGCTGTTAGACAGAACAAGAGCCGTTACCCATAAATCCGCCTCGAACCCTTCGGGATATATATGGCTTTGTGCGCCCCAGCCCGCGTGCGGCAATGTTAAGGGCGGATTGATTACCGCTCTGGCAACTCCGGCTGTCAGCATTTGCGAGCTCCTTTCATACAGGAAGGACGTTTTATCTCTTTGCTGCTTAGCCGTGAGCTTTGGCTCCCTCTTTGGCTTGCAATGCCTTTAACACCTTCACAGCCGCTACCGCGATCTCATCCGCTTCTTCATCGGTGAGTATTGGACTGATCAAGGTGATTGTGATTCGCCCTAACAGGTCATCGCAATTCGGACACATGTCTTTCGTATAGACGACCGGATTCTTAAACGGATAATTGTAGGGAAAGTTGTCCTTCTCGGCCGTTCGCTGCTCGAAGAAACAAGGGATCATATACACGGGCACGCCGTCGTACATCGAATGGGTGGAAACATTTTCCGCTTTCATAGCATTGGCGTATTCACGGGCCCGTTCGAGTGTAGGATGAACGATTCCAAGAACGCACCCGGTATCGCCGTCATCGTCGGCCGCAGCACGGAACTTAACCTCCGGCAGCTCAGCCGCAATGGAGGCGCGAATTTTCCGGTGGTGCTTTTTCATAGTCCCGATGACGGTGTCGAGCTTCTTCCACTGTTCAATCATGACTGCACCGGTCAACTCGCTCATCCGGTAGTTTTGTCCGGACATGATGTACTTCGGTTCGATCTGGTAGCGGTCTTTGTCCCGGAAGACGCCTTGGTCGTGATAACGTGCGGCACGCTCGAACAGCTCTGGATTCGAGGTAACAACCGCCCCGCCTTCGCCGGCTGTCAACATTTTATTCATCTGAAAACTGAACACCCCGATGTCGCCAATCGTACCGCATATACGCCCTTTGTACGTACAGCCTTGGGATTGCGCCACGTCCTCGATCACATATATGTTGTGCTTTTTGGCGAACGCCATTATTTGATCCATATCGCATGCACTCCCATTGATATGCACGACAATTATCGCTTTGACTTCATCGTCGTAAACCCGTTCCAGATCGTCCGGATCCAGATTGAGCGATTCGTCCATGTCTACGTATACGGGCACAGCGTTGCTGCTAACGACGGCTCCTGCTGTCGCAACAAACGTGTTGGCTGGTACGATTACTTTGTCACCGTAGCCGATACCGAGCGCCTTCATCGCAACAACTAAACCGGCCGTACAAGAAGTGACACCCAGCACAAATGGAATGTTCAAATCACGTGCAATCATATCCTCCAACGTTTTCACGGCATACTGCATATCCGGGCCGTAGTAACGGAATGGTGACTGGGCTGCAAGCACCTTGGAGACCGCATCCGTTTCCTCCGTTCCGATTAGCATCGAGCCTCTAAAAGGCGGAGGCAATGGTTTGCTCCTGACCGGTTTTCCGCCTTCAATCGCTAATTTCTCCATTATAAGTTCCTCCTAAGTCGTTATTAAGAATGATGAGTTGATACTTTATAAAGTAGAAAGCTTCGTGCTCGCCCTGTCGATCTTCAAAACAGCCGAATTCGCGCGGTATACGTCCTCGGCAGTCAATCGATGCGGTTTGCCGGCGATTTGATTCAAGAAATCCTCCGCTAACTTCGCAGGCGGCTTCTTGATTTCCCACCGTGTCGTCTTGTTATGATGATCAGTAAAGGCAACGAACGGTCCCGGTTGACCGAGCGGATCCCCCGACGTGCGGATTTCTGCTCTTCCCTTGGTGCCGGATACAAATATACGGCCGTCCCCCCAAGATTCGAATGCTTCAGGCATCAGCCAGTCCGATTTCATCGTTGCGGTGATATGCTCCTCCAGCAGCACGTTGACAACGGCATTTTCATACAGACTCGGATACTCCGGGAAGCGATTTTTGACCAGCATGGCATTGTGGCCGATGATGTTCTTGCCCGTGAACCACCACAGCATATCGACATCGTGGATCATCAGGTCGATGATCAGACCACCGTTCGATGCTTTATCGAAAAACCATGCGGGTCTTGTAGCTGGATGCAGTTTATGCGGCTTCAAAAAGGTGAAATCCTCGATTTCCCCGAGCAGCCCTTCGTCGATCATACCCTTAAGCGTATATTGAGCCGGCGCAAAACGCGCAGTCAGCATCATCCCGATCTTGATCTGATTCCGATCGATCACCTGCCGGAGACGGTTCAATCCGTTCTCGTCGATGACGACCGGTTTATCTGTCATGACGTGTATGCCATGTTTTTCAGCCCATTCGATCACGTCGATTTTGCCGAGGTTCGGTCCAGCGTTGCCAATGATTTCGACTCCTTGTTCAAGAAGCTCATCCATGGAACGGAACAGCGGCACCCCATATGAGGCCGCATACTGCTGCGGCACATTGTAATCACTTTGATCGTATATGCCGGCGAACTGGTGCCCATCCTTTAACATTTCTTCGATGAAAGATTTGATATGATAATGCTGGCAACCGACAATGGCAAATTTCATCATTGTAGACCTCTCTCTTATGATATTTTATATGAGCTCCATCCTGGCGACCGCTCCGAGAATCGTATCCTCCGTTTCAGGAATGAACGGCCCCCTAAATCCATGCAAGATGACGGCTTCCGTTTCATACCCGCCTTCCCGCAGCATGCTGCGAGTCGGAACATAAGTGGAAACGCCGTTGCTGTAGCCAAGCGTGATCACTTTTTTATCCTTGAGCAGCGCTTTAATCTTCAGAGCATACTCGCTCGCTATTTCCCCTTCCATGGCGATCAGAGTGGTCCCAGCATCGAGGTGCCAGCTCTGGATGTAATGCTGCATGGTCCACTTATCCCGTCTTTCCTGAATCGCTTTCAAGAGCTTGCCTGCCGCCACCTTCCTATTCGCCGATTTGGATTCGTCGCTTAAGATGGCTTCAATCTCGGGAATCTCCGTCAATTCCGTATACAGCTTAATATCCGTGAGGCAAGTACGAAAAACGCAATCAACCTGAACGAATCGTTCCTTCTCCAGAATAGCGGCGACTTCTTCACCAAAGCTGTTCCCGATTTCCCTCAATTCCTCACTCTTGCAGGATTTGAACCGGCCATCAGCGACCCCTTTTGCAGCTTTAATGTCAGCCCCGAATCCCTGTAAGAACATCGCGGTAACACCAGGATACCGATCTTCCACGAACTGACAGGCAAGTCCAACGAAATCTGCGCTTATCAAATATCCTCCCATACAAGAGGGGTGGCACCCCAGACTGAACAGGACCCCATACACACGGTCTTGCGAATCGACTAGCTTCAATACAAACAAATCTTTATCGATTTCGGCCTGAAAGTTGGGCTGGAATTTCACCCCGTCTTCGGTTTGTAATCTTCTGCTGACCGCCGCCTCGGAAGTTCCGTATCCCAACAGCAGACGGCCTTCCTGCAAATGAGCAAAGCAGTACTCTACGCTTCGAATGACTAGATCCTTTAATTGTCGGTACAATATAACGTCCTCTGTAAAATCCAATACTTCGTCCACACCGGGTACCCGATCCTGTCCGATGCTATAGACGCCTCTTCGCATATGGGGGTCGGTGTTCTCCCCGGTCAAATAGACAGAACAATGGGTGTGGGAAAAGTTAATTAAGATTTCATCTTCCGCCAGTCCGAATTGTTCATAAAGCGCATCCTTGACGCCGGTGACGAAACTCCTATCTCCGCCGGTCACATCAAATGTCAGCATCAGCAAAGTTTTGTTCGCCTGAAGCAGGGCCGCTTTCATATAAATCGGATCATGAACGCCTTCGCTTTTGTGGTCCCTTCCCCAAAACCCTGCCAGAAAAACCGGTTTATCCGGAGTCATGTCTTGTTTAATCACACAAAATTTCATACATTCCCTCCCCTGTAAAAAACCAGCTATCCAATCCTTACCAATCCGCCACTGAGCCGTCTTCGTGCCAATAACGCGCTAGGTCTTCCTGCTGAAACGGATATTTCGCGGCTTCCTTTTCGTTCACTTCGACCCCGAGCCCAGGACGCTCGCTTGGCACAACATATCCGTCTTGTACAAGGATAGGATCATTCACAACTTCGTTACGCCAAGGGACATCCCTGCGCAAAGACTCCTGGATGAGGAAGTTCGGTGTACAAGCAGCAAACTGTATGGAGGCTGCAGTTGCAATTGGACCGAGCGGATTGTGGGGCGCGACCCCAACATAATACGTCTCCGCCATCGAGGCGATTTTGCGAGCTTCCCATAATCCGCCGCAATGGCACAGGTCAGGCTGAATTACCGCACAGGCGCCTTTCTCGAGAAGTTCCCGGAACTGAAACCGCGTAGAGAGCCGTTCTCCAGTTGCGATCGGGATATCAGTCATTTGCGCCACTTTGACCATTCCCAGCACATTTTCTGGCAAACATGGTTCCTCAATGAAAAACGGACGATATGGCTCTAATACCTTCGCGTATTGGATCGCCATATCTGGCGTCGTACGCCCGTGAAAGTCGACCATAATGTCGATATCGTCTCCGGCGGCCAATCGGATCGCTTCCATCAAGGAAGCGGCATGTCTTAACACGGCACGTCCCTCAAGCGGCTGCGTGCGGGGGACGACAAGCACTTTGATAGCGTTGTAGCCGGCCTCGACCGAAATGCGGGCTTTTTCCGCCATCGCCTCGGCATCACCCATCGAATTGTATAAGCTGTCCATCTCGCCTCCACCCAGATGGTCGTACATCCGGATTTTGTTCCGCACTTTCCCACCCAACAGTTTATATACCGGAAGGCCAAGCGCTTTGCCGTATATGTCCCAACAAGCCATCTCGATCCCGCTGACGGCGCTCATCCCGACTACACCGGAGCGAAAAAAAGGATGGCGTGTCATCACCTGATACAAATGCTCGATGTTCGTCGGATCGAGACCGATAATGAATGGCTTCATATCTTCGATGCAGCCTATAACGCCTCGTGTTTTCCACTCCAGCGACGCCTCTCCCCAACCGATGATTCCTTCGTCTGTCTCCACTTTGACAAAGACCCAGTTCCTCATTTTGGCATTGACCACAATTGATTTAATGGCTGTGATTTTCATCGGATCCTCCGCAACTCATTTTTATGTACTCCTAATCTATCTGAGAGCTTTGTAGAGATAACCCGAACCCGGAGGAATATGAATGGGTGATTCCGAATCAGTAGGCAATAAGTTGCCGGTGCCAAGCGAAACATGTTCCAAGCCTGTATACCCATCTTGCAGATGAAGACGGATTTTCATTGTCCGCTGCATATCAAGATTAACAAGCATAAACCAACTATCCTCATGCTCATCTCTGAATTCGCCTATCATGGCTGGGAAGTTTTCGTCCGAAATTACATCTTTAACTATAGTGCCTTCGCCCATATTCATAGCGTCGATACTAAAATTGTGCGTATTGCGGAAATAAACACCTGTTGAGGTCATAGGCAGTAAGCGATCACCATAGATACGCACTTGGCGGTTAACTTCCTGCAAGTAATAAAATGTAGCCGTCCGTTGATGGCCTGCCAAAATGTCAAATGGTGCATATTCGTATAAATAACGTCCTTCAGCATTAGGCCTTGCCGACTTATAGTAGCTGTACCACCCTATGCCTTTAAATCCAGCAGCCAATGTCGTGTGAGCCTGAAACGCTAAATTAGCTGGAGTAGGGATAGTGGCATGAGGCCTTATTTGGCAGCAGCAGACTGTGTTCCAAGCTTGCAAGCCTTTGGATAAGGCAAAATCGCGTACTTGCAGAAGATCGGAATAGTAACATTGCAGCTTCTCTATGTCGTGGTCCGACCCGTCGCCCTGAACATGGGATATCGTAAAATTGTCATAGCGGATAAAATCATTAGGCTGAACAACATCATAAAATCGCTGCAAATACTCCCCAAAAGGATCCTTCGCATGCTCGTCTACGCCGAGTTGGGTAAGCTTGGCGTGGGAAGGATATAGGTTGACAAAGCACGAAGTTTCCGTGTCGTATTGGCGAATAGCATGAATAATGCTTTTGATATAGTCAAACTGACGGACAGAAGGTTCATCAAAGATGTAGTAAGCCAACACCGTATCCTTATAAGGACGGCAAGCCTCAACGAGTTCTTTAGCTCTTCGGTCAAGTTCTTCTTGAGAAAAATAATCGGAGATTTCGCGTGTTTTATGCCAAGATTGCGTGGCTTGCATCACAATGGCCTTAAGGCCCAACTCGCGGCATTGCTGCAAATCGGAAGGCAACACAAAGTTGGTCAATGTGCAATGGCTCTCCTTCATGGATTCCAGCCCGCCATCCGGGCGGTTCTCGTATTCTTCATGATGACCGTGCAGACAACCGCCCACCATAATAGGGTAGACGCCAAGTTCTTTCAAAGATTTGCTCATGGTCATGTTCATGCTCCTCCTATGGCAAAGTAGCCATTTATTCTATCAAAAAAAAGTTTATTCACACTACTAAATTAACTCGGTTCATTACAGTTTGTAACGGCATTGTTCAACAGCAGAATAGCACTTTTCAATTGTCCTGATGGTTTATACCAGGAAGTTAAACGTGAAAGTCTGTTATTGTTCGCCTGTACTTTGCAGGGCTTACTTTTTCCTTCTTGCGAAACATTCTGCAGAAATAACTTAATTCATCGAACCCGACCGCACTCGCAATTGTTCCAATCGGTTCATCCGTCACCATCAGCATCTCTTTGGCTTTTTGCAAACGAACTTGATGCATATAGTTCATAGGTGAAACATTGAGCGTCTTCTTAAACAAAACCCGTAACTGGCTTTCACTTAAGAATACGATTTCACTTAAATCTTTAAGGGAGAGCTTTTCCGCATAGTGATTGCCAATATAATGACAAACCTTTTGCACTCGATCATCCAAAAGCTTAGGTCCCGTAGGGAGTTGACTTTGTAACAGACGAAAAACCGCAGCCAGCCATTGAAACAATAGTCCCTTGATCTCAAAAAATCGGCCCCCTTGATTGGTTGAAATCTCGATTCTGGACGGGGCTAAAATACCCTTTTTATAAATGGATGAAGTTGCTGCATGTTCAAAAGTAACCGCCTCCACAAACTCGTCCCAAGACTGACGCAAAGCTTTCCATACATCTATTAACGATTGAAGCTGTTCATTATCCATATGAGTTAACCTGGGAAACTGGTAATAATCAACGAAGTCGAACACACCCATTTTCCATTCGCATCCCAATGAGAGGTACTGGAAGGGGACGGAGCTTTCCTCCAATAAACTCAACGAGATACGGGTATAGGGCGGGATAATAATCAGATCGCCTCTCCTAATTCGATAGGTTTGGTCGTCCAAATGCAGTTCTCTTTCTCCGTTCATAATCAGCCAAACGGTCGTACACGGATTTTGCATGCGTTCCACGCACCATTCCGTTCCTCTTGACCATTCAAATAAGAATCTTATTCTTATCCGCATATCTTCAAGCGACAAAAACGAGTCATAAATATTGGTCATTCCTTAAACCTCCAAAAAACATATCAGTCCCCATTACGTTGCTCATTAACTTGAGTTTACTGAAAACAGGTGTATTTTTATATGTCATCTGTTGTTGTATTAAGTTAAAAAACACCACAATATTTAATTAAGTTAGAAAGCAGCCATTGACATAAAGAAGCCGCCTAACGGGTTACCCGAATAGGCGGCTAGAGGAATCTATTAATTGATTCCCTTCTGATCCGAAGGGGAGTTCATTGACTCATCAAAGTAATTGCTTAGATATAACTTTCGCAATTGGTAAAAATAATTGGTTTTACGAATGTACCCTATGACCGTGCAAATGGTTCGCATCCACCTGCCATCTTCAATACCAGAAGAAATAATAAACAAAGTATTTAAACTGCCTATTGCCTGATCTTTATTGATAACCCCACTTTCCAAATCCCCTAGAACGCGCTCCATTTCCTGATCAATGAACCATAATGCTCTCGTTCGAATGCTTTTATTAACCAAAAGCTGCACCCCCTAGAAGTTGTAACTAGATCGTACAACATTACAGTTGTAATATCTGTCGAAGTTTGGGGGAGTCATGGTATGTTTTTTTCAGGAAACAAGGGAGAATGTGTCGGTTTATAAGAAGAGCATTGGGATCTTCATGGGAGTAAACAATTGTGCTTTATATATTTGTTAAGTCATCTAATAATTCCAATATCATTGGATTATCAAAATCATTTTTAACTATTTTTAATTCTTTGATAAGATGAATCAATCCAAAAGCCCAACATTCATCCTTTTCCTGAATCGCTTTACTTGAAGCCTTTTCAATATATGGCAGTAATACTTTCAGGTCTATTTCTTTTAACAGTTCAATAATCGTAACTACTCCAGGCCAGTTCAAGTCCTGGAACCATTCCATTAAATAGGGTAATGCCACTTTATTTCTTGGATAGCCAATATTTTTTAATACTAATGCAGCATTATGCCAACATGGTTTACTGCATAAATCGTTGGATTGTTTAGCCATAAGAATTATATCTTCACCATCTAAGTCTGATAATTCTTTTATTGCTGTTTGTTGCATTTCATCGGAGTTATTCCAATTTAAATCTTTAATCAACTGTCGGGTATCCTTCAAGGAGATTCTCCTTTTATATGGATTAAATCATTCTTTCAATAATTTACTCTTAATTCCAAACAATTGAACAAAGACAATTAATAAAAACAAAACAACGCTTGAAATAACCCAATAGAAAGCGAATGTCGAGTAATCCCTTGGGGTGTTGTAATGCAACAACCCAAGAATGACTAGCACTATAAATGTCACAGTATTCCCAAGCCAACTCAATAGAAAGGCCTTGAAGAATGTGTTAGCTCTATATACTATGTGGCAAACTAACCCGATACCAGTTGAGATACTAGGAGTTACTGCCATAAAGTAAGGGAAACTGTTCCAAACATCACTTCTTGTTTCTTCCCTAATTCCCCAAAGACCTACACTGAAAAGCACTATTATTAATATGTATATTAGTGCTTTTTGAAGTTTTGAAAGTTTTACCACGCTGCTAAATCCTCCTGCAAGCATTTTACAATATTTATCCTCTAATTCACCCCATCCATCATCTTTAAATTTATAGTACTGAATGATGATAAAAATAGCGAATAAAAGAGCCAATAGTTTAATCCCTTGGCTTTCCCTTTTTATTTACTTCTTTAAATATACCAATAATCAAGAATGTGATACCGACAGGTAAGAGATATAATAATCCGATACGAGGATTCAGTACGTATGCGAATAATAACCCGAATGTAGTAGTCATTCCCCCATTAAACCATTGATTCCTTTGTTTAAATAACCAATGCTCCCTTAGTTTCAATGCAACCTCTCCTTATGATCTCCAGGAAAAATCAAAAAAAGAACCACCTGATGGAGAGAAATTTCCTCAAAATTCCTGCAGACTGCTATTTTGCTGAAATCAATGTCATCTTCACGCTATTTTCAAACGTAACTATTACATCAGTACTATCATCACGTGTGTTCCATTGTCCCTCTGCCCATTGTTAAGCTTCAATCCAAATGGAATTCTGCTTACCTTCTTATGTTCATATTACTTTAACAGTTTGCCAAACACTACGTGCCAATGTAAATGTTTTGAATCCTGATAATCTCCTAAATTTGTTATCACTCTGCAAGCTCCGTTTTCGGCTACAACTTGGGAGGCCACTTGTTTAATAACATCGAGCAGTTCAACAAGTATATGCGAATCATTTTCTTCTATGGCAATTAATGACGGGATGTGCTTTTTCGGGATCACAACAATATGTACTGGATAGAACGGACGAGTATGATGGGAGGCAAGAACATTTTCCGTTTCATAGACCTTAATAACGGGTGTCTTACCGCTAAGCACTTCTTCACAATAAAAATCATTAGACATAAAGCCCTCCCCCTAGCTCTTCATATGTACATAATAAACACTTCGGTAATTATTACTTTATAGAAGTAAATTTCGATTATCACTTACTAATTATCATACCATATATTGGAATATTGGTATGTGCATTTCTTACTGGATACTCAATGAACAAATCGACTAAGGAAAGTTAGCGATACCTGAAGATAAGCCATCGCCTTTAAAGAATCTAAGATACTGCTTAGTACAAATGGCTATAAATAGCGGATAAAAAAAGCCAAGGATTTATGCCCCTGGCTTTTGATTTTTGTTTCTCTCTTTAATTATGCCAAAAACTAAGAGCGCGATGCTAATAGGTAAGCCAAACAAAAACCCTTTGTGGTTCCCAATTAAGTAGCCTAGAAGCAAACCAAAAGTCCATGTTACGCCTACTGTTTCCCAACCATTTCTAAACCTAGGGTTAAGCTTCATCGCAATCCCCCCTTATGAAGTCAGCTATAGCAAAAATCAAATAATGAATCACATGACGGAGATAATGGAACCTTATTGCATGTTACCATCATAACTACATCACAAACTAAAGATCCGATCGATCCGAGAACTGGAAAACTGCGCCCCATTAAGTGACATAAAAGCATATTCGAAATGTAACTGACTTTCCATTGTCTTTGTCTAAACTAATTGTAACGTTGATTACTTATTAGATCTATATAGTAATTTTGAATGACATGACACAAATATAAATTGGAACGACATAACAAATAACCCAAACCTCAATAGATTTGAGCTGCGCACACTTACGGAGATGCTAAAGAAATCAACCAGCTTCCTTTGATTCTTCACGACTTACTACCGTATATTTACCACGTTCCAACAAATAAGCAACGTATGTCTTACGCGATAAAAATTTGAGCTGACAAAAAGACAAAAAATCTTCCAGGAAAAATTGCAGTTCCGATACTTTCATTCGATATTCTCCCCTATTTGTACAAATACAAACACCCAATAAATCATTTAGATTTATTGGGTGAGATAGGAAAAGTTTATCGATTTCAAAACGAGTTGATCGGTTTTCAATCTGTAAGCAGAGTCCGAAATACCGCGCCACTTCTAGTCTCAGCTAACCTTATGCTCAATACGCAGCTTGTCCGCCACCATCGCAATAAATTCGCTATTGGTCGGCTTCGACTTACTAATGTTAATCGTATAACCGAATAGGTGTGAAATGCTGTCGATGTTGCCACGAGTCCAAGCAACTTCAATAGCATGGCGGATGGCGCGTTCCACACGGCTTGGCGTTGTTTTGTACTTGTCGGCTATTGCCGGATACAGCGTCTTGGTTATGGCACCCAAGATCTCGATATTGTTGTAAACCATCGTGATGGCTTCACGTAAGTATTGATAGCCTTTGATATGTGCGGGTACACCAATCTCATGGATAATGGTCGTGATATTTGCGTCGAGATTCTTGCCCTTCGTAATCGGCACCACGTTCGTTCTGCTCGCGGAACTGGAAGTGAGAGTTTGCGTATTGGATACCAATTGGCGAATCCGATTGGTCAGTATATCCATATCAAACGGTTTCAAAATATAATAGGATGCTCCCAGCTGAACTGCTTTCTGAGTAATATTCTCTTGACCGAACGCAGTCAACATAATGATCTTTGGCTGAGGATTCAGATTCATCTCTCGCAGCTTCTCAAGAACGCCTAGCCCGTCCAGATGAGGCATGATGATATCAAGAATTAACACGTCCGGTGCTTTCTTATGCTGTTCCATATAATTCAGTACTTCGTTTCCATTGTAGGCCACCCCGGCCACCACCATATCGTCTTGCTCGGAGATAAATTCCGATAGTAAGTTAGTGAATTCGCGGTTATCGTCAGCTAGTAGTACTTCGATTTTCTGCAACTTCATGTCCTCCTTAATCAATTGGCAATATGGAATTTCTTTTTCTCTTAGTAAATCATTCGACAGGTGAATTCAATTTCCTTCTGTCGAAAATTATTTTTGTTTATTTTTTCTGCATTTTATTCTATAATTAATAATTTGTTTCACAATTCCTTAATATTCGACAAACATCCACAAAATAATTACTCATCTATTGAATAGTGAATAAAAAAAATCTCAAGACGATTAGCTCGCCTTAAGATTCGTTGAGGTCGTTGGTTTTAAGACGATCCCGGCATCCTGCAGCATCCACTCGATAAAGCAGCCATATCCAGATGTGGGATCATTAACGAACACATGCGTAACTGCACCAATAACTTTGCCATTCTGGATAATCGGACTTCCGCTCATCCCTTGAACGATACCGCCGGTTTTCTCAAGCAATCTTGGATCGGTGATCTTAATGACCATTCCCTTAGTCGCCGGGAAATCCTGCTTTGTCACATGGACTACTTCGATATCGAATTTCTCCACTTTTTGTCCACTCACTACGGTATAGATTTGTGCAGGACCTTCTTTCACTTCTTCAGAAAAAGCAACGGGAATCGCGTCTTTGTGCAAGCTGTGCTCAGGAGCAGCATGCATTTTTCCGAAAATACCAAATGGCGTATTCCTCACAATGTTACCCAACACTTTGCTATCGTTCGTAAAGGAAGCTCTCTTCTCCCCAGGTTCACCATTCTGACTCTTGGATATAGAGGTTACGTTGGAATGAACGATCGTCCCATCTCCAATAGGGATTGGAGTTTGCGTGTCCATATCCGTAATCACATGACCTAATGCGCCATAAACACCTGAATCAGGGGCATAGAACGTCAACGTGCCGACACCAGCAGCAGAATCACGAATGTATAAGCCGAGACGATAAGATTTATCATAAATATCATAAGTCGGTTGAATCGTAATACTTAAAGGTTGTCCATTTCGCATGATGGATAACAATAAAGTTTTATTTTGTTCTCCAGCTTTTTTTACGATCTCTGCAACCTCGGAGACATCCTTGATTTTAGCATCGTCAATCTTAACTATAAGATCACCAACTTGTACCTTTGCTGCTTCCCCCGGAGAAGTTTTATTATTCTCCGCTGCTGTAACCAGATGATGCCCCACAACCATGATGCCGTCCGATTTGATTTTGACTCCAATCGTTTGACCGCCTGGAATGACTTTCAGATCAGGAACAACATTCACTCTTACTGTCTTCAGCGGAATTTTACCAAATAATTTCAGCTTCATTTCTGTAGCGCCGCTCTGATCGGAATGGAGGGAGATGGGCTCCTTCAGATTCACTTGGAACGAATGCCTGGCGTCCCCGTTAACTTTTACAATATCCGGGTTCACGGTCACTTGAGCGTGCACGGGCATAGATAGATGAAGCTCTTTGTCCTGACCCGAGAACAATCGAAGTTCATCAGGAAACGACGCAAAATTCTGAAAAGGCGTGGAGATACATCCTACACAAACGATGAAAACAAGCATAAGTCCGATGTATCTTTTCGTTTTGCCGGAATCCAACTTCGATCACGCTCCCCTTTGCTGCCTGACTAAAGATGCTTTTGGTGTACCTATAAGGTAACCCCCGCTGGGTTGTTTTATAAAGTGAAAATGATCCCACTATTCCTTGTATTAGCTTGGATTGGCCGTCATTTTCTTTTCATTAGCCAGCTGTATCATTTCACGGGCGTGATTAAGCGTTGTCTCCGTTACTTCCACTCCCCCGAGCATCCGGGCAAGCTCTCTGATCCGTTCGGCAGGTTGTAAATCGGTAACTCGGGTATACGTCCTTTCTCCGTCAACTGTTTTGTGGATAGCGTAATGAGCGTCTGCCATACAAGCCACCTGCGGCAAATGAGTGATGGAGAATACTTGACAATGCCTGGATAGTACGGACAGCTTCTCAGCAATCGCTTGAGCTGCTCGGCCGCTTACTCCTGTGTCCACCTCATCAAATACAAGGACAGGAATGCGATCCAAACGAGAAAAAATGGTCTTCATTGCCAACATAATTCGTGATAACTCCCCACCGGAAGCAATTTTGGCTAATGGACGCAGCGGTTCCCCAGGATTAGCGGCAATCAAGAATTCAACCTTGTCAACACCTTCACGTGTCATCTTCCCAATATCTAACCGTTCTAAGGAAGCCTCGAAACGTGTTCTTTCCATATGTAAATCTTTGAGCTCTTGCTCAATTTCGCGTGCTAATCGTTCTGCTGCTTGTTTGCGGAAGTCGGATAGACGAGTGCCAAGCTTCATTATTAGCTCTTGCTGCTTCTCGGCAGCCTGTCGAAGCGCTTCACGTCTCTCTTCTTTGTTATCCAGTGCTTCCATCTCTGTCTGAATCGTTTTCAAATAAGCTAATATATCCGTGATGGAATCGCCATACTTCCTGCGAAATGAAGCGAGCAAATCCAATCGATGTTCGATCTCATCCAACCGTGTCGGATTGAATTCAATACCATCGCGATAGTCACGCAATTGGAAGGCTGCATCCTCCAGCTGATAATAAGCGGATTGAATTTGCTCCACTAATGGCTTAAGCACAGTTGGATCGACGGGAACAATATCTTGAATACGCTGGATCGCCTTGTTGATGGAGGACAACCCGCCTTTGCTGGTACCGCCGTATAAAGCATCGTAAGCGTCAGCTACGCTCTGTGTGGATTTCTCCGCATTAGATAGCTTGCGCTTTTCTTCCAATAACGATTCGTCCTCGCCGATTTTTAGATTGGCTTCCGTAATTTCCTCGATCTGAAACCGGTACAGATCACCCATTTGCAGTGCCTTTTTGCCTGTATCCTCCAGCTGCCGCCATTCTTTCCTTAGCCCAAGATATTGATCGTAAGCTTCTTCATATTGGCGTTTGAGCGGCCCGATATGCTCCGCATCATAAAGATCTAACCAGTGCAAATGCTCTTCAGCCTTCATCAGAGATTGATGCTCATGCTGCCCGTGTATGTTTACGAGACAATCGCCCACTTCTCGAAGCATAGATAAATTAACAAGTTGGCCATTCAGTCGGCTGGTGCTTTTACCCGAGGTAGAGATTTCCCTGCGTACGACAATGGTCTCATCTGGTGAAGCTGCTATTCCCAATCGCGCAAAAACATCCCAAACAGGATGTGTAGGAGAAACATCGAATTGCGCTTCAACCTCTGCCTTATCACAGCCGTAACGAACTAAATCGGATGCCCCGCGAGCCCCGGCTATTAAGCTAAGCGCATCTATAATAATGGATTTACCTGCCCCCGTCTCACCCGTTAAAACATGGAAGCCACGGTGAAAGGAAAGCGATACCGCTTCAATCACAGCCAAATTACGAATCGAAATTTCGGTTAACATCGTTAGAATCCCCCTAACTTCCCAGCATAGCTAGAAATTGTTCCACAATGATTCCGCTTTGCTCCTTGCTGCGGCATATAATAAGAATCGTATCGTCCCCACAGATCGTTCCCATAATAGAAGACCACTCTAAGCTGTCGATTAACGCACCAATGGTGTTCGCGGTTCCTGGCAAGCATTTCATTACGACCAGATTCTCCGTATAGTCAATATGCACAAAATGATCGGCCAATGCTCGTTTGAGCTTCTGCACTGGATTAAACCTCTGGTCAGCAGGCATAGAATATTTGTAACGTCCATCATCCATAGGGACCTTGATGAGATGGAGCTCCTTGATATCCCGCGAGACGGTTGCTTGCGTCACGTGATACCCGGCTTGTTTCAACTGCTCCACCAATTCATCTTGGGTTTCAATAGCTTGATTAGATATGATGTCACGAATTTTGAAATGGCGTTGCGCTTTCATAAAGATCCCCCGTTCAATTTATACTTCAATTTCAAACTGGATCGTGCGTATTAAACGGTTCGGCACATCTACATACAGCACACCCGCTGCTTCGGGATATAATAAGCTGTAGACGAGCAAGTGCTCACGGATGCCGCTTCCGGTCATTTCTATAGGTTTCCTCTCCTTCGCGAATTTCACGACAAACCATTGCCGATCTTTTTCCACGAATCCGTCAGCAAATAATCGGCTTTCTAGTTGTTCATCATCGAGGATTACCGTAATCGGAATTTTCACTTTGCCGGCAATCCACTCATAGCCAGCGCCTTGTATAAGCTCTAACGCTTCCTCCGAGCCAACAATAATCTCATCATGTCTTGGGGCAGAGCGATATACATTCTGATCGCCCTGTTGCCGCTTCAATCGGATGTACAGCCATACGGCCGCACCCAGCAATAGCAGTATGATAATCCCAGAATCACTGGACTGCACGACGGATCACCTCGTTAAGTACATTCTAGGAAGGCGCGCAAAATCCTGTCTGGGAGTGGAAAATTTGTTTGGACGCTTAGGTTAATTTAGGTGGGCCATGATAGGGAAAGAACAGGCAAACAACTTTCTGAGATGATGGCTGTTGCCGATAAAATAAGGAAGTTTCCGTCACCTATCTCACCAACCACCCGAAAAAATGCAAAAATAAGGGAACCATCGTTACTTATTATTCCATTTCAAGTGTAAATCAATGATTTCAATAAAATAAGGAAGTAAAGGTCACTTATTCATACCAGGAGCTCTATAAACAGAACATTAAGGGACCCAGGATCCCTTATTTCCATAAGAGCGGATTGTACCCTGAAGAAGGATTAAAAATATAGCTTCGAGTTCGAATATTACCGGATGCAGGAAATAGTATGCCATTAGTAACCAGTTGCCGTAGTGTCAGTCCTGCATGTTTTCTGCTAATTCCTAAACAAGCACTGACTTCCAAAGGAGTTATCGGGTTACTTGAACGTGCGGCCAAACGCACAATCTCACGTTGCTTCAGCGGCAATGTTTCTATACCTCCACTCTTCGATTCCCCACCGTATAGCTTGCCTAACAACTGCTGTATAATCTGTTGGCATTGCTTCGGTCTGTCCTTAATATCATCATAGGGAAGCGGAGTATAGTCCAGCCATCTAAAACAAGATGATTCTGACGCATCATCCTGTCTGCGAATGTTCTTCGATTAATATCGCGAGAATGTGAACTGAAACCGTCTACCTCGACATCAATCTTGTAAGGCGGGCGTAAATAGGCATGATCAAGGTAGCGTACTCCATCTCGGAAGTCATACACTTCATATTCTGGATGCAAATACTCAAAATGACCTACAACTTTCCACCATATCTTTTCCAAGAACATCTTCTCTGCATGGGCATGGCCATCCATAAGCCTGCGTAAACATTCACCTGTTCTTGCCGCAATATGCTCCCGCTAACCATTTCTCATACCGGATCTGGAAACTCAAACAGCTTCACTCCTTAATTTAAAGGATATCTGGAAAACGAAAAAACCGCTCACCCCCAAACAAAGGGAATGAACGGTGTGCTTCACACGTCTAATAAAAGAATTGTACCTCAAATTCAAATCAATGTCATCCATTGTTTGGCTTAACAGTTCCTGCAGCTAACGAAATTTCCCATTTGCTAAAGTAACCGTCTCCTCGATCAGAGCATCAATCTGCTCGACCGTCAGACACCCTGCTGCATCCACTCGATTCACGAAGTGAGCAAGAAACTCAATATTCCCTTCTCCGCCAGTTATCGGGGAAAAAGTCAAGCCTTTCACGCCGAAGCCCGTCTCTCTTGCAAATGACAAAACCGTTCGCAGCACTTCGCGATGTGTCTCAGGCTCTCGGACAACCCCGGATTTGCCTACCTTCTCCCGCCCGGCCTCAAATTGCGGTTTGATCAATGCAACCGTTTCTCCATCCTCAGGCAAAATCGTGTGCAATGGAGGCAAAATGATTTTCAACGAAATAAATGATACATCAATACTTGAAAATGTAGGAGCAGGTCCCTTCAGATCCTCTGGCTTCACATACCGGAAGTTCGTTCGTTCCATCACAGCAACACGCGGATCGTTCCGCAGCTTCCAATCCAGTTGGTTGTATCCAACATCTAGCGCGTACACGAATGAAGCGCCATTTTGCAAAGCACAGTCGGTGAACCCGCCAGTTGAAGCTCCAATATCCAACATAACGGCGCCATCGACGGATATGCCGAATGCCTCCAAAGCTTTAGCCAGCTTCAAGCCGCCCCTACTTACATAAGGATGCGGCGCTCCCTTGACTGTCAGCTTCGCCTCTCGATCCACCTTGGTGCCTGCTTTGTCGACCCGTTCCTCCTGAACAAAAACAAGGCCGGCCATAATGGCCGACTTTGCTTTTTCCCTGCTATCGTAATAACCTTGCTCCACTAACAAAACGTCCAGACGTTCTTTGCTCCCTGATGCCATAGACTTAACAAGTCTCCTATCCGTATCCGTGTTAAGCGCGTTGTCTCTTGCGAGTCATAAGCGCCTTCACTTCGGTGACGATCCGCTCCACCGTAATCCCTGTTTCTTGACGTTGCTCGTTCACGCTGCCGTGTTCAACGAAGTAATCCGGTACTCCGATAACCTTGACCTTCATTCCATAAATATTACGCGCTGCATAGAACTCCAGTACAGCACTGCCGAAGCCGCCTATCTCTGTACCTTCTTCTAATGTCAACACACTACAGCCGTCTTTATACAGCTTAAGCAGCATATGTTCATCTAAAGGCTTTATGAACCTGGCGTTGATGACCCGCAGTTGCACACCTTCGTTCTTCAACAGCTCAGCGGCTTCTTCCGCCAATTGCAATAAAGGACCCATTGCCAGAACAGCAAAGCCTTCCCCGTCCCGCACAACTTCCCAAGAGCCGATAGGAATCGGCTTCATGACTGGTTCAATATCTACACCTACAGCATTAAGGCGCGGATAACGCACTGCGATGGGACCATCGTTATAATCAACGGCCGTCTTCATCATATGCCTCAGCTCGTTCTCATTCTTAGGCATCATAATGACCATATTAGGAATCCCGCGCAGGAAGGACATATCATAGACGCCCTGATGCGTCTCTCCGTCAGCACCGACAAAGCCTGCCCGGTCAATTGCAAAGATTACATTAGCATTGTGACGGCATATGTCATGCACCACTTGATCATAGGCTCGTTGCAAGAAGGTCGAATACACAGCGAACACCGGTTTCAACCCTTCCAAAGCCAATGAAGCACACAGTGTAGCTGCATGCTGCTCAGCAATCCCGACGTCGATCATACGATCCGGGAACAGCTTGGCAAACTTCAGCAGTCCTGAACCAGCAGGCATCGCTGGAGTAACCGCTACGATCCGTTTGTCTTGTTCGGCCAGCTCAATCAACGCCTGACTGAACACTTCAGTATACATAGGGGGACCTACTGCTTTGACAAATTGCCCGGACTCAATCTTGTAAGGGCCGCCGCCGTGCCACGACTGAGAATCAGCTTCAGCGGGAGAATACCCTTTTCCTTTCAAGGTCAGGACATGCACAAGAACAGGTCCGGTCACTTTGTCGGCATGTTTGAATGTTTCTAGCAGCTTAGGAAGGTTATGCCCATCAACAGGTCCAAGATATGTGAAGCCGAGTTCTTCGAACAACACTCCCGATACGACCATATATTTCAGGCTATCCTTAACACGCTCCGCCGTTTTGGCAAGTGTGCCGCCAATCGCTGGAATCTTCTTGAGCAGATGTTCAATTTCTTCCTTGGCTTTCAAATAAGTTTTGTCTGAACGAATCTTGCTCAAGTAATTATGAATCGCACCGACATTCGGCGCAATGGACATTTCGTTATCGTTCAGCACTACAATTAAATTCTTCTTCTCATGTCCGATATGGTTCATAGCTTCAAGCGCCATACCGCCAGTTAACGCGCCATCCCCAATAACCGCGATGACTTTGTTCGTCTCACCCTTGAAATCCCGTGCGATCGCCATACCCATGGCAGCAGACAGAGACGTACTGCTATGTCCCGCTTCCCATACGTCGTGCTCGCTCTCCGCGCGTTTCACAAATCCGCACATTCCCTTATACTTACGAAGCGTATCGAATTGATCCATACGGCCTGTAAGCAGCTTATGTACGTAAGATTGATGACCCACGTCAAAGATGAATTTATCCTTCGGGCTGTCGTATAAATAATGCATGGCTAAGGTCAGCTCTACAACTCCTAGGTTAGGAGCAAGATGACCGCCTGTCCTAGATAACTTATCTATCAAAAATTGTCGTATTTCTTGTGCCAACAGATCCAATTGAGCATTGGACAACTTTTTAAGATCTTTTGGCGAATGAATTTGATTTAGCAGCACGTTTAGAGCCCCGCTTTCCGATCGACTATCACACTATAATTCCCAATAAGCTTCGTGTCATACAGCTCTCTCCTGCACTGCAGATAGGTGCTATTATGGTGCTGTGTTCCATTATAGCATAAAAGAAAACGGATGCTCAATAAATAGCCTTCTAGCCTAATACCCACATCTAGATTACTTTAATCAGATTTTCTCTAAATGGATACTCGAAAAGCAAACCCTTTCTATGATAAAGTAAAACCACATACCGATCAGGAGGCTTTATTCGAAGCTATGGACCCATTGAAAAATTTGTATACCCCCCAATTCCTTGAGAAATTTGCGAACATCGTAAAACTAGAGTATAGCGAGTTTGAACCTCAGCATTTTATGGACTTAATCTATGACGAAGAATGGGAAGCCAGAGAATTGAAGCAAAGAATGCGGCACATTGCCCAAGTTTTAACCGAGACATTGCCGCCCTCCTATGCAGAAGCTTTGCAAATATTATCCTCCATAGCTCCACAATGCAGAGGGTTTGAGTATTTATTTTTCCCGGAGTTTATCGAGATTAATGGTCTGGAGCACGATGATCTATCCATTCCGGCCTTGGAGCATTTCACTAAATTTTCAAGCTGTGAGTTCGCTGTGCGTCCTTTTATACAAAAGGATCCGGAGAAGATGATGCAACAGATGCAGCAATGGGCCTATAACAACAACGAGCATGTCAGAAGGCTGGCAAGTGAAGGCTGCAGACCTCGGTTGCCATGGGCCGCGAGCTTGAATGCGTTCAAAAAGAACCCCGCTCCAATCCTGCCTATCCTAGAAACGCTTAAGGAAGACAGTTCGGAGTATGTGAGAAAAAGTGTGGCGAACAATCTGAATGATATTTCTAAAGATCATCCGGAGCTCGTGTTGGAGCTTGCTCGTAGATGGTATGGACAGCACCCCCATACAGACTGGATTGTCCGACATGCATGCCGGTCATTGTTGAAGAAAGGGAACCCTGCAGCCCTGTCTCTGTTCGGGTTCGAAGGGTCCGCCGACATTGAAGTGCATTCCTTGGAAGTCAGTACACCTATAGTTAAGATCGGTGAAGATCTTATTTTCACATGTACGATTCACAATAACACTGCACTTTCCAGGAAACTTCGTATAGAATATGAGATTGGTTTCGTCAAAGCTAATGGAAGTCAAAGTCCTAAGAGATTCAAGCTCTCGGAGAAGGAATATACGGGCGGAGAATCAGCTGTGATCAAAAAACATTCGTTCAAGCTGATCACGACTCGCCAATACTACGTTGGCGAGCACAGGTTGACACTTATTGTGAACGGGCAGGAGCTGGCATCGGTGACATTTGAGTTGGAGGCGTGATAGGGGCTGACGAGGATCTAAAAAGGACCTGATCGAGCTCTCGCCGATCAGGTCCTTGTATGATGAGATTAGTTATAGAAGTGGGTTATCCAGTAAACTGGACTTCATGTTATGTCGCCACCATATCGATGCGTTCAGTCTGTTATAAAGCGTCACCTGGCAGCGGTTGGTTGCTGATATTGAGGATATTCCGCTTTAGAGCGTCACCTAGCTGCGGTTGGGTTGCTGTAACGCGGATTTTCCGCTTTTATATAACCGTGTATGAGAGAACGGAATCTAACTAGGTCGCACTCAAATCATATCGATCTAGTATTCACGTTTCACCAGGTAATCCGCCAGCTGCAGCAAACGTTCGGAGTTAGGAAGCTCAGCTGCCAGCAAAGCAGCTTTGCCCTGCTCGGTGAGCTCCTCCACCTTCTGCTTGGAAGCATCCAGTCCAATAAAGTACGGATAGGTGACCTTCTGTTGCTTCTCGTCGCTCTTCACCGGCTTCCCAAGCTTGCTCTGGTCACCGATTAGATCCAGAATATCGTCCTGCACTTGAAAAGCAAGCCCGATGCAGCGGCCGAATGTCTCAATATGCGCCAACTGAAATTCAGTTGCTCCACCAATTCTTGCACCAGCTCGAAGCGAGAAAACGATTAAATCACTTGTTTTACGGAGATGAATATACTCCAACTCCTCCAGACTCGTAACACCCTGTTCCCCTAGCATATCTGCCGCCTGTCCGCCGACCATCCCTTTGGCACCAGCAAATAGGGCTAGCTCCTCTACTATCGCAAGCACACGCTCTGCCGGGATCCGATGCACACGAGAAGCTTGTACTATGCTATGAAACGCGTGCGTAAGTAACCCGTCCCCAGCAAGTATAGCCATCGCTTCGCCATATACCTTGTGATTGGTCAGACGGCCTCGGCGATAATCGTCGTTGTCCATGGCAGGCAAATCATCATGGATGAGAGAGTAGGTATGGATCATCTCAATCGCACAGGCCACTGGAAGCGCAGCCTCCTCCGCGGCTTCACTGCTAAGAGATCCTGCTGCTGCCAATACGAATATAGGACGAAGACGCTTGCCGCCTGCAAGCAGCGAATAGTCCATCGACTCACGGAGGGGGGCAGGCATGTTCCAAGCAACAGGGAATACCTGCTTAAGCTCATTTTCAATGCGTGTTGCCTGGTTCTGTATGTAGTGTTGTATGGTCATAGGCACCAAGCGTTCGGTCATCCGTTGGACTCTCCTTTATCCTCTTGCACCCCTTGGAACGGCTTTTTCACCAAACTCCCATTCTCTTCCATAAGGATTTCGATTTTACGTTCGACAACCTCAAGCTTCTGTCCACACAGCTGGGATAGCTTCATCCCTTCCTGAAACAGCTCGATCGCCTGCTCTAGTGGAACGTCTCCATTCTCAAGTCGGGTGACGATTTGCTCCAGCTTCTCCATCGCTTGCTCAAAGCTTAGTGCAGTTTCATCCTTCGTTTTTGACATCCGGGTTCTCCTCCATCGCCCACACGTGACAGTTCAGCTTGCCGTCGGTGAGCCGTATTTTCAGCAAATCTCCCATTTGCACCTGGTTGATTGATTTGATTATTTGTTTGTCCTTCTCATCGTAGACAAGGCTGTACCCGCGCTGCATGACCTTGAGCGGGCTAAGCGCATCCAGGTGGCGTATGGCGGAAGGATCTAGCTGCTGTTTGTCCTTGAGCGCTCCTTGCATCGTCTGGAGCAGCTGGCGGTGCGTCGATTGCAGCCGACGCTTGGCGAAAATGGCCTGCTCGGTCGGATCAAAGGCGGATAGCGTCTTATCGAGCTTAATCCGCTTCTCCCGCGCCCGAGCAAGCTGCCCTGCAATGCGATAGGCGAGCTGCTCGCGCAGCCGATCGAGCCGTTCCGCCGGCTGCATCAGCTGCCGGCGCGGGTTCACGAGCACCGGCGACCTGCGGAGCCGGGCGAGCTGCTCGCGCTTCGTCCGCAGGCGGACGTGAAGCGCTTGCTGCAGCCGCTGCTGCAGATGGTGGAGGTGCTGCTTCAGCTCCAGCTGATGCGGCACCGCCAGCTCTGCGGCAGCGGTCGGGGTTGCGGCGCGTAAGTCCGCCGCGAAGTCCGCGATCGTGAAGTCGGTCTCATGGCCGACGGCCGAGATGACCGGGATCGCGGAAGCGCGAATCGCGCGGGCGACAATCTCCTCGTTGAACGCCCAGAGCTCTTCAAGCGAGCCGCCGCCGCGGCCAACGATCAGCACGTCCACCTCCGCCATCCGATTCATCACCTGAATCGCACGTACGATGGACGGCGCCGCCTGGTTCCCCTGAACGACAGCGGGGAACAGAATAATAGGTATCGACGGATGCCGTCGCTGCAGGGTAATAATCACGTCGCGAACGGCTGCTCCTGTCGGAGAAGTAATAATTCCCACAGCTCGCGGGAACTTCGGGATAGGCCGCTTCCGCTCCTGCGAGAACAGCCCTTCCTCTCCGAGCTTCTTCTTAAGCTGTTCGAACGCGAGATACAGATTGCCCACGCCATCAGGCTGCATCTGCATGATATAGAGCTGGTATTGCCCATCCCGCTCATAAATGGAAATATTCCCGCGGGCTACAACACGTGTCCCTTCCCGGGGAATAAAGCCTAGTTTAATATTCTGAGAGGCGAACATAATACTCTTGATTCGACTGTCCGCATCCTTAAGCGTGAAATACATGTGACCGCTGGAATGATGGGTGAAGTTCGAGATTTCTCCCCTCACCCACACATCCTGCAGCACATGATCGCCTTCCAGCTTCATCTTGATATAGCGGTTCAAATCTTTGATCGACAATATGGACTGGGCCAAGGAAGCTCTCCCCCTTCATTGGGTCGTTACATGGCCTTGCGTTTACGCACGGCTGTTAGCCAGCTTAGCTGCTTCAATCGTATTCTTCAACAGCATCGTGATGGTCATAGGACCAACTACTCCCGGTACCGGAGTAATGTGACCAGCCACATCAACCACATCGTCAAAATCGACATCGCCTGCCAGCTTGCCATCCTCCAAACTATTGATGCCAACATCAATAACGACCGCACCTGGCTTCACGAAGCTGCGATTAACGAACTTCGGCTTGCCGATCGCCACAACGAGAATATCGGCCTCGCGAGCAAGTGCCGCCATATCGGCTGTGCGCGAATGGCACACCGTAACCGTTGCATGCTCGCGCAGCAACAAAAGCGACATCGGCTTGCCCACAATATTGCTGCGCCCGATGACAACCGCCCGCTTCCCGGCCATAGAAACGCCGGTGCGGCGAATAATCTCGATGACGCCCGCGGGTGTACACGGCAAAAAGCTCGGCTTGCCGATCACAAGGTTCCCTACGCTGATAGGATGAAAGCCGTCGACGTCCTTGTCGATCGAAATCGCATCAATAACCGCATCTTCGTTAATATGCCGGGGCAAAGGCAATTGGATCAAGATCCCATTGATATTCGGATCACCGTTCAGCCGCTCAATCATGCTTAGCAATTCATCTTGCGAAGTTTCAGCGTGAAGCTTGTACACCTCGGAGTGAATGCCAACTTGTTCACAGGCTTTGGCCTTACTGCGCACATACACGGCTGAGGCCGGGTCTTCCCCTACAAGCACGACCGCTAAACCCGGGCGAATGCCCTGACTTGCAAGCGCATCTACCTCAAGCTTCAATTGATCTCTGATTTCGGCTACGATCAGCTTCCCGTTAATAATTTGTGCAGACACAAACGTTCCTCCTCTGTTCCCAGACAGGTTGTTGTAATAGTTATCGATCCTGCAGCTGTGGAAGCTCCTTGATCATCTTACCCAGCACGCCGTTGACGAACTTGCCCGATTCTTCGGTCCCGTAATGCTTGGACAACTCAATCGCTTCATTGATGACAACCTTCGGCGGTACTTCCTTGCTGTGCAGCATCTCGTAAGAAGCCAGACGCAGAATTTGACGGTCTACTCTTGAGAGACGATCCATCTTCCAACCCTTCAAATAGACAGTCAGTATCTCATCAATGGCTGCCATATGAGACGCCGTTCCTTCCACCAGTTGGTGAATATACTCGGTAGAGATCGCTTCGCCCTCTGTTAAAGTCAAGTCCGTTTCGTTCTCAAGTGCTGCTTCCTCGACGATCGTATCGATCGCTTGCTTTGCCGTAACTTCATTCATTTCCATCTGGAACAAACTTTGAACGGCTATTTCCCTGGCCAATCTGCGCTTCATTATAAGCCTCCAACACACGATTTCATCTCAATGCCGATTGAGCTTCCAGCCACTTGCTTCCAGTGCTCATCGGCCTATATGTACCTTAGTATACCAAAAAATGCGCCAATCAAGCACAAACAGCTTGTCGTCGGTACGGGGTGCCCCGTTTGACGTAGAATATCAGAAAAGGAGAAATGGGATACTTTCTGATATTTTAAGAAAAAAAACCCTGGGGAGCGAGAGAAGCGCCCTCCAAAGGGTCAACACTACCGGAACCGTCTCCACTGGTCGCCCAGCTTTCTAAACCAATCCTCCACGTCGGGAAGTTGTTCCTGTTCGTCCATCATTTTACCCAAATACAAACATACTGAAATAATAAAAGCGACGACCAGCATATCCCAGAAACCGAAAAACAAATAGATAATGGCCAGGAACAAACCTACAGCTGCCCCTATAATCTTACCCTTGTGCCGTACCCAAATTTCCTCTCGCACGGAGAAGATCACCTCTATTCGACTCGGCTTTTAAATGATGTGCTTTGCGTAACATTAGCCACAAACACCGAAACTTGCGCTACCGGAATACCTGTGACATCTTCCAGATGCCCTTTGACGGAACGTTGAACCTCTTCAGATAAATCAGGAATCGAGTTCTCGCCGTCTACTAAAGCACGAATCATAATTTCCAAACCGGCATCGGTTACCGATACCCTGGCTTTCAAATCCTTAACGCCGCGCACTCGACCTGCTGCCTTAAGTGATAGATTCTCTACCGTTTCAAGCGAGATGCGAATATCACCGAAATCCGTTCTTTGATCGATAGAAGGTACTTGGGACCGTCCTCTGCGGATAGCGACATAGAAGAATCGACAAGTAACAAGAAGCGTGAACACCGCAAGAGCAATTATCGGGTAAGCTACCGACTCGGTATAATACAAGTCATACAAGAAATCGCCTGCCGTTTCAATTGGAACAAAGCCGAATGCTGCGACTAATAAAAAGACGAGTGCCACTCCTACAAATACAGTGTACACGAATAGGAGTAACCGATCTAAAATTTTTACCACGATGCTTGTCCCCTTCCGGCATGGAGTAAACCCCCTGACTTCCGTTAGGGGGTTCGTATAACATGCGCTCGAAGCGAGGCTCTTGTTCTTCGCGAGAGCACTCACATCAAGTCATTAATCTTACTTAACCCGTTGCAGGGTAACGTCTTCTTCTTCCAGCTTCACAGTCGACTTGAAATGCACATCGTGAATATGCACGTTCACTTCCACTACATGAAGTCCAGTCATCGACTCAATCGCATGTTTCACATTACGTTGGATCTCACTTGCCACTTCAGGAATTCGATTGCCGAATTCAATAATGATCGAGACATCCACCGCTGCTTCACGCTGCCCTACTTCTACCTTCACGCCTTTGGACAAGTTCTTGCGGCCTAATAGTTCAGCGATACCGCCAGCGAATCCGCCGCTCATCCCAGCAACACCCGGTACTTCAATCGTAGCCAAACCAGCAATGACCTCAATGACTTCCGGAGCAATCTGAATCGTGCCGATATCCGTCTTTTCGTAATCTGTTGCTAACGTTGTCATGGTTACACCTCCTTAAGCATTTACGAAGTAAATGCACTTCATAGCGAAGCTCATTATCCTAACATTTGCTTTACTTAGGAATTACCCAATGATAGTGTGACTGCAACGCTTGTCTTCTTTATAATAACTATACCATTTCGCCAATTTTATGACAAATCGTTAGGAAACAAGTCGTATCTCCTAAGCAAATTTATCACGAATTCGGATCGTTGACATCATGTTCCTCCAGGAACTTAATATCGAATGTTCCCGCATGGAACATCTTGTGATCCAATAGCTTAAGATGGAACGGGATCGTCGTGTGAATGCCTTCAATTGCAAACTCGGCAAGCGCACGCCGCATCCGGTCAATCGCTTCTTCCCGTGTATGCCCCCATACGATCAGCTTAGCAATCATCGAATCGTAGTGCGGAGATATTGTATAACCTGGGTAAGCAGCGCTGTCTACGCGAACTCCAAGTCCTCCTGGAGGCAAGTAGAACCCGATTTGACCAGCTGAAGGCATGAAGTTCCGCTCAGGATCTTCTGCATTAATCCGGCATTCGATGGACCAACCATTAATCTTGATATCATCTTGCGAGAAGGAAAGGGGATCACCCTCAGCAACTCTGATCATTTCTTTTATGATGTCTACGCCAGTAATCATCTCGCTAACAGGATGTTCAACCTGAATTCGTGTGTTCATCTCCATGAAGTAGAAGTTGCCATCCGGACCAAGGAGGAACTCTAGAGTACCAGCACCCGAATAGTTAACAGCCAAGGCAGCACGAACGGCTGCGTCCCCCATAGCTGCGCGGGTTTCCTCCGTGAGTACAGGACAAGGCGCTTCTTCGAGAAGCTTCTGTCTGCGGCGCTGAATCGAGCAGTCCCGCTCTCCCAAGTGTACTACGTTACCATGCTTATCAGCGATAATCTGTATCTCAACATGCTTCATTCCAGTCAAATACTTCTCCAGATACACGCCGGCATTACCAAAGGCTTTCTCCGCTTCTTGTTGAGCTTGCGAAATTTGCTGAATCAGCGTTTCCTCATCTTCTGCAATCCGAATGCCCTTACCGCCACCGCCTGCAGTCGCTTTGATGATCAAGGGGTAGCCAATCTCACGCCCAAGGCGAATCGCTTCCTCGATATCCTCAACAATACCGTCAGAGCCCGGAATAATCGGTACCCCAGCATCCTTCATTGTCTGCTTGGCTACGGATTTGTCACCCATACGATTAATCGCATCGGGAGACGGTCCAATGAATGTGATATTGCAGGATTCACATATTTCTGCGAAGTCGGCGTTTTCTGCCAAGAAGCCGTAACCTGGATGAATCGCATCTGATTCCGTCAGAGTAGCAACGCTCATAATATTCGTAAAGTTCAAGTAACTGTCCTTGGAAAGGGTAGGTCCGATGCAATAAGCTTCATCAGCCAATCGTACATGAAGGGCTTCACGGTCTGCTTCTGAGAATACAGCCACCGTATAAATACCCATTTCGCGGCAAGCGCGAATGATTCTTACCGCAATTTCCCCTCGGTTTGCGATCAATACTTTATGAAACTTCATCTCTCATGTTCCTCCAGTTATTCCGGTTTCACCAAGAACAAAGCCTGATTGTATTCCACTAATTGGCCGTCTTCTACTAAGATATCCACGATCTCTCCTCTTATCTCGGCATCGATTGGATTCATTAGCTTCATGGCTTCGACAATACATACAGCCGTCTTTTCCGTAACCTTATCTCCGATGGAAACGTATGGCGCCGCTCCAGGCGCGGAAGCTTTGTAGAATGTTCCCACCATAGGTGATTTGATCGTATGTAAACCTGCTGCCGCATCCGACAGTTGCGCTTGTTCCGTCACTGATGGCGCTTGACCTGAAACTGGTGCATTCATCGCAGCGAGTTGAACTGCTGGGGCTTGCGCATAGACGGGTTGAACAGCAGGCGCATGCGTAACTACAACGGATTCCGTCTTCCCAGGCTTGCGGATGAATAGACGGGTTCCCTCATTCTCAATTTCAAGCTCCGAAACGGAGGTTTGATCGATTAATTTGACCAATTCTTTAATTTCACTTAGTTTAAACATCCAAATGTTCACTCCTTCAAGAATTGGGAAGCATGTCCCCGGTGTCGAGCAACGTATGTATTATATCACAACGAAGAATAACACATAAAGATGATTATACCTCACGAATGCCAACGGGGGAAACTATTGTTTCAAGGAATTTCTACATGGAGCTTGTCGAATCCTTTGATGAACGGTAAGAGGTTTTGCCGAAACAAGGTAAACTTCAAAAAAAATGCTGCTCAGAACTGGAAGAAAAGCGAAGAGGCTCCGGCACGTGGCTATGCCGAAACCCCACTCAACAACTGAAAGCTAGCCCAGGAACTTATCTAAACCGTACGTTTATTGCACGTATTGAATCGAAACTTTGTCTGCGCCAATATTCAGCTCATTCATGACCAAGTCAATAATCGAAACCCCTTGGCTCTTCTCCAGCTTGGCTGCTTGAACTACAACCTTCCATTTGCTTCCTTCCTGCAGAACAAGTGCGTTGCTGAAATCTTTTCCTAACTGATCTTCAAGATTGCTGACGCGCGCTTCTTGATCCGCGATTTTATCCAATTCATTCAATGCCTTCTGAACTTCTTCCGTCGACTTTTTGGAATCCAGACTAACTGTCATCCATTTCTCTGTCAAAATACCAAGCTCTTCCTGACGTTTCATCTGTGCTGTCTTGAAGAAATCGGAACCGGAAGTAGCTTTTGAGGCGACTTGCTTCAATATTTCTGCATCGGTTTTCTTGGCATCCGTTGTCGTTGTGGTTGCAGCCCCTGTCTTGGAATCTGTTACTGTTGCAGTGGTTGGCTGGGACTTAGTGTCTTTGGAAGCATCTGTTGCTGCTTTGTTATCCCCTGACGTAGTTACGGTATCAACCTTAATCTCATTGCCCTGAATTTGATTGTTGGCTACTTCGATTTCATTCACATCTTCCGTGAACAAATAATAAGCGGATAATACTACCATCAAGCTGAGCATCGATACTAACCATACTGTTTGTCGTTTTGCATTCATTGTTAAATTCCTCCTAATAAATGGTTTATTTTAAGAAATGAAAAGAAACCTATTGTTTTCTGGGAAGCACGGATATGCGATGGGGCGGCACATCCAGTCCTCGACTAACAGCCTCTACAATCATTTGTTTGACGGTTACATTCTCGGCACCTTTGGCTACCACAACGACCCCCCTTATTTTCGGCTTTATACGTTTCACGACGAGTGGGGTTTGATTCCCGGAGAGCTCATAGAGAACGACTTCCCCGCTTCGCGTTACGTCCGTAATGTTGCGATGTGAACCATTCGTGTCCTTCTCTGTCGTAATCTGTTGTGATTCTTTGGAATTATTCTGAAGAACCGTCTCCTCTGTTGACTCTATCGTAACAAGCACATCCGAATCTCCCACCCCTACAATGCTTTGCAAAATATCGCGAATGGCGGACTGGTAGGCATGCTCATAATCATTGAAGCCCGCCGTATCTTTATTGTCTTTACTGACAAAGGTTTGTTTAACCTCTTCTTCGGGTGAAGCACGCCCCTCATGCAAGGGATCTACATCTTTAATGGTTAGAAAAGAGTTCATTACCATCAATCCGACGCCGATTAATCCTATCAACATTAACCACCGGAAGGCCGATATTCGTTTGACTCCTCCAGATCCGCCGCTGACCCACTTTTCTACCAACTGTATCCATTTCCCCATGAGCTTCACCTCACTTTTCGCTGCTCCGATTCGTAGTATAAATGAACTTGGTCTCGTTTTAACTGCCATTGCTGCGTCAGAAGCTCATAGATCTTTGCCTTTGCTTGCTGTTCATTTTCTTTTAATCGACTCGAGTTTTGCTCCGTGTTTGGTCCAGCCTTGCTTTCTCCTACACGAACCTGAATTTGCACAGGCTGCACTGGAGTTACCGGTTCCATCTTGCTTTTCACTTCTTCTTTCTTCTGTGCTTGCTCTTTGCTCGTTTGGTCTGACCCATCTATGTTATGAAGGATCGCCTGCATTTGGTTGATAGAAGGCTTTCCGTTGTTGTCCACTTGAATCTGCACATTAATATCTTTGACACGTACTCCGTCAATCGTCTCCAAGCTGGTCTTAAGCTCCGACGATAGTCTCGTTTCCAGGAGCTGAATCGTTTGCTGTTCATTTACGGTCCTTATTTGATTGCCCTCCTGCAGAACACTGTCCAGAGGTTTCATCTTCGTGACCCCAACCGACTCTGTCGCTACATCACCCATAAGAGAAGATAGCTGCTCAACTGAAGCTGTAAGCTTACTAGAATCCAGGGTTTTCTGAAAAAGAGAGAAGAGCGGCGTTAACAAGGTCAATAAGATGAAGAGCCCTAGAACCGTTCTTACGTAACGCTGAAGACCATTATTCGGCATCATTAGATCGACGAACGCAGCTAGCATAATGACGATAATGATCTGCTTCAGCCAGTCGCTCATCCAATGAATCATGTCCGAGGATCCTCCTAGTGTAGATTGACTCCGTAACCTGCTGCTTTTAACGCATCATTACCGTCAAATTAGCGGCTGTAATAATAATGGTGATGGCCAGGAAGAACATAAGCCCTACTGCAGCCAGCGCCGCGAATACGTAGATCAGACTTTTTCCAATCGTCTGCAGACAGTTTACGATCGGATTGGCACCAAGCGGCTGCATTACAGCCCCGGCCACCTGGTAGATGAGCGCTAAGGTTAATATTTTCAAAGCTGGGAAAGCACATAAGAACACAATCATGACAACACCAGCAAGCCCAACCGCATTCTTCACTAGAAGTGATGCACCTATTACCGTATCCGAAGCATCCGAGAACATCCTTCCCACAACCGGCACGAAGTTGCCTGTAATGAACTTGGCCGTTCTTAATGTCACTCCATCCGTTACAGCTCCCGTCCCTCCTTGCACCGAGATCACTCCGAGAAACACGGTTACTACAACACCAAGCATTCCAACGCTTATATTCCGCAATAAATTCGCTAAGTTTGTGACTTTGTATTTGTCACTGATGGCACTGACAATATGCAGCAAGGTAGAGAAGAACAGCAGCGGGAATATAACGGCATAGATCAAAGTGCCAATCGCGTGAATCATGAAAATAATTAATGGGTGCATGACTGTAACCGTTACTACATTGCCCATCGAAGCCAGTAAGGCTAGAAGCAGCGGAATGACCGCAATCATAAAGTGAATCATCGTTTCAATCGCACCTTTGGCATAACCGATCGCAACATTAAAGCTGTTGATCGCTAGCAGCAGAAGAACCATGTAAGAAATGGCGTACGCGATCTTGCTAACCGTATTGCGTTCAAATGCACTCTGCAGGGTCTCCAGAATCATGCTGAATACGGTCAATACCACTATAGATGCGAGCAGCTTGCCGTTATATAGCAGCTCGTGGAAGAAGAAATTGATAAAGGCCGACAGAATCGATTTGAAGCTGAATCCGTTCTTGCCAGGAACAAGCAAGTCCATGAACTTGGGTGTCTGGCTTTCTGGAAAATAACCTCCATACTCTTTCATCAGCTGGTTCCAGTAAGTCTCGACTTCATCAGTCGGCAAGTGCTCCGCTTGTTTCTCAATCAGAGCGTTACCGGGTGAAGTCAGCATTCCTGTACTCGCCCCGTTGCCAGAGATGGATGTTCCAGCCGCATTGGCCGTTACCGCTCCTAGCATAGCTGGGAAGAAGAACAAGGTAAGCAGCAATCCAAGCAGAACGATGAAGGCTGGCTTAGACAGGATCTTGTAGCTCGACGATTGGTGCGAATTAAGTGGGTTCATACCATCTACTCCTGTCCTCCTTAGGCCGGCAGCAGCTTCACGACCGTCTCCACGATGACTGTAATAATTGGAATCGCCATGACCATGATGATCACTTTACCGGCTAGCTCAATCTTGGAGGCAATCGACTCTTGTCCTGCGTCTCTGACGATTTGTGCTCCGAACTCGGCGATATAGGCGATGCCAATAATTTTGAGAATCGTCTTGAGAAAGACGAGGTTAATATTAGATTGCGTAGCCAGCTCTTCCAGGACTTGAATAACGGCTGATATTTTACCGATCAGGAATAAGAAGATGAAGATGCCGGTTACAGTTGAAAGCAGAAAAGCAAACAGCGGCTTTTGCTCCTTCAGAATCAGGGACAAGATGGTTACGATGAAGCCAAGACCTACTACTTGGATAATTTCCACGTCGGTTCACCTACTGAAACAGGAAGATCGTTTTGATTTCCTTGAATAGGTCGTCCAGCAAACTGACGACCATGAACAGGACAACGACGAAGCCGATGACGGTAACCCAGTGCGCCATATCTTCCTTCCCCATTTGCTTGAGCACCGTATGAATCATGGCAATAATGATCCCGATGCCGGCGATCTGAAAGATCGCATTAACGTCCACGTTCATGTCTGGCACCTCTCCTAGTACATCAAAATGACGATGAAAGCTCCGGCTAACAACCCAAGGCTTCTCCACATTTTCTCGTAGCGCCTCTGCTCCTCCCAAGCGTTCTGCTCCTCAGCCTGCAATAAGCTCGCCGCCAGTCTAAGATGCTTGACTTGATCCTCGCGGTCTGTTACTCCGAGCGTGTAGCCTAACTGGTTCCACACTTCCCGTTCGTTCGCTCTGAGCGAAGTATGCTTCCAATATTTGTTTACCGCAGCATGCCAGCTCTCCTTCGCCGTCGAACCGTCCGTCTCCATTCGGTCCGCAGCTTCTCGGAGCATTCCGCCTAGCGGCTCGCCTAGTTGAGGAGCGATTCTGAGGAGTGCATCTGCAAGCGGTGTGAAGCCGTATACCATCTCAGTCTCAAGTCTTTGCAGGACTTGGATGAGTTGGCGAATCTGCCTGGGTCTGCGGGCGAATTGCGCTGCCTTCGCGAGCCCGAACAAAGTTGCCGCAGCCAATATCAGCACCGCTCCGATCAGCTTCAACATGGCGGGCGCTCCCGTATTTGCGGCGCGAAGGGTGCTGCGGAAGCGGCGGTTGTCGCCGAACGGCGCGCAGTGGCGGGCGCGTCGCTCGGCGGGGCGCCGCCTAGCCGCTGCAGCAGTCGTCCCGCTGCGTCGCTGACGTCGGCTTGTACGCCTCCGGCGGTTCCAGGGCTGCGCCGAAGCGTGACGATGCGGGTGAACAGCCCCGCCGATAGCAGTTGGCGCAGTGCCGGGCGCTTGGCCGCGTCGTCGGCATTCAAGCCGTGTGCAGTGGCCGCAACGATGATGCCCGCGTGCAGCGCCTCGAGAGTGGCTTCCGCGTCCTCCGGCCGCCCGATCTCATCAACGACGATGACTTCTGGCGACATGGAGCGGATCAGCATCATCATGCCTTCCGCCTTCGGACAGCGGTCCAGCACATCCGTACGCGGCCCAACATCGAAGGTCGGAACCCCCTTCACACAAGCGGCAATCTCGGAGCGTTCGTCGACGATCCCTACCTTCAGCCCTTCTCGTGCAGTCGAGCTTGTCAAGGAACCTCCCCAACTGATCAATCGGGCCAGATCTCGGATCATCGTCGTCTTTCCCTGCTGCGGCGGTGAGATGAACAGAGTATGATGCAGTCTCCCCGTCGCTGCATCCCATAAGGCAGACAGCAGGGGGAGCGCGACCCCTTTACGTTCGCGGGCGATACGAATGTTGAACCCGGCGATGTCACGAATCAACTTAACTTGACCTTGTTCAAGTACCGTTCTGCCCGCCAACCCGACCCGATGACCGCCATTCACGGTAATGTACCCCCGTTTCAGCTCTTCCTCGAACGTATACATCGAGTGATTCGTAAGCAAATCCAGCAGCTGCAGACAATCATCACGATTGGGACAGTATCCTTTGCCTGCATCACGGGTCATCTCCCCGCGAACCGTGATGAACCTCGAGCCCTCTGATCCTGTTAATTCAAGCGGGCGGCCTTCACGAATGCGGAGCTCTTCGGCACGGCTTCTAGACTCTGCCGGCACGTTCTCTATGATTCTGCGAAGCGCCGGGGGTAGAAATGGTAGAATCGCATTCATTAGACGTGCCTCCAAGTTTGTCCGCATTTACAACATATGTATGCTTGTTCTACTAGATTATTCATTTTTAGAAGCAATTTATTTTTTTAGAATCCCTATAAAAATGCATGTTACGCCTATCCCTACCCACAAAAGCTTCGTTAAGGATAGTTTGTCCGTCATCCCTATCAATCCAATAGTAGTCGTCGAAATCAAAATGAGAGGACCGACCACGGCAAGCCCTGAATTTACGAGAAGCGCCTTGTCCACTTGATTCAATCTGAGCATCACAATTGCAGCTATGATCTCGATACTACCTGATAACATCCTCAGCATCGCCATGCTCATTACGAACTTATTAATCATTTTTGTTCTTTCCCTCCTTCGAGCAGTTGTTTCGGGTTGCAGTATGGTTTTAAAGGTTTTGGACGAAATCCAGCATAAGTGCTGGGATGAGCCGGAGAGCGACCTTTGCAGTCCCGTTTCAACCACCTTCCCTTATATAATCAGGAAACGGGCTGCAACCGAGCCGGAGGCCATCCCAGTGCGTTGCTGCGTATTCATATGCATATCATTAGATACCTTTTTTGCAACCAGCCACCTCCTCCTACCTTATGCAGGGTTGTCTCTTTTTAGCATAGGGGAACACCGTCTGCGATAGGCGCATATATTGCTTGCAGATGTCATACAAAATAGGTAGAACGAGGAGAATGGGTAGAAATGGACGTGACCTCTCAATTGGAATGGCCTTCCCTTCTGCAGGATCCAACCGGGCGCAGACAGCATAAACCGCGGACAAATGGAAGAACTATGGTTATTGACAAGGGACTAGGAAGCCATGCATTCGAAGATATGCTTTGTACCACTGCACCTTATATCGATATGATCAAGCTCGGTTTCGGGACGAGTCCGCTTTATCCAACGACTGTGCTGCAGAACAAAATCCGAATGGCCAAAGACCATGGTGTCGAAATATTACCAGGAGGGACCTTTATCGAGGTCGCTGTCGTTCAGAATGAAGTAGAAGCTTGCTTCCGATTGATCCGGCAGCTTGGGTTCACTTCCATTGAGGTATCTGATGGAACTATTGATCTACCGCGCAACAAAAGAAGTGAATTAATTCTGCTTGGGTTAGATTCAGGATTGACTGTGTACACAGAATACGGCAAGAAGTATTGGGGCTCCCAGATTGAACTGGACCAACTTATGGAAACCGTTAGGGTGGATATCCAGCTCGGGGCCGACCTTGTCACAATTGAAGCGCGAGAGTCGGGCGAAGGAGTTGGCATATTTGACAGCAGCGGCGTGTGTCGGGATGACCTGCTCCAGGAGATGATGAAGCTATTCCCGGATCCAACCCGTATCATGTGGGAAGCGCCGCAGAAGTCACAGCAGGTGCACCTGCTGAAGAAGCTGGGGCTAGATATTAATCTCGGCAATATTTCACCAGTGGATATAATGTCGCTGGAATCATTACGGAGAGGACTTCGCTCTGATACTCTGGTCTGGGAATGCAGCCCATTCCAGCTATCTTAATGTAGAAGTACAATAGCTTTGCAAATGGTTTAAGGAGGAGTTCACATGCAAGTGAATGTCATAACTAGTGTTAATGAAGCTAAGAGCGATGACTTCATCAACAAAACTGTCATTGTAATAGATGTTCTCCGCGCTACTAGCACGATTGTGACCGCACTTTCCCATGGATGCTCCTGTATCATACCAGTAGAAACCGTCCAGCAAGCCAAGCAGCTCCAAGAACCTAACGATAAGTTAGGCGGTGAACGCTTTTGCAAGAAGATAGCTGGCTTCCATTACGGGAACTCTCCTTTGGAGTATATGTCTTCAGATCTGGTTGGGAGCCGCGTCATTCTTACTACAACCAATGGAACAAGAGCGATACAGAAATCATTACGCGCTGCACATGTGTTAGCAGGGAGCCTGCTTAACGCTAGCGCATGTGCAAAAATGGCGGTGTCATTGAAGAGAGAAATCGCCATTGTATGCGCAGGAACGCAAGATGAATTTTCGTTTGAGGACGGTTTATGCGCGGGGGTGCTTTTGAGAGATTTGCTCCAATCTGGCACTGGGTACAAGGATGTTAATGATGCGGGACTTGCGATGATGCACGTTTTTGCAAATGTGGAGGGGCATCTCGAGGAGGCAATATTGGATTCGACGAACGGCAAGAAGCTAAGTAAGATGGGGTGCAAAGAAGACGTTAGCTTCTGTTCTCAACTAAATCGATATACCCATGTCCCTGCTATGCACGGATTATTCATGCGTTAATGGGGCCACCCGTCAATTAGTCTTTGACTAGACTTGTTCTAATTCCACCTTGTCCTCATAGACTAAGAGGGAATCCAGAGGACAGGAGTCACAGATATGAAAGGCGATCTCATCTTATTGGCCCTAATCGTCATCGGACTAATCGGCCGGTCTCCCATAATTACGACGGCAGCCTGCATCCTGCTAGCTGTGAAATTAATTCATCTGGATCGATTCCTTCCGACCATCGAGAGAAGAGGATTGGAAATCGGCCTATTGTTTTTGACAATGGGGGTACTGGTCCCATTTGCAAACGGACGTATTACTTACAAGGATATTATGAATGTATTCACCTCTTGGCCTGGGATTATTGCTCTTACAGGTGGAGCTATTGCTACGTATATGAACGGTAAAGGACTTGATTTGTTAAAAGTAGATCCTCAGCTCATAGTGGGCCTCGTTATCGGTTCTATATTCGGAATTATCTTTCTTCGCGGTATTCCGGTGGGCCCTTTGATGGCCGCTGGGATAACAGCATTGTTGCTTAAGATCGTATCGTTCGTGTTCGACAAAATCCAGTAGCAGCACAACTTGCTTGTTTCCTCTCTCCGAATAAACCAAAAAGGCCGGCCAGAGTGCACAACATGCACACCTGACCGGCCTTTTTGCTATTCCATACTAGCGGCGCTCGGATGGACCGCCTACAAATGCTTGCTCGTTCGTGTCTAGTCCAAATGCAGTGTGAAGCGCACGCACAACGTCCGGAAGCTTGTCACTGGCAATAATGCAAGATACGCGAATTTCGGAAGTGCTTACGGTGTTGATGCTGACACCGAGCTCTGAGATCGCTGTGAACATCGTTGCCGCAACTCCTGGATTGCTGACCATACCTGCACCGACGATCGACACCTTAACAAGTCCCGTCTCGGATTGGATATCCTTGAATCCAACCTCTGCCTGAATGCGGCGAAGAATTCCTAGCGCCTTCTCCAATTCAGAAGATGCGAGCGTGAACGACGTATCAGCCTCTCCATCCCTGACTCCGCCCTGCACGATGATATCAACATCTACCTTCTCAGCAGCGAGAGCGCCGAATACTCTGGCTAACTGACCTGGCTTTTCAGGCACTCCCAATATACTAACCCGCGATACGTTCTTATCGGAGGCGATGCCGCGTACGACAACTCCTTGCTCCATGACCGCTTCCTCCTTCACATAAGTACCCTCGTTATAATTAAAGCTGGAACGTACGACTAACGGTACACGATTATGCTTCGCATATTCGACAGCTCTTGGATGCAGCACGGCCGCTCCCAAGTTAGCCAACTCCAGCATTTCGTCGTACGAAATTTCGCTCAGCTTGCGGGCAACCTTCACAACCCGCGGATCTGTTGAATATATGCCGTCTACATCGGTATATATCTCGCACAAGTCTGCTTGGATCGCAGCAGCAATGGCAACCGCAGTCGTATCTGAACCGCCGCGGCCAAGAGTTGTAATCTCGCCGCTCTCCGTCATCGCTTGGAAGCCGGCAACAACAACGATTTTCCCATCATCCAGGGCGTCCAATACTCTTTGGGGCTGGATATCCGTGATCCGTGCTTTACTGTGTTCACCGTCTGTCCGCATCCCTGCTTGCCAACCCGTAAACGATATAGCCTCTTCACCTATGCTGTGAATGGCCATAGTTAATAATGCAATTGATATTTGTTCACCTGTGGTGAGCAGCATATCCATCTCACGGGAAGAAGGCTTCCCGACAACAATTTGCTCAGATAAGTCAATTAATTCATCCGTAGTGTCGCCCATTGCAGAGACAACAACTACACAACGATGGCCTTCCTGCTTTCGTTCCGCCACCCGTTTAGCCACACGTTTCATACGTTCAGCATCCCCGACGGAGCTTCCACCGAACTTCATTACGATTAGAGACAACCTTGCTCACTCCCAACCCCAGTGTTATCAGACTTGCAGCATAATCAATATAGTATTATAGCACAGGGCAACCTAGAAATAATAGCGAAAAATAGACCAAAAAACCTTGCAGCCTGAATGGGTGCAAGGTTTCTCGCTATCATGCGCCAAAAATTAAGCGCGGGATATATATTTACCGTCTGTTGTGTTAATTAGCAAAACATCGCCTTCATTGATAAAGAGCGGCACTTGAACAGTATGACCAGTCTCCAGCTTGGCGTTCTTTAAAGCGCCTTGTGCCGTATTCCCTTTAATACCCGGCTCTGTCTCAGTAACCGTCAGTTCAACACTATTGGGCAGGTTCACACCAAGAATTTCTTCTTGATAGCTGACTATGTTCAAGATCATGTTCTCTTTCATAAACTTAAGCTCCCACTCCAACTGGGATGCAGGAAGGGTGAATTGATCATAAGTTTCCGTATCCATGAACGCGTGATCGTTGGCGCTTGCGTACAAATATTGAACAGCGCGGTTCTCAATCTGGGCGCGGCCTACGTCTTCTCCAGCACGGAATGTACGTTCGACCGTATTACCGTTGCGAAGATTTTTGAGCTTGGAGCGCACGAATGCTGCGCCTTTCCCTGGCTTTACATGTTGAAAATCTAATACGGTGAAAATGTCGTGGTCTACCTGAATCGTAAGACCTGTCCGAAAATCATTTACTGAAATCACTTAAATTTCCTCCTTTATTTTACCCCACAAAGTGACTCTAACCTTCAATTCATCAAAAAAACTATCTAATCGATGATAATAAAGTCTTTTGGGGCTTGTGTCAATCTGCGCATCCCGGATTCTGTTATTACAATATCATCCTCAATACGCACACCGCCAAAATCCGGTAAATAAATACCAGGTTCTACTGTAACCGTCATACCAGGCTTTAAGACTACATCCCCTTGTAAGGAAAGTCTTGGCGCTTCATGAATTTCCATACCTAGACCGTGCCCCGTGCCATGGCCGAAGTAATCCCCGTACCCATATTTCTTAATGACATTGCGGGCGATAGCATCGGCTTCCATTCCGGTCATACCTGGCTTAATATGATCGAGCGTCAGCATCTGGGCTTCCAACACGATGTCATAAATTTCTCGGTGTTTGGCTGTAGGCTTGCCGAGCATGACTGTACGCGTTATATCGGAACAGTAGCCTTTATAATGGGCACCGAAATCCATCTTTACGAACTCGCCTGTCTGCATCGCACGCTGGCTAGCTTTTCCGTGAGGCAGAGCAGAACGTTCCCCGGAAGCAATGATCGTCTCGAACGAGGTGGAAGTCGCACCATGTCTGCGCATGAAGAACTCGAGCTCGAGCGCTGCCTCGTTTTCCAGCAATCCTGGCTTCAATACAGTCAGCATATACTCATAAGTGCGGTCGGCAAGCTCTGCCGCTTCTTGCATAACTGCAAGCTCTCTGCTGTCTTTAATCATTCTCAGCTCTTCGATCCAACCGCCTGTCGGAATAAGCTTAATTCCTGGAAGAGCCGATGAATATGCGGTATAAGTACCATAAGATACGTCCTGCTGTTCGAATCCGAGCTCTTGAATATTCCAAGCCTTCAATAGTTCAAATACGCTCTCGATTAACTTAGGTTTATGCTCGATGAATTGATAATGCACCGCTTGTTGAGGAGCTTGTGAGCGATAGCGGAAATCGGATAACAGCACAGCTTGACTGGCTGTAATAACTAGTGCTCCTGAAGAACCGGTGAACCCTGACATGTAAGTGCGGTTATAACTGTTGGTGACAAGCAACGCATCCAGCTTACGTTCACTCATTAGTTGTCTTAACTTAGCCAAACGAGCTTGTTCCATTACGATTCACCCTTTTCTTGTAAATGACGAAGGAGAGCAAGCAATCCAAGCTCATAACTGTGAGCGCCGAATCCTGCTATTTGTCCTATCATGACGGGAGCCGTAACAGAAGTATGCCGGAACGATTCCCGCTTATGTATATTGGACAAATGCACTTCTACCGCAGGAAGAGCTACTGTGCTCAAAGCGTCACGAATGGCATAGCTGTAATGGGTAAAAGCACCAGGGTTTATCATGATGCCATCTGCGCTCCCATAAGCTGCATGAATCCGGTCTATGAGCTCGCCTTCATGATTGGATTGGAAAAACTGCAGTGTAACATTCAAAGACTCAGCTAGTTTGGTTAATCCATTCTCGATGCTGGCAAGCGAAGTAGTACCATAAATACCAGGTTCACGAATCCCAAGCATATTCAAGTTAGGACCATTGAGAACAACGATTTGTTTCATTTGATTAACATCCCCGTATCCTTCTAATTCTGTATCGAGCAGGAATATTCAGTTGTCCGCTAACCTAGCCATTTTACCATAAGTTTCCCAAGATTGAGAACCTTTTTTAAGAGTCTTCTTATGCTTGTCCTATGGAAAGGCTTGGTTCACGATCTTGCTCATCTGTGAATTCGAATGCAATCGTATGTCCGATGAAGAATCCCCAAAGTAAAAATAAACAGCCGTCTGTAAGGATGGAAATCCAATCTATTGTGCCAATCGGCTTCATCATCCCCATCGGCGGACCTACGGCAACATACAAAATGACCCACCAAGCTAGTCCATAAGCCATTCCAAGCAAATGACCTCGTATTTTTCGGAAGATAGCAGTGTAAAGCAGGGCAGCTAATACAGAAAACACAATAAATGCGCCCCAACCGGCCATATAGCCTAGTGTTGTTTGATTAAAGGTTGGGTTGGACCAAGGCTTGATAAGAAAGGTTGGATGGACTTTAGTAAATTTGAAGTAATACTCCACAATTCGTATTCCACCCCAAATAAGGCCCGCAAATAAACCTGTGTTCAATGCAAATGTCCAAGGATTAGTTGGCCTGACTGGACTAGCGGCTTCTATCTCGGAATCTGCAAACGGCTTATTAGAACTCCCGTGTTCCCCCTTCTTACCTGCTTTTGATGACTGCAATAACTCCATGTCCTCATTAGTATTGTTCTCTTCGGATTGTTCTTCTGAGTTCTCTCCCGTTTGGACAAAATGCTGCTGAATACCTTGGTTTTCAATCTCTTGACTTGACTGTTTTTCGTTGTCGTTCATCGATTATTTGTGTCCTTCCTTCATTTTCTCTTATTATGCGCAATAGCTCGAAATGTAAACCGGTAGCAATTCAAGCTGGAATTAGATAGAATAGAAGAAAACATTAACTAATAGGGGGTGACCTCGTTGTCGCAGTCGAAACCGCAAGCACAGAGCCCGCCGGCAATTTATGGTGGGCAGGCCGTTATGGAAGGCGTTATGTTCGCCGGTCGTACCGTTCATGTTACAGCTGTTCGCAGGAAGAATCAGCAGATCGAATTTTTCGAGGTACCCAAGAAAGATATAGGTTGGGTTCAGGCGCTTAAGAAGATTCCATTACTCCGCGGTCTTGTGGCCATTATTGAATCAAGTGCCAAAGGCGCGCAGCACTTGAATTTCTCAGCAGAAATCTATGCGGAAGAGAATGTCGAGCCTGAGGAAAAAGACAAGGAAGGCAAGGATGCAAAAGAGGAAAAGAAACAGGGCGGGTTAGGCAACCTCTCTCTAATTCTTGGAGTAGCTGTAGTCGGGGTTCTCTCCTTTGTTTTCGGTAAGTTCGTATTTACACTTGTGCCAGCTGCGGTGGAGGAATTGTTATTCGGCTCCTTCTTCGAGAATCAGATCGGACATAACTTGCTGGAAGGTGTCATCAAGATTATTCTGCTCATCGGGTACATCTATTTCATCTCGTTTACTCCAGTAATACGCAGGCTGTTCCAATATCACGGAGCGGAACACAAGGTTATAAGCGCCTATGAAGCAGGCAAAGAATTAACTGTTGAGAATGTGCAAAAGTTCAACACACTCCATTACAGATGCGGAAGCAGCTTTATTGTCTTTACCGTAATTGTCGGTGTAATTGTATATTCCTTCATGCAATATGATAATATATGGGAACGCTTATTGCAGAGGCTCATTCTTTTACCACTTGTGATCGGGTTGTCATACGAAGTGTTGCGGTTTACGAATTCATTGCGGGAAGTTCCTGTTTTGAGATATTTAGGATATCCTGGACTCTGGTTGCAGAAACTAACTACAAAAGAGCCTGATGATACACAAGTAGAAGTGTCGATTGCATCTTTCGAACGGATGCTCGAGTTTGATCGTAATCAACAAGCAATAGCTGGGTCCGATGAACGAATCGCCAGTAATGCCTGAGTAACATCTAGATGATCATAATCGTACAATGGTGCAGGGGGAATGGAGAATGAACAGACGGAGACATTGGTCCATTTATGCAATTGGTTTGCTGCTTATAATCGGCTTGGCCAGCAGTGACCCAAGACAGTTAATCATTCCGGTTGTGATATTCGGGGCTGTATTCCTTCTCTGGAAATACCCGCCTTCCAGGTGGAAAAGGACGAAGAATATTCGCTATTCCCATTCACAAACAAGAGCGAAATCCGCCAAAGATAAACGCAAACCGATTCCTTTCAAAGTCATACAAGGGAATAAAAAGGATGACAAAGACTCCGATCCCCCTTATCCTTATCACTAGTCTTGTTCATAACAATAGCCTCCATTCCACTTTATAAGCGGTCTGGAGGCTTTCTATTTATACTCCTTTTATCTCACGAACATGCTGTTTGAATTGATTGACATAGTAAGTATGTGACCATCTATCGAAATATTGAATGGCAGCTTTATAACCAGATTCATACAAATCCATGCTTCTCTCCTTCGATATATCAAAATCCGTTACACTAACACCCAACGTCGGGATTTTAATTGTACGAAATCGATTTTTCTCTTCGATATAACGCACGTCATGCGCCTCAAGCATAGTCTCGAACAAAGCTTGAAACATAGAAATAGGGCCTATAATATTGTGGGGCGCGTTTTTATGCTTATCAATCAAATGGAATCCTACTGTAGGGACCAGGTCTTTGTCATTCACACCCACGGTCTGGTTATCGAAAATCCACAGAGGAAAATTACTTAGCAAGCCACCGTCCACAATGTAAATGAATTGTTCGGAGAACGCTTCCCCTTTCCTTCTAAAACGTGCTGATTTGCGCATTACGACAGGATCAAAGAAATACGGAATACTTGTGCTCATTCTAATTGCTTTGGAAACAAGCAGACGGCCAGGGTCGATGCCATAGGGTGCAATATCATCCGGAAGCACTAACAGACGGCCCATCGTTATGTCCGAGGCAACAATTCTTAATTTGTCTCTGGGCAAATCCGAGAACGTTCGGATCCCCTTTGCCGCTAGCTTTGTGTAAATCCACTGTTCTAGCTCATTACCGGAGTATAGCCCTTTTTTGATAAATAACCGCACTGCTGGTCCGATAATACGAATATTTGTTAACCAGGATCGCTTTAGGAATTTTTTGAAAGGAGTTTCTAGAATAATGCTCTTCATTTCATCAGCGGTATAACCTGCTGCAAGCAAGGCTGCAACGAGCGCTCCAGAGGAAGTACCTGCTACCTGTTGGAACTGAACTCCTCTCTCCTCGGCAGCCTTAATCCCCCCGACCAATCCTATCGCCTTCACCCCTCCTCCTTCGAAAACACCGTTCACCTGCATAAGCCTCACCCTTTTCACCCATAGTTCATTAATTCTATGTATGCGGGTAACGGTTGTTCGTATGTTAGGGGTTTGTATAACTATAACCAAACGAAAAAAACATCCATCCAAATGGATGAATGCTTCTTATTCCGATACGAGCTCGTTTTTAATGTTGAGAAGTTCAGTTACACGTTCCGGATCCCGATTGAAGTACTCTACCAAGCCTTCAATGCAAGTAATCGAATCCCAACTGAGATGATGCTCGATGCCTTCTACATCCTTGTATATGTTCTCTTCCTGAACACCGATAACATGCAAGAATGATTCCAGCAGATGGTGGCGCTCCACTAGCCGTTTCCCCATCTTCTTTCCCTTCGAGGTCAGAACCAAACCTCTATACCGTTCATAGATCAAATAATGATCCTTATCCAGCTTCTGAATCATCTTGGTAACGGATGAGGGATGTACTTCAAGCCCTTCGGCGATGTCAGACACTCTGGCATATCCTTTCTCATCTATGAGCTTATAGATCTTCTCCAGGTAGTCCTCCATGCTCGGTGTAGCTGCCATGATATTCCCTCCTTACGAAATAATCTAAGACTCAATGGTCTTTCCGGACACAATCGTCTAGTGTATGATACACTGTTTACCCTGCTAAAGCAAGTACCGTGAACAGCCACAAACTCCCTCGATTCTTATGTATTCAGAGTGTTTACACTACAATTATGTCACATCCAAATAACGAAAGGAAAACCACTCCATGTCCACGACACTGCAGACTCCTCCACAAAGAAACCGCAATTCTGATGCATTTGTGCCTGAACTTGTCTATTTTGAACCTGACGCTCTGAATTACACAAAAGGTCAACGAATTCACGACTGGGCTATCCAGAACAATCTTCCTATTCGAATGACTACTTCCCACAATCGCATAACTCAATTTCCTGGCAATTCCGATCTGGAGAAATACAAAATAGCTAAACGAACACTTGTAGTGGGTATTAGAAAAACACTTAAATTAGATACCTCCAAGCCCTCCGCCGAGTACGCGCTGCCTATTGCTACAGGGTGTATGGGGCATTGTCATTACTGCTATCTTCAGACAACCCTGGGAGCCAAGCCCTATATCCGAGTGTACGTAAATACTGACGATATCCTTGAGGCAACACAGCACTATATCGATGAGCGAATTCCAGAAATAACTCGTTTTGAAGCGGCTTGCACGTCAGATCCCGTAGGATTGGAGCATATAACCGGGTCACTGCGCGAAATCATTGAATATATGGGGAGACAAGAGTACGGCCGGCTGCGATTTGTAACCAAATTTCATCATGTTAATTCATTACTGGACGCTGCGCATAACAAACATACAAGGTTTCGCTTCAGTGTAAACGCCGATTATGTGATCAAGAATTTCGAGCCGGCCACATCAACCTTCGAGGAACGGATTGATGCTGCAGGAAAGGTAGCAAAGGCTGGATACCCTCTAGGCTTCATTATTGCACCGATCATATGGTATGACGGCTGGGAAAAAGGCTATGAAGAGTTGCTGCTTAAGCTTAAAAAAGCCGTCTCGGAGGAGGCGGCAGAAGATATCACGTTTGAATTAATTCAGCACCGGTTCACGAAAACCGCCAAGACCATTATCCAGCAGCGATATCCGAAGACCAAGCTTGAAATGGAAGAAGCGGAACGAAAATATAAGTGGGGCCGATGGGGTCAAGGCAAGTACGTCTATCCGGATGATCAAGCCCAGGTTTTACGTGAAACGATCACCCGGTATATTTTTGAACAGTTTCCGAATGGTAAAATAGAATACTTCACATAAATGTCATGGAACAATCGTAACCAACATATTCAAATCAGAACTTCAGCCATTCTGGAGTTCTTTCTTGCAGCCAAATCGTAATCAGAATCATTTTATCAAAATACAAGAGGAACGCGATAATGATCATCAGCACGCCGCCGATTTTCATGATCAAATTGGAATAACGCAATATCCATTTTGTAGATCCGATGAAGAAGGCCAAAATAAAAAATGGAACCGCAAAGCCCAAAGTGTAGGCTGTAATCATCTTGAACCAGACGCCTGGTTCAGTAGCAGATAGCATAAGGATAGCGGAAAGAATAGGTCCTACACAAGGCGACCAGCCTGCTGCGAAACCCATCCCGATAATGACGGAACCAAGGTATCCTGCAGGCTTGTATTTGAACTGGAACTTACGCTCCGACATGAGCCATTGCGGTTGGAAAATCCCAAGCAAGAACAGACCCATTACAAAAATAAAAATAGCTGCGATCTGACGTAGTAAATTTCGGTAAGCATCAAACCAGTCCGCTAATAACCCAGCCCCGAATCCCAGAGTGTAGAACACAAGGGAGAACCCCAGAATAAAGAAAAGGGTATGGGTAATCGTCCCTCTTCGCACTTCTCGCACAGACTGATCCTCTCGTAGCCTCTGAACGGAGATACCCGTTATGTACGAAATGTAAGAAGGGTATAAAGGCAAGCAGCATGGCGATATGAATGACGCAAATCCCGCCCACAGCGCAATCCAAATATTCACCTGTTCCATCACTTGTACCTCCAATCATTTAAAATTATGACAGCTATCCGCTATACCCGGAGCCCTCTTTTGGCTATTAAGGACAGGATAAGAAGTATAATTAAGGTAAGCACAACAGTCGCCCCAGGTGCCCAGCTCCAAATCCCTGCAGCTACAAGACCGCCTACTACGGCAATCTCAGAGTATAATACCGCTGTCCAGACCGAATGTCGGAAGCTCCGACCAACGACCAGACTGCATGCGACCGGTACTGTAAGCAGTGCAGACACAAGAAGCGCTCCTACAATTTTGATAGCAACCCCGATGACAAGAGCTGTAAGCACCGTGGTGAGCAAATTCAGCGTTCGTACAGGAAGCCCGCTAACAGCCGCCGCATCTTCATCGAATACAAGCAGGAACATCTCTTTGAAGGTCATGAGTAGAACGGTAGAGACGACTACAGTGACTGCAGCAACTAGCCAAAGGTCAGTCCAGCTGAGCGTGTAGATGCTCCCGAACAAATAGCTGTTGACGTCCATATTGAAGCCTCTTCCAAGCGTGAACATGAAGCTGGCCATGGCGACTCCGCCTGACATTATGATCGCTATGGAAAGCTCAGCATACGTCTTATAGGCTTTACGAAGCTTCTCAATGGCGAAAGAAGCAAGGACTGCGAACACCAGCCCGACTCCAAGTGGATATACCCCTAGCAGGAAGCCAAGGGCCACCCCGGCGATCGAAACGTGGGCAAGTGTGTCGCCTATCATCGAGAGCCTTCGAAGCACCAGAAAAACGCCCATCAGAGGTGCCATGAAACCGATAAGCACTCCCCCGATAAGCGCCCTCTGAAAAAAATATTCATAAAAAATATCCAACCGCTTTCTCCTCCACGATACCTACTCTGCCTTACTTGTCTTTCTAATTGACTAGCACAGGCTCGGATATGTTACGCAAATCTCGCAATGAGTGAGCCAGATTCGTTTCTTTACAATTCTCCAGATCATGCGAATGCTTAACGAAAAATTTAAGCTTGCCGCTTGTCTGTACAGGCTCTCTGCCCAAATACGCATACATCATCTCAATATCATGCGACACCATAAGAAATGTTATATTATGATGCTGATGCATATGCCGGATCATATGGAAGAAATTCTCCTGCGTTTCGGAATCGATCCCGACCGTCGGCTCGTCGAGGATGAGCAGATCCGGATTGTTAATCAAAGCACGGGCCAAAAACGCACGCTGCTGCTGACCGCCTGATAACTGCCCGATCCTCCGATCCGCAATATCTTCGATGTGAAGAGCATGCAGGGCATCTTCGCACTTCTGAATATCCTGTTTGGTCACTCTCCTGAAAAGCTTTTTCCTGCCATATACACCAGACAAAACGACTTCTCTTACCGTTGCAGGGAAAAGAGGGTTAAAGGAGTTTTTCTGAGGGACATAGCCAATTCTCTCCCAGTCCTTAAACTTGGATACAGGCTGGCCAAATAAACGAATGTTTCCCTGATTCGGCTGAATCAGGGAAACAATCATGCGCAGCAGGGTTGTTTTGCCTGCTCCATTGGAGCCGATCAAGCCGACAAAGTCCCTCTGATACACGTTAAAATCAAGATTGGAGATCACATTGCGATTATTGAAACTGAATGAAACATCTTCAATCGATATAATGCTATCGTGACAGTGAGGAGAATCGTCGATGGTTTGGAACACTTGCTTAGAGGCAGGGTTCATAGGCATTCAAACTCCTAGGTTGTATGACTAATCTAACTTATCTTATTGTAATGCTTTCAGTAAATTTTGCAAATTTTTCTCCATGATGGAAATGTAATTTTCTCCTGCTTTGACTTGCTCATCCGTCAAGCCTTCTAGCGGATTTAGGACCAAAGTTTCGATTTTAGCATCGTTTGCTAGTGTTTTCGCCAATTTATCGGATACTAATTCCTCGAAGAAGATATACTTGACATTGTTTTCCTTCACAAACTTGTTGATTTCTATAATTTCCTTGGATGTTGGCTCAGCATCAGGTGACAATCCCATTATCGCTTTTTGTGTTAGTCCGTAGTCACGAGCAAGGTAGCCGAATGCCTGGTGCGAAACGACCATTTCTTTCTTGACTGTGCGGGATAATGATTCTGCAAACTTGTTGTCGAGAGCAGTTAATTGTTTGTCCAGTTTGCTGAAGTTCGCTTCATAATCTGCTTTGTGTACAGCATCTACCTGGATCAAACCATTCTTAATCATCTCGGCCATATGTATGGCAGACTTAGGACTTACCCAGACATGCGGATCATGACCGGATTCGTCTCCGTGATCGTGATCGTCTTTATGGCCTTCTTCTTCCTCTTCATCCGCTTCCAACAGCTTGATGCCGTTGCTCGCTTCTACTACCAATTGCTTGGAATCTTTCTTTTTGGAATCCAGGAAATCATGAACCCAGCCTTCGAATCCCGCGCCATTATAGACGAACATTTCTGCTTTCGTCATATTTGTCAGGTCTTTGCTCTTAGGGGACCATTCATGTGGCTCAACACCTGCAGGCACCAGATTAATAACATTGACATGATCTCCACCTATGGATTTGGCAAAATCGTATAAAGGATAGAAGGTGGTTACAACGTTAATTTTACCCTCTGCCATTTGCACATTGGACGGTTTGGCACAGCCTGTTACAAGAATGATCGCGGATAATAGAACAAAGAATAGTGCGATGGATATAACCTTGCGTTTCTTCATTGTGGAATGGTTCCCCTCTCTTATTTATGTTGCTGGTAGTGCCGAGCCGTAAATCAAATAGGGAAGTAGTTGATTAACGAGGTTAATTGGTGTAAATCGTAAGTATTTCTATTTACACAATGGATTATACGTGCTCCTCAATTCTTTTGTCAATCCCTTAATGATAATTATTCTGATTAACGAGATTAACCCTTCTCCCAATAAAACGTAGGAGAAGGGTTATAGAAGAGGCTGTTACTCGGGCAGTTCACCCACCCAAAGAGATATTATTTCACTCTGGAGCCCACTGGGATATCTTCCGCCACTGTGGCGAGCGTAAGCTTGTCGCCGTCGGAAGCGGCGAGGATCATTCCTTGCGAAAGCTCACCGCGCAGCTTGACCGGCTTCAAGTTAGTGACGCAAATGAGCTTGCGTCCGATCAGCTGCTCCGGCGAGTAGTGCTTCGCGATGCCGGAAACGACCTGCCGCTGCTCGCTGCCAAGATCCAGTTGGAGCTTGAGCAGCTTGTCAGCGTTCGGTATCGCTTCGGCGGCGAGCACTTGCGCGACGCGCAGCTCCACCTGCAGGAAATCGTCGATCGCGATTTCCTGCACGCTCTCTGCGCCGCTCGGCGCAGCCGGCGCTTGCGCCTTCGGCGCGGCAGGCGTGGCTGTGCCAGCAGCCGCCGCCTGAACGGCAGGCACCTCGCCAGGCGCGGTGCCTCCGCCCATCGATTCGGCGATGAACGCCGTCTCGACGGCAACGTCGAGGCGAGGGAACATCGCCTCGCCTTTGTTCACCTTCGTCCCAGCAGGCAGCTGGCCGAAGGTACGAACGCTCTCCCAGCCGCTTACCCGGCTGTCCGAGGCATCAAGCCCAAGCTGGGCGAAGATGTTGCCCGGCGTGCGCGTCAAGAACGGCTGGAGCAGCACAGCCGACAGACGAAGCGATTCCGCCAGATGATACAGGACGGAGCCGAGTGCCGGGCGGGTGGCCTCATCCTTCACAAGCGACCATGGCTGCGTCTCATCGATGTATTTGTTCGTACGGCCGATCAAGGTCCATACCGCCGCCAGGGCCAAGGAGAACTCCATGCGTTCCATGGCTTCTTCATACTTGGCAATCGTCGTTTCCGCTGTTTCAACCAATGCAGCGTCAAATTCAGTAGCATTCGGAATATAAGCCTGGATCGTGCCGTTGAAATATTTGTCAATCATCACAACCGTACGATTGAGCAGATTGCCCAAGTCATTGGCAAGATCATAGTTCAACCGCTCTACAAAACCTTCCGGTGTGAACGTACCATCCGCCCCGAATGGAACTTCGCGCAACAAATAATAGCGCAGCGCATCCAATCCGTAACGATCGATCAAAGTAACCGGATCTACAACATTCCCCTTCGACTTGGACATTTTGCCGTCCTTCATCAACAGCCAGCCGTGAGCGAATACTTGCTTCGGAAGAGGGAGATCAAGCGCCATCAGCATAATCGGCCAATAGATCGTATGGAAACGGACAATTTCCTTCCCGACAAGATGCACATCCGCTGGCCAGAATTGTTCGAATTTCTGCGGATGATCCGTATCATAGCCCAGTGCTGTAATATAGTTGCTCAAAGCATCGATCCACACATAGATTACATGCTTAGGGTTGTTAGGTACTTTAATTCCCCAATCAAAAGACATCCGGGACACGGCTAAGTCTTCCAGGCCTGGCTTGATGAAATTGTTCACCATCTCGTTCTTTCGGGACTCCGGTTGAATGAACGTCGGGTTTTCTTCATAGTAAGCCAATAAGCGATCTGCATATTTACTCATTTTGAAGAAGTAACTTTCTTCCCGCACCTTTTCTACCGGCCGTCCGCAATCCGGACAATTCCCGTTATCCAGCTGACGCTCCAGGAAAAAGGACTCGCAGGGCGTACAGTACCAGCCCTCATATGTGTCCAAATAAATATCGCCTTGCTGAAGCAATCGGTCGAATATTTGCTGAACAACCTTCTTATGCCGTTCTTCTGTTGTACGGATGAAGTCATCATAGGAAATATCAAGCTTAGCCCAGAGGTCCTTGATTCCTACCACGATCCCATCCACGAAAGCCTGAGGTGTGACGCCTTTCTCGGCTGCCTTACGTTCAATCTTTTGCCCATGCTCATCGGTCCCTGTCAAATACATCACATCAAAACCGCGCAGCCTCTTATAACGCGCCATAGCATCACCAGCTACAGTCGTATAAGCATGCCCGATATGCAGCTTGTCGCTGGGGTAATAAATGGGCGTTGTAATGTAATACGATTGGCGAGTGTTCTTAGACATCTTGAGTAGCCTCCTTTGTATGGACCTTTCCTTATTTCCAGAAAAAACAACAAAAAAACTCCCTCCCCTATGGGACGAGAGTTTGACTCACGCGGTACCACCCAAATTCCCCTGGCTTTTGCAAGCGCAGAGCTTCGTCAGTCCATGGCGGACTGCGCCTTTAACGCCGACGTCGCGTCGAACTCTAATGGATCCAGCTTCTGAAGCTGTGATACGCTCGAGATCAATTCCTCCCGGACCATGTTCCAAAGTGCGCCCTATACCGGTTTTCAGCTGCCCCGGCTCTCTGCAATAAGTGCAAGCTCTGTACTCTTCCGTTCTTCGGAAACTCATATATCGTTCCAATTAATGCAAATATACCGAATTCCGATCTGTGATGTCAAGTCGACCAGTAGCCCACGCAGCGCAGGATGCTAACTTATCGGATGTTTCCCTGACTTCGGAGGCACATGATCGACTCCGCCTGGATGGAACGGATGACATTTGCATATCCGCTTCACAGCTAAGTACGAGCCCTTGGCAGGACCGTGGGTCTCCAATGCTTCCAGGGCGTATGCTGAACATGTTGGATAGAATCGGCATGTGGGCGGTTTAAGCGGTGAAATCCATTTGCGGTACAATCGTACCGGGAGCTGCAGCATTCTAGTCAGCATGGGAGTCTGAATGCTCATGCGAATGATCATGTTGCTCATGGGCTTGAGTTAGTTTCTCAGTCGTAGAACTGTCCTTGCATGTATTGCAGTATCCATATATTTCGAACTTATGACGCACGACCTCGAAATCATCAGGCACACCCTCGATTCGTGTCATCGGACAATACACAATCGGAATCATCTTCTCACAATTCAAGCAGAACAAGTGATGGTGATGGTGATGCTCGTCACAATGAGAACGGAATTTCACCCCGTCCTCGAACACGAATTGTTCCACAATTCCCATATCGTTCATGACCCGTAAATTCCGATAGACGGTATCGAAGCTTAGTCCCGAATATTGTTGGCCCATTGCATCGTAGACGTCTTTAGGGGTAAAATACCCTTCAGTTTCTGCGAACAGCTTAGCTAATGTTTTCCGTTGATCTGTAATGCGAAGTCCTCGGCTGGACATCAGTTGAATGATCTGTTCCGCGTTCATACGAGAACACCCCTCTACTCATCTTCTGTTCCCCCTATCATGCACGAAAAGGTAGAACACGTCAATGTATAGGGGGTGGTCCTGAATCCGATCTATGCCATGTAGCTCATGACAATTCCAGCCGTCTCTTCAATAGCTTTATCCGTCACATTAATAACGGGACAACCCAGACGTTTCATCAATTCATGAGCGTACTCGAGCTCTTCCATAATGCGCTGCAATGTAGCGTACTTCGCTCCATACGGCAAGCCGACAGCCTTCAACCTTTCCGTACGGATTTTGAGCAGCTGCTCGGCATCCATGGTCAGCCCAATAATTCTTCGCTCCGGAAGAATGAACAGCTCCTTCGGCACCTTGACTTCCGGCACCAGCGGGAAGTTGCCGACCTTGATTCCTTTATGAGCGAGGAAAATACTTAATGGAGTCTTTGATGTACGGGAAACGCCTAATAATACGAGTTGGGCTTGAAGGAGTGCATTTGTGTCACGTCCATCGTCACATTTGACAGCAAATTCAATCGCTTCAACACGGCGAAAGTAATCGTCATCCATCTCATGCTGTAAGCCTGGCTTGCGTTTAGGAGAATCATTGAACGTGTCAATGAATGCTTGCATGACGGGTCCCATTATATCCACAGCACGTACATTAAGACGTATCGATTCTTCGCGAATCATTTCCCGGAGCTCGGGCTGTACGAGTGTATAGGCAACGAACCCTCCATTAGCAGCTGCTTCTTCCATAAGATTTCGAATTTCATCCTCATAGCGTATATGCGAGAAGCGCTTAATCTTCACTTGATGCGCATCGAATTGACGAATCGTAGCTCGGACAACGGTCTCCGCTGTTTCCCCAACGGCATCCGAGCAAATATAAATGATATGCGGGTCTTGAGTCACATGTTCCTCCTTAGGCATTTGCTTCCCCCTGTTAGATCGATCCTGGATCCGTCGCCATCCCGACCAATAATCGGGTCATTGTCGTTTTGGTAATACGTCCGACAACTTCAAGACGAGACGTATTCGTACTCTCGTCTTGATGATTGGTAATAACAGGCAAGCTATCCACCTGATGATGAATCATCTTCCGACCTGCTTCCACAACGGAATCTTCGGGCGATACGGTAATGATATTCGGCTGGCGTGTCATGACAAGACTTATTGGCATCGTTGCAGCATTTGCGTTGCCGAGCGTCACTTTAAGCAGGTCTTTGCGGGATACCATTCCCCTTAATGATCCATCCGCATCCGTAACCATTAGAGTACCGACATTCTCCATAAACAAAGAAACAACGGCATCGTGAACGGTTGCGGTTTCTAATATAACGACTGGGATTGACTGCACATCCTTGACCTTCAATCCTAGTAATTTCCGTGAGCCCTGATAGTCGGATGCAGCAGCGCTGCCTAGAAAATATCCAACCTTAGGCTTGGCATCCAGATAGTCCAGCATGACAAGCAACGCCAAATCGGAACGAATGGTCGGTCGGCTCAAGGTCAATTGCTCGGCAATTTGTTCGCCTGTTATCGGTGCATGCTGTTTCACAAGCCGAATGATCTCCAACTGTCGTACGGATAACTCGATGACGATTCCCCTCCTTCTTCAACATTTGAGGAGCAAATGTACTTCATAGTGAAGCTCCTTCAGCTTACATCTGCGCAGCAGATGCAATTCCATTCCTGTCTCATTATTCTATGTTATCGTGAAATGAGAAGAAATACCAGACAGACCCGCAAAATTCGCCGATCTGTCTGAATGAATCCAGCTGAGGAGACCTCAATTAACCTACCGCTTCTTGCAAAGCCTCTGCTTTATTGTTCACAATCGTCCTCTGCTCATTAGCCTGATCTGCTTGATCAGCCGTAAGCTTTGCCTGAGCGGCAGCAATTCTAGCGAGAGGGATACGGAACGGAGAGCAGCTTACATAGTCCAACCCAGCCTGGTGACAGAACGCGATCGATTGAGGGTCGCCCCCATGCTCTCCGCATACACCCGTCTTCAGGGTCGGACTAACTGCGCGACCCTTCTCAACCGCCCAATTGATTAATTGACCCACACCATCAGGATCTAACACTTGAAACGGATTTTGCTCTATTACCTTGCGATCCAAATAGGCTGTTAAAAACTTCCCTTCTGCGTCATCCCGGCTATAACCGTAAGTCATTTGGGTCAAGTCATTCGTTCCGAAAGAGAAGAAATCTGCATATTGAGCAATTTGTCCGGCCGTAAGCGCTGCACGAGGCACCTCAATCATTGTCCCTACTTTATAAGCACACGCCTGCAGATCCTCCAGCAAAATACGCTGAGCCGTGTTGTCGACCATTTCTCTTAACAGCTTGAGCTCATTCACATGTCCAACAAGAGGGATCATAATTTCCGGAATTACATGCAACCCTTCGGCCAACCCGTCTTTGATGGCAAGGAACACAGCCTCGACCTGCATCTCGTAAATTTCAGGATACAAAATACCTAATCTGCACCCGCGCTGACCTAACATCGGATTTACTTCGTGGAGCGATTTCACCTTGCGAATCAGTCTCTCTAATTCCTGACGGGAATCTGCAACTTCTCCTGGTTCGGCTGCAACCGGCGGTGTATGGAGCTTACCCGTTCCCTCCTGGTGTAATTGATCCAATCTATGCTTCAATTCATCCAAATTAGGCAAAAACTCATGCAGTGGAGGATCCAGCAATCTTATGGAGACTGGCAGCCCATCCATAGCGCGGAACAGTCCCGCAAAGTCCTCACGCTGCATCGGGAGAAGTTGGTTCAAAGCAGTCATACGTCCTTCTAATGTTTCTGCGAGAATCATCGACTGAACAATCGGAAGACGCTCTGGTAAGAGAAACATATGCTCGGTCCTGCACAACCCTATTCCTTCAGCTCCGAACTCTCTCGCCTTTTGCGCATCCTCAGGATTATCTGCATTCGCGAGCACCTTTAATGTCCGAATCTCATCCGCCCACGTAAGCAATTGACGCAGCTCTGCTGTCATCTCAGCTTCCCGCAGAGGAACCGTGCCCAGAATGACACGGCCTGTAGAGCCGTCAATCGTGATCCATTCACCCTCGCGGACGACAGAGTCTCCTACAGACAAAGTACCGTTCTCGGTATCGATGCGTAATATCTCACAGCCGCACACGCATGGCTTGCCCATGCCGCGAGCAACAACCGCAGCATGGCTCGTCATCCCGCCGCGGCTTGTAAGCACGCCCTCAGCGGCCAACACGCCGTGGATGTCCTCGGGCGTCGTCTCAGCGCGCACTAAGACAACGCGTTTGCCAGACTGCGACCACTGCTCTGCAGTGTCGGCGTCGAATACAACGAGCCCTGAGGCGGCGCCAGGCGAAGCGGGGAGGCCGACAGCCAGCACGTTCAACTCGGCATCCGAATGAATGGTCGGATGGAGCAGTTGGTCGAGGTGGTTGGCATCTACCCGCTTCACGGCTTCAGCCGGGCTCAAGACGCCTTCCCCAACAAGGTCGACACCAATCTTCATAGCCGCTTGTGCAGAGCGCTTACCGCCCCGAGTCTGCAGAATGTACAGCTTGCCTAACTCAACAGTGAACTCGATGTCTTGCATATCCTTGTAATGCATCTCAAGACGCTCTGCCGTCTCTGTGAGCTGTTGGAATACCTCGGGCATTACTGCTGACAGCTCTGCAATTGCCCTTGGGGTACGTGAACCTGCTACGACATCTTCTCCCTGGGCATTCGTCAGAAACTCCCCGTATAGAACCTTCTCGCCGGTTGAAGGATCGCGCGTGAATACAACACCTGTTCCGCAATCCTCGCCTCTATTACCGAACACCATCGCTTGAATATTAACGGCTGTTCCCTGAATGTCAGGGATTTGATGCACTTTCCGATACACTTTTGCGCGCGGATTATCCCAGGAACGGAATACGGATTCTACGGCTAACGTTAATTGGTCCTGAACTTTTTGTGGAAAGTCAATTCTAGCTTGCCGTTTAATCAATGTTTTGTATTGATCAATCAAGAGCTTCCAGCTGTCCGCAGGAATCTCGCTATCTCGCTCTATATTCAACGAGCGCTTCAGATCATGGAGCAGACGTTCGAATTGAATCCCCTCAATACCAAACACGACATTTCCGAACATCTGCACGAGCCTGCGGTAACAATCATATGCGAACCTAGGGTTATTCGTAAGATTGGCCAAGCCTTCTACAGTCCGATCATTAAGGCCTACATTAAGAATAGTGTCCATCATGCCAGGCATGGAATTGACTGATCCCGAGCGAACGGATACTAACAGAGGGTTGACTGCATCTCCGAATCCTTTGTTCTGTGCGGCTTCGACGTTACTTAAAGCACCGTACACTTGCTCCATTAACCCTTTGGGAAGTCGGGAGTCTTGGTCAAAATAAGCTCGGCACGCTTCCGTCGTAATCGTAAACCCCGGGGGAACAGGTAAGCCCACCCGTGTCATCTCCGCCAGATTTGCGCCCTTACCGCCTAGCAATTGCTTCTCTCCCGCATGACCCTCTTCGAATCGTTTCACCCATTCCAATTCCATCCAGCTCATCCTCTCTACGTATCTTTCACAATTCAGCTTTTAGTTCTTATATAATACATACCATATAATTTTTTAGTGCGCAATATATAGACCCAATTTTCTCTATTAAGTATGTATTATATGATAAAGATGTTCATTATTTACGAAAAAAATGGCCTTCATGGAGCAAAAAGCTCATGGAACAGCCATTTTATCAACTATTAATACGATTAATCCATTAATCACCTACATTTCCGTTTACGGACCTGTAATGTGTATTGTTCGTCTTATTATAGTTCCATGTAAATCGGGTTGTTCTGAAACGATAGCGATTCCTTCATATAATCGTCCAGGAGGGTGAATTCGTATTCAGACAATATATCCTGTATTGTTACTTCATCTGTTTCACTCGACAATAGCACAGAGCCGAGATAACTTGGGTCGGTTACTTTGACCTTCGGCCCATATTTCTCACGCATCGCCTTCAACTTCGCTTGGTGCCGATCCAGATGAATGACTGCACAATCCAGATTGACAGTCGCACTTGCGTACGCATAGTAACTCGAGGTCTGAGCGATTGTATGACCAACTGGAGAAAGGATCGCACTAGGCAATCCACCAGCAATCGCTCCGACAAAATGAGCCCGGCAGGAGTAAGCCCAGTATTGCTGCATTAGCCCGCCGTGGAACATGGACGGAAACACGATAAGATCGGGCTTGGCGCGAACATACTGCATACGCAGTTGATCGAAATTCAAATCGAAGCAAATCGCAAAGCCAACTCGACCGAAATCACATTCGATAACCGGAGCTTCTTTCCCGCATCTTACGGCGTCGTCCACGATCTCGGAGATGACGGCGTGATTTTTGTTATACGTTCCAAGAACGTCACCGCTGCGTCCCAGAAGCTGAACGGAATTGAGCCATGTGCCGTCAGCTGCTTCTCTCATAGAGGGATAGGCAATATGACAGTTGTTGTCGGACGCGATGCCTGCCAAGTAATGCAAGATTGTGTCACCGCGTTCCCGATAAAACTGTTTGCGTTGTTCCGACGAATAGTTGGCAGGCATGTCACAGCATTCAGGCAGTACGATCAAGTCAGGTTGATCAGGCAGCACTTGACTGATGACATTAGACAAATGCTGCTTCATGTCGTCAAACGCCTGTGGCCATAACCCGTCCCTTCCCTCTCTGATCGTCCCGTAATTAGCGCCCAGTGTGCTTATCCTCACTTTGTTTGCCATTGTCCGCCCCACCTTCTACTCCATGAATTGTATGCGATACGTCTGAATTTCCCATGGCTTTAACTGCATATCGAATCCGTCCTTCTCATGCTCAAGAGCTTCGCTGCCTACCTCATTCATATTCACCTTGATCACATTTTTTACCGTATGGCTGGATGAGAAACGCGCTGTCGAGCTATCGGAAGATACGTTATAGCAGCGGATGATGATCTCGTTCTCGCTGCCATCCTCGGGTCGTTTCAATGCACTCAAGCAAATGTTCGAATTAGATATTTTAAAATGGCTGGTCGGAGCTGCAATCTTATACTCTTCCCCTATAGAATTACACCATGTGCGGACTCCTGCTTGAAGCGTTTCCTGCAAACGGACCAGATCCGCATAAGAAGTATAGGGATCAAGCGGGGCAATGGCGTACTTATAATTCAGCTCGCCAATCAATTGACCGCCTTCCTCCCCATTCGATTCCACCGTTCTTCTGAAGGAACGAAGCAAGGTCACATGGATACTCCCATACTCATCATCTGTAGCAGCGCATTCATGCAAGCCGTAAGCCGAGACGAACGCTATACCATTCCCGTCTTCTCCTCGCTTTCCTACAATTCCGCCCATTTGCTTCTCGACAACCGCACATTCCTTCCAGTCTTGTGTGCTCGTATCAACACCTGTCTTGCGTTCCACGAATGCATAAGGCTGGTTCACGAAATAGGTGTCGGACTGACAACCTGTCGGCAAAGATACGCGCAGCCTGTGATCACGGGCGTTGTTCGTCACCATCGTTTCAACATCCACATAGGAAGCACCTTGGGATAAGCCGATCTTGGATCGGATCGTAAGAACAGTAGGATCAGACGAACGGACGAAACCATAAGGGAGCTGCTCCATTCGGCTGGGAACCGTAATCGTATGAGTAATCTGGAATACAGTACGCACCGGTCCATTTTCTATTCGTTCAATAAGGCAAGGAGCGCCATAGCTGGAGATAAGTCTATCTTCTACAGGGTTGGCGTGATTATACCCGTCCCCGATCTCCCCGTCATCGAGATAGCTTAACAAATGCTCATAGCGGCTCCCGTTGGCCTTGTTGTATATACTAATCGTCCCGTCATGACCCACGGTCAGCTTCAAATGCTCATTCTCCACTTCACGCTCATGGCGTGACATCACCTCCAAATAGCGGCACGTACCTACAAAAGGCACAACATCGTATTCGGCATAACCCATTGCTGGCAAATCCGCCTCGAACGTTACAGTATGGCGATTATATTCCCCGACCTTCCGATTGAAGGAACGATGTTTCCAGTTTTTGCGCATGCTGACCAGCCCGTAAGGCACTTCTTCCCCAAGATGATTATGCAGCTTGAAGCTGTTCTTCACCTCGTAGCCATAATGGACTTCATTGGTGAACGGATATCTTGTATACAAGTCAATATCTACTGTAACTACTGTACGCCTGGCAAATGGAAGCGGATTCCAAATGCTTACAACATTGCGCCAACTGCCTTCTACCGCAACAAACTTGCTCGCTTCTCTATCCATCACATCACGGATGAGTTGGTCTGATATGCCTGCCGATTGATCGAAGCGGTAGCTCATATCCTTATGCACTTGATCAATTGAGCAGCCGCAGATTGAATCATGCGGGTGATTCTGGAGCAAATATTTCCAAGCCAAGTCCACATAAGTTTTTTGAATCGAGTGTCCTTTGAGAGCAGCGAGAGCAGTTAATGGCTCGACCCATTTCTCCAGCAGCGTCTGACAATTGTCATTCGCCTGCTTGAGGGGATAATAGCTCGATAAAATGTTGGGCAAAAGACGATTGAAGCCTTTCTTCTTCGTCGGTTCGTTCAATTCACCCGTCCTTACGATCATTTGTCCCCGGTATTGCTCCAACTGAACGCCCATCTGCTCGATATTGACATGCTTGAATTCAGCTTCCGGATATAACCGTTCCAGCATAGCCAGCACTTCGTTAGTATCCTTGCGAATATGCCCGTGGTCGCAGCTATCCATTAACAGATGAACGGAAAAAGGACTCCTGTTCAGCTCGAAATTAATTCGCTCCTTCAGAAACGCATCCTTCTCTTCCCCTGACAGCTTTTTGCTATCCGCATCGTTAAGAGCAACCAGGAATGCCCCATACAATCCTTCATCCTGCAGCTTGAACGTAATGCACTCGCTCCCGTCAGGAGATCGCCATAAGAAATGGGCAGGCACAGTATGGTCGTTGACTCCTCTTCCGATTGCAGCATGCGAGATACCAAAGCCGTTGAAAATCTGCGGCATTTGTGCAATATGACCGAATATATCGCACAAGTACCCGTACTTCCAAGCTTCTGCGCCCCACTCACTGCTTATATGAATGCCTTTGATCAAATTGCGAATCAAGCTTTCTCCAGACAACAAATATTCATCTGGCATCACATACCAGGGGCCGATAATGAGGCGCTTGTCCTGGATAAGCTTCTGCAGCCGAGCACGTTTCCCAGGTTCGATCTCCAGGAAATCCTCCAGCACAATCGTTTGACCGTCCAGATGGAACACCGCGAAGTCGGGCTGTGATTCCAGCACCTCAATCAAATCATTCATCATCGGCACCAATCGATAGCGGAATCCTTGGAATGATTGATACCATTCCCTGTCCCAGTGCGTACCGGAATAATAATATATAGTCTTCGACTTCACTGTTCATAACCTCCCGTTATTTATAACGATTACGGCCAGAGGGCATGCTGCCACGCCCCCCAGCCGCTCTGTTGCGATTGCCTTACCAGGCAATGTTCAGTTGATCCCTGTTCAGTCTTACCTCATCAATCTTACCGCTGAAATTGAATCCCCAGCTGTTCGCATCCTTGCCTATATTCAGCGGGAGTATGCTTTTGTTAATTAGATAGCTGCTCAAACCAGCAGGCATCGTATAATCCCAATAATGTGTTTTATCCAGATACAGCCGCATTACTTTATGGGTCGAAGTATAGTACATCGCGATATGATACCAGCGATTCGGTACGATTGCGATATCAGAATATACGGTCCTCCATGCGCCATTGACATATACAGTTGCATAAGGCTTGCCGTCTGAGCCGACACCGAGACCGTAGGCATCACCCTTCTGGATGATATACTTGTTCCCGGTATTCACACCATCCCACATGAAATACGCCTGCATAGTGATAACAGTGTCCAGATCCAGGCTAGTGCTGTCATTGACCGATACATAACCTGTTGTACTGCCCACCTTAACAGCTTGCGTATTAGGCGAAGTCTGCCACGAAGCATCTCCTTGCAGCGTGCCATTGTTGCCAAACCATGAGCTGTCTGCCGCCGTGGTGCCTGTTCCTTCATTCAGCTTCAGGTTGAGCACCTGATTGGTGACCAGCTTACCTGCATTGAAGATGTTCAGCTCATCAAGGAGCCCTCTGAAATTCAGTCCCCAGCCGGATGAGTCGCGACCAACCGACAGCTGACCGGAACTGCTGTTGATGTAACCTGTTGTAAGTCCTGTTACGAGTATACTCTTTCCTGGAATGCCGTCCACCGCCAACGACAGCTCACCAGTAGAAGCACTCAATCGACGATAAGTCATCGTCATATGATGCCACTCGTTGGCCGTGATGGCTGAGTCGCTTCCCATCGTCCTCCAGCTGCCATCGATATACACCGTTACGAACGGCTTGTTATTGGACAGGATGCCAAGTCCGTAGGCGCTCCCTTTTTGAACAATATACTTGTCGCCCGTCCCTGTACCATCCCAATTGAACATCACATCAATGGACAGCTGGTCGGTAATATCCAGACTATTGCTATCGTTCACGTACACATAACCTGTGCCGCTGTTGACTTTGATCGCATTCCCCACCCTGGAGCTGCCCCAGCTTGCATCACCCTGCAGCGTACCATCATTTGCTGATGAAGAAGCATCGTCCGCAGTCGTTCCCGAGGGCTCATCGAGATGCTGCAGGAGCACCGTATCTGCATTTGCTGTATACGCAGCGTTCAAGTTGAAGCTGCTGCGAACCACCTTGGACACTCTCGCTTCATCAATGAAACCACTGAAGTTGGTGCCCCATCCATGCGCATCGCGGCCGATATTCAAGTTGCCTGTGCTCGTGTTAATCGATCCGGTCACATTGGCAGCGCTGGCTTTCAACACACCATCCACATACAGCTTCAGACCGTTCGTAGAGGAATACGTCATGGCGATATGATGCCATTCATTGGCGGCAATGGCGTCTGGGGAGGAGATCGTGCTCCATGATCCACCTACATACACAGTCGCAAACGGCTTATTCGTATTGAGAAGACCAAAGCCGTAGGCAGTTCCTTTTTGAAGCACATACTTGGTGCCTGATCCTGACCCGTCCCAGTTCACCCATGCTTCTGCCGTCATCGCAGTGGTTAGATCCAGACTGTTGCTGTCACTCACCTGTACATAGCCGGTACCCGTACTGACTCTCGCCGCTCCTCCGAACTTCGATGTCACGAACGAGGCATTCCCCTGCAAGGTTCCGGAATTGCTGTAGATCGAACTGTCAGCAGCACTCGTACCGCTAATTTCATCAAAATGCAGCGTAGCCTTCGTACTCGACGAAGCTGGGTTCGACGTATGCGGAACTAATGTCAGCTTCAGAACATTAACATAATAACTGGTGGCAGACGGATTTTTGTCCACAACATCAAAGCGTACCGTATGTGTCTGGGTGGATAATTGCTTATGACCGAGGTAGACACTTGTGACGCCTGATCCGTAGCCGTCAATCACTTCTTCTTGTGCTTGACCGTCGATAGACATTTGATAAATCCCCGCATAAGGGGCCTTCAATACGTCCAGGTAGATGTCGAAGTCAGCACTGCTTCTTGTTTGCGGCAAATCAATTTCAAAGAAATCGTTCGTTCCTGTTGCGAAATATATCACCGCACCATTAGCGGATGGCGGGGAATCGACTGGCGAGCTCCCCTTGCCTGACGATGCTGCTGGCGACATCAGCGCGTCAAAATGATAAATATAGGAGCCCCCTGTTGATGTTCCCCAAGCGGAGTCGCTGTAAGCTGTCGCTGAAGGCGCTGTGCTGACAACAATACCTACACTGGTCTCATTTGCAAAGGGGAAGGCAATTTTGGCAGGGATTTGAAAGAAGTTCGATGCTCTTACTTTCGTCCAATCCCCAACAAGAACCTTGGCACTGCCACCCAGCATCTCTTGGTTCGCACCGCTTGAATTCCATAACACCAATTTCGAATTAGGTACACGCAGCTCACTGGAATTGAAGGAGCTCGCTGCCGTTAATGTGTAGGAGATTCTTGCGAACTCTCCCGTATTCAGAGTGAAGGGCAGATTGACTCCACTCTCCAATTGCGCAGGAGTCACTGTGTAGACAGAATCATAGATGTTGTTAATGGTCCAGTCACTTTGTGAAACATTCGGAGGCACAAGCTTGGAAATACGCAGCTGCAGTGTGCCAGGTACATTAAACTGCTCAGGAAGCGTATCATGGAAACGCAGGCCAGACGCATTTTGCGTTGTGGATTGGGCATAAATGACGAAATCTACATTTTCATTCGCGGCCAATGTCCCCTCGAATGTTTTGTAAGAGCGGACTCTGTTGACGGAATGATAGTATTCATAATTGCCGAAGTACCAACGGATGGCCGGCAGAAATTCAGTTACCAGATCGCTTACGTCCATACCTGCTTTGGCCAAATACGGTATCGTCTGCACAACACTCATAATGGTGGGTAGATCGTAAGTCACCCATTCGTAATTACCACTATATTCCGCACCATAGTAGTACCATCTTCCGTCCGTAGCGAACTCACGAGCCATGTACCACAGCAAGCCTCGCGCATATTCCAGCAGCTCCTCCTTGTAGCCCGATCCCGTATCGTAATAAGCTACCATTGCACTAGCCAGCGCTACAAAGCCTTGAGCATTGTCAACCGCATCATCGATCGGATTGACCGAGGCTCCGCTCGGATTGTACTCCGTCATGTAATAAACGTCCCCGTTCCACGTCCCTTTATGGAAGCCGTAGCGTGGAATCTGGTTGTAGACGAACTTGCGGGCGGCGTCCAAATAATCGGAATCACCGGAATATTCATAACCACGGATCAGCGATGCAGCCAGTTCAGCAACAGCATGATGATCGGTTTCATGCGCGGCCCATGTGTACCCGGACGCGTCTGTCCAGGGCACATCGTGATTGAAATCGAAGCCTCCGTAATATTTCTTCGTCTGAACAAAATCCGTCGGGTAATAAGTTTGAGTGAAGCTGTTGTTCCCATTCACATCCCATTGGGTCATTACTGTAGCATCGAGCAGCTCCAGCATACGTTCATACAACGGCTCAGTCTTCGAAGGAAATTCGGTCATAGCATAGGCTGGGAAATATTCTCCATATAGATTATCTGACAGCTTTCTCACATAATAGTCGCCGCTTGTCGTCCATTTCTTAACGAACGGCTGAAACGCTATATCTCCCGCCTTCACAAGCTTGCCGCTTTCTGGAGCAAGCTGTCCAATCGTCGTGCTCACGGTCTCAATATTAGCATCCCGATTAAGAATAACCGGTCCAATTTTCGGTGCCGTAAATACCCGAGTATCCATTCCAAAAAAATACTGCTGAATAAGTTCATTGCTCCATACCGAGCTAGGGGGTGTATTCAATGCTGCTGGTGAAATCAGGTCCCAGAAATCTTTGGCCGGATCGGAGATGAAGTAGGCGTCTGACGTTCCGTCCGGATCGAACGGCTCGTTAATGTCCACAATATTAGTGACCGTGATCGGATCTCCAGCTGCATCCAGAAGCACCTGCTCCATCCGAACTTCATCGAACCAGACTGTTCCCGTTCCACCTGATACTCCAAGCTCCAGGCTCGCCTGAACGGCCAGATTAGGCGCTTGCGGAAGACCGACCTTATTGTCGGTAATCGCCACGTTATACAAGCCCCATGCTGCCTGGGATTTAGGCAGATTAATCGTACGACTTGACAACAATGCTGAGGAGCTGTCATACCAATATATTTTCAAATAGGGTGTTCCGGACATGCTTAACGTCTTGTAATAGACGGAAAACTCATAGAACTTTGCGGCATTGACGCTGATCGAGCTTTGCGTAACATTGGCCGTGTCCGATCCGTCAGGAGCCGACAGCTTAAGCGATTTCGTTCCTGCATAGGGAGAAGCCGGATCGATTAAATAAGTGCCGGACGTTCCCCCGTTCGAAAAGCTCCAGCTGGTCAGACTGCTCTCGAATCCCGGATTTTGAATGATATTAGCTGCATACGTATCTCTGATGAGCAGCAGTGCTGCAAGCAAATAGACAAGAATAAATAACACAAGTCCTCTTTTTGTACTATTTACCATATAAACGCTCCTTTGGGTTTATGTTGTGACACTCTCCCAATCTTCATCTAGTCCAAGTCCGCGCAAATCAGCGAATGTGCTGTTCAACTCTGCTTCATACAAGGCCCACACAACGCGAAGCCCCTGCAGACTTGCTGGTCCATCCGTCATCGGACGCGAACCGTCACGGATACAATCGAGGAAATGTCCAATTTCGAAATGTGTGAATTTGCTGGACATGTTCATGTCGAGCAATACATTCGTACGTGATTCGGTATCCAGATTCGCGCGCTCTTCCTTGATATGAGTATGTAGATACAGCTTTTGTTCAGCAAGATGGATCTCCAGCATGCCTTCCGTACAATGCGCATGAATGCTCCATCCGAGTCTGGTTCCTCTAGCTCCCCATGTTCCGAAATGGTAGCCTAACGCACCGTTCTCGAACTCAATCGTTACATTACTTGTCCCCTCCTTCTCCATCCAAGGAATTCCGAAGTTCGAACCAAGATGAACCCCTCTCACAGGCTTGCCCAGGAACCACAGCAGCAGATCAACATAGTGGCAGCCGTGACTGAAGAACTGCCCTCCGCCTAATCGCTTGGCTGATGTTGCCCAGTGACCTTCCGGATACTTCGTGAACTGCTCCGTCCAAATTGACATTTGGAAGCAATCACCATAAGCTTTGCTGTCGATCAACTCCTTCATCTTGCGCACAGCAGGGAAGAACCGAACAGGATAAGCAGTCATCAATACTTTGCCTGCCTCGTCCGCAGTCCGAATAAGCTCTATACATTCTTCCTCCGTGTTGCACATCGGTTTTTCCATCAATACATGCTTGCCGGCTTTCAAACAGGTCATTCCGACCTCAAAGTGCAGATCATGCGGCAAAACAACCAACACCGCATCGACTGCATCCAGCAGCTCCCGATAGTCCGTGACGAACAGTGTTGCTCCTGTCAGCTCCGCTGCTTCACGCGCTCTTTCCTCAATGATATCGCAAGTAGCCGTGATGACCATCCGATCACTTAGCTCTTGATATCCGCTGCTATGTGTACTTGCCATACCTCCGCAGCCAATAACTCCAAGACGAATAATATTCGTGTTCATATGTGTGTCTCTCCCTTATCCTGAATAGTTGGATTTTTATGATTTGATTGCTCCGGCTGTTAAGCCTTGAATGTAGTATTTTTGTAAAAAAGAAAAACACACTATGATCGGAATAACGGAAATAAGCGATCCCGTCATCAGAATATTCCACTGTCTGAACACACCTGTATCGAGCAGCATGACACCGAGCGGCAGTGTGAACAGATCCTGGCTGTTCAGCATAATCATCGGCAAAAGAAAACTGTTCCAGGAACCGAGAAAATTGACCATCGTTATAGTAGCGATAATCGGAGTCGAAATGGGAATATAAATCCAGAACAAAATACGCATAACGCCCGCTCCTTCTATCTTTGCGGACTCGTACAGCTCGTGCGGAATGGAACGGAAATAATTGCGGAATAGAAAAATAGCCATAGGCGCTGCACCGTTCACAGAAGGCAGAATAAGCCCAAGATGCGTATCCAACAAGTTCAGATAATTCTCCACTAGATACAAAGGAATCATGATCGTAATACCGGGTACGAACATCATGCCCAGAAACAACAAGAAGATGGCGTTGTTGCCTGGAAAGCGAATCTTGGCAAATGCGAAGCCTGCCATGGCGAATATGACATTAATCCCGATCAGCGTCCAGAATGCGACATTGACGCTGTTCAAGAAATATTTGAAGAAATTCAACCGATTCCATACATCTACATAGGTTTCCCAATGCCACTTCCCTTTGGGCAGCAAAGAGTAAGTATTCATCACGTCGAGCGGTGCCTTGAAGGAAGCTCCGATCATCCAAGTTAGCGGGTAGAGGCATAACAAGCCCCAGACGGTAAGCACAAAGTATAGAATGACAACATTTATTCTTTTCACTCCACTACACCTCCCTGTGACTTGTCACGGAATAACCGCAGGCTAATCAGTGATAAGACAAAGGTAATCAGGAACAGCATCCACCCCATTGCATTAGCTCGGCCCAGGTCGCCATTTTGGAAGGCTTCCTCATAGATCAGCACGTTCACGACCATCGTCTCGCCGGCTGGACCACCCTTCGTCATGACCCATATCTGGCTGAACACTTGCAGCGCCCCATCCAGATTCATGATGACTGCTATGACAGTAATTGGCATCAGAATCGGCCATGTGATGTGAAGCAGCTTGTGCCAGGCATTCGCCCCGTCAATCTCAGCCGCTTCATACAGATGCGGGTCAACGGTTTGCAGCCCAGCAAAGAACAGGATCAGATTCCCTGGAATAGAGCCCCAAATAATCGTGACGAGCACCGCAGGCAGTGCTGTTCTCAATTCACCGAGCCAACCATTCACCGCGACCCATTCCTCGAGTCCAATAGCTGTCAGCATCTGATTCAGAGCACCTGTCGGTTCGTATATCCCTTGCCATACATAGAAAATAGCTACCGACGAAGTAACCATTGGAAGCAGGAATACAGTGCGGTACAATTTAGCTCCGCGAATAATGCTTTGAAGCAGCACGGCAAGCACAAGCGACAGAGGAATGACAACTAACACCATTGTTATCGCAATCCATGCGTTGTTGAGCAGCGCTTGCCAGAAAAAACGTGTCAGAATGACATTGCCGCCAAGCAAAAAGTCTTTGAAATTATCAAGTCCGGCGAATCTGGCATTCCAGATCATTTGCCCTTGGCCAAGATGAAAGAAAGATAAGACTAATGAAAATAAAACAGTGAACAAACCAATAACTATAAACAGGATGACTGCAGGAGCAATGAGCAAATATCCGGCAATTCTTTCCCGTAGCACATCTCTTCGGATACTCATCTTGAAAACCACACCCCCGTGTTGAAAACTGGAGAAGGAGGATGCTCCTCCTTCTCCAGCCTTGCATTAATGTCCGTTGCTTCTTGTTGCTACTTGCCTTCTTTGGCTTTGAAGGCTTCTGCAGCCTTGTCATAATCCTTAGCCGCGTCTTCAACGGTCATTTCACCGAGCATGACCTTCACCATATTATTGTGGAACACTTTCCAGGTCTCCTTATACACTTCCTGACCGATTGCCGGATTCGTGGACCACCAGTTGCTTTCACTGCTGAGTGATTCAGCCATCGCCTTGAGCGAATCATTGAGCTTGGATGTGTCTTTGATCTTCACGGCCGGCAAATCAAATGCATTGTTCGCATACAGAATCTGACCTTCCTCGGATGTCAGGAATTTGACGAACTCCATCGCTTCTTTCTTGTGCGGACTGTCATTATTGGCCACGACTTGTACGAGCGGGAATGGAGTGACTGTTGCATTCGCCACAACAGAGCCTTCATAGGCTGGAACGCGGAAGCTGATTATGTCATCCGGATTCATGCCAAGCGCTTTCAGAGTAGCGTAAGTGAATGTGCCTCCAATGCTGTACGCTGCCTTTCCTTGCGCGAATGCTTGATCAGCCCCATCAATATCAAGCGTAACTGAACCAGGCAGGATCAGGCCTTTCTTCGCCATGTCATCAATAATCTTAAGCGACCAGATATGCTTCGGGTCCGACAGCTTCTCTTCACGTTTCATGAATTTCGTGAATGATTCTGGACCGTTCTTCATGTAATCCACGAAGTTCACGAACCAGGAAGAATATACACCTGCTGCTTTGGCGCTGAACACGAGTCCAGGAGTGCCTGTCTTCTGCTTGACTGTGTTCATCATAGTCAGCCACTCTTCCATCGTCTTAGGAGCTTTAGCTTCCAGACCCGCACTCTTGATCAGCTTTTTATTGCCGTAGACCATATAAAAGGCGCCAACATCAATCGGCAGACCATACGTTTGCCCAACCTTCGCCGCTTTGATCCAGTTGGTGGATTTTTCGGACTTGGCATACGCCTCTACGTTAGCTTGAGATACTGTAACGCCTGTAAGGGCTGCCGGAAGAAAGCCTGATTTCCATGCAGCATCTTTCCCAAGCTCCGCCGACCACTCTACAGCCTTACCGTCATAAGCACCGCCCAATGGAGAAGCGTGATAAGCCCATATGTCAGGCAAGTTTCCAGCAGCCGCTGAAGCTGTAAGCTTTTGAAAATAAGCATCGTCCGGTGTTGTCGCGGTTGTCTCTACTGAGATTCCGGTCTTCTTCTTGAAAGCGTCCGCAACTGCTTTGAAGCCTGGGTCGAAGGCGATTTTCCAATGCCACATCGTGAGCTTTACATCGCTCTTGGGAGCCGTTGTCGCTTCGTTTTTGGGTGAGGCACTTGCGGTTGTACTGCCATTGTCGCTGCTGTTGCCTCCACACGCTGCCAATGAGAACACCATTGCTGCACTGAGGACCATTGCTCCCAATCTTCTAAAAGGTTGTACGCTTTTAATCATGCTTGTCCACATCCCCTTTGCTCTTATTTATTTAGTTACTTCAGCTCTAATATTAGGACCTTAACCGGTTTTCATCTTTATCATTCCGTCCGTTTTTTTTGCACTATAGTATCAATCGTTTGCGCCAAATCTTTGTTTCTTAAAGGAAACTTTTCGAGTATAATCGAGCTAATCTTTAAAGCTTGTACTTAGGACCTTTTTGTCTATACATTTGTTTTAAGGAGGACTACCGATGATCTATAAACATGTGCCGCTTAGTCAGGAAATCGTCGTGGACAGCATTATTACGTTTCACTATTACGAGCTCTCTGGCTCGTATTCGACTAAGGGTGAACGGCATGATTTTTGGGAGTTTGTGTATGTGGATAAAGGGGAAATTCATGTCAAGAGGGAGAACGAGCAATTCAGCTTGAAGCAGGGGGAAGTGATTTTTTATAAGCCCAATCAGTTTCATGGCGGGCGAGCAGACGTTAAGTCTCCTCCGAATCTTATTATCGTCACATTTGATTGCGCTTCCATTGCGATGAATTTCTTCGAGAACAAATGCTTCAAGGTCGATGCGCAGGAGAAAAAATTTCTGACCTTACTCGTAAATGAAGGATATAATGCACTCACCCCTCGCCTGGACAAGCCTTTCAAACGCGTCATGCATAAGAAGAAAAATGCTCCGTTCGGGAGCGAACAGTTAATTAAGGTGTACCTGGAGGCGCTGATGATCCATTTCATTCGCAGACTTAGTAAAGCCGAATCTGGGACACAGCTTCGTTCTAGTGACACCGACAACAAGGATGAAGATCTGACCACACAGCTTATCGCTTACATGAAGGAGCAGGTTGAATCCAAGCTGACATTGACAGACATTTGCAAGAAGTTCGCAATCGGCAGATCACAGTTATTACGTGTCTTCAAATCGAATACCGGATGCGGGGTTATTGAATATTTGAATGACCTCAAGGTGGAGCGAGCCAAAACAATGATTCGCGAGGAAAAATACAACTATACGGAAATAGCCAAGCTTCTTGGTTACAATAGCATTCACTATTTCTCTCGCCATTTTAAGCGGTCTACGAAGATGACGCCTACGCAATATTCACGTTCCGTTCGTGCCAAAATTACGCATCACCCTTATTGATGGCAAATAAAAAGCAGAAGTTCATCTACGGGAACGTAGTGACTTCTGCTTTTTTTATCTACCTCATACGCGACCTGGAGACAACGGAGCGATTAATCCGTCTCCTCCTCCGCTTCGCTTGGCGGACCCACCGGCCGCTCCCCGCGAAGCAACTGACGTATATTCACGACTCGCGCCTCAGCATCAACACGGCCGCTATTGCCAAGCTGGACGACTGAAGAAGCAGCAATCGCAGACACATCTACTCTGCATACGCGAATTGCCCCATGCTCATTACATCGAGTGAGAAATACTTCATTGTCCAGTGAAGGCTGCGGGATGGGCTCCCAGAATAAAGGATAGTTCGAGAACCCTCCTTCTCCTTCTATAAAAAAAGGTACTTCACGCTGCAGCGCGAACACCCAATTGAGAGGTCTTATTACAGCAGAATCACCGACATGCAAGATGGAGGCGCTGGTGATCGAATCCATTTTAAGCTCTTTAACCATTATAGTCCGACGCAAAAGCAGGCCCTCCCCTTCATCCGTGTATTAACGCTCTGGAGCAAGCGGTACCAGCGGCCCAATAAGGAGCGACTCTGGAGGTGTATCAAAAATAGATGAAAGTGTAACAAGCTCCGTATCCCCGATCAGGAAAATGGATGAGCTGGAAACACCCGTTACTTGAATATTTCCAATTTGAACCCCTTTATTGACTACCTGCATGTTCATCTGTTATTCCATCTCCTTCTTCGGGAAAGTTTGCAAATAGCTTTCTATTCCCGACTTGATGTCGTTCTCAACTTGCTCCATAATGCTGCTCTCTTGCTCGTTCCGCTGATCTCCGTCATCCTGGACGTCATATTTGAGTATGTAATGGGTGATTCGATCATCCACTTGCTTGCTCAAATCAGCCACGATATGTGCCCTGTATTCGTCTGCCAACGGAGTTCCATATTTCCCTTCCAGCACCTTCATGTCTTGCACAACATCATTGCTCAAGTACTTCTTTACGCCTCCCTTAATAGCCGAGAATGCTTCCTGTGCACCGGGAGGCCCAAACGGACCAAGAGGATCCGCAGCCCCTGCAGGACCAGGTCCAACGAATGAACCATCTGCGGCAAAGTTATTGCCGACCGCGAATTGTTCAATCGACTTCACATTGTCCGGAGTAATTCCAATATTCAACGTTCCATCCAATTTCTCAACCTTCAGCTGATCAAAGTTGTATTCAATCTTTTCCACATTCACTGGCTTCTGACGTTGAAGCGCTTGGAGCTCTGTTGAGATCTGCTCCAATTGCTTCTGCATTTGGCCTAATTTCTCGGATTGCCACAGTAATTGAGTGTATAGCTGCCGGAATATCGTATTCCAGTCATAACTTGAGCCCATGAACGGTCAACTCCTGCACAAAAGTGACTTCTCCCTTATCCTATGACAGAGGGACCGAGGGGCATGACTCAATGACTAATTATGTGGTGGCCGGAAGAGGAACCAATGGCAGGACCGACTCCCCAGCCTGAGGAGCCGGTCCCGTGAATTGGCCCGTGTTATACAGATTGGACATTGACTTGATCATCCCTGCGCAACCGATTTGCAGAACGGAGGAATTGGATATTCCTCCAACCTTGAGCTGATGAATCACTATACTCTGATGAACGACCAAATTCACGTCTCGTTCACCTTCTTGTTACTAGCATCAATCAGATCCTGATCATTCGTTTTTGTGAGATTACCCTGGTTGTTATTTAAGGAGGGTCCGAAAGTATCTCCGGTATTGAAAGACCCCGCGCCTGCATACGTCTTGGATGTACTGACAGGAGAAATGACGATTGTGTCGCCAATCTGTACGACCGAGCTAGGACCCACACTAAGGATTTTTATGTTTCCTACAATAGAAGGCATTCCCAACCACCCTTCGCCCTTTAAATCATATGATAATGTATGTGGGTATCCGCCTAGAGGTGTTTGGATTTTTTCTCTGCATGGTAAATTGGCACTTCATGAGAGCGCCCATCATAAGATGAATGGATGATGAAGGGAGGGGTTCACATGACCAAATCGGACAGAAATTCCCCATTCGGAGCGGATTGGAAACATTTCGAGGAGTTATTTGGCGGGATCTCCGCCTTACACCAGGGGAAATGGCAAGATCTTGGTTGTGTTCATCAATTCGTTAAAAATATGTTAAAGCAAACCGAGACGAATACTGATGCCAGTTCAGCTAAGACAGCGACGAACTTACAAACAGAAGTATTCGAGACTCACCGCAATGTGATTGTGAAATTAATGGTGCCTAACCATGTTCAGCCGCGCAATCTTCAATTGTTCGTCAACTCCTCAAAATTGAAGATTGAGGGTCATGGGCAGCGTACTCAGTTCGTTCGACTGCCCACTCCCGTACAACCTCAATATAGCAAGGCTGAATATCGCGACGGTATTCTTCAAATCCAGCTGCGTAAGCGGACGAATTCGGACCGATTCGATGAAATATATGTACGGTTTCTCTAATGGGTCGCTTTCAACGGCATGCGGACGGTGAAAGTTGTGCCTATATTCGTACGGCTGGACACGTGAATGCTCCCGTTGTGATTCTCTATGATGCTGTAGCTCACCATTAAGCCTAGTCCCGTGCCTTTTTCCTTGGTCGTGTAGAAGGGCTGCCAAATCGTGGTCAATTTCTCTTCAGGAATCCCGCAGCCTTGATCCGTTACCGATACGATGGCATTATCGCCTTGTCTCTCCAAACGAACTTGAACGACTCCTCCGCTCGGCATGGCTTCAATAGCATTCTTTATAAAATTCACGAATACTTGCTTCAGTTGATTCTCATCACAACGAATCAGAAGATCTCCCTCTGAATGGCTAAAATGAATCTCAACGTTGTTCAATATCGCTTGAGGCTCCATTATAGATACGACTTGCTGAATTAATGTATGGAATTCCTGTACCCGAAAAGCTTGTGAATGAGGTTTGGCCAGGAGTAACAACTCACTTGTAATGCTTTCGATCCGATTCAGTTCTGACTTCATAATATCCACGTAATCGCGTTTGTCCTTCATTTGGGAAGATAGCAGCTGCAGAAATCCTTTTATTGAAGTCAGAGGGTTGCGTATCTCGTGGGCAATACCCGCGGCCAACTGACCCGCCATTAGGAGCTTCTCAGAGCGCAGCAACAGCTCTTCTGCATCCTTACGTTCCGAGATATCGCGCATCACACAGAGAACGCCATTAATCGAACCGCTTATGTTTTCCCGCACCAAAGTTGTCATCGATTCCATCCACACAAAGCGACCATCCTTGTGACGAAATCGAGAGCAATACAGCGTCGAGATTATCTCACTATCACGCTGTTGGAAAAATTGCTGGGCAATATTAGACACATCATCAGGATGAATTAAACTCGCAATATCGGTTCCAAGAAGCTCGTCCTGCGAATAACCTAACAATTTGTTACACGAAGGTGAAATATACAAAAAAGAACCCATTAAATTACAGCGAAAGATGAGATCAAAAGAATGCTCCTCTATTACTCTGTGCATTTCTTGGCTTTCTCTAAGCTTTTCAAGCAATTGCTTCTCCTTCGTTATATCTTTAGCAATTCCATATACCCCCATTACCCCGCCTTCCACGGTAATAGGCAGAAAATAAGTCATCAACTCCAGGATACATCCATTCTTATGCAGAACACGTGAGCTGAACTGTTGAGCTTTACCGTTAATCGACAAAGAGAAAAATTCAATGGCCTTTGCCCAATCTTCCGTATGTATGCGATTAATGAACAACGTCTGAAACAGTTCATTCGAACTGAATCCTGTAATACGTTCGCACGATTCATTCATGGTTAGAAAACGTCCCTGCAGATCCAGGGAAAATACGGCATCCGGATGATGCTCGAATAACGATTTGTAATGTTGTTTATTTACGTGTAACGCCCTGGCAAGCTTCGTTTCTTTAATGGAACGCTGTTCAAGTGCGGTCAGATCTGATTTCCCTCGCGGGATCTCCTTGAATTGAACCATGTATCCGCTGATCTTACTGACAGGCATTGTAATTTCGTTCCAGTGCAGCTCAAGCTCAGTAAAGCCTTTTTTATGAATCAATTTGACGATTTTGCCTGAATTTCCTTCTAGTATACCTTCTAGCGGACTTACAATCCGATCTTCTATCAAAAAAAGGACATGCTCTACAGACTCCGGCATTAGCCATTCCTGTTCTGTATATCCTGACGTTTTACAAAGTACCTCATTAACCATTAACCAATTCCCTTGTTTGTCCATCCAACCGATACCTATAGCCGACATTTGTGTGAAAGACTGGAATAAATCCCATTCCGATTCAGATGAAACAGCCTCCAAGTTCTCCGCCTCCTGTGTCTTAGCTTCTATAGCAAAAAACTTATCATTATAATCTAATAACACATAAATATGAATTTGCAAACATTTTTCTGACAAACAAAAAAACTTTCCTAAATGATGGAAAGTTTATTGGCATTTCCCTTATTATACCATTAAATTTGCCAATTTTGCCACTCTCTTTTTTGCCGTTCGCGCTCTTCTAACCACTTAATTGTTTTAGAATATAGCTCAGCTTTGCTCTCTCCTGTGGAGAAAGTATGGTCTCCCTTGAAGATCCATTCCAGGTCGCATTGTCCATCCGTTCGCATCCAGAACACCTTCTGATAGATGGAACTATAATCCGGCGGAACTGCTTCATCAGAAGTACCATGCACGACCAGGACATCACCCGAAAACTTGCGAATACTAGCTAATGGTTGGTAAGTGGCAAGAGTTTCGAAAAAGTTAGGTTTGAAATTGTAGCCCAGAAAGTCAGCCGCCCCTTCTTGGATCGACTTGTCGTAAGTGGACTGACCCACAAGACGGACGATATCATTGAAAGGGTGCGCTACAGCAGACCACAACACAAGCGATTTGACGCGTTTGTCGATCGAAGCAGTAAGCAAAGCTACAGCTCCGCCAAGACTGTGGCCGACTAGTGTTAGCCGATCGGGATCCACATAATCAACATCCAATAAATAATCCATCACGACACGAGTTTGCTCAATTAAGGAATCAAGTCCTCCTGCTCCATAATCGCCAGTACTTTCCCCGCACCCAGCATAATCAAATCTGACCACAACATATCCGGCTTGGCTAAATTGTCGGGCTGCATTAACGAATAAACGGTCCACACCAATACGATTCCCTACAAAGCCGTGGCACAATACGAGGGTGGGACACCGATCAAGAGGAATCCCGCCGTACTCACCGTTCTTATTGGGGTAATGAATTGTGGCCTGAAGCTCTTCACGGCCATATGGAATCGTTCTGGTATGTTCCATCGTAATGATCCCTCCATTTATTTTATCTCATAATTCATATATGTTTACTTGGTATTATTACTTGCATAGTATCATCCTGCCATTAATCTGTCAATCCATGTTATTCGAACAGCAAGAAGCCTCCTTGTACCTACACAGGAAGGCTGCCCATACCTCTTATTATAATTCATATTATAGTCAATATGTCCTGCACGAATAAAAACTATAAATTCACTTTCACAGAACGCCCAAGCTTTGCAGACTCATAAGCAGCAATCGCCACAGCAGCAGATTTCAATCCATCCTCTCCTGTAACAGGGACTGATGTTCCTTCACTAAGTGCTCTAATAAAATCTTGCACTAGCGGACCATCCATTCCATCGCCCCAGAAGGAGCGCGACGTCTTCCCGCTCTCACTTAAATATACTTCATTCGCCTGGGCGAATCCATTCATACTGACTACACCCTTTGTACCGACAATTTCCATAGTGACATCCGCCCCATGAATGTAGCCAGTTGGTCTGGACCAGCTAGGATCCAGGATTCCAATTGCTCCATTGCGGAACTTTACATGTATCATCCCTGCGTCGTCAATACCCAGATTATCGTGGAACAGCTCCCCGACCTCAGCATACACTTCTTCCGGCTCCGATTGAAGAATCCAGTTCATCAGATCCATAACATGGACGGTGTGGTCGAGGACAGCTCCTCCGCCTGATAGAGTTGGATCAATAAACCATCTACCGGGCATACGGCCTTTATTGGTCCCTTTTATCGCCAAAATTTCCCCGATAGCTCCTTGATCGATTGCGGCTTTGGCATCACGGACAGCAGCCAAGTAACGGCATGGGAATGCCGTCATTAATTGAACATTATTGTCCCGGCAAACGGCAATCATCTCTTGCATTTGTTCTATTGATACCCCGAGCGGCTTCTCACACAACACATGTTTACCCGCACGTGCTGCATCTGCTGTATACCGGCCGTGTTCAATATTCTCGGAGCATATGACTACAGCATCTATATCTGTTTCCAGAAGCTCCATATGATCGTCATAATAGGGGATACCCAACTTCTCTACATGTGGTGCCACTCTATCGTACTCCGGGTCATACAAGCCGACTATTTCCACATTATCGAGCTTCATCAGCTCAAGTAAATAGCTGTTCCCATGAGAGTGTGCGAAGCTGATCATTCCGATACGGATCGTTCTCATCTTGCTACCTCCCCTACTGTATGGCCTGCAATTCGGACTGGTTGACCAGTCTGGAGGGACTTTACGGCGGAGTGGGCTAATTCAACGGCGCTTACCCCGTCTTGAGATGTGACAACAGCTTCCTCGCCTGTTCGGATGCAGTTCAGGAAATGTTCTAGTTGAACAACGAACGGATCCTTAAGCGACGGGCGCATGGGAAAATCGACACCTCTATGTGCGCTTTGTTCCGGATCGTTCCGTTGAACGACGAGCGAGACGCTATTACGGCTATCATGGCGGAGCACGCCTTGTGTACCCGCCAACTCAACTTGCGTCAGGAACGGCCCCGGGTAACCCCAGAAAGCTTCCAAGTTAGCGATGGCTCCGCTCTCAAAGCGTATGGTCACCGACGCGTAATCTACCTCTTCGGCTTGTTGATTCACAGCAAACACTGTCTTCGCGTCTCCAAGTGTCCAACGCAAGAAGTCCAGGTCATGAATCATTAAATCGAAGAGAATGCCCCCGCTTCTAGCCGGATCGATATACCAACTGCCTGCAACCGGATGTTTGCTCGCTCGCTTAGCATGTGCGACTCCGACTTTTCCAATGGTACCGTCCTTCACTTTCTGACGCAGCTGTACATATTCAGGGAAAAAGCGCAATACATGGGCAGGAAAGAAACGAACCCCATTCCTCTCACAGGCTTCTGCCATTTCCCTTGCATCCTGAGGATTAAGTGCGAGCGGTTTCTCGCATATTACATGTTTGCCGCTCGCCGCAGCCTTTAGAACAACCTCTTTGTGCATATGTGTAGGCAGCGTAATGCATACAACGTCCACTTCTGATGAGGCAATTAGCTCCTCATACGATGTATAGGCCGTTACTCCGTATTTAGACGCGCACTCCGCAAGTACGTCTTCCGAACGGTTGCTGATCGCTGTAAGCTGTACATCTGGCATGGTACATAAACGCTCCATATACATCTTACCCATCGTGCCGCAACCGATTACTCCAAAATTCATCAAGATTCCCCCCTGACATGGCTTGAGGCAAGACGCTCCAATGTTTGTCTCACCGGTGTCTCAATCTCAGGCTCCAGCTTGGCAGGCATATGGAAGTAATATGTGGATTCGTCTGCCTCATAACCGTTATGTCGCAGTTGATATGCCATCGGCACATATCCAATCATCCCGTTAGAATAAGCAACGGGAAGTATATCTGGATTAATTGACTTCAAATACAGACCGTACTCCACCACTACTTCAGCATTCATTGCAAGCAAAGACAACCCCTCAGCCACGTCCAGACGCAGAAACTCCATCGTTAATGCAGTAGCGCGCCTGTCGAATCGGGCTAACATCTCAACCGCCCATTCGTCATAAGGAGATTTGCCCTCTTCGACTAGTGATTTCAGCTCATCCCGATTAGCCAATGGTCGAAGCTGCAAGGGAACTTCAACCTTTGTACCTGTGAGCAGCTTGGAAGGCAATACGGCTAACGGACGTGTTAACGTTGCTTTCACAGCCTCTGCAAGCTTATCTCCGAAGTAAGCTATCTTTTGACGATCATCCTCTAAGCCCGGGTCTGCAGATTGTACATATATATTAATATCTGCCGTGCAGCCTTGCAGGAAGAGACAGACAGTACCATCCAGTTCACGCTCTAGCTGTTCCATCGCATGACCTGTGAATTCAGAAGAGAGCTCGTTGGCATTTGATATTACAGGGTGACAAGCATAATGCACTAGTAATGCTTTGGCTTGCCCTGATGCCGTAGCGAACCGAATAACATTCACGTCATGATCCACGGGTCCGTCTGGATTGGGTCCTCCTATTACCTTCCCATCTATATACTTCCGTCTTTGGATGCCGTTGTAACATTCACCTGTTCCTCTTTCGACTGTAACCGGCTCTACATTCAGCAGCGCTTCTTCTACCGTTTGATAGAGCAAGGCTTCCAGTCTCTCCACATAGGCGGTATCAGCGGTGCCTAATAACCGATGAAAGTTAAAGCTCGCTTGAGGGCCCGAGTGACTATGAGTCGCATTAAGAATAATACATTCCGGATGCAGACCAAAACGGTTGAACAATTGATTGCGAATCGCTTCCATTCGGTCGGAGCCCCACCATAATAGATCAGCTGAAACAATTAATGCTTGGTTCCATCCGCCATTCCCGTCTGCTTGCTGCAGAAAAACTGCTCTTAGAAATATACGGCTGATTACCGATTCATAAGGCACATTGCCGCGGACAGCAAATCCCGATAATGGAACGGGGTACTCTGGAGTAATATCCGTTTTGGCGCAGCCTATTTGCAAGTTCGTCATCTTTGATTTGTCCTTTCCTTCATGCTTTTGTTCTTCCTCTTATAGTAAAGGACAATACATGTTCATGCATGCCAAAATAGTATGGAAAGAAGACAAATCTTTATGCAAATGGTCGTTTAGGAAGGCCATCAGTCTACCTTCATTTGCAAGCTTCTAACCGGGCTGGCTTCTATGATACAATTAAGCTTATTAGGAATGGGAGGCAACTCGATGACGATTTTTCCAATCTATGAAAATGCGCTGGAACTGCGTAATGTTACGGAAGACATGTTCCCCTTCTACATGGGCATTCATACGATAGGAGGCTACCCCGTTCATCATCATGAATTCGCCGAGATTGGCCTAGTGCTGAAGGGCAAAGTGACTACACAAGTGAATGGTATCAAATATGCGTTTCAGCCAGGCACTTTGTTCGTCCTATTGCCTCATCAAATCCATGATTTCTCCAATGATACAGACAGCTCGCTTGAGCTCGTGTGCTGTATGTTCGATATCGGAATCTTAACAGACAGTTTAGTTGAGTCCGAGCTTAGTGCTTTATTGCTGCGAATCGGTGACGACATTTTGCCCTACGTTCATCTTGAGGGAGAAAGGCTTGATACCATTCAGCGGATATTCCTGGATATCAACCGTGAGTATGAAGACAGGAAGCTGGGAAGGAATAGTTATTTGCGGGCTAAGCTTGTGGAAGCGATTATGCTCTTCGTGCGTTCGAATTCTGCGGTAGGCAGTCCAGAAGCTCCGCGTTTGGCGGAGAAGAGAAAAGATACATGGAAGCTAATCCAATATGTAAACACTCATTATATGCAGGAGAATGTAACCCTGGAATTATTATCGAGCATGTTCAAGGTGAGTGTTCCCTATATTAGCCGTACTTTCAAAGAACTCGTCGGTCAAAGCTTCTTGAGCTACTTGCACGCGCTCCGCATCCGCAGAGCCGCAAGCCTGCTCGCCTCAACCGAGATGACCGTGTCCGATATTGCTACCGAAGTCGGGTTCGAGTCCTTCCGTACATTCTCCAGAGTGTTCAAGGAGTTGAAAGGGGTTACTCCCTCGGATTTCAGACAAACGGTCGGAGGCAGGCAATAAGGATTGCCATGAACCTCCGACCGTTTTATGTGAATGAGAAATCTTCATCCCTCAGTTGTTCTACGTGAAGCGTACGAACATAACCGTTCCCCTTCTTGGAGAAAAAGTCATGTTGTTTGGTTCTTGTGCTAATCCCATTAAATACAATGGGGTTGACTTCTTCTTCAGGGAAATGAGGGTCAAGTCCCAAGTTCATGAGCGCCTTATTCGCATTGTAGCGAACATAAGCCATAACCTCTCCGTCCAAACCAATCTCGGTATATAATTCGCTTGTATACGCTATTTCGTTCTCATATAACTCTTGGAAAAGAGTGAACAGCTCCTTCGTGACCTGCTCCTTCTCCTCTTCATTCAACTGTTGGAACACTTCCTGTGCCAATGTCCCCACATATAAGCCATGGATGCTCTCGTCTCTTAGAATGAGGTCGATAATCTCCCCGCTGCTTGTCATCTTACCTTGACCCGCCAGATACAGCGGATAGAAGAAACCGCTGTAGAACAAGAAGCTTTCCAAAAGCACCGACGCTGACATAGCCAGGTATAAGGATCGCGTGCTTGTAATATCTTCATAGACCGCTGCTATCCGGCTAGCCTTGAGCTGTAAGCGTGGATTCTGCTCCACCCAACGGAATATTCCATCAATTTCTTCGGAAGTTGCAAGTGTGGTGAATATGCTGCTATACGATTTGGCATGAATCTGCTCCATCATCCCCATGAAGGATAATACAGCTTTTCGCTGCAAGCCGTCCACATGCTCCACGATCTTCGGCATCCCGACACCGCCTTGAATCGTATCTAATAAAGTCAATCCGCCGAGCACCTTCTTATATAATTCCTGCTGAGCTCGTCCAAGCTCCATCCAGGACATTTGATCATCCGATAGAGGGATCTCCTCGTCCGTCCAAAATTGCATAACATTTTGCTGCCAGAAGGCTAATGTATAATCATCATCCGGACGGTTCCAGTTCACTGCTTTCACTCTAATTGCCCCTCCCTGTTGTTATACCGCGCAGCTCGTGCATTCCTCTACGGATAAATGTTTCGTTCTAGTGTAATAAAGTGACTTCAATCCCTTGTGGGCGGCGTACACATATAATCTTGCCAATTCACGAGTAGTTACATTACTGTTGACGTGGAGTATTGTAGATATTCCTTGATCCACATGAGCTTGAATTTCTGCAATAAGGTCGATCACCTTGAATTGATCCATATTGTAAGCTGATTTATAAAAGAACACATTATTAGGTGACAAATACGGCATCGGATAATAAGTTGTCGAATTTGCGTACGTGCGTGTCTCTATTAGCTCTACTACGGGCATAACGCTCGAAGTGGCGTTTTGGATATAGGAGATGCTTTGTGTCGGTGCTATGGCCAATCGATAAGCGTGATAGAGACCGTGCTGCTGCACTTGATCCCTCAGTCTCGCCCAGTCCTGGCGGTCCGGTATGGACATCCCTTCGAACAGCGCTGCCACCTTTGCAGTTCCTGGAGAATAATCCTGGTCCAGATAGCGATCAAAATAAGTGCCTGTCGCGTATTCCGAACGATCGAAATCTTGAAACGTTATTTGACGAGCCTTTGCAATCTCCATGCTTTTCTCAATAGAATAATAATTCATCATCATAAAGAAGGTTCTGGCAAAATCTCGCGCTTCCGCACTCTCATAGGCAATACTATTCTTCGCAAGATACCCGTTCAGATTCATGGCGCCCAAACCTACGGAATGCAGTTCAGAATTAGCTTTACGTACTCCAGGGGCATTCTCTATTGTAGTGAAGTCGCTTACCGTCGTTAAAGCTTCCATGCCTAGCTGCACCGACTCCTTAATGGCCTTGCGATCCATGACGTTGACTATGTTCAGAGAAGCCAGATTACAGCTTATATCGCGAAGAATCTCATCCGGCTTGTCATAGTCATGAATAATGGACGTTTCTTGCAATTGGAATATTTCGGTACACAGGTTGGACATCTTCACAGACCCTAGTGCTTTCAAAGCATGCACGTTGTTAGCGTTCGACTTATTCATGATATAAGGATAGCCGGATTCCAGCTGAATCGTAGCGATCTTGGTCAACATCTCCCTAGCGCTCATTACAACCTTCTTCGTTACTTTCGGGTTGTCCAGCAGCTCCTCATACATCTCGTCCAGATCAAGATCATCCAAGTGCTTGCCGTAAGCTTGATAGACGGAATACGATCCGAATACGTTAAGCGGTTTGTTCTCCTCCGCCAGCTTGTATAGCTTGTTAGGCACGATCAGCCCGATGGACAATGTCTTAATTCGCGACTTCTCATCCGCATTAATTTTTTTGCAATCCAGAAACTCCAATACGTCCCAGCCAAAAATATTATAATAAGCGGCGCCGGAGCCTTTGCGTTGGCCCATCTGATCCGCATACGAGAATGCATCCTCCAACAGCTTCATGATTGGCATAATGCCCTTTGCGGCGCCTTCTACACCCTTGATCGGTTCGCCGCGTCCGCGCAGCTTGGACAGGTTGACAGCCACCCCTCCGCCGATCTTCGATAATTGCATACAAGTACCGATAACATAATTAATCGAATTGAGAGAATCATCCGCCTCGAGCAGGAAGCAGGATACCATCTCGCCTCGACGGCTCTTGCCCGCATTCAAGAACGTTGGGGTAGCCGGTTGCAATCTTTGCTCCATCATGGCGCATGCAATCCGTTTGGCCAGCTGTGCATCTCCGCGTCCAAGGAACAAGGCTACAATAGCTACACGATCCTCGTAACGCTCCAGATACAGTCCCTTGTCATTCGTCTTGAGAGCATAGTCCTTATAAAACTTAGAAATCGCCATGTAGGATTGAAATTGGAACTCGCTGTCCGCTGTGAGATTGTACACTTCTTCCACTTGCTCATATGTATACTGATCGAACATATTGGTATAGTAATTTTCCTCTATCAAATAGTTCAGTTTCTCTCTTAGAGAAGCGAAGGATACACTCTTAGCTTCCACTTCCTCCATAAAAGCGGCAACCGCTTCTTTGTCCTTGTTCAAGTCGTAGAATCCATCGATTCCTTTGTTCATCAATTGATTGTTCAGTTCAATATGCCGCAACGCGTCTCATCCCCTCTTGAAATCGTTCTACATCGCTAGTAGTTCCTGACAGTTCAAATTTATGTACGATAGGGACCTCGAACAACTCAGCAAGCGTATCGGCGCTCTTGGCGAAGGAAGTGCCCCAGTTCCGGTTCCCGCTTGCGGAAACACCTTTCAAATAGCCGCGATTACGTCGAAGAAAAGAAATTACATTATCCGGGGCGTTGCCGAATCCGGTTGTATAAGTAACCATTACGAAGGGCTCGTTCAGGTCTTCCCGTTCACAATCCTGCAGTTTCACTGCCTTCACACCGAGCTTCCTGACGAATTTCTCAACATTCCCAGTGCGGGAGTCATATACCACTAACATGATGTTCTCATCCTCCAATATAAAAGGTGCATCTGACTCGGCTAGCGAGGTCAGACACACCTTGATCATGAATGGTCCTATACGATTCGTCCAATTGACGAATCATGTCGCATTCTTGCAAGCTTGTCCGACACTTCCCTATCTCCCGTAGGTTACACAGTGTCTATGAATTGGCAGGTCTCCTGGCTTCAGAATCATCACTCGATCCACCTTCCCGGCATGGCGTCCAGTGGCTTGTCGAATCGAGCTCTTCTGTTACAGTGGCGGGACCGCATCGGACTTTTGTCTACCGAATTTCCCTATTAAGCCTAGTAAGCAACTACCTCACAAGGCACCCATTCACATCAATATATAGTTGTCTTCTCAAAGATTATATCAATATATTGAAATTGTCAATGAATAACTAGCAGATTTTACCATAAAAAAACGACTTAGGACTATAGCCCTAAGTCGTTTGTTTTGCGTCATTTTTCTGACAATTAATTGTCCGCTTTGAAGGTAATCGTCTTACCATGCGCTTTGGCTACTTGCTCGGCATAACCTTCGAACAAGCCTTTACCGCTGTACTTGGTCATCAACTCTTGACGATATTTCGGCCAGTTAGAAGCATCCTTCTCGTCAAAGATGATTTGGGTATGGTACTTGTGCATTTGAGTCCGGAAAGCAGACAGATCCATTCCAGGGATCGGGGATACATTAGTACCTAAAAGAGCATACTTAACTTGTTTTACACGCTCTACGATTTTACGGTCACGATCCGTTTCGTTAGGGTCAATAAGCTCAAGTCCAAGCGCTTGCGGTCCGATATTGATGTTGCCAGCAATTCCTGCATAAATATCCAGGAACTTTCCTTGATCGGAAATATCACGTTTGTATGCCGCAGGATCAATAGTGATTTTTTTACCTTCTTTTTTATAATGAGTGCCTTCTTGACCATAGTGTGTCAACAGGAAGCCTTCTTCTCCTACGAGCCAGTCCATAATCTCGATTGTCCGTTGAATTTTGTTAGCCGGTGCATTAGCGCTGAATAGGAAAGGTGTTCCTGGAAGCGCTTGATAGCTCGCTCCATTCGTATTCTCGATATGGAACGGCTGCCAATCAACGGTTTGAACACCTGTTGTTTCAATGGTCTTCTTCTGTATGCTGTTCGCTGCTTTATCGAAGGCATGAGTACGGTTGCTAGAGTAGAAAATACCGATTTTGCCTTGTGCCGCTTTATCCCATTGTACGCCAGGCTTGTTGAGGAACCAGTCTGGATCAACTACACCAAGAGCGATAGTTTTCTTAATGTCATTGAGCACGTTCTGAGTCCGGATATCGCTGCCAGCATCGATGAATTTGTCGCCTTCAACAAACAAACCAGGACCCAGGTTGTGCTTATACCATTCTGGGAAGTCCTTTGGTATCGAAGTACCGTTACCAGCCATCGAGAGCCCGTACGTATCGTTCTTGCCGTTACCGTCTGGATCTTTGGTAGTGAACGCTTTCATTACTTCGATCATTTCGTCATAGTTCGTAGGCATTTTCAGGCTCAACTTGTCAAGCCAGTCTTTCCGAACATAATAGGAGAAATATTGTTCTTTGTTGAAGATTACCGGTGCGCGCATGAACACGTTTTGTACGCCATAACGCTTCAGCTCGTCTTGGGTCAGCCAATATTTGAAATAATTAGGCATTGTAGTTGGCGTTACATAGTTTGTCATATCCGCTACAGCTTTATCCAGGATATAAGTGTTGGATTCAGCTCCGCCTGTTTGGAACATATCAGGAGCATCGCCGGAAGCAAGCTTCAGGTTCAGCTTTGTTTGATAATCCGTTGTGCTGTAGACCATATATTCCATGTTAAGAGTCACGTTGAATTTCTCTTCAATCTTTTTCTTAACAAAGTCTTTGTCTGCAGCAGGAAGCTTGGAATCATTTGTAGGGACTGTTATCATCCAGTTCAGCGTCAGCTTTTCCTTTGGAGCTGCTGTAGGAGCCGTGCTCGCACCAGGGGATTTAGATGGTGATGATGAAGATGTTGGAGTTTCTTCTTTGGCTCCGCAAGCGCTTACTACCATGGCCGAAACCATCGATAAAGCTACGATCTGACTAAATCTCTTCTTCAATAAAATGACCTCCCATAAATCGATAAATGTAGATTAGTTTGTTTGTTAGAGAAGCAATTACATCAATTTCACCTAAATACAACGCTTTCAGAAATCGCTTACATAAAACAGTTTTATTACGTGCACATCACCCCCTACAAAAGTATACAAGCCTATTTAATGTATTATAGGTTGGATATATCTGTATATTACATGTATGAAGCTTCAAGCATATATAGCCTGTTACTATCCTGTATAGTACCTATACTATATCATAATGGTTTGTCTAGGCAACTATCTTTTTTAATCTTTTCTTCCAACTTCTCTATCAGCCCCTATAAGTAAAAAAAAAGCATCCAGAAAATAAATTCTGGATGCCTCTTCATTATTTATCAGTCTGTCTTGAACACAACTTTTTTCCCAAGAGCTGTAGAAACCTGTTCTCCGTATGCATCGAATATCGCCTTAGCTTTATAAGTATCCAACAATTCCGTTAAATACTTCGGCCAGTTGCTTGAATCTTTTTCTTCAAACAGAACTTTCACTTGTTTGGCGCGCATCTGTGTGCGGTAAGAGCCAATGTCTAAACCAACTGGCGGAACAACGTTAGTACCAAGCACATAGAATTTGTTCTTTTTCATCACTTCAAGAATAGCGCGGTCATGATCGGTTTCGCTTGGATTAATAATATTAATTCCTAGCGCACGAGATGGGTCCTTGACGTTATAACTGGCTACACTGCCCCATATTTCCGTAAAGTTGCCATTGTCGCCGATATCCTTCTTGATAGCATCAGGAATAAGCGTTATATTCTTGCCATCCTTCTTGTAGTGAGTACCCTCTTTACCTATGTTGGCCAGAAGATAGCCTTCCTCGCTCGACAACCAATCAATAATTTCAATTGTGCGTTCAATTTTCTTAGGGTCTGCTTTTGCATTAAACAGGAATGGGACTCCCGGGAGCGGTTCATACGAAACAGGTAGATCCCCGGCCACATGGAATGCTGCAAACTCAGCCTTTTGATTCCCGGTCACTTCGCGAGTCTTCTTCTGAAAACTGCTAGCGGAATTGTCAAATGCGACGTCACGAACAGCGGAATAGAAAATCCCTACTTTACCTTGTTGAACTTTTGTAGCAGCATCACCTGCTTTATTAAGGAACCAATCGGGATCGACCACTTTCAGATCAAGCGTTTTACGAATATCATCAATTACTTTTGCGGTGCGAAGGTTAGTCCCGCTATCGATGAAATTGTTGTCTTTGTCAATAAAGAAGCCTGGTACCAAGCCATTTTTATACCATTCAGGGAAATCACCCGGGATTGATGTGCCCGAACCGGCTGTTGTAAAGCCATATGTGTCGTTTTTACCGTTGCCATCCGGATCGTTTAACGTAAATGCCTTCATAACGGCGATCATTTCATCGTAATTGGTTGGCACTTTTAGCTTAAGGCTGGGATCCTTCGCATTCAGAGCATCAATCCAGTCTTTCCGCACATAGTAGGAAGCATAAGAGGCTTTCTCAAATGGAACTGGTGCCCGCATGAACTTACCGCCCACTTGGTAACGCTTCATCTCTAAATCGCTCACCCATTTGAAATAATTGGGCATTTTTGCCGATGTAACGTAATTGGTTAAATCCGCTACCGCACCGTCAGTTACGTATTTGGTCGTTGCAGTTCCTTCTGCATGGAAAAAGTCCGGTGCGCTGCCAGAAGCTAACAACATATTCAACTTATTCGTGAAATCGGGTCCAATAGACATATAATCAAGCTTGATCTCAACGTTAAACTTTTCTTCAATTGCCTTCTTAATAAAATCTTTATCTGCGGACGGAAGGCTTGATGTAGTGGTTGGAACCCCTATCATCCAGTTAAGGCTCAGTTTTTCCTTAGCGGGTGCTTTTGGTGTTCCAGTTGCTGCTGAGGTACCCGCTGGAGTTGGGGAAGCGGTATTCGAATCTTCTTTGTTGCCGCAAGCGCTTACTATTAGTGCAGAAACCATGGATAAGGCGATAACCTGACCAAATCTCTTCTTCATTGCAATGACCTCCCTGAAATCAATAAATGGTTGAATCGTATAATTTGCTAGTCGATCTAATGGATGACTTACTTCGGCTTTCAGTAATCGCTTACAGAAAGCAAATTCAAAAGTTTTCACGTCACCTCCAACAATAATTAAGAGCTGAATATAAGACAGGTTATAAAATATCTGTATAATACCTGTATACTAAGTTCCTTTATGTATTATACATAGAACAAAATAGTTTGTCGAGATAACTTTCTAAGTTTTCTGTAATCTATTGCTTGGACCAACGCTGCATTGACAAACAGGAAGGCTAGTTGTAAGGTGGAAGTAAATGAATCGACCTTCGCTTGGCGCTGTAACTATTGAAGACACGCCCAGCATTGTCACTAGGGGAGCCTGCTCTTACAGGCTGAGATGAAGGTAGATGCCTTCGAACTCTTTGAACCTGATCTGGTTGAAGCCAGCGTAGGAAAGTGGATAAAGGCGGCATATGACCGTCTGCATGACAGAACCGTGCATCCGCCCTATTCGGGGCGGTTTTTTTGTATGACCATCAGGATGGCTTAGGCCTTTCATGCTTGAGGAGGAAATCCTATGAGTAACCACGCAGATTCTAATGAACGTTATTCACGCCAAATGTTATTTGGTCCAATTGGTACGAACGGCCAGTCACAGCTTGCCCAATCTTCGGTCTTGATTGTCGGCATGGGAGCCCTTGGAACTGTTCTGGCTAACCATATGGTCCGATCAGGTGTTGGTCGTGTCCGATTCGTCGATCGTGATTATGTCGAGATGAGCAATCTGCAAAGGCAGATGTTGTACGACGAAGAGGATGTGAAGCAAGCCCTTCCCAAGGTTGTAGCTGCCGAGCGCAAGCTGCGGAGCATTAACTCTTCTGTGCAGCTCGAACCCGTTGTTTCAGATGTTACGGCTGCCAATGCGGAGCAATTAATAGAAGGCATGGACCTAGTACTGGATGGAACGGACAACTTCCAAACCCGTTTCACTATGAATGACGCTTGTTATAAACACCGAATTCCATTTGTATACGGAGGAGCTGTAGGCTCGCGCGGAATGAGCGCTGCCTTCGTTCCAGGTGTCACACCGTGCTTACGTTGTCTGATCCAACCTGGGGAAGGAACAGCAGAGACATGTGACCGCGTTGGTGTCCTCTCCCCCGTCGTTGATATCGCTGCTTCCTATCAGGCGATTGAAGCGCTGAAGTTGTTAGTTGGCGCGACACTAGCAAGACGCACGACCTTGCTTACATTCGATATATGGAACAATTATCATTTTGAAATGAAATGCGGGGAGCCAAAACCGGATTGTCCGACTTGCGGTACGCATGAGTATCCGTCACTCCAACCCGGAGCGGCTAATGAAGTTGCTTCCTTGTGCGGAAGAGAGACGGTACAGATTCACCTCTCCTCTTCTTTTGATTTGGAGGAATGGGAAAACCGATTGATAGCAACGGCTAAGGTGGAGCGCAATCCCTTCTTACTGAAGGCTCACCTGCCCGAAGGCGAACGAATTGTGTTATTCCCCGATGGCCGTGTCCTCATACAAGGAACGGATGATCCAGTACGAGCGAAAACGTTGTATGCCCGGTATATTGGAATGTAGCATATTTCTTCTTTTAAGAGATTAGGAGGTTTATTGCGAGTCAAACAACTCATGACTGAAGTCACGAGCTTGTAACTGCCCGGAAGTGCATACGGCGCTGGGCCTCCTTCCTACAGGTGGCGTTACATGAGGCATGCTGACAACTGCCCAACTGTATAGGTGTACCTACACAATCCCTTCAGCGAGGTACTTCATTCCCTTGAGCTGAAGATTCAT